>MWWI01000129.1_pt1 | contig 16949 bp, 17 predicted proteins | sample 1047321 | NCBI WGS metagenome assembly MWWI01 (sample SAMN06349966, study PRJNA376086) | soil metagenome | isolation source: FI-1 sample Antarctic (ecotone) soil | place: Antarctica | reverse complement strand
TCATTTTTCCTTTTGTATCGAATTTTCGATAGCAAACTTTACACCTCATTTAGTTATTCTTTAATGATTGAATTCAGTTCCGGTGCGGTATCATCGTGCAGGGGAGTCGCCCAAATTTCGTTAAAGATAAGTTCCGGTTGCTGAAAATAAATCGGTTGTTCTTTTGTTTTACCGTTTTCGGTAGCTTCGATCTTTTTTGTAAAAATTTCCGATGTGGTAAACCAAAACAGGGGACTCGGCTTTTGTCCCGACACGACCGGATGCCGGGCTGACCGCCTGAGTGTATCCGCCCAACCGCCTTCCGTGCTTTCGATCAAAACCGCTTTGATTCTGTTTATGCCGTAGTGTTCCCGGTGCAGTTTTTGTTTGACGATATACTGAAAATGACCGCGTAGTTTGCGGTTGTGCTTTTTTACCGATGTCGTTTTCCTGTCCGCTTCATAAAAAAAGTAATCGGTCTTATCTTCTTCCTCTCTGTGCGGATAATGCAGGGCAAAGAAAGCATCGGGGCGGTGGGGGAGGTATTCTTCCTTGTCAATCTCAATAATCCGGTTATTCGGATCGTCATAGATAAATTTTGAAACCTCAACCCTGTTCCAAAGCTGTGAGCCTTGAAAAAATCCCGCTAAAATAATTCTGCCGTCCGTTGTGTCGCAAGCCTTTTCTAAAAGGTAGTGAAACCGAGAGATCATCAGTTCGTGATTGAGGTGCATCAATCTGCCCTGCAAATTACTGCTGTGTTTTGCTTCGGTGATTTGGTGGTATTCTTTCTCGCGGTTTCTCCGCACGTTTTTGTAATTTAGTGTTTCTTCATCGTAGCCGTGATTGATAAGAAGCTGTAACGCTTTATTGTCGTCTAAATAATAAACAAACTCTGACGGAAAACCGACTGACGGAAATGCAAAACGATTGATGTAACCCTGATGATAAAGGTTCTGTAAATGCCTCTTGGTAATCCGGTGGTTGCCGTCGGCAAGCCGGACAATTAAAGATGTCGGCAAAAATCGGTAGCGGTGGATGGCATCTATGATCTGCACTGACCGCTCGGTGATCCGGCGGTTCGGCAGATTTTCCTTTTTCTCACGGGAGTATTTTTTTAGATGCGTCGGCATTTTTTATAGTTTTAATTTTGGATTTTGCTTGAGAAGTTCGTCAAAAATGGTCGGCTTTTTATCTTTCGATTTTTTATCGGGTGCTATTTCCGTTGTTTCGGCAGGTGCTTTTAATTGTAGTAAATCTTTGCCGCTTTGGGCAATAAGTTCGTCTACTTCCTCCGGTGTCAAGGCGTTGTTGGCACGGGCAAGTCGCTCAATATACCACTTATAATTTTCTCTTGATACATAGTGCTGTTTAACAAACGGCACAAGTAAAGGTTGTGTTTCCTGACCGGGCAACTGGATAAAACAATGTCTTTGCAGACTGAGTTTTAAGGCTTGGGTTAATTCCAAAAGCTGTTCTTCAATCGTATATCTTTCAATACTCGTCAGTTCTTTAAAAGGCACGGGAATAAAAATCGGCACATCCGCAACTCCCTCGCTTTCGCTACGGCTGGTTGAATGATTCTCTCCCGAAAATGAAGAACTGCTTGATACATCTGAAAAACCGCTTGAGTGAGATTCACTAAAAGATGCAATGTCGGGTGTGCCGAGAAAATTTGCACCTGTAAAAAATTCATCTGATGCCGGAAGTGAAACCGATCCGCTTACATCGGCAGACGATAAACCCGAAGCCGATCCAAAACCTTTCCCTGAACTGTATCCTTCGCCCTCGCTGTAACTCGTTGATTTACTGTAAACTTTATCCCGTTCGTAACGATACCAATGTTTTGTCTGATAGATTGATGCTTTGATCTTCATCGGGTCGAGCTTTTCTATAAACATTTCTTCCGCCATCATTTTGGCATCCGTCGCCCGAAGTCCGCCGAAAACTGTTTTTATCCGGCAGTTGGTTAAAATCGCATCGGTGATATTCTCATCTAATTGCAAAAATCGCTGGTGCGACAAAATAAGAAAAAGTGAGAATTTTCTGATTTCATCAAGCATATTGCAGAGATCGAGCGAAACAAAATTCTGAAATTCATCAAGGTATAAATAGTAGGGCAGCGGTTCGCTCTCAAACGCTTTTCGACGCTGTAATGCCGATTGAAAAAACTGATTGACCAACAGTGATCCAAAAACACGGGCGTTTTCCCTTGATAGATTTTCAGATTGAGCCAGATTGACAAGAATTATTTTGCCCTCGTTCATCGCTTCAATTAAATCAATCGTTTTGTTTTTGATACCTAAAAATCTATTTAGCGTTTTGGATGTTAAAAGTCGAAACAGTCTATTTTTTGCCGAAAGCATTTCATCTCTAAAATCCTTTGCTTTTGCCAGATTTGAAACCTCCTGCCACTCTCTTTTAATCAGCTCATTTTCTATTTTAGAGATTGCTCTTTGACGAAATTCTTTTGCTTCAAAGTCGAGCAATTCGGCAACTTCCGGCAATGTCAGATCGGCATCTAAAACGGTCGTGAAAATCAGTTTCAGGATTCTTTCAAGTGTCGGCGTATTGTCGGCGTTCTCAGCATTCCAAGCGTGAAGCGTGGCACTAATTAAATTATCAACCTGCACCGATGTATCACCTGCGGTTTTGGTAAAGAAATTAAAACCGACAATATGATTCGGTTCTGATAAATTGAGCAAGATTATTTCTCTGTTTAATACCCAATGAGAACAATAATTTAATATGTCATTATAAAGTGTTCCGTGCGGATCAATCAGACAAAAACCCTGTTCTTTATTTAAATCTCCCCGCATCATCTGTTCCAAAAACTTAGATTTTCCGCTTCCTGACGAACCTATAACGTGCTGATGTGTTTTTCTTTCATCAACTAATGTTAAAGGTCTGCTGTTGGCATCGTAACCGATGGGCAATAATTTCATTTACATATACTCGTATATTTCTTTATCAATTTCAGCTAATTTTTCATCAAGAAAGTTAATTTTTCTCATTTTTTCCTCTTTGGTTAAACTTGCATTTGAGATCACATTTTCTTTTTCCAGTTGAAATTTTCTTTTCTCTTTTTTCTTTTTCGCTAATTTTTCTTGTCTTATTTCCTCCGGTGATTTTTGTTTCTGTTGCGGGTTGATCGTATTGACAATATCGGTTTTGAGTTTTATCACTTCGAGTCCTTCACTCTCTATTCTCATTGCTTCCGGTGATACACCAAGTTCCGTATAAAGTTTTTGATAATCAAATTCCTTTAGTTCCTTTATCCGGCTGCGAAGCGAGATGATCTGATTTTCCAACCTTTTAATTGTGTCCTTACAAAAATTAATTTTTCGTTTCAGCCGACTTTTCTGCTCATCTTCTGCCGCTTTTGATAATTCTCTTTCGGCTTCCTCTTTTTCTTCCCGGTTATGTCTAATTCTCAGTTCGCATTTTTCCAGATTATCTTCCATATTACGGATGTCGGTGCGAACATCCCCGCAGAATACTTTTTCAATCTGCTGCTCTAATTCGGTTGCATTATTAAATGACCGTTTCGCCGTGTCTAAGTTTATATTCAGCCATTTCAGCCGACTATTAAATGCAAGAAACCCTCCGGCATTTAACGCCGATTCTCTAAGTTTTTCGGCTTCTTTCAAACTAAACCGAAAATCCTTAACAAACCGCATATATTCCGCTTTTAATTCTTCAAGGTAGCGAAACCCCGTTTCTTTCCTCCAAGATTGATTTGAAACAAGCTGCATTTTCGGGATGTCGGGTATCCTCTCATAATTTATTTCCTGCGAATCATACAGCTTCAAAGCTCCTAATCCTGCCGAAACAATGCCGATAAATACAATCACACCGGACACTACAAACATTACATTTGTTCCCGTGTTTGCTTCGTAAGTCGGCAGTATAGTCATTGCGATAAATCCCAACACGGACAGTAAAATACCAACCATACAAAATCTTCCGGGATGTTCGTCAAAAAAACTCATATATTCCCCTAAACTCTTTATTATGTTATATTTATCGGCTAACTCGAACAGTAGTTGGCAAATCCAATAATAAAGAGGAAAAACAAATGATTACTGAAAGAGAAAAAAGTATTGATTTACTGATACGTCAAGGCAGAAAACACGCCGAAGGGTTTCAAGAAATTTATCCGCATATTCCGCTTGAAATAATGTTTGTTCTGCAAGATTTTCTGATGGACTTATTTCCAGACGATCCAAAACTGCTGGAAGATTGGGAAATCAAGCAGAGTATTGAAAAACAAGACATTATCTTTACAACCATTGACGAATGGTTTTCATTACGGCTCAAACATCAAAAAGAAATAATCAGACAAAAGTTTGAAATCAATCGACAATTTCACGCTCTCGCGTCTGAATATCTAAGTTTGAAGCCGGATAATGAAACCGTTATCACCATTGGCGATCAATAAAGTTTCCGCTTTCAGCCGAAATTATTAGACTAACATCTTTTTTGTTAGTCTTTTTTTTCTAAAAATTGATCTTTACTGTAATCCTTTCTTTTTTTTCGGTCAAGAAAAAAATGTTGCTCGTTGGTTTCTTCCCCCACCTCTGCCGAAGCGAACGGTTAGGGAGAAGCGAAGGCTACCCTCGTTGAAGGTTGAGCAAAATGTTTAATGAAGCGAAACCCGAAGCGTCCGATAAATTTGAGGTATTCAAATTTTCGGTTTGGCACGAATCGGTCAGAGTCGGGACAAAAGCGAAGTCGCCTCACCCGCCCGTGTTGAATTATTTCAGCACGGCATCGGTCAGATAGAATTATGGTTTCAATAATTCGTAGCGGGTTAGCGAGGCGACGAGGGTAGCCTTCGGAGAAGGCAGAGGTGGGGGCTAGTATTTATCGGCGGTTTGCCGTGTTTAGTTATACATACTGTAAGGTATAACCGTATGTATCAAAAATAATCTCAAAAATCCTTGTAACCGGGCAAAAAAATTTTGACTAATTACAGGATTTGTGGCGTAGTTTGATTTTATGATAAATTCTTTTTCTAAGGATTATCTTTTTTCATTTGAGATAATTTCCTTATTTGGAAGCTAAGAGGCATTCGGGGAAAATGCCTCTTTTTTTATTGCCATTAAAAAAAATAGAGAGTGGACTTCCCTATTCTTTACTTTCTATCTTGAACGCTCGTTCAGAATTTTTAAGTATTTAGTCAACTTCTTCAAATCTTTTTTCAATTTCTGCATCGTGAGTGCATTCGTGCATCACACCGTAAAACGTATCCTTGTCGCTTTTCACATTTCGGTATCCGATTTCATTGCAGAATGAACAGTTATTGATAAGTTCCCTTTTAAGTTCCAATTCAATTTTTATTTTCTGATCTTCCAAGTGGTTTTGGTAAGCCTCCGGCAAACTGTATTTTTCCTCAATCGCTTTAATCAAAAATCCGGCACGGTTCTTTGTTTCAATCTCTCTGAACTCAAACGCCTCGATCTGTTTTTTGGCTTCCTCAAAATGTTCGATCACAAGTTTACTCGCTTTACTGCCGGAAATCTGATATTTGGTTATCAGAATTTTCATCAGTTCAATATGTCTATCGGTGGTAACTGATAAAGCAAGGACTTCCCTACTGCTCTCTGATTCGCTCTCAGATTCAAAATTCTGCCGATTCCCGTCCGTTTCTGGCTGATCGGGTATGTTAGTATCATTTTGATTATTTTGAACAATCTGGGGCGTTACATTGGCTCTTTTAACATCAATATTTCTCCGGCGGTCTTTATTGAGCAGATAACCTTTAATTCGATTAACCGAATCTTTTGCCGTCTGCCCGATATAGAAACGAATTATAAAATCAAGTTCACTCTCCGGCTCTTTATATTTTCGGCATTCAACCTTTGTGATAAAACCCGACTCGATGTGATCTTTAACCACCTGTTTCATCTGCTTGGTTACTTTGCCCAACTGATGAAATTTTTTCAGATCGTGATGCCGTTTCATATACCACGAATAACGGACTTCAAAAAATTCTTTGTTATGTTTGATTGTTCCGTAAACTTTTCCGGCAACTAATTCATACCACCTCCGGGCAACTGGTTTGACCGAAAACATATACTGATTATCAATCAGTTTTTGATTGTCGGCTTGAGCTTCCTGAATCATCATTTCAAACGGATCAAGTTTAATATAAATAATATCTTCTAACGCATAGTCAAAACTGGCGGCTTTGAGATCGTCTTCGTTCAAGTGCTGTTCGCCTATCGCATAGATGGACATTCTCGAAAAACTTCCCTTGATCTGTTTGAATTTCGGTTTGCCTTCCTCGTCGGTTTCCCCGGTTGGAAACCAAAGGTCTGCCACCACTCCGGCAAAGGCTATCTGTCTTAGAACTTTTATCAGTTCACGGGCTTCCAACCCTCCGGCTGTCCATCCGATCATTCGCAGACATTCCCTCATTCCGGCAAGCGGTATAATACTCGGAATTTTTCCGCTTTCTAAACGGCTGGCATCTATCGCGGGTTTTATCAGCAGATACCAAACCTCGTGGGCTTGGACTCCGGCATATCCGATCTCGTCGCTGGTGTTGTGGTGGACTTCCCAACGGATCGGGTGTCCGGCATCATCTTCCCCTTCAAACTTTACTTTGGTCGGTATATTTTTTTTGTAATATGTCAGATTAAAAAAAGGCAAATCGGTTGTTACCTTCGGAACGAAAGTTACAACGTGCTGACCGGAATTTATAGGTATGAGTTCGACTGCCATTTTTTATTTTTAATTTATACAACAACAACATTTTTTTCCACAGACGAAACCATATTTTTTGCGTCCGATAACATTTCAACCATACTTGTTGTTGTTCTCTTTTATGTTCTTTAATATTGTTCTTAAAGTGTTCTTGTTTTTAAATCCCTTTTAGTTACAAAGGTTTAGCGGAAATTTGATTCCTACTGGCTACACAGTAAATTCCTACTGGCTACACACTATGATTCCTACTGGCTACACAGTAAATTCCTACTGGCTACACACTATGATTCCTACTGGCTACACAGTAAATTCCTACTGGCTACACGGACGATTTCCACAGATTTTAAAAGAGTTGGAGAACTTGTAAGTTAATTATAACACGGGTGAGAATCGAAAATTTTAGTTTTTATTTTTCAGCCAACCGTCAAGAAGTTCCTGCACGAGATCGGAAAAATCTCTTTTTTTATGGTCGGTTAAAAGTTCTGCTTTAACCGAAATCTGAGTGTCCTTTTTGACATAAATTGAGGTCTGCACAAATTCCGAATCTTTATTGCTTTTACCGACAGATATTTCTTTATTTTTTTTCTTCGGAAGCGGGGGAGTAGTTTTATTTTTTTTTACAGTTTTCGGTTTTTTAGAGGGTTTTGGTTTTATTCCTTTTTTCAAATCCAGTAATCCGTCAAATTGGCTCATCGCAGTATCTCCTTTCCTAAATTTTTATAATCACTCCACGCAATCCGCGAGTATGGATTTTTAACATCGCACACAAGAATTCCCTGCAACGATGCTTTCCGGTAAGCCGTGTATCTTTTGATCTGACTTTTAAAGACCGGCAGACCGTTTTCTTTCAGAAGTTTCTCGGCATCCCGTCCATCGTGGCTCGGCGGCGGGGGAGTCATCGTAATTAAAATTTTCAGATTCTTAACATTTAAGGTTTGCATTTCGGCAAAAGTTTTGACGGTTGCCTTGATGCTCATTGCATCGGGTGTCGTCGGCAGAATGATTAAATCCGATGCTTTTGATAAAACGACCAGATCATTTTTTTTTGGTCGGGCTTCGGTATCCACGACATAGTAATCAAATTTTTCGGTTTGTTTTTTTAAATCATTTGTCTTGATAACTTTGAACTTAAATTTCCCTTTTTCCGCCCATTCCAAACTGCTCAAGTTTTGATCGCCGTCAAGCAAAACAGTTTTCCCTTTGCCAGCCAAGTATCCGGCAATATGAATCGAGGTCGTTGTTTTTCCGACTCCGCCTTTGAAATTTGCCACCGTAATCATCATAGAGAAAGAATCTATCATAAAATGTTTAAGTATGTAAACTCTTAAATATCTAAAACTCTAAGTATGTAAATGTCTAAATGTTTAAGTATCTAAAAATGTAAATACCTAGACATTTAAGTATCTAGGTATTTAAGTATCAATAGGGAAGTAGTGAAAATTTGTTTTGCCCAACGCTGACGCTCAAACAAATTTTAGTAGCCTTCAGGGGCGAACCCTCCAAACGCATAAGAAAGCGTGTAGGGCGAATTTCGCTTTCAGCGTCCGATTCAATAGCGTGTTGGGCATACGCTTTACCCAGAGGTTTCAGCCCTACACTAAGCCTCCGGTTAGAATTGGGGAGAATAAGATTCGCCCTGAAAACTATTCTTTTATTTTACCATTATCAGACTCTATGCGAGTCTTGACGCGATCTTATCAATCTGCTTATTTTCTGCCAGACTGTGAACACATTACAAATTTGAAGGGGGATTACTAAAGACCTGATCGGGATTTCTGAAAAAGATTTTCCTTCTAGAGTTTTGACGATTCCTCTCTAACAAATCCTTTCTCCCGTTAAATCAAAAAAAAATAATTTACATTTTTAATGTCCGTCTTTTCTGAACGGGCATCGGCTATTGGTTTATGTTCCGCTACAAACGGACATTTTTTTAAGATTTCTCTTTAGAAATCAAGAGGTGAAAATATGAACGGATTACAGGAAACTACATTTAATAACGGTCGGCTGGCACTTGATGAAATCAACGGGCAGCAAACTACGGATAGTCATTTAATGTCGGACGGAAATAAAACGACCAGAATCACTCGGACAGACCTCGGCTTGATGCCGCTTCCACCTGCTACCGATACATTTCAACCCATCGCTCATAACGAACTGGTTGATGCGATTGACGAGGCTCTCAGCTTACGCCGTTTCCACATTACCAGATCGGAGTTTGCCGCCTCACCGGACGGGATGAAACTTTTCGGACTCTTGGAGATCAACGCCGTCTTTGACGGCATAAGATTTGCCGTCGGACTTCGTAACTCGAACGATAAATCAATGCGTTTGGGAATGGTGGCGGGCTACCGGGTAACCGTCTGCGACAATATGATGTTCAAGGGAGATTTCAATCCCTTGCTTGCCAAACACACCAAGGGGCTTGACCTGATCGAATCGGTATCCATCGGGATAGATCGGATTCATCGTGGTTTCGAGCCGCTTAAACGGGCAATCGAAACCAAACGCCTAATCACTATCACGGATGATGATGCCCGGATTCTGATCTATCAGGCATTTATCGAAAACAAGTTTCCGATCAGTCTGATTAAAACGGTTCACCAGAATTACTTTGAACCGGAATGGGAGGATTTTCAGGATCGCTCGCTGTGGTCGCTGGAGAACGCCTTTACCGAAAGTTTTAAGTCATTAAATCCGCTGACACAATATAAGACGACCGCCAAACTCGGAAGGTTTATTGCTCCGCTGATTAAAGACTCGCTTCGAGCATCGGCATCTTTTGTGGCAACTGCGGCGGATGATGAGAATGAGGGAGGTGCGTGGCAATGAGAATAGACTTAGAATATCTGAAAACGAAAATAGATATGACGGGAAAATATGTTGACTTTAGTTTGATCCGCACGTCTTTGACCGTTTTGAAACTGGCTGAGGATGTCGGAACACAACTTAACGAACCGAATACCAACGGCGAAGCCAGAGCGGATTGTCCGAAGTGCAAAAAACCGCGAGCATTTTCTCTAAATACCAATACCAATCGTTTTAACTGTTTTAATAAAGGCTGTGATCTGAAAGGCGGTGGTGTAATTGATCTTGCATCAAAGTTCTTTGCTGTAACTGCTAAGGAAGCCTCGCATCTGTTGGCGTGTGCGTATGGCATTCAGCCATACACTGCCGATGATAGCGGTGCTGGTCAATCAGGGAACACGCAAAACCAAGAAAACAGGGAAGTCGTAGCGGTCAAACCGGAAAAACAAGAGATAAACGGTTTTGTCTCTCAAGCGGATTTTGACGAACTAAAAACCCGATTTGAGAGGTTAAGCAATATCGTCTTCGGCTTTATGCTCGAACACGATGCGGAATGTCATCAGGATTATGAGGAAAGTATTGATGAACATCTAATTGCTCACTAAGAGCAATATAAAAAAGCGATAATTTGAAAATTTATTCAAATATCGCTTTATTTTTTTATGAGCGTTCTTTCCAGAACCGATCTATCACATCACGAAACGAGCCGGGCTGAAAGTATAAATCCTTTTCAACACTCAAGCCGTGAACATTGATTGCCTCCAGTTCATTTAATGAAAAGTAGCCCCATTCCGGGTAAAAGCCGACGACATAGCCGAAAAATATAAAGTCATCGTCTTCCTCATTGCCTTCGACGACAAACCACGTCCAGCTCCCGCCGGGAAAAAAGAATTTGGCAACGACCTCCTTTTCTTGAGCCGTGACGTTTTCGGTCGCATACAGCGGCGGCAATTCCGCACGCAGTTCATCCGTTAAGATTTCCATAATGAAACACCTCCTTTTTATTTTGTTTTTTTGTGTTTTGGGATTTGTGGGAAAGTAGGGAAGTTTAGCCTACAATTGAACTAATTTAATTATCTAATTCGATTACATTTTCCCGTTCTTTTTCGCGTCCGTATAAAGATTCTAGTTTTTGATACAAACTGTAAAGATCGGCTCTGGTTGCCGGAATTTCCAGATCGTCCCGAATCGGCTCGTAGGTTACATTGTCCATAATAGGCAAGTAGTTAATAATGTTCGTCCAGCATCTTTGAACGGTATCTGCACCATAGAAAAATCTGTGATTTCTGTCAATAAGGGTAATACAAGTTGGATATTATCAAGCACGAGATAGGGTTTTATTTATCATCTATATTGATTTAAAACTACTGCAAATTCGTAGAATGAGTATGTCATTATTCTATTGCCGTATAAATGATATATTATAGAAAAAATTTACTGGAGGTTTAGTTTGCATAAAAGAATAGATTTCTTTTCTGTATATAATGCCATTGGAACAACAGCTTCAATTACTGGAATTACACTTCTTTGGCTAAGAAATAGTGTGGAAATAAATTTCTTAAAAACATCATATATTATTGTCTCGGTTATAATTGGACTTGGCACACTATCTTTCTCATATTTTCTTATTCAAATAGCTTGGAAAACCACAAACAATTGGTGGACTAAGAATAGTCGGAAAGCGGGAAATGAAACACTTTTACCAATTTCACTGAAAGTTTGCTTTATTACTCTTATTATACCTCTAATTTTATTATTTACTATATTTGTGGGAACTGCTTTTATTAGAATAATAAACACAGGAATCCACTATTTAGTGAATTTGAACTCAATGACTATAAAAGCCCCAGAAAAAAAACAGTAAATTTGATATTATATTCATTCTTATAATATTTCCTATTTATAAGGGTGGGTAGCCGCCACAAAAAAAAAGAGGCAGGTATTTCTACCAGCCTCTTTTTCAGCCGAAAGTTTAGAATTTATATTTTTTCTTGGCTTCCGCAAACGGCATCGGTTTGAAATTCCGATCAATAATCAGCGGTCGGGAAGTCGAGCGAAGTTCTCTGGTCGAGAAATATCCCCACTCGTTTTCATCTCCCGCGACAAATCCGAAAAACGAAAAGTGCCGCGATCCGTCCATTTGCTGTTCGGCGACAAACCATTGCCACGGAAACGCGGGTAAGGTCAGCCGCAAATAGAGCATTTTATCTGCCTCGCAGACTTGCTCCTGCGTATAGAGAGGCGGAATGCCTCTCGCGGCGATCAAATGGGCAAAGGAAGTCATTGCGTGCTTCCTTTCCGTCCGTTGTGGTAACTGGCAAGCAACCTTTGTTTGATCGCTCGGCTCGCGTTGGCAACCGCTTTTTCGATGATCTCCTCATCGCCGGATGAAATCGCGTCGCGGAGTGGGGGATAGAGTCCACCGTCAAGCCACGTCTGCACCTCCTGCATATAGGTTGGTTTGGCATCTGTCTGCCGTTTGTTGTGATTAGGCATTTTCATAATGTCCTTTCTTGTTCCGCTTAGGGAACTTAATTTACTTTCGGCAAGGCGGCTATGAAGCTGACGAGGGGCTTCTTTTGTGCCTTGCTCTGTGAAGGTAAAAGCGGACGGATGCCTTGCGGTTGTCAACCTGACCGGAGGCGGAAGATTAGTATTTAAACTGATCGCCGGAGGGAACGGCTGCCGAAATTAAATGAAATTTAAATTGAGGCAGGGCTAAAATGCCTTGACAACGGAAGGTGTCCGCTATACTGCCAAAGACTGCAAGGCATAAGACTCAAGGAAGCGATAGGGTGGGATAAAAAAGCAGCCCGTTAGGGCTACTATTTAACAACTTGTTTTAGAGTAAGCTGCTTTATAAAGCGTGTCTTGTGTTTCTAACTGTTCAAGAAATAAATCTATATCTTGAATCCTTATTTCGAGTTTGTATTGATGCTTTATAAAATCAGCATTCCGGCACGTATCTATAAATGCTTTTGGCGAGACAAAAAGAGTAAAAGCATTTATACCCTGATTTGTATAGTCCTCAAGATGTCTTTGGATAGAAAATGATTCTCTTATATGTTGTTGCGTGCCTTTTAGTAAAGTAACTTCAATAAGTATTTTTCGATCATCCTCAGAACACTCTATATCTGGGTTGCCACCCGAAGCAAAACTTACAGGTAGTCCTTCATCATCAGATACAAAATTCGGTTTTACATCAACATTAGGGAGCTTGTTCAAAATTGCAAGCGAAGTTAAAAATTCTAACCTTAAAGGAGCTTCAATTATCTTTAAAATATCATCCCTAGACGATCTCCGGTTAGCTAAATTCAGCATTTCATTTTTGATACTGTTCCAATCATAGTGTTCAACCCATTTCATTAACTCATTATTAGTTGTTCTGATCGGGGTTTTATAAACAGTAAGGTTAGAAATCAGCTTTGTATCAATCGTCCCAATAAAATCGAAAAATTTCTTCTCACTTTCAAATTCTCGAAAATTTGAATAATTTTTTAGAATATAATCTATGGCAGATATTTCCTTTTTATTGATGTCAATAAATCTTCCTGCTCCTCTGAGAGTAATCAAACCAGTTAATCTCATTTTACGAATGAAATCATCGGGATAATCCACTAAAATTGAGTTGGGATTCATTCGAGTAACTTTACCGTTGTTGATTCTCAATTCTTCAGTTTTTTCTAAAATAATTTCATCGCTTATGTTGTAAGAGTATGCTTTTCTAAGTTTTTTAATCTCTCTATAAAGCCCTTCTGCATTATTATCTTGCCAGCTTAAAAGTAGCGGTATTTCTTTTTTAGATATTCCTGCTCCATTGTATTCCTCATCAGCATTCAAAAGCCTTATGACTTCAATCAAAAGTATCAATGGAACATTGCTATTTCTGATTCTTCTGAAAGGATTGTGTCTTTGATATTTTGCAAAGGCATTGGCAAAAACTAATTGTTCATTTTGTGGGTTTTCTTCATCAATAAGCATCTTCCCACTGGCTGAAAATTCTATTTCAGAATTCATCCAGTAATATACAAAACCTAATTCTTTAGCCAATTTAAACCAAGTGTCAAATCTTGATGACCACCCCCTAGCAAACCCTGCTTCTTTGTGAGATTGGGGATTATCTCTAAATACTTGCTTAGCTTCTGCTAAGGTTAATTCTTCACCAGATTTCCATTTCTCTTTAACTTCGTCCGATTTATCAGTTGGTTGATACAATCCTTTTTGGATGAGTTTTATTGCAACTTTCTTAATTAGTTCATCGGTTAGAATTTCACCGTTATATTCATAAAAGAGTTTTAAAAAATCTTTCAACCGCTCAGGGTTTCTCATTGTGGTTGTAAATAAAAGTGGCTTATATGTTGGCATTCTAGGCATAATTAGTTACTAATACTTCCTTAAAATTTTTTATTGTATTGTCGTGATAGCTGATGTAATTGCTTTTAACAGGATAAACATTAAACTGCTCTGCCCAATCTGTAAAGATTTTATTATTATTTTCCTTATATTTAGTTACATTAGAAACTGCAAATTTGATTTTGCTCTTATCTAGTTCATTTAATAGTTCTACTAATTCTTCTTCTTTTTCATCATTCCAAAGTTTATTATATTCGCTGAAAGTTATTAGGTAAGGCGGATCAAAATATACAAAATCATCCCTGTTTATACTAAGAGAATTTAAGAATTTTTTATAGTCTAAATTGTGCCATTTTATAGACTTTTTGCCTACAAGAGTGAAATAATCCTTTAATGCTTGGATGACATTATTATTGAAATCAACATTTCCAACAGGTAAATTAAAGCTACCTTCTGAATTAAATCTCAACATTCTGTTAAATCCATAAATTAATAATAGATATAAATCAATCAGATTCTCTTTTTCTGCTGTATTAAAATCTTTTCTAAGCTGGTTAAAACCTTCTTTATTATATCTAGCGAAATATGTTTTTTTCCATTTTTGTTTGAGTTCTAAGGGAACAACATCTTCTTTGTAAGATCGTGATAAATTATATTTGATTATTTTTTTTTCAACTTCTCTAAAAAAAGCATTCGGTCTTTTAGCCTGTTTCATTAGAAACAGATGAAGTTTATAGACATACGAATCTATATCATTGAGTAAATACTGTTCTGCATCTACATTTAAAAAAACCGATCCACCTCCAGTAAAAGGCTCTATAAAATTTTTAATATTTGGCGGGAAGCGTTGAGTAATTTCAGGCAATAATTTGTATTTATCACCAACGTAGAAAAGCGGGGAGCGGTAAAATTTATAATCAAATAATACTTTATTATGTCCGTTTCTCTTAACCATTGATTTTTGTAATAAATAAAAACTCTTTATGATCTGCAAATTCAGTCTTTCCGGTATTAAAAAACTGGTGAGAACGATCAAATACTTTAGTTTTTCCTAGATCGTTGAGAATGCTTTCTATTTCTTCTAACTTTATCTTGTTCTCTGATGAGCTACTTTTAGAATTATAAGTATTATTATAGGAAACCACACAATATTTCACATTTAAGTTATTAACAAGATCGTGGAAAGCGTCTCTAGCTTTAACGGTGCAGTAAGCACTCATATTTTCTACTTTCGGCTTTAGGGCGACACCGAACAATTCTGGTTCATCCCATTTAACCAATGTTTCGTATAGGTGATAAAAACGACTATACTGCCGAGAATTATAAGGCGGATCAATATAGGCTACATCAGATTCTATTTTTCTTGCCAAATCATTTGCATTTTCGCGGTAAATTTTTGTCTTCGGGAAATCATAAGGTTTTATAAGTTTTAAATGCAGTTGTTTTTTGGCTATCGGTTTTTTTATATATGCTTCGTAATGTCCGACGGTGTTAGCTATTTTATCTATATTATAGATCAAAGTCGCTAACAAGATACTATACTCTTTGTCTGTTAGATTCGGCTTTAGCTTCTCAATGTCGTTTCTGATATAACCAATTTTTTTTGATGATTCAATATCAAAAAACTTGTTCCCAAAATTATTAGAAAAATAATTTTCTTCCATTTCATCTGATTGGATTGAATTATAATGACCAATCAATTTTTCCAACTTCTTCTTACTCCAATCCCCATCTCCAAAAAATGCTTTATAAATAATGTTATTTGAATAAAGAATATCGTTTATAATAATGTTCTTAAAAAGTTTTGAAGCACTTTTGGTTACAATTGCTGTTCCGGCAAAAACATCAAAAAAAGAATTAACATTATTTGTATAATTGTCTATCTTATCTATTATCCAGTCAGCGAGTTTAGCTTTACTACCTATATACCTTCGGCTTTCTAAGCTAATTTCTTGAGTTGAATTATTTAAACCTATATTAGTAGAAATATTTTTTTCCAAAGTCTTGCTAATCATATTGTTAATTTTTTGATTGCTAGTTTAAGAACCTATTAAGTATAACCTTTATAAATTAAATCAAAAAGTGTTGTGTTAAATAATAGTATTAATATTTAAAGTATTGAACTTTTATCTAAAATCATTACTTCAATAAATTAATTACCGAACCTCTGCTAATATTTAGTTTTCGGGCAATCTGAGAGTTATTTAATCCTTCCTTTTTAAGTTTCTTAACTTCATCCTGTTTAAGTGAAGCCGTCTTTGGTCGCCCGTGTTTTTTGCCTTTGGCTCGTGCGTCAGCTATCCCGGCTTTCACTCGTTCCCGAATTATGTCCCGTTCAAACTCCGCAAAGATCGAAAGCATTCCTGCCATCGCTCTGCCCGATGGGGTAGAGAAGTCAAGGGATTCAGTTAAAGACACAAACACAATTCCGAGTTCGCGGAGTTCGTTCAAAGTATTCGTCAGATCGGCAAGGCTGCGTCCGAAACGGTCAAGTTTCCAGACAACAATTGCATCAATCTCACGTTTCCGGGCAAGGTCAAGAAGTTCTTCCCGTTTGGCTCTTTTTTTTGCACCGGATGCAACTTCTTCAAATTCTGCGGTCAATGTCCATTCGCGGTTTTTGATATACTCCCGCATTTTCTCTAATTGCATCGGCAAAGTTTTTTGATCTTGGGTTGAAACCCTAGCATAAATTCCGGTTCGCATAGTATGTTTATAGAATGATTACGGTTTGTAAAGATTGCAGGAAGAAATTTATTAGCCTCTCCGGTTGGAAACCAAAGTTTTGTTCCCGGTGTCGAGGTCAGACATTTGAAATTTATCCCTATACAATCTGGCTCGCTTTTTTGTTTTTGATATTTAGCTTTCTGCTGATTGCTCTGTTTCTGAACTCTTAAATTTCTAACCTCTCTATATTAAAGATGAAAATTAAAAAAGTGTCAAAAAACATTAGTTTTCTGACACCTTGAATCACTTGGCTAAACTCCAGTAGAAATGGGCTTTTTAGAGTAGGGAAGTAGAGAGGGTTTTTTGACACTCACTTAACTTGGTTGATATGCCATTTTAATCTTTGATAAGAAAAATTATCCATTGCTCTTTGA
>MWWI01000128.1_pt1 | contig 16987 bp, 6 predicted proteins | sample 1047321 | NCBI WGS metagenome assembly MWWI01 (sample SAMN06349966, study PRJNA376086) | soil metagenome | isolation source: FI-1 sample Antarctic (ecotone) soil | place: Antarctica | reverse complement strand
CTAAATACCAATGAAAAGGATAATAAATTATATTTTGGAACAATTTATTTAGATAGCGATATAAGTTTAAGGGGTAATATAAATCAGCCCATAGTAAATATTACTGCCAGATTAAAGGAGGAATCGGAATTTACTTTTATTTTGCCTAAAAATGAAGTAGCCATTATTGAAAGAAAGGGAGTTATTGAATTTGTTGATTACTCAGGTAAATATAGCAAAATTTTAACCCGGGAAGAGCCATCTGAAGACACCACACGTACTGAATTAACAGGAATTGATTTGAATGCAAATATTGAAATCAACAGGGATTCTAAATTAAAAATAGTGGTAGATGAAGTGGCCGGAGATTCCCTGGTATTATTTGGAGATGCTACTTTGAGCTTTGGCATTGATCCGAGTGGTAAGATGAGCCTGACAGGCAGATATGAAATTGTTGAAGGAACTTATCAAATGACTTTTTATGTGAGGAGAAGATTTATTATACAACAAGGCAGCAGCTTAACATGGACGGGTGATCCTTTAGATGCTCGGGTGAACATTACTGCAGTATATGATGTGAAAACATCGCCACTTGATTTAATGGCTGATCAAATTTCCGGAACTGATGAGGCGCAACGAAACCGCTACCGGCAAAAATTACCTTTTGAGGTTCATTTAAATATGCGGGGTGATCTCATGACCCCCAATATTAGTTTTGATATTGAGCTGGCACCTGAAGAAAAAGGTGGTGATATTGGTGTTACTGTTACCGCCAAGTTAGACCAAATTTCGGTGAATGAATCTGAATTAAACAAACAGGTATTTGCTTTACTTGTATTAGAAAGATTTTTACCTGAAGATCCATTGGCTCTAAGTGGTGGTGGTGGAGGTGCAGAGAGTTTAGCCAGAGAAAGTGTGAGCCGTATTTTAGGGCAACAATTGAACAGGCTTGCGGGGAAATATATAAAAGGGGTAGAATTAAATGTTGGTTTAGAATCGTATGAAGATTATTCCACCGGACAAGCCGAAGGAAGAACAGAGTTAGCAGTTGGTGTTTCAAAGCAATTTTTTAATGAACGTATAAAGGTTGATGTAGGCAGTAATTTTGATCTGGAAGGCGAGAGAGCGCGAAGAAGTAATTTAAGTACTATTGCCGGTGATGTGTCAATTGAATACAAATTAACAGACGATGGAAGATTTAGATTGAGAGGTTTCAGGGAATCCATTTATGAAGGAATTATAGAAGGAGAAATAATTGAAACGGGATTGGGTGTAATTTATACCAAGGATTACAATAACATTAGAGACCTTTTCAGAAGAGAAAAAGAAGATGACAGTTTTAAAAGAAGAGACTAATAAATTAAAGACATTTTCTGGTAAGAAGGTATCACCTTTCCATTGCCATTGCCTTTTATTTTTTATTTTAATATGTATAGGCTGTAGCAATACAAAATATCTAGAAGAGGGACAACAATTATATATTGGAGCTGATTTTGATATAGAAAGTGACTCTAAATTACCCAATAAAAAAGAGGCTATCTCAGATGCAGAAAATGTTATAGTTCCTAAACCGAATGCTTCCATTTTAGGTATAAGACCAAAGTTATGGTTTTATAATATAGCAGGTACTCCAAAAGGAAAAGGGTTAAGGCATTTTTTAAAAAATACACTCGGTGAACCACCGGTGCTATGGGAAACGGTTGATGTAGACAACACAATTGAATTAATTAAAAACAGGCTTTATAATCATGGCTTCTTCCGTGCAAAGGTAGATCACGAAATAAAGGCAAAAAATAAAAAAGTTAAAGTAAAATATACAGCAGAAGTAGGAGAACCTTATACTACCGAAATGATTTTTTTTCCGGATGGGTCAACAGATCTTAGAGCGGCCGTTCAAAATACTGTTGGAGGTACTATACTTGAAGAAGGTGAACCCTATAATCTTGAATTATTCATTCAGGAAAGAGAAAGAATTGATATTGCTTTAAAAAATCAGGGGTTTTTTTACTTCAGCCCTGATTACCTTGTTTTTAGAGTCGACAGTGCAGTTGGATCAAGAAAATTAAATGTTTATCTACAATTGAAAGATGACATCCCACTTGAGGCAGAAAAAATTTATCACCTGAATAATGTTTATATATATCCCGATTATTCCCTGGGAAGGGATAGTATTAAGCAGGCAACTGATACATTACAACTTAAGGAAGGGTTTTTTGTTATTGGTGCAAGTGCTGTAAAGCCTAAAGTTTTAGACAGAACAATCCTTTTTAAAAGAGAAAACAAATACAGACGTACAGACCATGATTTTACCTTAAGCAGATTGATGAATTTAGGAACTTACAAATTTGTTAATATTCGCTTTGAAGATGTTGATACTGCCGGTATTGGTCTTCTTAATTCATTCATATATTTAACACCTTTAAAAAAGAAATCAATTAGATTGGAACTACAGGGTGTTTCCAAATCTAATAACTTTGTGGGACCAGCCTTTGAAGCTAGATTTTTAAACAGAAACTTTCTGGGTGGTGCAGAATTGTTTTCTGTAAATCTCACTACTGGTTTTGAAACACAAATAAATCAACCGGAATCAAATTTAAACTCCTACAATATAGGTATTGAAACTGAGCTTCGTGTTCCAAAATTCATTACTCCTTTTAATATAACAAATGTTTCCAGCAGGTTTATGCCCCGAACACGTATCCGACTTGGTGCTGAACGTTTGAGCAGAGTTCAGTATTATAACCTAAATTCTTTTAAATTTTCCTGGGGGTATAATTGGCGTGAAAGTGAAACAAAAGAACACGAATTAGTTCCTTTTTCAGTTAATTTTGTTAATCTATTTTCAACTACTGATGAATTTGAAGAGATACTTGATGCAAACCCCATATTAAGACAAAGTTTTGCCGAGCAATTTATTCTTGGACCAAACTATACATTCACATTTAATGATCAGGTATTAGGGGAGAAAATACACAATTTCTTTTTTAGCGTCAATGCCGATTTATCAGGAAACATTTTATATGCTATTCAAAGTCTGGCAATTGACAGGAAACCAACCGGTGATGATCCCTTTGTAATTTTTGGATCTCCTTATTCCCAGTACGGTAAACTCCATACTGATTTCAGGCATTACTTTAAAGTTACCGATCTTACTCAGCTGGCGTCAAGATTACAGATAGGCGCGGGTTTTCCATATGGCAATTCCGAAGTATTACCATATACCAAGCAGTTTTTTATTGGTGGTAGCAATAGTATAAGAGCATTCCGGTCACGTACTCTCGGACCAGGTACTTATAAACCACCACTGGGATCATTTAGCTTTTTAGATCAGGCAGGTGATATAAAATTAGAAGTGAACACCGAATTCCGTTATCCAATTATTAGTATATTGAAAGGCGCAGTATTTGTGGATGCGGGCAATATATGGTTGCTAAAAGAGAATGAGTTTACTCCCGGAGGGAAGTTTGAATGGGATAATTTTTATAATCAATTAGCTGTTGGAACTGGGTTGGGTTTAAGAATAGATGCTTCTTTCTTTGTATTAAGATTTGATTTAGGTATTCCATTACGCAAACCTTTCTTACCACAAAATGACAGATGGGTTTTTAATAACATTGATTTTGGGTCATCTGACTGGCGCAGAAACAATTTAATTTTAAATATTGCAATTGGGTATCCTTATTAAAATAATTTAACAAAAAACAAGATTATGATTTCTATATCACTTGAAAACTATTTAAAAAAATTTAACGAGATTAGAAGATGGACATTGCATCTTTGTGAGCCATTACAAAAAGAGGATTATGTCGTTCAGCCAATGGTTGATGTCAGTCCTCCAAAATGGCATCTGGGACATACCACATGGTTTTTCGAGCAGTTCATTTTAAAAAAATATATGTCGGGTTATACAGAATTTCATCCTGATTTTAGCTTCGTATTCAATAGTTATTATGAAAGCATTGGTGAACGTGTACTGAGAATTGACAGAGGTAATATGACAAGACCCACAGTTGATGAGGTGGTGAAATACAGACATTATGTTGATACTGCTATGAAGGAATTTTTAGATATAAATAATAATTTTGATGATCAATTATTTGATTTATTAAATTTAGGTTTTAATCATGAGCAACAACACCAGGAATTACTTGTTACAGATCTCAAATATATTCTTGGTCAGAATCCATTATTCCCTGTTTACACTTCAAAAAAATCAGGCAATGTAGATGATCATTATTTAGAAAAATTAAAATTCTTAGATATTGATGAGGGAGAATATTTTATAGGTTATAATGGAGAGGATTTCCATTTCGATAATGAAGAAGGCTTACATAAGGTGTTTCTGCACAAGTATCAAATTTCTGATAGGTTAATAACCAATAGGGAATATATGGAATTTATAAATAGTGGAGGATATAAAGATTTTAGATACTGGCTTCAGGAAGGATTTGAATTTATAAACACCAATAAAATTCAATCGCCCTTATATTGGCATTTAATAGACGATGAGTGGTATTATTACTCTTTACAGGGATTGGAGAAAATAAATCCGGACCAACCTGTTACACACATAAGTTTTTATGAGGCTGATGCTTTTTCCAAATGGATTGGTATGAGATTACCTACTGAATTTGAGTGGGAAATAGCAGCCAGAATTTATTCTCCCAAAGTACCTTTAGATGGAAATTTTGCAGAAAAAGAATTTTTTTTACCGCAACCCAGAAAAATCAATAACTTACAATTTTTTGGAGATGTTTGGGAATGGACCAACAGTTCCTATCTCCCTTATCCGTTTTATAAAAAGCCAGATGATGCTGTTGGTGAATATAATGGGAAGTTCATGATAAATCAAATGATATTAAGAGGTGGATCATGTGCAACACCGGCAAATCATATCCGCCATACTTATCGTAATTTCTTTCATCCTGATAAGAGATGGCAGTTTACAGGCATCAGATTAGCTCAGCATATTTGAAAAAGATTATATATGAATTTAGAATTTATTGCTGACGTGAAACTGGGGTTGACATCATCACCGAAATATTTAAAATCAAAATACTTTTATGATGAGCGGGGAGATGAATTATTCAAATGTATAATGCAATTGGAAGAATATTACCTCACACGTTCTGAATTTGAAATATTTACTTCACAGAGAAAAAAAATACTTGATCTCTTTTCTGATAATGGTAATCGGTTTCAGCTTATAGAATTTGGAGCTGGTGATGGTACGAAAACGAAGAAGTTACTCGAATATTTTCACAATCAAAATGTCAATTTCAAATATATTCCAATAGATATTTCTTATAATATACTTCAGGAATTAACTGATGATCTGAAAAAATCATTTCCAGGACTAGAGGTGGAGGGTATAAACAATGATTATTTTAAAGCATTAAAGGAGTTAAGTTCTTTAGATGATACTCAGAAAATTATTTTATTTCTTGGATCAAACATTGGTAATTTTGCCGGAGACCGTGCAAATGAGTTTTTATCCTCCTTACGTAATAATTTAAACGCAGGCGATAAAGCCATGATTGGATTTGACTTAAAAAAAGACCCCGAAATAATTTACAAGGCATATAATGACCGGTCAGGTGTGACGAAAGCATTCAATTTAAATTTACTCGAACGCATTAATAAGGAAATGGATGCTGATTTTGATATAACGAAATTTTATCATTTCCCACTCTACGATCCTGTAGAAGGACAGGCCAGAAGTTATCTGATCAGTAAAGAAAAGCAATGTGTTTCAATACCAAAAGCCGGGTTAAATATTGAATTTAGACCACATGAACCCATACACATGGAGATATCTCAAAAATATGATATGGAACAAATAAATACCCTGGCCTTACAATCAGAATTTAAGGTGATTGATAATCTGTTTGATTGTAAACACTTCTATGTTGACAGCGTCTGGCAAGCAACATGATTACTATTTGTTGATTACCTCCATATTTTCTAAATCGAAGTCACCTGTAGTAACTGTAAAGTTCCACGACTCAAGTTTACTGAAGAATTTATTAAGATCCATTTCTTTTTTAAACTTATGAACTTTGATTTTATTTCCATTCATTGAATTCATAGGCTCGTCTTTATAACGAGCATATACTGTAACAACTGGCTTGTTTTCATCATAAAATCTCATAGCCACAGCTTCATATGCATTAGCATCAAAACCTGCAATATCTGCAGCGAATTCATTAAAGACTTTGTTTTCACCTATATTAAGTGAGATTACACCTACAAGATCATTATAGCGTGTTTCATTTGGTGGTAATTTCTTTTCCATTTCTCAAATTTTAATTTGTTTTTCTAACTTTGTTAAAGCTTTTGATAGGTCATTACTTTTAGAATAAAGATTTTGTAATAAATCACCTTTTTTGTTAAGCCGTTTAATCAAATTCTTTATTGTAAAATTTGAAGGAGATAAATCTTTATCTAGTTCTTCCCATTCAAGAGGCGTTGATACTGTGGCTTCCATCCTTGGTCTGGCACAGTATGCTGAAGCAATAGTTTGCCCTGCGTAATTCTGCAGACAATCAATATAAATCTTGTTCCCCCTTTTTTTAGTTAGTCTTTCAAGACTGGTGATACTTTTTGTTCGCTGATGAACCAGGTTACCAATTAATAATGCAAACTGCCTGCCCTGTTCATAATTATATTTTCCTTTAAGGGGTATTAATATATGAAGCCCTGAAGATCCTGATGTTTTAACAAAAGCTGATAATCCTGCTTCATCAATAACCTCCTTTACAATTAAAGCAACTTCAGTAACCATATCAAATGACATATTTTCGGGTGGATCAAGATCAATAATAGTGTAATCCGGATGGTCTAAATTGGAAATCCTACTACTCCAGGGATTTAATTCTATACATCCCAGATTAGCCAGATATATAAGAGTTGCCTTATCCTGACATAAAAGATAATTTAAACTTTTATTACCCGAATCTGATTTTATTTTTTTTGTTTCTATCCATTCGGGCGGTAGATCCTTCATATCTTTTTGGTAGAAACTTTTACCATAAATGCCATTAGGAAAACGGTTTAAAGACTCTGGCCGGTCTTTTAAATGCGGAAGAATGTATTCTGAAATTTCCCAGTAATATTTTATTAAATCACCTTTGGTGTATTTTAATTCCGGCCAGAATATTTTATTAAGGTTAGTGATTTTTAGTTTTATTTTATTAACTACTAATATTCCTTCATCTTTCTTTGAAACGAGCAACTCATCAATATCAAAAAATTCTGATACTGTTGATTTTTTTATTTTAGAAACAGTGTTCTTTTTTTCAACAATTTCCGGAATATCTTGTTTGCCATCTGATTTTAAATCATTAGGAGTTTTGTCTTCCCTTAACCCTAAAAATATGGGATTACGTAAAACATTATCATTAGTCCATTCCAGGTATTTAATCTCACAAACTAATTGAGGCTTCAACCAGGTGACGGGCATATTTGTAACAGGCTTAGATTTAAAGGGAGATTTATCAGTTTCTGATTTAATAAGTATTTCATGCAATGATTTTAAATCAGAATTTGAAAATCCTCCGCCTGAATGACCTATATACTTCAATTGATCGTCATCATAAATCCCTAAAATCAATGCCCCAAAATATTTTCTCCCTCCACGTGGTTTTGTAAAACCGCAGATTACAGCTTCAATTCTTTTTTGTGTTTTAATTTTGACCCAATCATTTGTTCTTGTTCCGGCTAAATACTTACTGTTCTTCTTTTTTCCGATAATCCCTTCAAGATCCATATTGACAGCCATTTCAAAAAAAGCTTTTCCTGTTTGAGGGATATGATCACTGTATCTGATATTTGTTAAATTAGGAAGCACATCTTCTAAAATTTCTTTTCGCTTGTAGAGTGGAAGAGAGGTTAAATCAAATTTGTCGAGATACAATAAATCAAAAACATAGTAAACTAAATTTTTATCAGAGTTTCGATAATTTTGCAATAAGTTAAAATCAGATTTTCCCTTTTCATCAACAATTACTATTTCACCATCGAAAATAGCATTAAAAGGTACTTTTTTAAGTGAATTATATATAATCTGAAATTTTTTGTTAAAGGATTTTAAGTTTCTTGAATACATTTCTACAGTGCCATTTCTTAGTTCAGAAATACATCTGTACCCATCCCATTTTATTTCGAAAACCCAATCCTTATTATCAAAAGGTAATTCAACTGATGATGCCAACATTGGATTTACCCACTTTGGCATAGATTTCATTTCAAGTCCATCAAAATTTATTTCAGACAGATCCGGTGGTGATAGCCATATCTCATCATTAGCAGCAGCAGTGTTTTTAATTTCCGAAAAACTTCTTTTACTTTTTACAGATATTTCTTCATTTTCGTAAGGTTCATCGGAAGTATAGTTGTCCTTGATTTTGAAGAATAACCATTCATCTTTATCTTTTGAGGTTTTTACCAGTGCAAATTCTCCTTTAATCTTATTACCATTAAATACAACATGTAATTTACCCTTTTCAAGTCCATTTCTTACTGCCTGAGAAATTATTTTTGGATCTGTTTCATCCTTAAGGACGTAGTTGCCCCAATCCCAAATCATAACTGTTCCTGCACCATAATTACCTTTGGGTATTATTCCTTCAAAATGATAATAATCCAATGGATGATCCTCAACCATCATGGCTAGTCTTTTATCAGTTGTTTTTTGTGATGGACCTTTTGGTACAGCCCAGCTAATGAGTACACCATCGGCTTCTAGTCTTAAATCATAATGCAACCTCGAAGCATGATGTTTTTGAATAACAAATCTTGGTAATTGTTTTCCCGAAGGATTTATTTTTCCCAGGGGTTCTGGTGTTTTGTTGAAATTCCTTTTTTTCTGATACGCTTTAAGAGTCATTAACAATGTAAATTAATCAAGCTGCTTTTTTATTATCCTTTTTATTGTCTTTTACAGCTTTTAAACTTTGCTTTAATACTGACATCAGGTCAGTTACTTCAGCAGGTTGAGGCTTGGGTTTTTTTACTTCTATTTCTTCTCCTTTCACTTTTGCCTCAATTATTTTCATTAATTCTTCTATGTAGGTATCTGTATATTTTTCAGGTTTAAAACCAGTGGTAAGCTGATTAATTAACTGCTTTGCCATTTCCATTTCTTTTTCACCAATTTTTACATTTTTTGGTAAATTTATATCTTTCCAATCCCTTATTTCCTGGTGAAAGCGTAATTGCTCAAGTATAATTATATCCTTAAATGCTCTGACAGCCCCCAGTCTTTCTCTATTTCTCAATACATATTGGGCTATCCCTACCTTTTTACTATCCTTTAATGCTTCCAATAACAATTTATAAGATTTTGCAGCGCCTTTATCAGGCTCAAGGTAATAGGGTTTATCAAAATAGATGGAATCTATTTCTTCTTCATTAACAAAATCAAGTATATCAATGGTTTTGAAACACAAATAAATCAACCGGAATCAAATTTAAACTCCTACAATATAGGTATTGAAACTGAGCTTCGTGTTCCAAAATTCATTACTCCTTTTAATATAACAAATGTTTCCAGCAGGTTTATGCCCCGAACACGTATCCGACTTGGTGCTGAACGTTTGAGCAGAGTTCAGTATTATAACCTAAATTCTTTTAAATTTTCCTGGGGGTATAATTGGCGTGAAAGTGAAACAAAAGAACACGAATTAGTTCCTTTTTCAGTTAATTTTGTTAATCTATTTTCAACTACTGATGAATTTGAAGAGATACTTGATGCAAACCCCATATTAAGACAAAGTTTTGCCGAGCAATTTATTCTTGGACCAAACTATACATTCACATTTAATGATCAGGTATTAGGGGAGAAAATACACAATTTCTTTTTTAGCGTCAATGCCGATTTATCAGGAAACATTTTATATGCTATTCAAAGTCTGGCAATTGACAGGAAACCAACCGGTGATGATCCCTTTGTAATTTTTGGATCTCCTTATTCCCAGTACGGTAAACTCCATACTGATTTCAGGCATTACTTTAAAGTTACCGATCTTACTCAGCTGGCGTCAAGATTACAGATAGGCGCGGGTTTTCCATATGGCAATTCCGAAGTATTACCATATACCAAGCAGTTTTTTATTGGTGGTAGCAATAGTATAAGAGCATTCCGGTCACGTACTCTCGGACCAGGTACTTATAAACCACCACTGGGATCATTTAGCTTTTTAGATCAGGCAGGTGATATAAAATTAGAAGTGAACACCGAATTCCGTTATCCAATTATTAGTATATTGAAAGGCGCAGTATTTGTGGATGCGGGCAATATATGGTTGCTAAAAGAGAATGAGTTTACTCCCGGAGGGAAGTTTGAATGGGATAATTTTTATAATCAATTAGCTGTTGGAACTGGGTTGGGTTTAAGAATAGATGCTTCTTTCTTTGTATTAAGATTTGATTTAGGTATTCCATTACGCAAACCTTTCTTACCACAAAATGACAGATGGGTTTTTAATAACATTGATTTTGGGTCATCTGACTGGCGCAGAAACAATTTAATTTTAAATATTGCAATTGGGTATCCTTATTAAAATAATTTAACAAAAAACAAGATTATGATTTCTATATCACTTGAAAACTATTTAAAAAAATTTAACGAGATTAGAAGATGGACATTGCATCTTTGTGAGCCATTACAAAAAGAGGATTATGTCGTTCAGCCAATGGTTGATGTCAGTCCTCCAAAATGGCATCTGGGACATACCACATGGTTTTTCGAGCAGTTCATTTTAAAAAAATATATGTCGGGTTATACAGAATTTCATCCTGATTTTAGCTTCGTATTCAATAGTTATTATGAAAGCATTGGTGAACGTGTACTGAGAATTGACAGAGGTAATATGACAAGACCCACAGTTGATGAGGTGGTGAAATACAGACATTATGTTGATACTGCTATGAAGGAATTTTTAGATATAAATAATAATTTTGATGATCAATTATTTGATTTATTAAATTTAGGTTTTAATCATGAGCAACAACACCAGGAATTACTTGTTACAGATCTCAAATATATTCTTGGTCAGAATCCATTATTCCCTGTTTACACTTCAAAAAAATCAGGCAATGTAGATGATCATTATTTAGAAAAATTAAAATTCTTAGATATTGATGAGGGAGAATATTTTATAGGTTATAATGGAGAGGATTTCCATTTCGATAATGAAGAAGGCTTACATAAGGTGTTTCTGCACAAGTATCAAATTTCTGATAGGTTAATAACCAATAGGGAATATATGGAATTTATAAATAGTGGAGGATATAAAGATTTTAGATACTGGCTTCAGGAAGGATTTGAATTTATAAACACCAATAAAATTCAATCGCCCTTATATTGGCATTTAATAGACGATGAGTGGTATTATTACTCTTTACAGGGATTGGAGAAAATAAATCCGGACCAACCTGTTACACACATAAGTTTTTATGAGGCTGATGCTTTTTCCAAATGGATTGGTATGAGATTACCTACTGAATTTGAGTGGGAAATAGCAGCCAGAATTTATTCTCCCAAAGTACCTTTAGATGGAAATTTTGCAGAAAAAGAATTTTTTTTACCGCAACCCAGAAAAATCAATAACTTACAATTTTTTGGAGATGTTTGGGAATGGACCAACAGTTCCTATCTCCCTTATCCGTTTTATAAAAAGCCAGATGATGCTGTTGGTGAATATAATGGGAAGTTCATGATAAATCAAATGATATTAAGAGGTGGATCATGTGCAACACCGGCAAATCATATCCGCCATACTTATCGTAATTTCTTTCATCCTGATAAGAGATGGCAGTTTACAGGCATCAGATTAGCTCAGCATATTTGAAAAAGATTATATATGAATTTAGAATTTATTGCTGACGTGAAACTGGGGTTGACATCATCACCGAAATATTTAAAATCAAAATACTTTTATGATGAGCGGGGAGATGAATTATTCAAATGTATAATGCAATTGGAAGAATATTACCTCACACGTTCTGAATTTGAAATATTTACTTCACAGAGAAAAAAAATACTTGATCTCTTTTCTGATAATGGTAATCGGTTTCAGCTTATAGAATTTGGAGCTGGTGATGGTACGAAAACGAAGAAGTTACTCGAATATTTTCACAATCAAAATGTCAATTTCAAATATATTCCAATAGATATTTCTTATAATATACTTCAGGAATTAACTGATGATCTGAAAAAATCATTTCCAGGACTAGAGGTGGAGGGTATAAACAATGATTATTTTAAAGCATTAAAGGAGTTAAGTTCTTTAGATGATACTCAGAAAATTATTTTATTTCTTGGATCAAACATTGGTAATTTTGCCGGAGACCGTGCAAATGAGTTTTTATCCTCCTTACGTAATAATTTAAACGCAGGCGATAAAGCCATGATTGGATTTGACTTAAAAAAAGACCCCGAAATAATTTACAAGGCATATAATGACCGGTCAGGTGTGACGAAAGCATTCAATTTAAATTTACTCGAACGCATTAATAAGGAAATGGATGCTGATTTTGATATAACGAAATTTTATCATTTCCCACTCTACGATCCTGTAGAAGGACAGGCCAGAAGTTATCTGATCAGTAAAGAAAAGCAATGTGTTTCAATACCAAAAGCCGGGTTAAATATTGAATTTAGACCACATGAACCCATACACATGGAGATATCTCAAAAATATGATATGGAACAAATAAATACCCTGGCCTTACAATCAGAATTTAAGGTGATTGATAATCTGTTTGATTGTAAACACTTCTATGTTGACAGCGTCTGGCAAGCAACATGATTACTATTTGTTGATTACCTCCATATTTTCTAAATCGAAGTCACCTGTAGTAACTGTAAAGTTCCACGACTCAAGTTTACTGAAGAATTTATTAAGATCCATTTCTTTTTTAAACTTATGAACTTTGATTTTATTTCCATTCATTGAATTCATAGGCTCGTCTTTATAACGAGCATATACTGTAACAACTGGCTTGTTTTCATCATAAAATCTCATAGCCACAGCTTCATATGCATTAGCATCAAAACCTGCAATATCTGCAGCGAATTCATTAAAGACTTTGTTTTCACCTATATTAAGTGAGATTACACCTACAAGATCATTATAGCGTGTTTCATTTGGTGGTAATTTCTTTTCCATTTCTCAAATTTTAATTTGTTTTTCTAACTTTGTTAAAGCTTTTGATAGGTCATTACTTTTAGAATAAAGATTTTGTAATAAATCACCTTTTTTGTTAAGCCGTTTAATCAAATTCTTTATTGTAAAATTTGAAGGAGATAAATCTTTATCTAGTTCTTCCCATTCAAGAGGCGTTGATACTGTGGCTTCCATCCTTGGTCTGGCACAGTATGCTGAAGCAATAGTTTGCCCTGCGTAATTCTGCAGACAATCAATATAAATCTTGTTCCCCCTTTTTTTAGTTAGTCTTTCAAGACTGGTGATACTTTTTGTTCGCTGATGAACCAGGTTACCAATTAATAATGCAAACTGCCTGCCCTGTTCATAATTATATTTTCCTTTAAGGGGTATTAATATATGAAGCCCTGAAGATCCTGATGTTTTAACAAAAGCTGATAATCCTGCTTCATCAATAACCTCCTTTACAATTAAAGCAACTTCAGTAACCATATCAAATGACATATTTTCGGGTGGATCAAGATCAATAATAGTGTAATCCGGATGGTCTAAATTGGAAATCCTACTACTCCAGGGATTTAATTCTATACATCCCAGATTAGCCAGATATATAAGAGTTGCCTTATCCTGACATAAAAGATAATTTAAACTTTTATTACCCGAATCTGATTTTATTTTTTTTGTTTCTATCCATTCGGGCGGTAGATCCTTCATATCTTTTTGGTAGAAACTTTTACCATAAATGCCATTAGGAAAACGGTTTAAAGACTCTGGCCGGTCTTTTAAATGCGGAAGAATGTATTCTGAAATTTCCCAGTAATATTTTATTAAATCACCTTTGGTGTATTTTAATTCCGGCCAGAATATTTTATTAAGGTTAGTGATTTTTAGTTTTATTTTATTAACTACTAATATTCCTTCATCTTTCTTTGAAACGAGCAACTCATCAATATCAAAAAATTCTGATACTGTTGATTTTTTTATTTTAGAAACAGTGTTCTTTTTTTCAACAATTTCCGGAATATCTTGTTTGCCATCTGATTTTAAATCATTAGGAGTTTTGTCTTCCCTTAACCCTAAAAATATGGGATTACGTAAAACATTATCATTAGTCCATTCCAGGTATTTAATCTCACAAACTAATTGAGGCTTCAACCAGGTGACGGGCATATTTGTAACAGGCTTAGATTTAAAGGGAGATTTATCAGTTTCTGATTTAATAAGTATTTCATGCAATGATTTTAAATCAGAATTTGAAAATCCTCCGCCTGAATGACCTATATACTTCAATTGATCGTCATCATAAATCCCTAAAATCAATGCCCCAAAATATTTTCTCCCTCCACGTGGTTTTGTAAAACCGCAGATTACAGCTTCAATTCTTTTTTGTGTTTTAATTTTGACCCAATCATTTGTTCTTGTTCCGGCTAAATACTTACTGTTCTTCTTTTTTCCGATAATCCCTTCAAGATCCATATTGACAGCCATTTCAAAAAAAGCTTTTCCTGTTTGAGGGATATGATCACTGTATCTGATATTTGTTAAATTAGGAAGCACATCTTCTAAAATTTCTTTTCGCTTGTAGAGTGGAAGAGAGGTTAAATCAAATTTGTCGAGATACAATAAATCAAAAACATAGTAAACTAAATTTTTATCAGAGTTTCGATAATTTTGCAATAAGTTAAAATCAGATTTTCCCTTTTCATCAACAATTACTATTTCACCATCGAAAATAGCATTAAAAGGTACTTTTTTAAGTGAATTATATATAATCTGAAATTTTTTGTTAAAGGATTTTAAGTTTCTTGAATACATTTCTACAGTGCCATTTCTTAGTTCAGAAATACATCTGTACCCATCCCATTTTATTTCGAAAACCCAATCCTTATTATCAAAAGGTAATTCAACTGATGATGCCAACATTGGATTTACCCACTTTGGCATAGATTTCATTTCAAGTCCATCAAAATTTATTTCAGACAGATCCGGTGGTGATAGCCATATCTCATCATTAGCAGCAGCAGTGTTTTTAATTTCCGAAAAACTTCTTTTACTTTTTACAGATATTTCTTCATTTTCGTAAGGTTCATCGGAAGTATAGTTGTCCTTGATTTTGAAGAATAACCATTCATCTTTATCTTTTGAGGTTTTTACCAGTGCAAATTCTCCTTTAATCTTATTACCATTAAATACAACATGTAATTTACCCTTTTCAAGTCCATTTCTTACTGCCTGAGAAATTATTTTTGGATCTGTTTCATCCTTAAGGACGTAGTTGCCCCAATCCCAAATCATAACTGTTCCTGCACCATAATTACCTTTGGGTATTATTCCTTCAAAATGATAATAATCCAATGGATGATCCTCAACCATCATGGCTAGTCTTTTATCAGTTGTTTTTTGTGATGGACCTTTTGGTACAGCCCAGCTAATGAGTACACCATCGGCTTCTAGTCTTAAATCATAATGCAACCTCGAAGCATGATGTTTTTGAATAACAAATCTTGGTAATTGTTTTCCCGAAGGATTTATTTTTCCCAGGGGTTCTGGTGTTTTGTTGAAATTCCTTTTTTTCTGATACGCTTTAAGAGTCATTAACAATGTAAATTAATCAAGCTGCTTTTTTATTATCCTTTTTATTGTCTTTTACAGCTTTTAAACTTTGCTTTAATACTGACATCAGGTCAGTTACTTCAGCAGGTTGAGGCTTGGGTTTTTTTACTTCTATTTCTTCTCCTTTCACTTTTGCCTCAATTATTTTCATTAATTCTTCTATGTAGGTATCTGTATATTTTTCAGGTTTAAAACCAGTGGTAAGCTGATTAATTAACTGCTTTGCCATTTCCATTTCTTTTTCACCAATTTTTACATTTTTTGGTAAATTTATATCTTTCCAATCCCTTATTTCCTGGTGAAAGCGTAATTGCTCAAGTATAATTATATCCTTAAATGCTCTGACAGCCCCCAGTCTTTCTCTATTTCTCAATACATATTGGGCTATCCCTACCTTTTTACTATCCTTTAATGCTTCCAATAACAATTTATAAGATTTTGCAGCGCCTTTATCAGGCTCAAGGTAATAGGGTTTATCAAAATAGATGGAATCTATTTCTTCTTCATTAACAAAATCAAGTATATCAATGGCTTTTGTTTTCTCCGGTGATGCTTTTTCAAAATCTTCATCAGAAAGTACTACATATTCATTCTTTTCATATTCATACCCTTTAACAATTTCTTTAAAGGGCACTTCTTCCCCATCAACCGTTGCGATTTTTGCATATCTAATGGGAGAGTGATCGGTACCTCGAAGCATATCAAAATCCAGAGTGTTCTCTCCAACAGCACTATATAGCTTTATAGGGATGTTTACAAGCCCGAAACTTATTGCTCCGCTCCAAATAGACCTCATAGTAGTTGATTTTAGGATTAAAATCCAAAAGCAATGCCAGAACCAGTTTTTCTTTTAACCAGGAGTGATTAGTTAAAGGAAACAACAGATGGCTGAGTGAGGTAAAAATCTCTAAAATAATAATTGTAATTGCTCATGGGGTTAATCTTTATTTTAGAGATACCAACACCCGGTATAACAGGATAGAAACCGATGGATAATTGAAAATTACTGGCAATCAATAATTCATTTCTTAATAATAAGCCTAACCCATAAAACTGGTATAATTTGCTTCTGAGAAGGGGATTTTCATCATCCCCGATTATGCCAAATCCTCCCGATAAAATAGGCGCAAATTGAAAACCAAAGACACTATAGGGCAAATACACAACTGTCTCTAAATTCAGTATCATCTTGGTTGTTCCCAGCAGGATTGGACTATTAAAACCAA
>MWWI01000127.1_pt1 | contig 17036 bp, 21 predicted proteins | sample 1047321 | NCBI WGS metagenome assembly MWWI01 (sample SAMN06349966, study PRJNA376086) | soil metagenome | isolation source: FI-1 sample Antarctic (ecotone) soil | place: Antarctica | reverse complement strand
CGCCCGCACCCGCACGCTGTAAGGCGCTCCCGGTAATCGGGCTTAAACCTTGCGAGATTGCACCGAGTGAGTGTCCGGCGACGAATCCGGGCAACATCTTGACTGCCTGTTTCGTCGCTTCAAAGTCGCCTTTATTCGCGTGCTGCAAATAAACCATTGTCGCGGCACCGTATGGACCCATCGCAAATAGCTGTGGAATCTGCACGCCGCCACTGACGACGCCACGCGCAATGCGTGCGATGAAATCCTTTTCTTCCGGTAGCGAGCGCGAAGCCGAATCGAATGTCGCTTGACGACGTGCCGCTTCTTCTTGGAGTGCTTTGTAATCTTCACCCTGCACACCGCCTGAGAGTTCGGCTTTGAGTCCGCGTCCTAAGAGTTCGATGTTTTGTACGAGTTGCGCCATGCCGATGCCGCCTTCGGCAAATCCCCGTCGCGCTGCATCCAGAGTCGGCGACGCTTCCGATGTGGCGAGCGGCGGAGTTTCGGGCTGTGACTGTTGTTGTTGCGCGGCGAAGTTTCGCGCGCCTTCAATGCCGCCTTGCGCGTAAGCGTTTAAGAGTCCGACTGTACGCCCGGTCGTGGCAATTGATGCTTCGTAATAGCCGCCTGTCGGTGAGTTGGCATCTTTGACGTATCGCGCACGCTTGACGAGTTCGGCGGGCGTTTCGTCAAGTGCGAGCAAGCTACGTCCGGTCTTCGCTTGATAATCGTCATAGATGGATTCGTAGCCTTTACCTAACGAGGAGACGTAAGCGCGGTTCACGGCTTCGGGCGAAGGCACTTCACCTTTGCGTGCCGTCAGGCGCACGGTCTGCGCTTGCTGGAGTGTGTCGTCACCGGTTCGTGTCGGCATGTTCTGCCCGATGGTTGCGGCTCCGAGTGCGGCGCGCTCTGTCCAAGACTTTTCGCGGGCGGTGTAAGGGTCAAGGGTAAGTGACGACTGTGGGCGGTCGCCACTGTATTGCTCGTCAACCGGAACATCTCCCTTGATTGACGTGGCAAACTTGATGACATCGTCATCGGGCGCGATTGCTTGCTCCGGTGATGATGTGGCAGACGGTGCGATGTTCAAGTCCGAAAGGTCGGCAAGGTCGCTCAAGTCAGGCAATCCGCTTCGCGTCGCGCCCACGTCAAAGCGTTCATTCGTGCGGTGACTGGTTTCGCCGAGATGTACATGCGCGCCCGTCGCCCATGATTCGCTTCCATCCGCCGCAAGGTACGGGATGCCGCGCGCTTGTAAGTAGCTGGTAAGTTTTTGACCTTCGGCTGAGTTCGGATTAACGGCGATGTCTGCCGCCGCGCGGTGGTCAAGTCCCATCCGGTTATGCGTTGCCGATTGCCCGCGCGCACTTACCTTCAAGCCCGCGCCCGCAATAAAATCTTGCGTCTCGGCGTCATCGGCGAACGACCACACCGGCGCACTCGGCGGTGCGCTCTGCGCTTTCGACGGGCACGGGCGTGATACGGCGGCAGACTTTACGCGCGGCAATCGTGGCAACGGCGTGGCGAGGTCTGAGAGGTCGGGCAACGTGTCTTGTGTGGTTTGCATGAATTGAATGCTCCGCGTTAATTGAATACTCCGCCTTGCGCTTCGACGATGCGTTGCGCTTCTTCGTCACTCGCCACGCCGAGCCTTTGGCGAATCGTGCCGATGTTCGCGCGGTTGAACCGTTGTCCGGCGTAGCGTCCGCCGTTGTTGCCGTTCGACGGTGATGCGGCTTGTGAATTGAGACGGGTCGGCAAGCCTTCGTCGCCGTCGCTCACAATGTCGCCATACTGCGAACGGATAAGCTGCCCCATCGCGTTGGCTTTTCTTCGTAGGGCGTCGCGTTGTCTCTGCGTTACCGCGCCTTGTGCTTTTGCGATAACGTCGTTCAGTTTTCCGATTTGCGTTGCCGCGCGGGTGCGCCGTGCTTCGGCGGGGTTCGCGCCGCTGCGTCCGCCGCCACGAGACTCAACGACTTCACTGTGTCGCTTCGATTCAGCGAAACGCTGACGAGATAAGCCGAAGTTTTGTTGACCGAAGACTTCGCCGACTTTGTTATGCCTGATGGTCTCTGTTCGCCCTGCATCGCGGTCGGCGTCCGCTCGCTCGCCTGATTCGGTCATACCAGATTCAGGGTTTACGCGCTGTACGCGCCTCACAACGGCGGGCGCGTCGCCAATCATCACGGGTTCATACTTTCCCGTCGTCGGGTTGTATTGGTTGCGCTGCATCGTCACGCCGTCATCGTCAAGCGTGTCAACAAACACGGGACGCTGTGTGTCAGGCGTCAAAGGTTCGCCGTTTGCGCCGACAATCGCGGTCGCCGTGCCGTCCGCATCCACTTGATAGGTCACGCCAGCTTGTTTCTTAAAAATTGGTTTGACGACCGGAGGACGACGGGCTTTCTCGATGTTCGCGCGCTTAAGTTCGCGGTCAAGTTCGTTGTCCTCAAATTCGTCATTTACTTGACGCCTTTTGACTGTTTCGCCATAAACACCCTTCTGCTTCTGTAAATGCTCCGCCGCGCGTGCTTGCTCGTTCCATCGGGGGTTTATCGCGCCACCCGCAAAACCGCCTGCCGCACCGCCGATAAGTCCGCCGACGCCGCCCGTTGCTGCGCCCTGTGCCGCACCTAACGCCATACGCTTAAATGCGCTTTTCCACCTTCCGTCTTGGTCGGGCGTAAGGTTCGGATTATCAACCGCCATTTGCGCGATTCGCATTTGCGCTTCCGCGTCCTGCATCGCCATGTTGCGCGTCGGGTTGAGTTGTCGCGCCGCAGAAGCAGGCAATGGCACGACCGACCCGTCACCGTTCGGCATCGCTTCGCCGTTCGTTGCTTGTGAAGCAGAAGCACCGAGCGCGCGACGGACATCTAACTGCGGCGTCGTCATCATCGGTTCACCATTTGGCGACGCGCCGACTGATTGCGGGAGTGCGGCATTCGCTCCCGGTGTCGGTGCGCCTGTGGGTTGCATCAACGTCGGGAGACTGGCGGGAACAGCAGCGACGGCGGCAGGCTGCGTGATGTTCGGGATAACGGGAAGCCGATTATTGAAAAGCGGCGACTGCGGGCGAGGTGCTACTTTCGGCGCGACGGCAGCGACGATCCGGCGGCGTTGGTCAGTGGTTGGTGTTTGCATACTCATCGTTGTCTCTCCTGTCTTCTGTCAAACTCTCTAGCAAGTTCATTGTCATCAGGTAAGGGCGGTGCTTCATCCACGTTGAAGTTGTGACGAGCGCGAATCTGTTCGTATTCTTCGCGGAGAGGAATCTTCGCCATACCGAAATAATCATGCGCGGAAACTTGACCGGAGTTCACAAAATCAAACTTAGCGGCAATCGCGCGGCATCGGTCGAGTCCGCGTTGTCGGCTCAACTCACCGGACTTTCCTGCAATCTCCATCTCAATCAGCGTAATCTCGCTCTCAAATTGGGTCTTTTTTTCTTCATGCGCGAAGACCGCCGCCGCGCCGTCCGTTACCGGATTCGGAGAGCGCAACAATCGTATCTTCTCAGTCAACGCGGCGATGTTCCGGCGGAGGTGAGAATGATGTGCTGATGGCTGCCGCGCTTGGCTCTGACTGTTGCTGAATTCGTGAATTGCATCCTGTGCCATGTCGCGCCGATGTGTCGCCAGTGGCGATAGCTTGCTAAGAGCCATCTGACGCACGATGAGCAAGGCGACATCCTGCTCGGCTTCGTCGCCCCGCAGTTTGCCCAACCTGCTCTCAACATCGGTAAGTGCCGCGCGAAGTTCTTCGTCGCGTTCTGCCCATTTTTTGGCAGCTTCCCAGTATTCTCCACTCTTGCCTTCGGGTCGCCTCCCGAAAAAACTGGGGCGTAATTCGCGTGTGATTCGATAAGGCATATATCTTCCCTTCCTGAAAAACTTCGTTCTTTAAGTTTCTTCGCCCTGTGCTTCAAGTTGGCGGCGTTCCGCACACTCGGAGATACTTCAACCGCTTGTCGCTATCGTCAACGCTTCATCAACATTTCGGACGATTGCCTTCTGCCCGCGCCACGATAAATGCCACCGTGTCTGGTCATCTGTGAGTGTCCCGTCTTCGCTTTTGACTTCCATCAAAAGGGTGCGACCGCGAAAACCGACGAGCAAATCGGGGACGCCGCCGCCGACCGCGTGGATGGGTTCGACGGACGCGCCGATGTCGCGTAACGCACGAATGATGTCCGGCTGATTTCGGTCAACTTTTGCGGCGCGCCTCATTCGTGTTGCACCTCCGCACCGGGTGCGTGTTGTTTCGCCCATACATCAGGGCTTCCAACTTCCGCAAATGCTTCGCGGCGGGCGTCTTTCAGTGTTTTCCCGTGCGCGACATGAATTTGCGCCCGTCGTTTGAGTTCGTCGTCATAGCGGTTTAAGAGGGCGTCATGCTCATCAATCGGCGGTGAAGCGTCTGATTTCCGTGCGGTTTCCGTTGAATCTCCGGCATCGGGTTCAAGCGGAAGATTGCAAGCCTCACGGCGTATTACCTCACGTTCGGCGAGTTCGTCGGGGTCAAGTTCGAGGGTAAATTCAGGCGGCGTTTCGGGTGCGTTTTCGGGTGCGTTTTCGGGCAGGGGGTACTCTTCAAAATTGACGACAAAAACACCTTCGGCTTTTCGATTTTCCTCAATGTTTTCACAAATCGTCTCTTCAAAATGTGCGTCACTTTTTTCTTTCGCGGCGTCGGCGGTGTCGCCCTCATTGCCTGTGGAAAACGCATTTTGAAGATGTCTTACTGAATAAGGGTCTTCAAGCCGTAAGGCGGAAGACTCGGCTGGTTCTTCGGCGTCCGTCTCCGGTTCGATAGCGGCGAACGCTTTGCCGAGTTCCGCGAAAGCGGTTTCCGACATTGCGTGTACATCGTCGCTTCCCGCACCGGCGGCGAGTGCTTGCTTGATGTGCTTCTCGACGACCCTCCGCAGTTCATCGGCAAGGCGAAGGCGGCACAGCGCGGGCGTGTCGGGTTGCTTCAATCGCGGTTTGCGCGGTTCGGCTGGCATCTCGCCCGGTCGCTCGCACTCGCGGCGTAATCGCTCGACGACGATTTGCGCCGCCCGCTCGAATCGCTCGAACCGACGCACGCCGCGAAAGCTTTTAGCTGTGCGTTCAATCTCGACGAGATGTTGAACGAAGCGGACGTGCATCATCGAAGTTTTGTTCTTGCCGGTGCTGAAATCTTTCGTGCCGGGTTGCCGCGTAATCGCGTCAAACTTATCTGCCTTCTGTTCGGCGTTGAACGCATCCCACGCACGCTTCCAGCTTTGCGCCAGCGTGCGCTTCTCTCTGCCGTCCGAAGGCAAAGGCTCGATGCGCGCGATGTCTTCCCCGTCGCCGCCTCCGAGCCAGATAGCCATCTTCCAATCCGGCGCGTCTGTTAGTTGGTCAGCCCCGCACGTCGCGCTCATCGCCGCAAGCATCAGGTGTTTCGACTCCGGCGAGAAGTCGCGCATCTTGACGTATGCGAGGAAAGCCGCCGCCGTATCGGACTTGGCTTCACGCTCTTTACGGTCGGCTTCTCGCTTCCACGTCTCGATGCGAACTTTGCGCGCGTGCGATTCTTGTTCTTCGGCGCGATGTCTTGCCGCCACTTCGGAAACGCGACGCGCGATGTATTGACCGTCATCTATAACGCTTGGCATCTGTGCCGATGTGGGTGTCGGTAGTGTTCCCTGCATTACAACACCTCCCATTCCAACGCGGCGAATTCAAGCGCGCGGGTCAGGTTCGGCGTGATGCCGTCGAGATCAATCAGGACGGTGCGAAGGTCGGGCAAGGCGACGCGAAGCTGCGCGGTCAGTGTGTGCGGCATCACGCCGTTAAGGGCGACGAAGCAGACCGCACCGTTTCGGGCGCGGGCTTGGGCTTGGAGTGCGTCTTTGACGAGAACGCACACGCCGTTTCGTTTGACGTTTTCAGCCAAGCAGACGTGAATTGAAGGCTGTGCTTTCGCGCCGCCGAACTTCGCACCGGAACACCAAACGGGTTTGTCGTCTTTCGCGTGCCTGTAATAAAGCCACGCGCTCTGCCAGCCGTGACGATAGCGACACGGCGTGACGAAGCCGTAAGACAGCGACGGAAAATTCATTTGTAGCTTGTCGGTAAAGTAGAAAGGCGCGGGGTAGGCGTAACGCTCTCCGAACCGCGCGGCGACGTGGTGAAGCGCGAACATCTTGCCGATGTCGGACGGCACAGAGCGAATGCCCGCGCGGAACTGTGCATCGCCGCTCAAGCCGTGTTCGCGCTCGATAGCGGAGGCATCGGATTTGTTAAGGCTTAGACCGTTCGCGGTCGTGAAACTAAGTATCGCGGCGATGACCGTCTCGCTTGGTAATTCTAATTTTCGCGCGAGAGGCGAACGAAAAGATGTTGTTTGAGGTTGAAAACTTGATTGAGTTGTATATACTTGCTGCATGTGAACCGTCTTTCACATTCCGCGCCTGTCTCATCAACAGGGAAAAGAAAGCCGCTACCGCTCATCACGGTGCGGCTTTCGTTATTTTATGCATCGGTTGCAAAGCGCAGTGCATGTCATGTCTGGTCGTATGACTTCCGATAGCGTCACGACAAAGCCACCTGTTTCACGGATTGAGCCTCCGCACTTTATGCATTTGAGGTCGAGAGGAAGCCTTGCCGCCGAGAGAATCGTTTCTTCCGGCGATGGCAATTCTTTGGTTGTGGCAACATCCGTTTTCATCATGCTGCTTTCGCTAACGGTTGAACAACCGCGCGTCTTACAAATAAATCAACTGTGGTTTGTGGAATCCGAAAGACATTTCCAAAACGACAAGCCGGTTGGAGTTTGCCTTCGGTGATGAGATTTCGGACATGCTGAGGCGACACGCCAAGTTGCGCGGCGACATCATTCACCTTGCGAAATTGCTCAACGGAAGCAGAAGAATCAAAAGACATTACGCAATCTCCTTTTTTCAAGGGTTGCGTTTGATAGCGGCGTGTATCTAAAATGTAGGAAAGCCGCTATCAAACGCGGGTAAAAATCATTGAGCGCGATTCTTTGTCTTGGCGGACTGGTCGCGCTCTTTGCTTTATGTGCAAATTGTAACTCAACTTGCCTAGTTTTACTCTGCCGTCGTTACCAAATGGTCGAAAAAGACTACAGAGTTATCTGTTTTTCACTCTGTGTTTCTGCACATCCCGCAGTCCAATTCCTATGGTGCGTGCTACCTCTTGAAGTGCCTTGCCGTTTTTAGACGCTTTATCAGGGTCGGTTTTCTTCAACTCGTCGTTAATCTCTTCCCACGAAATATAGCGATTCTTGTTTACCATGACCTGAACTCTTGCGAGTAAGTCCTCTTTCGTCCACTTCCGGTAATTCCCGCGCTTGGGCAACCCTACCATCCCCCGCGCATTAGTTCTCACGTCTTCCTGAAAAGCCTCCACCGCATCGGCAAAAGAGCCGGTTAAAAGTTCCTGCTTCAAGAAATAACTGTTGCTGAGAAACCGGAAAATGCTACCGGAAAGCAGCATCAGCGTGTTCGGGAATAAATTACGGCAGAATTCAAGAAGTTGAGGTTCGTGCAGTTCAGCCTCATCACCCGAACTCAAAAAAGGTATAGGTAATTTAGACTCGAAAGTAATTTCTTTTCCCTCTTCATCGAGCATTGAAGGCGACGAGAAAACTAAATTCAACATCATCACGTCATGCTCATACTGAACAGAAACTTGATGCTTTATAGTGACCTCAAATGACTTAGACTTATCCTCTGTCACCGACTCACCTCAAGTAATCGCCCGTGCTTCCCCTTCATCCTCACATCAACATATTTCTTCACATCTTCCGGCGTCACCCTAACCCCGCGCCCAATCTTCGCCCCGCGCAAAGCCCCCGACGAGTAAGCCGCCCGCAAGTGTGACTCCGGCACGCCTGAAAGCCGCGCCGCCTCACCGAACGAAAGCGAAAACTTCGCGCTCAAATCCGCGATGGACGGTTGCTCGACCTTGCCGTTTCCTTGCGTCTCGTGCGCCCTCATCGCGTCCGAAAGCATAGAGACGAACATCGTCACGGCTTCATCGTTTCCGGTGCGTTGTAGGGCTTCTGACGACGATGTTAAAGGTGTGTCAGAGGGTATGACATGCGGTCTGACATACCTTGTCGCATCTTTCGCTGGTGGATTCGCTTCTCTTTCCGCTTCCGCCTGTTTGTAGCGGTCGAGGTCTTCCGTCGTGTAATCCGTGACCATGCCGGTACGCCCGCGCACCTCGCCCACGCTTATCTTGCCGTCAGTGGTCAGGCGTTGAAGCGTGCGAACCGAGATGTTCAAGTAGTCGGCGGCGTCCTGTTTGTTCATCGTGAAAAGAAGTCGAAAAGATGTGTCAGGTGGTATGACAAAACGGTTGTCATACCCATTGGCACGGCTTCAAAATAGGTGCGTCAGATGGCGCGTCAAGGTGTGTGTCATACCCTTTGGCGCACCTTTACCCGCCCGTGCCGTTCGTGCCGTTACCGCGCGCCGTGATGTAGCGGTCAACCGTCGCGCTCAATCGGCTCACGCTCTCATTCGTCGCGGCAATCTGTGCGTCTTGGCGGTCATGTCTTTCACGCAATGCACTCATCTCCGCATCTTGGCGGTCGAAGCGTTCAACCGTTCCGTTAGCTATTTGCATCACGGTCGCCGTCAAGGTCTTCTGCGAACTGAGGAGCGCATCAAGTAAAAACTGCTGCCCCTCTTGCTGCACCGCCATTCGCTCTTGCCGTTCGATGATGAAGTTCATCACCCGCTCTAATTCTTCCGGTGTCATTTAGCTTCTACCCTTCTTTCTTCGCTTTGGTCGTCGTCGTGCGCTTGCGTGTGGCGTTCGTTGTGGTCGGCACTTGCCCGTTCGCCACTTCCGTCTTTGCCTTCGGCGGTTTTCATGCTTTGTTTTTCGGTGGTCTTCCAGCTTACGTTTCGGGCGGTCTTCATGCTTTGTTTTCGTCTCACAACTCGTGTTGTTTTAGGGTCGCTCATTTAGCTTTTGCCTCTCTTTACCGCTTTCTTTGCGGTCGCTTTAGTCGCCGTGCCGTTCGTCGTGGTCGCCGGTGAATCTTCCGGTTTGGCTTTCGGCGGTCTGCCGGGCGTGCGGTCTGCGACAAGCGATAAATCAGATTCACGAATCACAATCGCGCGTCCGAACCGTGATGCGGGCAAGCGTCCGTCTTTGACCATCGCTTGAACGCGGCGCACCGTCACGCCTAAACGCTCCGCAACTTGCTGTGCTGTCAGTTCATTCATGCGTCATTTATACGCTGAAAAGAATTATACGTCAATACGATTATTTATGTTGACATACTATTCGCAGAAGCGTATAGTTACATTACGTTAGCAATTCACTTTCACACGGAGACAACGACCATGATTCAACTCACCACCGCCGCCAAACTCGAAAACGCAATCAACAAAGCACGCACCGTTAAGCCCCGCGTCCACGTCGTCAAGTTCGGTTCATACACCGTCACGAACAAAGCGACGGGCGCGACGTACACCGTCGAATGTGTCAAGCGCGACGGCAAACGCTTCGCATCATGCACATGCAAAGCCGGAGAGCGTGGTCAGGCTTGCTATCACGTCGCGGCTGCCGTCTCCGCTCACATGCAACTTGCCGCCGAACGCGCCGCCCTTAACTTCTAAAACGAAACGAGCCACGCCGGATGTATCAGCATCCGGCGTGGCTTTCACCCTTCACCCTTTGACAGATGAAAGGACATCACACCATGAGTTTTAGCAAACGACTCTACGAACAGCAACAAGCGGCGGACGCACCGGAGACGCGCATCCGTGCCGTCAACCGTCTCGTCGCACGCGCCTACTCTGCGGCGTGCGACGACGCACCCGACCACGAAACACTGGACACCATCGCCCGCGCGTTGCATGAAGCGCGGCAAGAATTAAACGCGCTTGCCACGCCCATCGGCACACTGGAAGGAATGACGGAAGGAATGATGCACCATGTCTAAAGCCAAACAAGCAACTACACGCGCCGCGATGAGCGCGACCGCCGCAAGGCGCGCGTACAGCCCCGAAGTCGAAGCCCGCCGCGCGGATTACGAAACTCTCGCCGCGTGCGTTTTGACGATGATTGACCTTGATATGAACCACGTCCAAACGCGCTTGGACGTTAAATCTCAATACACCCAAGACGAAGACCACGTTTTAATGACCGCACTGGACAGGCACATTCAGTTGGCGTTTCATAACGTGGACTGGTACGGCGTCGAAGCGATGCGCCTTTACGTCGAGATGCGGTTGCTTGCCGATGAGCAAGCGCGGGGACGCAGCAACGCTTACCGAAAAGTTCAGGCAGATGAGGAAGGGAAGGCGAGCCGATGACGACACGACGAAAGCGACCGTACCTGTTCATAGCGTGTGTGCCGAGCGTCAACTACGATGATGCGATTCGCCGCCGCGCCGAAGAAGTCGCCGCCAACAACGCCCGACCGGATGACGACCCTTCCCGCACCGCTTCACGCCTCGAAGAACACACCGAGTCACAGCGCGAGCGGTTCGAGGCGTGGCAGGCACTCGGCAACCACTACGCCGATGTGATGGCTAATCCGAAGACATCGACGGCGGTGTATAACGCTCTGATGGTTGATATGGAAGACCTCTCGTACCGCGCCGGACTTAACATCACATCGCCGGAAGTTTTGCGCTTGCTCTACCCGATGCTGCGTGACCATGCGGGCAAAAGGAGAGGAGACATTCGGTGAAGTGCTTGAGCTTGTATTCGCGGCTCGTTCATCGCAGAGTGAGCCGTGAATAAGCAGAAGAAGAAGGGATGCGAAACGATGTCACTGATGAAACCACGAAAGCCACGAACGCCCGTGCAGCTTACGAGCGACTTGATGACGCTCAAAGAGGCGTCGGCTTATCTCGGCTGGCACATTGACACGGTGCGAAAAGGCAAGGCGGGAACCGAAAGACTTGTAAAGCTTCGACGCGGCACGGGAAAGCGGCGGCGCATCTTTCTGATTCGCGCCGAAGTCGTCGCCTACAAACAGGATGAGATTAAACGTGCGCTGCGTGAAGCGGGTAAGAGCGACCGATTGCTTCAACTCGTATGGGACGCGGCATGAAATGAGAATCAATAGCAGCAGGGTATAGGTCAGCCACACAGTCAACAAGAAAGCGGCGCGAAGTCTCGAATGCTTCGCGCCGCTTCTCTTTTTAGGAGGTAAAGTTGGGCAAAGTTGCGTGAAGTTTTGCCCGTGCGGGTGCGGGTTCTTTATTGACGAAAGACGATAATGTCACCGCCGCTTAAAACACTTGCGCCCACCACTTGACCAATCGCAATGTTGTTATTATTCAAGAAGTCGGTAAGAACTGTATTGTCGTTGAGAGCCTGAATGTCTTGCACTGTGACATTCACATTGTTTTTACTAAGAATCGGGCTGTTATTAAGCACGTTGTTGAGTGCTCTAAGGTTGTTAAGCGAATTGCCTATCCTAACCACGCTTACATCAACTACGTTGTTTTTAACTAAGTCGCCGGTTGCAACCTGTAAAACGGCAGCTACTAAACCGGCAGCACCACCCTGTTGTTTGGTTTTAGTCTGGGCTGAACCACTCAGAGCGAACATGCCGGTCAACGCCAGCACCGCGAGTCCACGTGTAACAATTTGAAGCTTCATGATTGTATCTCCCCTTATGTACGTCCCTAACGGACGTTTATGTGTCAAAAAGTAAGCAAGGCAACATTGAAGTTCCACCTTGCCGTTTTATTCAAGGCAGTACCAGATTCACGAGACTTGTTTCCAAGTCGTAAAGAATCGGTACGGAAGGGGAGAGATTTGCGAGTCTTCAAAGCGATTGCCGTGCCACCCATTATGTATGGCTTTGCTCATCACATTCGCGGAAACGCCATAAGTTTACTCTATAGACTATGCGTTTTCACCAGCTTTAAGCTCGTGGCACAACTGTTGCACTAGCCTATAGTGCACTACTCTTTGTCGGTTTCTTCCCGCAGTCAGCCTCTTCCCATAATTATCAGAAACTATAGCGCCCTTCCCATGTCTTTTTGAAGGTTGCGTTCCGAACACCAAATCACAAAGGTGTAATTACTTCGCATAGGAGGGTTTTTCACGATGAACAAAATTTCTAGATTTTTCACTTCAATGTTAGCAATCACTTTGCTATTAACTTTGGCTGTCCAAAGCTCGACACTAGCATTTTCAGCGGCGGCTGGTACAACGACTTTTAGCGGGCGAGGGACGGTTGTACAAGGAAAGGTTCTGGGTATACCGGTAGGACCTATAGCTGATACAGGAGATGTTTCGCCGGAAGGTGGAGCACTCAAAGCAAGCCTGCTGCAATATCCCGTAGACCCCGCACTTGACCCAACCAGTGGTGCTTTAACAGCCGAGGTTCTTCACGCTTCAACCGTCGCGCAAGGAAATCAAAGCCGCACGCAAGCAACTGTGGCAAGTTTTAACTTAAATGTCGCAGGGCAAACAATCGGAGGCGAGTTTCTTAAGGCACAGGCACAGGCGCAGTGCTCAAAGAACAAAGCCTCGGTTAGCGGAAGTTCTGAAATTGTTAATTTAGTTATTAATGGGACACCTATTGTAGTTTCGGGCGGAGCGAATCAAACCGTGGAATTACCCGCCGTCGGCGGAGTGGTGATAATCAACGAACAAACCGGAACCGGTGCCACTGCGGATCGCGGAGATATTACTGTCAACGCGCTCCACATCAAAATTCCCGGAACGGATACGGACATAATCATTGCTTCAGCACACGCAGACATAACTTGTGCAACTCCGCCTAGCTGTCCGTTAGACAAAGACTTTATTACAGGTGGCGGATATATTATTGCTCCTTCGGGCAGTAAAGGAACTTTCGGAGTCACTGGCGGCATTAAGAATAGTGATTTCTGGGGTCATTTAACATACATAGACCACGGCACGAATTTGAGAGTTAAAGGGACAGGTGTTACAGCTTACGTCGTTACCGGTCCGACAAGCCGACATATCGAAGGGACTTGTGAAATTAACGGAGCACCGGGAACTTATATGGTAGATGTAGCAGACAACGGAGAACCTGGTAGAGGAACAGATGATTTCAAAATTACATTGTCAACCGGATACACAGCTGGCGGTAAGTTAGCCGGAGGCAATATCCAGCTTCACACTTGTAAACCACAGAAAAAATCGGGTAAATAAATATCCAGCTTCACGTATAAAAGAGGTTGCGTTTCATATCGGAAGCTGCGATTTCAATAAAATGGATTGGCTTGGCACAATTACGTGCCAAGCCTTTCTTTTTCACTAAAAACCACTTACGTCAAGGGATATTACAGACGCGATGGCACGTATGTGCGAAGTTACTACCGCAGCAGCCGCCCACGCCAAGAATAGAAGTGGGCGCGCCGCCCCAAGTTATATGGGCAATCTCGCTTGCGTCGCTTGCTTGCATGGGGTTACCCAAATGCCATAAACGCCATTATCAGCCGTGATAATGAAAACGGGTGTGCTTATTTGTTATCAGGCGCAACATCTAGCGGCGAACGACGGGCGAAGATGAGCAAGATTTGAACGGTTTTTCAACTTCACGGGAAAGCGCGTCCGACCGCAATAGCTTGTGCCGTTCCTCAAGAGTGACCCTCGACAAGTTTCATTCGCGCTCTGCCGAGATTTAAGAGTTCAGTGATTCTTTCCGCGCGCTGTTCATTGGTGAGGTTAGACGTGTTGGTGACGTGCGAGATGTCAGTCGGCTGCCCTTTGAGCAGTAGCATTTTATCAATCGCAATCGCCAGCGAGGTTGTTATTTGTTGCAGGTTTGCGCCCGCAATCGCACCGGGAATAGCGTCAACAAGCGAGTGCGCGATAACTTCAAAACGGTCTTTCAGCTCACCTTTTTTTATGTCGCACATTTCGGTGACTGACTCGTTGATATGCTTGCCGTCGCGCCATTTGCTGATGGTCGCCGCCGGGATGCCCGTCTCACGCGCCGTCCGTGTCACGTTCCCGTTGCACGATTGAAGGACTGCTAAAGTCGTCGCCTTGTCGTCCTCGCTGTATCGTCGTTTAGGTTTGAGCATCTTCATTCCCTCTGTCACCACATAGGATTACTTTTCACGCGCTCATCAATTCCACCGCACGGCGCAGAAACCACCGCGTAACTGCCGGGTCGTCTCATCACGAGCGATGCGCGTCTCGATTGCGAAGTATTCCATGCTCATGTTCTTCCACAGCCACGCCGCTTCCCGCTCGCCGATAGGCGCGGGGTAAAGTGCCTGCGTCCCGTCAAGCAATAAATCCCTGACCATACCGACCAAACAGAACGCCCGTTCTGTGGTTTCATCCGCTCCGCTCATTGCTCGCATCATCGCCGCATCTCCCCACGCACCGCAGACTGTACCGCTTTCACCTTTGCCTTCCGTTCATTCTCACTTGCCCAACTGTAATCTTCCGAGCGCACGAGACTTGATAATTCGCGTTCGATTTCCGTCTTCGCTTCACGCTCACGCGCTGCGAAGTCAGATTCCGATTCTTCCTTGCCGCGCTTGCCCGCGCCGATGCCCAACCCAAGCCGCCGCAGTTCGCGCGAAAGGTCTTCATCGCCGGTCGTGGTCGTGTCTTTGTAGGTCGTGACGCCGACGCCGAAGATGCCGGGTGCGGTCTTCAGGATTCCGGTCTTGCCTTCCTCTCGGTACGCTTCGACCAAATCTTTCGCCATAATCGGCACGACGAGTTCGGCGGCGGCACTCGCGGGCGCGAACTTGTCGCCCTTGAAATCCTTGCCGCTTCCCGCACTCCACACAAACGACGGGACGGGCGCAAGTTTCGAGCGCAAGAACTGCGTGGCGACTTGCACGGGTTCATCGAACATTTCATTTTTCCCGCCCGTCGTGTTGTTGTAGAAACCTTTTCCCATGCGGTACAGGAAGCGCGCGGTCTGCTGTTCGCCCGCCCACAGGTCATAGCGCGTGTTACCGACTCGAATCTTTCCGAAGTCGCTTGATTCAGGGTTAAGGTCAACATCGGCAACACCGCTCGTCTTCGCCATCGCCAGCGCGCTCGCCGTCACCGTGACGAAGCCGAGTGCTTTCCGCATCGCAATCTTGCGTGCCACCGGTGACATCTTCGCGTATGTAGCAGGGTTGATGAATTGGAAGCGTGAAGCTACAAAGCGCGGGGAGAACATCGCGGTTGAAAGCACGGGTGCGATTGCCTCGCCGTACTTGCCGAGTTCACCGCGCCCCGTAGCGATGTTGACGAAGCGGGCGATGTCCTTCATGTCTTCCGGCGTGCCGCCCGCATCTCTGATTTCCTTCGCAAACTTGTTGAACGTCTCAATCCGAAGGCGGTCAAGGTAAGCCGTATATGTCCGGTCGGAGAAGCGCGTCACTTGTCCGACAACAGGAACTTTGCCGACGAGTTTTGACATGAACATTTCTTCGCGTTGCGAGAGTGGTGTCCCGCCGCCCTTCGCTTCACGCGACGCGAGGTATAACCCGCTCTCATCAGCGAGTTTGCGCGCCGGGTGTGCTTCCAACTCACGCACAAACTCTCGATGCTTCGCGGGTGAAAACGAGCGCGCCATCGAAGCGAACGCACGCCCCGCGATGACCGGCTCCGTCGCCGAGAGGATTGCACCCTGACGAAACGGCGCGGAGAGGTCGGCGGATGCCTTCAACGTCTTCGGCGCGTTGATAACATCAAGCACGGTTTCGCCGACGGTTGGCTTGCGCGACGGCGACCCGGACAAATCGCTGAGGTCGGGTAGATTCGTGTTGCGCGTCGCGGTCGTCCCGCTCTGTGAATCATCCGGTAGCGGACGTTTCAGGTTCGCGTGTGCTTGCTCCCACAGTTGACGCGCGACGGGACGTGCCCTCTCGCCCGCATCTTCGACCATGCGAAGTACGAAGTCCTCGAAATGATAACTTCCGGCTTCGACGTGATACGCGGCGATGGTAGCCATATCAGCGAGTGCCGCCGGGTCAACACCGCCAAGCCCCACGCCCATCGTCGTGTGGTTCGTGAACTTCGCTTTGAGTCGTGCGCGTGCGGCGTCCGCACGTTCGGGCGTGATGAAGCGGTTGGCAGTACCGTAGGCAAGAGGCGGCTCGAACTTCTCACGAACAGAGCGCGGGCGCGTCGTCGTCGCGGCGGCACGTTCCTGTAAAACTTTGGCTTCGAGTTCACGCCCGCCCGCTTCGACCGTCACCGGACGCGCCGCTTGCGTCGCCAGCGTGTTTGCCTGTGCATCCACATTCTCCGGTGAAACATAAGAGGCTTGAACTTCCGCACCCGTCGCCGCGTCGCGCGCCACAACAACTTGTGATGTCCTATCAGTTTTCGGTTCGAGATGCCCAAGAACTTCCCCGTGCGTATTGTCGGCGACTCTTTCTTGAATCTCTGCCGCCGAGACTCGTTGCGGGTCATGGATGAACGTACCCTTCGCCGTCTGCGTCGCCGTCATGCCCTCAGGCACTGCGGGTATTGGCTCGCCGGGAGTAATAAGCACTGCATCACGGCGACCGCGAGTTAAAGAGTAAAGTTGTGAGCGAACCGTCGCCGCAGATTCAGGCACTGGAGCGACTTCGGCAGGTGTGTTTTGCGTCTCAGGTGCAAGTCGAATCGGCGTCTCGCCCGCGCGCTTGATGATGTGTGGTGCGCTCTGCGTATCACGCGGTCGCAATGTATCGTCAACGATTGCATCCGTCGTTTGGCGTGTCGCGCTTTCGGTGGTCACGGGTTCGCGCGTCATCATGCCGTCACGCATCACCATCTCCGTCGCTTGACCGTCGCGGTAGATGCGCCCGTCGTCTCCGATAGTTTGGTTGTTCGCGTCTTGGGTACGCGCTTCGGGACGATACGTTCCTTCAAACGAAGCGTCGCGGTTGCCGCGCACCGTTGTTTCGGGAACAAGTCGCCCGCCCGCATCTCTCGCTTGCCCGGATTTACCAACCGGCATCGCCGCGTTTTGCACAAACGACGCGGCAAGCTTCGATACGTCGCGCTCTCCGCTCGCGGCATCGGTAGCGACGCCGACCACGCCCGCACCCGCACGCTGTAAGGCGCTCCCGGTAATCGGGCTTAAAC
>MWWI01000126.1_pt1 | contig 17082 bp, 13 predicted proteins | sample 1047321 | NCBI WGS metagenome assembly MWWI01 (sample SAMN06349966, study PRJNA376086) | soil metagenome | isolation source: FI-1 sample Antarctic (ecotone) soil | place: Antarctica | reverse complement strand
TAATTACCAGACCAGAACGGCTAGACGGCATCGTAAAACGATTTATGAAGCCTTCACGAAGCACTTACCCGACATCGTAGAACATAATCTCGACGTTTCATTTCTTACGCCGACATTTCCGAATCTCTTAGGAATTGGATTTGCTGACAACGATAGATTTCAGACCAGAGCGTGGGAACTGTTTTTGCAGACGAAAGTTTTTGCCGATTTCTTTTATGCCGGTTATTCAAAAACTGAATGGACTCTTGGAAATAAAGCCGAACGAGCCAACACGAACCGCGCCTTTGATTTATCGCTCGACGGTATCAATTACCATTGCCACGCGCTTTGTATCAACTACAAACCGCTTGCCAGTGGCGAGACTTCCCAGATTGAAAACAAGTTGCTCTGGATGCGTCAGAACGGCAAAACGGCAAAGGAAAAACGCCCGTTGCTCAATAGCCTGAGAATCGTTTCGGCGTGGACTAAATGTCTTAAAAAAGCGCATCGAGAGATATTCGGCAAATCGTTGCGAATCAAAACCAATTCACACCGCGCCCGTTTCGCCTTTGAGAGCGTTCCGCTTGACCAGATAAAAGCCTTCGACCTCGACGAATCGACAAACGGCATCTTCTGGGAGATAGCCAAAACAGCGAGTTACACGGCAAAGGGCGCGTCTTTTAAGGACTTGCCGCCCGAACTACTTCTCGAAGCGGAAAACGTCTTCAAGGGCAAGCGTCTAATAAATCCTTTCGGCGCATTTCGGAAGTATGTTCAAAAGGACTCTGACGATTGCGACTCCCTAGTTAAGCCACCAACAAAGCAGAGTGATAACGCACACCACAATTTCTACAACTCCTTATTTGATAACGTCTTACGCGCCGAAAACGAGCCATTAAAAACATACGGGATTCGGCTCTGTTCGCAAGGGCTACGGGACACGTGGTTACGATATTTGGACGTGAACAAAGATTTAATCATAGCCAAACGGCGCGAAGCCTTACTCGAACGCTTCCCGAACTCTGTATTTACCGATTTGAGCGGTCAATCCTATTTCGGTTGGCAAGCGGTTAAGGAAGTGAGGCAGCGCGAAAAGGAAAAACAACCCGGCTACAACCCTGAAACCGATGATTATTGGAGATTCAAGAAGTATCAAGATTTATATTTCGAGCAGACTGCAACGCTCGAAGCTGATGGAGTGAATCAGAAGCCGTCTAAACCAATCAACTCACCTTATCCACTTCTTAAAACCGCGCCAATTGCACAAGCAAAGCGGATGTCGAACTGGGAACTATTCGATTCTTTTTGTGATTTGAGCAATGAAAGTGAAACGGGAAAATGTTTAGCGTGAAGTTCGAGGAAAGTTGAACAGATGAGCAAACCAAAAATAGAAACATTCGGACTAACAGCGATACAAACCGTTTTGAGCAACGCAACCGATTTACAGACGGCGCGTAAATCGTTAGCTTTTGCCGTCGGCGCGGCTGTGGACGTTTTGGGAAAAGTTCAAAAAGTGGTGAAGCGGAACGGACAATGCAAGTTGGTGATTGAGCCGGGCGCGAGTGTTCCCGGCTTCGTCGTATTTGCGGATTGTATATCGGACGCGGAAACAGTAAGAAATAGTAAGATTCGGAAAGGTTCGCTCGTTTCGGTTCGGGGAAAGTTTCAGACGTTCGGCGCGTTGGCGGTTAATTGATCTGGTTGCCGTTTGCGGTAAAAACTGCGAGATAACTGCGATGGAACTGCAATGAAACTGCGAGATAACTGTGAGACAACTGCGAAAACTGTAGGAAAACTGTAGAGACTTGTTCCACGCGCACGCGGACGGAAAACTTGATTAATCAAGTTTTTTTCAACTGATTGCACTCGTTCCACGCGGACGGACTAATTTGGACAAATTGGACACCGTAAAAAGGCTATGCGTAAAGTAGGCGTAAAGTAAGCGTAAAGTTATAGGAAACTACGAGTAAAGTTATATGAAACTAGAACGAAAATTAAATGATTAGCTTTTGCTCACAATGTTCCGGCTGGCTGCTGACGCTCGTTTATCAGCCGCGTTTCTGTTCGCGCTGTGGCTCGTCAATCGGTCGGCGTGTGCCAGTTCTTAGAAAGGCGATTCTTTTGGCTGTGGCGGCGGCGGTCGTTTGGGCGATAATTTGATTATTCAATCTTTTTCAAAACCTGAGAAAACCTGAGATTTCAGAAAAAAAATAACGTCAAAATTCGGGCGCGAATCGAAAGACGGCTCAAGCTTGGATAATTGTCGGATTGTTGAAAAACGTTCAAATTCTCGCGTGTATGACGGAGAACCTGTCAAAACTTGTCATTTCGGGCGCGGATAACGAGAGAGAGACGAGAGGCAAAACACAGAAAGAACAAAGAAACTTGGACTTGAGAAAACTTGATTTTTAGAAAAATAAATCTATTTTCAGAGGCATACCCCAACCTCGACGGCGTTTGTTAAAACCGCTCTGTTTACGCTCGATGCTCTGCTCGGTTGGACGCGGGAAAAAGGCGAATCAGCACGAATCGGACAATATAAAAGAGGGACGCATCCGCGCAACTTGCACAACTTGCACACCTAAAAAGAATAGTTTTGGCACATTTGCCTGTTCCTAAAAAGAACGGCGTTGTCCGAATTGCCTATTCCTAAAAAGGGCGAACTTACACGGATTGGACAACTTAAAAAAACAAAGGTAAGAATCAAAAGCTAAATCAGTTCAGCTTTTGATTCTTTGACTATGGGATAAGTTTTGGAACTCTGAACGTCAATAAAAATGATTGTTCGTGATGCTGATTTTGAGAGTGTCAGAAACGAGCGTTTTTGACACTACAAGAAAGTCGCTGTTTCGCCCTCACGTCTATTGAATTGTTCGGCTCGCCGTTGTTTTTTGATGACTAAGCCTTGCCAGCAGTCAACTCGCAAGGCTTAGTGCCAACTTCACGCGACAAATTTACGGACGGTAAATTTCATATTGCAAAAATACGTCCCACGCCCAGCGTCCAACTTTTGCTCCCCGCGCGTCTTTGACTTTTGCCTGGTATTTGAATTGATTACCGTGTTCGTCCGTGCGCTTTGATTCTTTATATCGTAGCTCAATCTCCGCCACGTCAAGCTCCGGTAAAGTATGTAATTCAGCGGGTTCGGAAATGCCGCTGTGATTTTTGTCCTGCCACAACCTTAAGCTAGTAAATATTTCATCTTGGTTGTTTATTACACCGTCATTATTACCGCCGTTCTCTGGTTTGTCGAATTCCGCTAAAGCCAAAAAGCCGTTGCGATTGGCAGAGCGCGGCTGCGGCGAGTAATTGCCGAACAACTCTGCGCCATTTTCGATTTTGCCTGTGCCGTTGCGGTCAAGAGCGAGCCAAGCATCATCTGAATCGGCGGCTGTCCACGCTAATCTTTCTTTGAGTCCGTCGCCATTAATATCAAACGGAACACCATTGGCGGCATCTGTCAGATCGAAGCCGTTGCCTGCCACGTCAATTAAAATTGGCGAAGACAGACACGGAGCTTCAACAGTATAAGGGCAATTGGTTTCTGGGATATACTGATAGCACAAGAACGCCGGTGGCGGGTCGGAACATTCCGGCGGACTACTGCCGCCGCCAGTCGTAGCTGCTTGAAACGTCAGCATCAAGCCGGTTGTGAATGTTGTCGGCGGTTCGGTCATAACTGCCGGAGTTGGATTATTTGACGGATTCGCAACACTTCTGAGAACGACTCTGAATTGCACCGAACCGCCTCTCGCGCCGTTATCGCCGGGCGTGATTGTAAAAAAGGTGTTGGTTGCCCTTCCTAGTCCTTCAAGTTCCACTACTGAATCTTGACTCAAAATTCCGCCATTATTCCTGACGTTGTAGTTAATATTGTTTGGATTATCTACTTCTTCTAGTGAAATTGTTGCTTTTGTATTTAGCGGAACGGAAGTTGATGTAGCAATAGAAACTCTAAGAGATGCTTCCGTTGGAAGTCCACCGGGATTAGTAGAACTAGCGGCAATGGTTGTGCGAGACAACACCGCATTACCGATGCTTACCCGACGCGGAACATCTTGTGCTAACACGACAGTAATCAAAACCGCGCAGCAAAGACAGAGTATTCCAATTGTTTTACTTGGTGTGATTAACTTAATCATTGTATTTCTCCTTTCAAGTTTTAGAGGGTCATCTTGTCTCGAACATCCATCGTCGTGACCAAAAGCGATAGAGCCGAACTAGTTATTATACCGCAAACTTGCGGCATAAAACTCAAATACGGGCAAAATACCGCAAATCAGTCTCAAAAAGGGTCGGATACTGTTGCCCTATTCATAAGAGACTGTATTTTCAGTATAATAACACTATTTCAATCACTTTTGGAGGAGTTTTATTATGTCTTTAACACCTTCGACTATCGAACCGGTGCCTGATCAAACTGTTTTGGTGGCGCGTGCCGCTTTTCCGAAAGGTAATCTTTATCTGTCGATGCGCGATGAATTAGGAACCTTATTTGAAGATACTGATTTTGTTGAGCTTTTCTCGCGTCGCGGTTATCCGGCAGTAACTCCCTGGCGCTTAGCTTTGATCACTATTATGCAGTTTCTGGAGAACCTGTCCGACCGTCAGACAGCGGAACGCTGCGGAGGTCAAGATACCGGGGTTTGGAGAAAACCCATTTACAGGAAGTAGCGACGGCAACGGCGATCAATATTGTGCGGGCAGTCAACTTCCTGAATCGGGAAATACCAGCAAAAACAAGAGTTTCCCGGTTTGCAAGATTGGCAAATTGAATAGGACAACAGTATCGGGTCGTTTTTGGGACATCGGGATTTATCTACAATTGAGTGAAATTTGATTGAATGTTTCAATCTGTAATTATCTTGCTACCGATAGTATGTTACTGTCAATAGGAATGACACTAATTATAGGATTGCTTTTGAAAGTAATTATTATTGATAGTATTTCTATCGTATAGTATAACTCTTGATAGAAACTCTTTCTGTTGAAAGTAATAGTCGAATGAAAACTAAAATTAACGAGTTGTCCAAAGCGGCTGGAATTACGACTGCTTACCAACTGCAAAAGAAAACTGATTTGTCGCCGTCGCAAGCTGCGCGATTGTATAGAGATGAAGTCGAAGCCATTTCAATATCAGTATTAGAAAAACTGTGCGATGCGCTACAAACTTCGCCAAACGGCATTTTCGGCTATAACGAGCCGCAAAAGGTAAAACGTCCGTCAGTTCCTAGAGACACGCAAAAGCCAGCCACCAATTCCGAAATGCCCAAAACAATGGCATCTGCTAAAGGAATGACAACGGAACAAGTCGCAGAAAGACTTGCGCCGATTGCCGGGAAGGTTTTGAGCAGTAGGCGAATACTGGATTACGTGCAAGCGGGAAAATTGAAGTCACAGCAGAGCGGTAAGCGAACGGCGCGTTTTTTTAGTGAAGCGGATTATTTAGAGTTTGAGACTTGGTATCGTGAAAGCAAAAACGGTTAATAAATATTTTTCTCGATTTGTTTAACAAAAGTTTGTGTGAAATTTGTTTGCGCTATCTGTTTCAAAAATATATATTGCTGTTAGCCGAAATACAGGCATAGAAAAAGCGAGCCACCGTCGAAAGTTAAGCTCGCTCATTCTTGATATTTGATTATTTCAACCAAAACCGCAGTCAGTTTATCGCCCACTGCGTTTTGAATTATTAGCCGATTTAGTTCTGATTTGCAAGTAAACAAGTAAACAAGTATACAAATCTAACTAGCCAGTTAAAAATATTTTGAGTTCCCGGTAACTTTTTATCGGAAACCGTGAAGGCATCAACTTGGGCGATAAAGTTGATGCCTTTCAATTTTGATAATGAATATCATCGCCAACGACAAACTCAAATGTCACTCAAAACGCTGTAACAAGCAAGCCTTAGTCATTCACCGCCGCCGATGGTTCTGCGTCATTCACGCGCTCGCATCTGCCAGCATCGCGCAACTAATCCGACGATTAGGAGGGGCGAAATGACAGCAACCGCGCAGCCGTCCAAGAGCGGCGAAATTAAATATCTTGAATATATCCAAAGCGACACACGCGCCCGAGCCGCGAAGCTCGTCGCGTCCGATGACGCTGAAGCGATTTACGACGGTTTGCAGTTAGCCGAATCGGTTGCCGATGAGAATCTATTCGTCGGTTACGGAATGACGAGCAAGACGGGCGATGCTTTCACAGGGCGCGGCAACCTGGTCGGAACATCTTCGCGCCTTGATACTTTCTACCTAAAAAAACGGGCAAAGGCTGGACGTGCGGACATTGAACGCTATTTGTCTGCGATTGAACTGCGGACGGGCGAACGGTGGCGATTTCTGACGCTGACGATGCCGAAGTTAAGAGGCTATGAGTTCGCCGCCGTGATGAAAGTTTTCGACGACGCTTGTAAGTATTTGCGCGATACAAGGCACTTTTGGAAAAAGAAAATCAGAGCCGGGACAAAGAGCAAAGAGTTCACGCTCGGCGATGAGTGGGAAAGAGAGGGCAGAGCGTGGACGCTCGACGCGGACGGTTTTCACGTTCACGCGCATTTAATCGTCGCTTCGCAGTGGATTGAGAATCGCAAAATCAACAAAAAGACGGGCGAGAAATATCATCGTGAACTAGCCGAAGAATGGAAAAAGGCACTTGTTAAATCGGCGCGAAAGAACGGCGTTGTTTTGGATTTTAACACCGGCGACGAATTGCCGATTGTCGATGTGCGGTTAATCAGAAACAAGGTGACGGACGCGGGCGAGATTTCGTTAAAAGACGCGATTGCGGAAACGGCGAAATATATCACCAAGCAAGGCGTTCTCGAAATTCTTCCCGCCGAGCAGTTAATATCCATAAGTCGTTATTTGAAAGGCAAGCGAATGATAGAGCCTTTGGGCGAAGCAAATCAGCGTAAAGGCAAAGGAACGCCAAAGAGCGGCACTGTGGAAACAGTTTCCGACGACAAAGAGCCGATGACGTTTGCCCAAACGGGCGACGACACTGCAACGGACACTTACGTTCTTTATAAAAAAACTATTGAGACATTCTCACACCTCAAAAGAGCGTGTCTCACGCTCATCAGAGGCGGTGAAACAGGCGAAGCCGAAGCGCGAATCAAGCGAGCTTTTGAGAAGCGGAGGGCGTATCGCAAGCGGCAACTAGCGAGAATGTATCCAGCCGCCGAATTTATGACGCTCGACGGTGAACTTTTCTGCTTCGACGATTACGAGGCGGGCGATTTTAGGGGAACTCACGCTGTCTGATAACGGAGTTACCACCTTATAAACTGCTTTAATATTTTGAATTGGGGAGAGGGTAAATGGGAAAGGGAACGGTTGAGAAGTTCGGGTTAAAGGCGATTGTTGACGCTCTGAACGGTTCGGACGTAGCGACGGCGCGTGATAGATTGTCGGCGGTTGTCGGCGCGGTTGTGGACATTTTGGGAAAAGTTCAAAAAGTGGTGAAGCGAGACGGACAATGCAAATTAGTTATTCAGCCGGGCGACGTTCCCGGCTTCGTCGTATTTGCGGATTGTATATCGGACGCGGAAACAGTAAGAAATAGTAAGATTCGGAAAGGTTCGCTCGTGTCGATCCGGGGAAAGTTTCAGACGTTCGGCGCGTTGGCGGTTAATTTGTCTGATTGCCGATTGCAGAAATAATAGAGACGGAACAGAGACGAAAGCAGAGAAAAAGCAGAGAAACATACTTGTTCTACGCGCACGCGGACGGAATCGGAAAACCTCAAAAAACCTCAAATCCAACAGCACTTGTTTCCCGCGCACGCGGACGGAATGAATTATTTTGCGTCCTTTCAAAAGGACTCAGACACTTGTTCCGCGCGCACGCGGATGGAATGGAAAACCTACGAAAACCTCAGAAAACCTCAAAACTCGTTTCCCGCGCACCTGGACGGAATACTTGATTAATCAAGTTTTTTTCAAGTGATTGCATTTGTTCCACGCGGACGGAATAAATACAGAAACCGACACTAAAAAAGAATATAAACTCGTTCCACGCACACGCGGACGGAATTGCTATTCTGCAAATTTGCAGAATTAGAATGACACTTGTTCCACTTTCAGAGCCATACCCCAATCTCGACGGCGTTCGTTAAAACCGCTCTGTTTTTGTTCGGCGGTCTGCTCGGTTGGACGCGGGAAAAAGGCGAATCTGGACAAATCGGACACTCTAAAAAGGGACGCAACTTGCACAACTTACACACCTAAAAAGAATGGCTTTGGCACTTTTGCCTGTTCCTAAAAAGAATGGCGTTGTCCGAATTGCCACGTTCTTAAAAAGGGCGAACTCACACGGATTGGACAACTTAAAAAAACAATTGTTGTCGGGGACATTGTTTTTTGTCCGGGAAGTTTCTCAAAAACACCGATAGAACACCGATAAAACAAAGAAAGAACAAAGAAAGAATGTCCCTCAAATGTCCCTTTTTGCTGTGTCTCAAAAGCTAAATCAGCATAGCTTTTGAGACCTTGTTTTCGGGATAAGTTTTGGAACTCTGAACGTCAATAAAAATGATTGTTCGTGATGCTGATTTCGAGAGTGTCAGAAACGAGCGTTTTTGACACTACAAGAAAGTCGCTGTTTCGCCCTCACGTCTATTGAATTGTTCGGCTCGCCGTTGTTTTTTGATGACTAAGCCTTGCCAGCAGTCAACTCGCAAGGCTTAGTGCCAACTTCACGCGACAAATTTACGGACGGTAAATTTCATATTGCAAAAATACGTCCCACGCCCAGCGTCCAACTTTTGCTCCCCGCGCGTCTTTGACTTTTGCCTGGTATTTGAATTGATTACCGTGTTCGTCCGTGCGCTTTGATTCTTTATATCGTAGCTCAATCTCCGCCACGTCAAGCTCCGGTAAAGTATGTAATTCAGCGGGTTCGGAAATGCCGCTGTGATTTTTGTCCTGCCACAACCTTAAGCTAGTAAATATTTCATCTTGGTTGTTTATTACACCGTCATTATTACCGCCGTTCTCTGGTTTGTCGAATTCCGCTAAAGCCAAAAAGCCGTTGCGATTGGCAGAGCGCGGCTGCGGCGAGTAATTGCCGAACAACTCTGCGCCATTTTCGATTTTGCCTGTGCCGTTGCGGTCAAGAGCGAGCCAAGCATCATCTGAATCGGCGGCTGTCCACGCTAATCTTTCTTTGAGTCCGTCGCCATTAATATCAAACGGAACACCATTGGCGGCATCTGTCAGATCGAAGCCGTTGCCTGCCACGTCAATTAAAATTGGCGAAGACAGACACGGAGCTTCAACAGTATAAGGGCAATTGGTTTCTGGGATATACTGATAGCACAAGAACGCCGGTGGCGGGTCGGAACATTCCGGCGGACTACTGCCGCCGCCAGTCGTAGCTGCTTGAAACGTCAGCATCAAGCCGGTTGTGAATGTTGTCGGCGGTTCGGTCATAACTGCCGGAGTTGGATTATTTGACGGATTCGCAACACTTCTGAGAACGACTCTGAATTGCACCGAACCGCCTCTCGCGCCGTTATCGCCGGGCGTGATTGTAAAAAAGGTGTTGGTTGCCCTTCCTAGTCCTTCAAGTTCCACTACTGAATCTTGACTCAAAATTCCGCCATTATTCCTGACGTTGTAGTTAATATTGTTTGGATTATCTACTTCTTCTAGTGAAATTGTTGCTTTTGTATTTAGCGGAACGGAAGTTGATGTAGCAATAGAAACTCTAAGAGATGCTTCCGTTGGAAGTCCACCGGGATTAGTAGAACTAGCGGCAATGGTTGTGCGAGACAACACCGCATTACCGATGCTTACCCGACGCGGAACATCTTGTGCTAACACGACAGTAATCAAAACCGCGCAGCAAAGACAGAGTATTCCAATTGTTTTACTTGGTGTGATTAACTTAATCATTGTATTTCTCCTTTCAAGTTTTAGAGGGTCATCTTGTCTCGAACATCCATCGTCGTGACCAAAAGCGATAGAGCCGAACTAGTTATTATACCGCAAACTTGCGGCATAAAACTCAAATACGGGCAAAATACCGCAAATCAGTCTCAAAAAGGGTCGGATACTGTTGCCCTATTCATAAGAGACTGTATTTTCAGTATAATAACACTATTTCAATCACTTTTGGAGGAGTTTTATTATGTCTTTAACACCTTCGACTATCGAACCGGTGCCTGATCAAACTGTTTTGGTGGCGCGTGCCGCTTTTCCGAAAGGTAATCTTTATCTGTCGATGCGCGATGAATTAGGAACCTTATTTGAAGATACTGATTTTGTTGAGCTTTTCTCGCGTCGCGGTTATCCGGCAGTAACTCCCTGGCGCTTAGCTTTGATCACTATTATGCAGTTTCTGGAGAACCTGTCCGACCGTCAGACAGCGGAACGCTGCGGAGGTCAAGATACCGGGGTTTGGAGAAAACCCATTTACAGGAAGTAGCGACGGCAACGGCGATCAATATTGTGCGGGCAGTCAACTTCCTGAATCGGGAAATACCAGCAAAAACAAGAGTTTCCCGGTTTGCAAGATTGGCAAATTGAATAGGACAACAGTATCGGGTCGTTTTTGGGACATCGGGATTTATCTACAATTGAGTGAAATTTGATTGAATGTTTCAATCTGTAATTATCTTGCTACCGATAGTATGTTACTGTCAATAGGAATGACACTAATTATAGGATTGCTTTTGAAAGTAATTATTATTGATAGTATTTCTATCGTATAGTATAACTCTTGATAGAAACTCTTTCTGTTGAAAGTAATAGTCGAATGAAAACTAAAATTAACGAGTTGTCCAAAGCGGCTGGAATTACGACTGCTTACCAACTGCAAAAGAAAACTGATTTGTCGCCGTCGCAAGCTGCGCGATTGTATAGGGATGAAGTCGAAGCCATTTCAATATCAGTATTAGAAAAACTGTGCGATGCGCTACAAACTTCGCCAAACGACATTTTCGGCTATAACGAGCCGCAAAAGGCAAAACGTCCGTCAGTTCCTAGAGACACGCAAAAGCCAGCCAGCAACTCCGAAATGCCCAAAACAACGGTATCTGCTAAAGGAATGATAACCGAACAAGTTGCAAAAAGACTTGAGCCGATTGCCGGAAAGATTTTGAGTAGCAGGCGAATACTGGATTACGTGAAATCAGGAAAATTGAAGTCACAGCAGAGCGGCAACCGAACAGCGCGTTTTTTTAGTGAAGCAGATTATTTGGAGTTTGAGAATTGGTATCGTCAGAGTAAGGATAAGAAATGAATTCTTGACAAGATAAAATTTTCTGTTTTTTTTTTTTGCAATAGAGGTGTTTTAATTGATATATTGCTTTTGCCGTTATTTCGGCACAGAAAAAAAGCGGGCTTCCGTGCAAAGTAACCCGCTTCGTTCTTTTGATTTATCGAACCAAAACACAGTAGTTTTCGCCCACTGCGTTTTGAATTATTAGCACAATGGGATAACAATTTGCAAGTAAACTTGTATATGAATCCTATATAAAGCTAAAAAGATTTTAAGTTCCCGGTAACTTTTTATCGGAAATACAGAGGGCATTAACTTGGGCGAAAAGTTAATGCCTTTCCAATTTCTAAATGACTTTCGCCATTAGTCAACAAAAACCGCGAATTTCCGCACTTGAGAAATCACGCCGACGAGCCAGCCAAAACGGGCAGACAGGGCAAGATTTGGGCAAAGTCGCTAAAACTCACAAAGACACAGCCGCCGAAGTAACCGCCGACCTTCTCAAATTGTCGGCTTATCCAAAAGCAAGCGGCGAGCTGACGAACCTAAAGGACAAAAAGGGGCGCGCCTTTAATTGCCCTCATTCATTCATTTCGGCTAATTCAATCCTTGATACTAATTACCAGACCAGAACGGCTAGACGGCATCGTAAAACGATTTATGAAGCCTTCACGAAGCACTTACCCGACATCGTAGAACATAATCTCGACGTTTCATTTCTTACGCCGACATTTCCGAATCTTTTAGGAATTGGATTTGCTGGCAACGATAAATTTCAGACCAAAGCGTGGGAACTGTTTTTGCAGACGAAAGTTTTTGCTGATTTCTTTTATGCCGGTTATTCAAAAACTGAATGGACACTTGGAAATAAAGCCGAACGAGCCAACACGAACCGCGCTTTTGATTTGAACTTGGACGGCATCAATTACCACTGCCACGCGCTCTGTATTAACTACAAACCGCTTGCCAACGGCGACACTTCCCAGATTGAGAACAAGTTGCTCTGGATGCGTCAGAACGGCAAAACGGCAAGGGAAAAACGCCCGTTGCTCAACAGTCTCAGAATCGTTTCGGCGTGGACTAAATGCCTTAAGAAAGCGCATCGAGAGATATTCGGCAAATCGTTGCGGATTAAAACCAATTCACACCGCGCCCGTTTCGCCTTTGACAACGTTCCGCTTGACCAAATAAAAGCCTTCGACCTCGACGAATCGACAAATGGCATTTTCTGGGAGATAGCTAAAACAGCGAGTTACACGGCAAAGGGCGCGTCTTTTAAGGACTTGCCGCCCGAACTACTTCTCGAAGCGGAAAACGTCTTCAAGGGCAAGCGTCTAATAAATCCTTTTGGCGCATTTCGGAAGTATGTTCAAAAGGACTCTGACGAATCCAACTCCCTAGTTAAGCCACCAACAAAGCAGAGTGATAACGCCCACCACGATTTCTACAACTCTTTGTTTGATAACGTCTTACGCGCCGAAAACGAGCCATTAAAAACATACGGGATTCGGCTCTGTTCGCAAGGGCTACGGGATACGTGGTTGCGATATTTGGACGTTAACAAAGATTTAATCATAGCCAAACGGCGCGAAGCTTTACTCGAACGCTTCCCGAACTCCGTATTTACCGATTTGAGCGGTCAATCTTATTTTGGTTGGCAAGCGGTTAAGGAAGTGAGACAGCGAGAAAAGGAAAAACAACCCGGCTACAACCCGGAAACCGATGATTATTGGAGATTCAAGAAGTATCAAGACTTATATTTCGAGCAGACTGCAACGCTCGAAGCTGATGGAGTGAATCAGAAGCCGTCTAAACCAATCAACTCACCTTATCCACTGCTTTCCGCGCCGCGTCCACAAGCAAAGCGGATGTCGAGCTGGGAACTGTTCAATTCTTTTTGTGATTTGAGCAACGAAAGTGAAACGGGAAAATGTTTAGCGTGAAGGCAATATAACTTTCGATAAATCACATTATCATAAGCTATTTTTAGTCTGCACACATAGAACCAACAATATGACAGATACACAAAAAACAAACGGTGAACAAACGGTAGATGGTAAATTCGCGCCGAAAAATAAAATCGGCAATCGTTTTCCAAAAGGCGAGAGCGGTAATCCTTCGGGACGACCAAAACTTACCCGTTTAACCGATGCATTACGGCAGCAGATTTCCGAAACTAACCCGGATGCTGATGACCAAACCGTTGCCGAACAGATTGCTCAAACCTTAATAAAATTGGCGATTTCAGGCGATGTGCAAGCGATTAAAGAAATTGGAAATCGAACCGAAGGCTTGCCAAAGCAAGCGATTGATTTAGATTTTCAGGCGACCAGTTGGCGCGAAGAGGCAAAAAGATATGGAATTACAGAATCAGAAGTTGCCGCCGAAGCAAGATTATTACTCGCAGAATTTGATGATGTCGGCAGCGACGCGGCGCATAATTGAAAAGCGTGAAGCAAAACAAAATTTCCGCGCATTTGTGGGGCGGGTAAAGCGCGATTTTGTGTTCTATGAACACTGCGACTTGTTGGCGGATGTGTTGCAGCGTGTCGCAAACGGCGAGATAAAACGCTTGCTTGTTCAATTACCGCCGCGTCATTCAAAGAGTGAGATGGTCAGCCGTCTATTCTCGTCTTACTATCTCAAAAAGAATCCTTCTCACTTTGTCGGCATTAGTTCATATTCCGCCGAACTTAGTTACACATTGAGCCGCGCATCACGTGAAAACTATCTCGAATCGGGCGGAACGGTAAAAGATGACGTTGCATCCGTTAAGCACTGGGAAACGCCTCAGGGCGGCGGCGTGTGGTCTGCTGGTGTCGGCGGCTCAATAACCGGAAAAGGTTTTCATCTTGGAATCATTGACGATCCGATAAAAAACGCTGAAGAAGCGGCATCCGATCTAATCCGTGAAAAACAGCGAGAATGGTATTCATCAACTTTTTACACCCGCGCCGAACCAAACGCCGCGATTATTATTATCCAAACCCGTTGGCACGAAGACGATTTAACAGGATGGCTTCTATCTGAAGAAACAGGCGACACGCCCGAAGGCTGGCACATTGTTTGTTTACCTGCATTATCCGATGAGTTGCCGCTTTTCCCTAGTTCCTGCGAGATTGTAGAAGACTTTCGAGAAACTCACGGTTTGGCTTTATGCCCGGAACGATACGACGAAATTAAACTCAATCAAATTCGTTCGCGTATCGGCGCATATCACTTTGATTCGCTTTACCAGCAAACGCCAACTTCCAAACAAGGTTTATTCTTTGACGTTTCGAAACTTGAAATCGTCAATGCCGCACCTGTTGACGCAGTTCGTTGGCGCGGCTGGGACAAAGCTGCAACCGAAGGCGACGGAGATTTTACGGCAGGCGTTCGACTGGCAAAAGCGACGGACGGCATCGTTTACATTGAAGACGTTGTGCGCGGGCAGTTCGGAACGTCTAAACGGGACGCAACGATTCGCCACACAGCTCTTCAGGACGGAATACCAGTAAAAGTTATCGGTGAACAAGAGCCGGGATCCGGCGGAAAAGAATCGGCGGAAAGCTTTATTCGTTTATTAAGCGGCTTTTCAGTCCGAACGGAACGAGCAACCGGCAGTAAGGAACTTCGCGCCGATCCTTTTTCAAGTCAGCTCAACGCCGGGAACGTCAAACTTGTCAGAGGCGAATGGAACAAAGCATTTATTGACGAATTGAGAACGTTTCCCAAAGGGAAACACGACGATCAGATTGATGCCGTGTCCTTAGCTTTTAACGCAGCAAATCAGCCTAAAACAGTTCCGATATTTTACAGTTTTTGATTAAAAACTAATGCAAGACGAAACCAACAAAAAACAAAAACAGGAGATAAAAAAATGACAAAAATAAATGAAAATCTAAACGAAGATATAAAAAACACTCAAACACATTTGGAAACCTTACAATCAGAGCGCGATGATTTTCCAAACCGAATGACGATTGCCGTCCACGCGGGCGACTCCGCTTCGATTATCAACTTAAAACGTCGCCAAACTGAACTTCCGGTTGAGATTGAAATCGAGCGGATTCAACTTACAAAGCTGCAACTACAGGCGGATGAGGAACGCGTTCCCGTGCTTCAGGCAAAGCTTCTCAAATTTGCAGGACCGACTCAGGCGGTGGTTTTGAAACGCGATGCGGCTGTTCTGGAGTTCAACAAGCTGCAAGACGAGCATAACGTCGCCAACGATGATTTGAGGGAGTTGAATCGGAGAATCGGCGCACGAAAGCGCGAATTGGATCGGATGATTTACGAGGCGAACCCGGCGACAATTCCCGGCACAAGACTACGCTCTCTCAAAGCGACATAGGCTCAAACTAGACGCGTTTTTATATTTCCCCCACCGACAAACGCGAACAAATGTTCCCCCCTTAATCACGCCCGACACGCCGCCGACGAACCGCCAAATAAAAAAGCCGATGAATTAATAACTCACGGCTTTTACTTTTGCTGTCTCTCGAAAGCTAAATCAATACAGCCTTTGAAACCTTGATTACGGGACGAGTTTTGGAACTCTGAACATCAATAAAAACACTTGCCCGTGATGCTATTTTTGGCACTCCCAAAAAGGCTCGTTTTCGGCACTGTTGAGTATTACCTTAATGTGTGTTATTGTTTTGTGTAAGTAAGGGAAACTTAACAACGATGATAAAAATTAAAGTACAGGAAACGGCACGGGCGCACGGATTAACGACAGCATACACGCTGCAAAAGGCATTGAATTGTTCGCCAACAATGGCAAGCCGTCTGTGGAATGAAAGATTTAAGCAGATAGGAATCGAGACTATCAGTAGCCTTTGCGATTTATTTGACTGTCAACCGAATGATTTATTTGAGAATCAAAAATCACAATCGGGTAATATTCAATCTAGTAGCAACACACAATCAGATACTACACAATCAAATAATGCCGCAACAGAAAAGCCTGTAATGGCTCGGACAATTTCAAAGTCTGCTGAAGGTATGCTTTCAACCGTTGAAGCCGCCGCACGGCTCAACGTCAGCCGAAAGAGCGTTAATGATTATATTATTAGCGGTAAACTAAAGGCGACGAAGGGAAAAGGAAATCACAATCTTGTGAGTGAAGCGGATTTACTGGAATTTATAAATAATCGGTAAAGAATTTTCTGTCTGTAAATGTTACAAGCAAAAGGTTTTCACTGTTTCATTGTTCTTTTTTTTATTTTTTTTGCACAAATGATTGAATCTTGTGATTGAATCTTGGTATATTGCTAGGCAATTGAAAAGGGTGAGCTACCTACCACAGCAAACTCACCCAATCTCGTTATTTGATTTACCCAATCAAACCGCAACAAGTATTCGCCCGTTGCAGTTTTGAAAAATAGCTCATTTGAAACCAATTTGCAAGATAAAATTATCTAGTTGGAATTAAAAGAGCTAAAAAGTTTTTTAAGTTTTCGGTGCGTGTCGTCGAAAATAATAGAGGCTTTAACCTGAGGCGAACAGGTTAAAGCCTTTTCAATTTCTAAAATGACTTTCGCCATTGGTCAACAAAATTCGCGAATTTCCGCACTTGAGAAATCACGCCGACGAGCCAACCAAAACGGGCAGACAGGGCAAGATTTGGGCAAAGTCGCTAAAACTCATAAAGACACCGCCGCCGAAGTAACCGCCGACCTTCTCAAATTGTCGGCTTATCCAAAAGCAAGCGGCGAGCTGACGAACCTAAAGGACAAAAAAGGACGACTTTTTAATTGCCCTCATTCGTTCATTTCGGCTAATTCAATCCTTGATACTAATTACCAGACCAGAACGGCTAGACGGCATCGTAAAACGATTTATGAAGCCTTCACGAAGCACTTACCCGACATCGTAGAACATAATCTCGACGTTT
>MWWI01000125.1_pt1 | contig 17087 bp, 16 predicted proteins | sample 1047321 | NCBI WGS metagenome assembly MWWI01 (sample SAMN06349966, study PRJNA376086) | soil metagenome | isolation source: FI-1 sample Antarctic (ecotone) soil | place: Antarctica | reverse complement strand
GGCTTGACGCAAGGTGGGCTGTCTAAGGCGTTAGGCGTGGCAAATAACACGGTTTCCCGGTGGGAACTTGGTCAAAGGTCAATTCCCGAATTTCTACCATTGGCACTTGAAACAATCGAAAGACGGCAATCTACCGTTGGTAGTGATAGCGTTTCAACCGTTGGTAGCGTTGGTGATAAATCAACCGTTGGTAGTATTGATAATAAATCAACCGTTGGTAGGTTATCTACCGTTGGTAGTTCAGAATCGAGTAAGCCGGAACTTGACGAAGAATCCTTCAAAGAAAAAATGGGCTGGAAAAATTCGGTTTTGGACATCGTTAAAAGTTCGTCTGATAACGAATTATTATCTACGGTCGCCGTCGCCGAACGTCTGAACGTAAGCCGGAAAAGCGTTAATGATTATATTATTGACGGAAAACTTAAAGCGACGAAAGGAAAACAGAATCACAATTTTGTAAGTGAAGCGGACTTGAACGAATATATTAAAAAATTACAATTGGAGCGTTAATCTTGCCAAAAACTGCTGCTGAATTGAAAACGAGTAAGACGGAAGAGTTTTCTTTTTTGAATCAAATTATCTGCGGAGACTCTTTAGAAGTATTGCAACGGATGCCGGAAAGGTCGGTAAATTTAATTGTTACTTCTCCGCCGTATGCTGACCAAAGAAAAAAAACTTACGGTGGTGTTCATCCTGACAAATATGTTGAATGGTTTCTACCAATTGCGGCGGAACTGAAACGGGTCTTGACCGATGACGGAACTTTTATTTTGAATATCAAAGAAAAGGTTCTGGACGGCGAACGACATACTTACGTCCTCGAATTGATACTTTCTCTAAAAAAGCAGGGTTGGCTATGGACGGAAGAATATATGTGGCATAAACGCAATACTACGCCGGGAAAATGGTCAAATCGTTTCCGGGACTCGTGGGAAAGATGTCTTCAATTCAACAATCAAAGAAAGTTCAAAATGTTTCAAGATGACGTGATGGTTCCAATGGGCGATTGGGCGGAAAAGAGACTAAAGAACTTGAGCGAAAACGATAGTAAAAGGTTTAATTCGCAGGTCGGAAGCGGATTCGGGAAAGATATTTCAAAATGGGTCGGTCGTGAAATGGCTTATCCGACGAACGTATTACATCTTGCGTCTGAATGCAGTAATAGAAATCATAGCGCGGCATTTCCCGAATCTCTGCCGACGTGGTTTATAAAGCTCTTTTCCGAAGCCGGAGACGTGGTTCTGGACTCTTTTTCAGGCTCAGGCACTACTTGCGTAGTCGCCAAACAATTAAGCCGTAATTACGTCGGAATTGAGTTAAATGAAGACTACTGTAAAATTGCGTCTGACAGAATCGAAGGTTTGAAATCTCGCCCGGTTCAACCAAAGTTAATATGACCAAAGACCCGAAAAATGTTTACGAAGATTATTATAAATTCCTCGCTGAGAAAGTCGTTACGCCTTTTTACCACGAACGATTGATGTATCTGCGGTGCAATATGAGTTTGAAATACATTCTTAGCCGCAAAAATCCGTATTTACTCAAAGCAAAAAACATTTCTTCGCCTGACGAATTGGTTCGGAGCGTCGTTGATTCTTTTATGTTTTCGCAGGAAGAAACGATGTTTGGGAACAAGCTCGAAGGCTTTGCGGTTTATGTTTCCGGGCAACTTTACGGCGGTTTTAAGTCGGAACTGCCAAGCGTGGATTTAGAGTTTGAGCGTGATGATAAGTATTACATTGTCGGCATCAAATCGGGCATAAATTGGGCGAATAGTGACCAAATAAACCGGATGAAAGACAATTTCAAAGCGGCTAGAGAATACTTGCGGAAAGAAGGAATAGAAAAGGAAGTCATCGCGGTTAATGGCTGTATCTATGGCAAAGATGCAAATCCTTTCAAGGAAAATAAAACTGACGAAGAAAAAAGTTATTACAAGTTCGCCGGTCAAGATTTTTGGGAATTTGTTTCCGGTGATGCTGACCTTTACCGGGAAATTATCAAGCCGATTGAAGAAGAAGCGCAGGAACGAGACGCAGAATTTAAGCAGACTTTCGACGGAAAAATTAACAATATGGTCAAGGAATTTAGCAATATATTTCTTGATTCCGCCGGGTTGATTGATTGGGTGAAAATTGTTGAATACATTTCCAAGCGTGGAAAAGCTGACATTGAGTTTCCAGACGTGAAGAAAACCGACGAATGTAAAAAGTATGAAGCTCTGAAAAAAGCTGAAAAAGCAGAAGCGAAGTTGGAAAAAGACCGTAAAGAGGAAATGAAGCGGAAAATGAAAGAGTCAACGTAATAAGAATAGCCTTTTACTTTTATCCACTGATTTATGTTTTTGTCTTATTCCTTGACAAAAGAGGCGTTAAATTTTGTTTGTAAATTGTTGAGAAAAAAAGATTTGCCTTTTTCCTTGACGGTTTTTATTTTTAAGAGTTACTCTTATTAGCAGATTAGTTTTGAAAACCAAATGGAAAGACACCGAACAGTTTGCTGCTATTCGATGTCTCTACAAAACTTTTTACCAAATTGCACTTGGTAATGTGTTTGCTCCGATTTAATCCTAGCCGAATTACTTCGTTAATGTCAACCATTTTACCTGCTCAAAAGGGAAAATGATTTGACTGACATAAGACTAAAACAAAAAGTTACTGCACGAACGATAGACAATCTTGACGGTTGTTATGGCGGTCTTGCGCCTCGTGGTGCTGAGATTTACGGTCTTACTGAGCGTATCGGTCATTGCATTGATAACGCCAACATCTACCTTGCCGAAGGTCTGCACAATAAAGACACGGGCGAATTATTCGACGGTTGCGGGTCGCTCTGGTCGTGTGATTCTCGGCTGTGTGCCTTCTGCGTCGGCAAGCCGTCAAAGAAACACCGGAAAGAGATTCGTTACGCAATGGACAATGCAAAGTTGTTCGTCGGTGAAAATTGGTATTTTCCGACATTTACGATGCCTGACATCGCTTTGAAAGATTTGTCCTTGCCTGACATCGCACGGGTCAAACAAACCGCTTGGGAAAACTTCACGCACTGCGAAACTAATCCTAAAAAATCTCAAACTTGGTATCAAGAACATTTTCGCGGCGGGTTCAAGAACTGTGAATTTACCTTCACTGATAACGATTTAATTCATTATCATCTTCACGCTTTAATGATTGGTAAGTCGAGGATTCAGCGCAACAAATTTTTAGAGATTCGGCAACGATGGACAAAATCATTAAAGTTCGCCTTTGCCAAAGACGGCATTGCTTGGGAATGTAACACCGGCAACAAAAATTTTATTCCGGCTCTGCTACTCTTTTTATATTCTCGCCGGTCAATGATTCTATTTTTGAATGTCGTTAATGAATTAAAGTTCTTCGGGTTGGCGGTCGTCAACGTCGTCAAAGTTGATTATACAAACCGTGAAAAAACGATTCTCGAACTTTGCAAATACATAACTAAAAATGATTCGTGGGTCAAAGTTCCTGATAAGCAACTTTTAGAAATTGCTTCGATGGCTCGGTTCTGGCGAATGTTCGAGAAGTTCGGGGTGTGCCGTGAAATCGTGCGCCAAATGCCGAAACTGACTCCAAAAGAACAAAATCGCAAAGACGAACAGCAAAAAGAAGCCGAAAACGCTGCTTTTTTACTACTCGAATTTTTGTTATTCCTCAATAAGAATGGTTATCTCGATACTACGTTCCTAATTCCTAGCGTCCTCGCTCAACTTTGTTCCTATTATGCGAATGCTCCGCCGAAAAAGAAAAAACGCAGTTGGTTCAACCGATTAAAAGACGGTGAAATCAGCCTACCGGACTATTGCAGGGAGCTTGAAATGGAAGTAGCGGCGGTTATTAACTTTCGCAAGATACAACTGCGCCGAATGTATCCATACGCCATATTCAAGACGGCAAACAATTGGGCTTTTTGATTATCAGACGTGCCGCTTGTGGCACGGATTCGGGAAGCCGTCATAAACCTAAAATACCTTTCGATAAGTCGGATTATCATAAGCTATTTTCCTTCCGAGTCAATTACTAAAACATTGTTTAACGGGCTTAAAGGCAATGAATTAAATCCTTTATTTTCTTATAGATAGAAGTATTTTTATCTTGCATTGAAGTTGTAAGAATGCGATAATATATCTGTAAATCAATTTTACACTCGCCGGTTTTGTTTCGACCTTGACCGGCTTGAGAGTTTAGTTGATATGCCAACAGGAAAGATATTCTCCTTAACTGTTGGCGATTGCCGGACTTGGGCGACGTTTGAACCTCGTCGCCTTCGTCTAAACATTTTGATTTTGTCGGGCTGTCAACATCACTCGGCGAAAACGGGCTTGTCAGATTAAGAGTGAGCCTCTATACGAGGAATTTTTTGACAAGCCCAAACTAAATTTATGAGTTATCAAATTGAGAAAATAAATTCAGCTATCGCCGAATGTTTGAGCGGGTCGGGCAACCTTGACGACTTGCGCCGGTTACAGGCTCAAAAAGCCGACATCCTAGACCGTCAACACTTCGCATCGGTTGAATCGTTGCGAGTAGAAATAGCGGCATTACAGGCGCAAAGATTGACCGATTCCGCGACGGAAAAGGCTTTGCAATCTCAATTAGAAGCTGCGGCGTATGAAGTTGATAAGCAAGCCGAAATTCTGCAAACCGCTAGAGAAAATCACGGAACATTAAACGGCTTAATTTTCCTGAAAGCGAATGCTTTACAAGTCAATCGTGAATCAATAAACGAGAAAAAAGCAGAGTTAAACGACTTAATAAAAAATAAAATTACGGAGCAAATTTGATGACAGAAGACGAACAACGAATAGTGGATGTGCAAGGCGATTTAGATTTAATCGCCGACAAAATAGACCGGATTACAGATGAAAGCGATGACGAAGATGCGGCGTTTGCCTTGCGTTTAATACACGCTCAAGGCTCTGCCCTGCTTCATTTACTCAAAAAGGGGCAAACCGACTTGGAATTTAGGAAAATAGTATAAAAATTATGACTAGAGAAGACATACAAAAACTCACAGACGATTACGCAAAAACTCTCAATACTCGGAAGCCACAACCGGCGGCAACTGCTACGGATAGCGATTTTGGGCAATCTGAGCGCACGGAAGCCGCTTTTAATGACTTGCGGCGTATTACTGTTATTCACTCGGTGCAATCGAGTATAAAGCAGTTTTTAACCAGTCGGAACGAATCCATAAGAAAGCAAAAAGAGAAACAAAAAGAAAAGGAAAAAGCTATGCAAAATCCTTTGGTATCCAAGCCTTTTTGGTTCTGATTCGACTGTTTTTCTACTCCCCGACGTATCATTTACTTTCGATTTGCCTTTTGTGTGATAGTTCTCAAAGTCCGCATTTTTATTGACTTTTGAGAAATACCGGCTATCCGCAAAAATTCTAAATTCGGAAAATATGCCGCATTTTGCTTCGTCTTTGCTTACTTTTGAAAAATATGTCCGAAACCTTCACAAATTGACAGCCTTATGAAAAATGTAACCGAACTAAACGACGCTCAAAGTCGAATGTGCTTATATCTCACCTCTGGAATGAGCTTAAAGGCTTGTTCGGCGGCTTTGAAGTTGTCCGAACGAACTCTATATCGTTACTTAGAGATGCCGCTTGTCCAGTCGAGGATTAGAAGCATAAGAAAAATAATGATGGAACATTCTATTGGTCGCCTTCTTCGTCTGAATGATGCCGCTATTGATACGTTGGAGCGGAATCTTTCGAGTAATTCGCCCGCTTCCGAAGTTCGCAGTGCCGTTAGTATTCTGCGAATGAATCACGACGGAATCGAGTATTGGAATTTTGATGACCGTCTTAATTCTATTGAGTCGAGGTTTGAGAGTGAAAACAAATAAACTTAAAAAATTTGAATCTAAAACCGCGTCTGAACCTTCGCCCGAACAGATAAAACAGGCTCGTGAATGGGCGGTAAATCGAATGATGGAAGTCGTGGACAAATTACCGGCGAATCCTGCGCCGGTTCTCGATTCGTTTGAATCACTCGCACGGCAAGCCAAATTTGGCACTCCTCGTGAAATTACTCGAATCATTTCGGGCGCATCTGAAAAAAAGGATGAAAATTTTGTTACTAAAAATAATTCGGGCGATGCGGAAAAAAAGGATGAAAATTTTGTTACTAAATTTGATTTGAGCGAACTAGCTATTTTAGAAACTCTGAAAAATGCCGAATAACAAAAAGGACTTTTCCGACAAAGATTTTAATTGTAAAAAGTGCCGGGCGCATCTGGCATTAGAACGGTTTGACCGGCAATGCTTAATTGTGGGTGAATCTATCGCCTTTTTCAATTTCGCCCGGTTCGCTTGCCTTTTCTGCGAAAAAATAAATTCGTGGGAAGCACCAAATTTATTACCGACAAAAGACGAAAAATCGATTTCTCGTTTCCCGGATAGTTTGCGAGATGTTCCGCAACCGGATAAGCGAACTATCAATTATTTGGGCGTGAAAGGCGTTTCCAAAGCTCCCGGCGGAAAATACAAAGCTCGCATCGTTGTTAATGGTCAAACGCAGTATCTCGGCTTGTATGATTCAATCGGTGCGGCATCTGCGGCATACGAGAAAGCACGGCAACGATTTTCGGGTTCATTGGTTGTTACTTGAAATTGAATGCCGGTTAAAACAAAGTTTCCTGCGTAGTTTTAGTGTCAAACTGCTACTTCGTCCGATGGCGGAACTGGTAAACCTAATTGAGTAAGTGGCACATATTCAAAGTAAAACGAACATCCGACACTGATAATATAATCCAACACATCTTTATAGCCCGGATGTTTGAACCAGTCGCTTAACAGGTAAATATACTCAACTTGAATATTAGCTCTGGAAAGTAATTTCTGATACTGCTTCTTTTTGAAGTCGCACGTCTGCAATTTTTCATCAACTGATCCTGCGCCCTGCTGATACTTACATTCGATAATGAATAAAGTATTGTTGATGATGACGAAAATACTATCGTCCGGCAATAATCTTTTAGACAAAATTGCTTTCCAATCAATTTCTAATTCATCGAGGAATTTGTATAAGCCATATTTTTTGAAAATACGCCCGACTGTTTCACCTAAGTAAATTACTGTTCCATTGGCTGAAACTTCATATCCTTTTTGGGAATTAAGGAAAGTAGCTAGGTCTGTTTTTCCTTCAAAAACTAATCCGGTTTTTGTATTTGCGCCGCCGACTCCTGCTTTTATCATTGAATGGTTTTGCTCCTAAAAGTATCAGTAGTTTGTGATAAGTAACTCTGTAATCTGTCCACGTTTTGCGCCGTTGGAATTTATATTGCGACTTGCTTTTACTCGTTTAATGTCAAAACCGTTATAAAGTTCATCAAAAAATTCGTTGGTTATCTCCGTGTTTTTCGGGTCGGAATTACTCAGCATCAATTTTGTTCCGCGCCGGTCAAGTAATCTGTAAAACTCTGCAAGTCTCTCTTGTTCCGGGTCGCCGAAGTTAGCCTTTGAATAGGCGTTAAAGCTCGCTGTTTTGCTCAATGGTCGGTATGGTGGGTCGAAGTAAACAAAAGCGTTCTCATCTGTAAAGCTTTCGCATTCGGCAAAGTCTGCGTATTTGATAACGGTTCTTTTTAGAATCTCGCTGACTGCCGATAAATTATCTGTATCGCAGATTCTAGGGTTTTTATAGTCGCCGTGTGGCACATTAAAGCCGCCTTTTGAATTGACTCGGAACAAACCATTAAAACAAGTCTTATTTAGAAAAATTATCTGTGCGGCTCTATTTATCCATTGAGCGGAAAAATTATCAAAATTAAATGTTGGTTGTTCTTGGTTGTATTTTTCCCGAATTTCATAGAAAAACTCTTTTTGTTTCTCTGCCGTCAAAGCGTGATAATTTTTTTCGATGTCGTCTAAGATTTTGATTAAGTCTTTTGGTCGTCGTTGTATGGTCGTGTATAAAACAATCAATTCAGCATTTGAATCGGAAATGTAAAGTTCCCTGACTGCGTAATTTTGAGCGATGAAAAAGAATAATGCGCCGCCGCCGATAAACGGTTCGATGTATCGGGTGATTTGACCCGTTTTTAATTCTTTCGGTAGATAATTAGTTATCTGATCCAAAAGTTGCCCCTTGCCCCCTGCCCACTTCAAAACGGGTTTAGCAACTGTGCTTTGTAGGTCAATCGTATTGAAGAGTGGAGCGGTTCTAAACATATTCTTGGTATGAATCATAATTGATTTTTTTTAATCGTAAAAATGTATGTCTCGGAAAGTTTGACGGGCTGGAAAATGTCCCGGTGAATCGTTGGAACGCAAAGAAACGGTTTTCGGTCGTTGGTTACTTACTAAAAATTATCATTAAAAATTCGCCCAAAATTCTGACAATCAAGATTCCTAGAACGAACATCAAAACCAGTTTTCCGCAACCTGATTTTTTCCCGGTCGCGGTCGCGGATGTTTCCGGGTCAAGATTCCACTTTTCCCGCTCTCGCTCATATTCGACTATTGCAGATTCGTCCATTGTAAATTCTCCTTTGAATAATCATTTGTTGCCGCTAGGATTGTTCCTAGCGGCTTTTTTTTGTGTCTAGGCTGTCTGTGTCATCTGCGATGCTAAAACTGCGTTTATCGGCAAACAACTTGAGATGTGATAGCAGATTTTCGTTGCCGGACAGGTGCATTCGCCGAACTTCTGATTTCCGATTTTGGTAAATTTGACTTCATAGGTTGCGCCGGTTTCCCGGTTCGTAACCGAGTAGCGGCGAAACTCTAAAACTTTGACTAATGGTTTTGCGATTCGTGCCTTTGCCGTCGCCTTTTCGATGTTTTCTTTGGTGATCTCTAGCATAGTGTTTTTGACTCCGTGAATTTTTTAGTCATTACCGACTTACTAGAATTATTCTACCATTGGTTGAAATACAAAGTCAACAATTATTTTCAACAAATGGTAGAAATAATTTACTTATCTTTTACCAATGGTAGAAACTTATATTGACTTTGTTTTCATCACTCGGTAGAATTTGAAATTATGAACAAAGACGAATTAAAACAATATCGTGAGCGTATCGGCTTGACGCAAGGTGGGCTGTCTAAGGCGTTAGGCGTGGCAAATAACACGGTTTCCCGGTGGGAACTTGGTCAAAGGTCAATTCCCGAATTTCTACCATTGGCACTTGAAACAATCGAAAGACGGTTATCTACCGTTGGTAGTGATAGCGTTTCAACCGTTGGTAGCGTTGGTGATAAATCAACCGTTGGTAGTATTGATAATAAATCAACCGTTGGTAGGTTATCTACCGTTGGTAGTTCAGATTCGAGTAAGCCGGAACTTGACCAAGAATCCTTCAAAGAAAGAATGGGCTGGAAAAATTCGGTTTTGGACATCGTTAAAAGTTCGTCTGATAACGAATTATTATCAACGGTCGCCGTCGCGGAACGGCTCGGAATAAGTCGCCGGTCGGTTGGTGATTACATCAAAGACGGCAAGCTCCCGGCGGTCAAAGGCAAGCAAAATCATAATTTCATTCGAGAATCTGACCTACTCGCGTTTATGGCAAAGAAATAATTCGGGGTAAAAGTGCGTCTGTAAGCGGTGTGATTTCTTCACCTTATACGCTGATTTTGGCTGTTATTTTTCTAAATCGTTGAGAGAAAAAGAGATATTTGTATTGACAGTCTTTTCTTAAAAAGCTAACTTCTAATCAAGTTTTCGCTCCATAAAAAAGCGAAAACGCCGGGTCGCTCCAACTTCCCGGCGTTTCTGAAACTGCAAACCGTATGTGGCGGTTCGGTTCTACACTCAATTTAAGATTTAATCCTTCGATTGTCAAGTGTTTTTGCTGAATCCCAAAGGCAAGGAACTTGACAGACATAATACTAAAAACTGAATACACGGCATCACAGACGGCAATCTATCGTCATAGTATTACTGTGAAGATTGCTAACCGGCTAGAACAATCGGCGGTTAGTGTGATGCACTCTAATCCTGATGCGCGGCAAGAAATCGCCGAAACGATAGCTATCTCGGATTGTCTTCGTGAAACTGCATCGCCCGCAAATATCTATCATTCGGTTGACCAGTTAAACCGCAAAACCGGCGAAACTTTCAATGGTTACGGTTCGCTCGCCGTCGCGGTTGGCACTCGCCTTTGTCCGAATTATCAAGCAAAACAATCACGCCGAACGTCTAAAAAGATTGAAAAAGACTTTATCGAAAATGGTATTACCGATGAAAAAGGCAATCTTTTAGTCAATTCAAACGGTGATTTATTAAGGTTCGGGCGTGGCGTTCGTCTTCGGTTCGTAACCTTATCAATGCCGGAACTTGTCTGCTCTGCGAGTCTCAAACTTCTAATCCTAGACCGCGCTTTAGTCTTATTCAAAAAACGCAAGCTGTGGACGGAACGAGTCAAAGGCGGCTATATCAACAAAGAATGGACGGACGGCGAATCAACTTATTTTCGTTGGAATTTTCATTCTCACGCTCTTATTGCTTCCAAGTGGATTACTCAAAAAGAGATTGCTTACCATTGGACAAGCTGCGTCAAGCTCGCTTGCGTCGAGTATAACGTCGAATTTCCTGAAAAGGATTCTTACGGGCAACCGATAGAACTTCTTAATGTTTGGATTAACGATGTCGTTACTCACGCCGAAAAAAATAATAAAGATTTGAAGTCGGCAATTTTTGAGATAAGCAAATACGTTGCAAAAGGTTCGGACATCGAAAACGTGCCGGTCGCCGAACTCGCGGAACTTAACAGTTTGCTTTCCGGTCGCCGAATGTTTGAGCCGTATGGCGTTTTTAATGAACATAAAGGACGTGAAACTTTCGAGATGACCGATGAACACGGACAACCGCTTTTGTTTTGGCGTGATGACCTTGAATCCGAAGCGATGAACGCTGACGGCACACCTTTACTTGATAGAGGAACGCAACTGACGGCTTCGACCACGAGCGCAAGCCCAAAACCTGCCCGTGATACGCTCATCCGCATCGGAACTCGTATGATTTTGGATGGAAAGCGCACAGAATGGCTTGCCATCCTCGCAAAAAAGATGAAAAAGCGTCGTGCCTTTCGCCGGTATCAACTAATGATGTTGAATCCAGACGCAATTTTTTTCACATTGGACGGTGAACGGTTCGCTAGTTCCGATTTCGTGCGCCCGAAAAAGCAAAACGTCCAGTCATTCATAGCGATTGTGGCATAACTCCATTATCAGACGTGCCGCTTGCGGCACGGATTCGGGAACTCGTCATAAACCTAAAATACCTTTTGATAAGAGCCATTATCATAAGCTATTTTCCTTCCGAGTCAATTACTAAAACATTGTTTAACGGGCTTAAAGGCAACGGTTAAATAGTTGGAAACAAAGATACTTAGCTATTTACAAGTAAGTTAAAAAATGCGATAATCATATTATTAACTTTACGCTCGCTGATTTAGCTCAACCTTTATCAGTTTGAGAGTTTGGTTAAAGATGCCGACGTTAAAGGCACATTCTCCGCCTGTCGGTTATTGCCGGACTTCCGGCGCAACTTTCCACGAGGTTGCGCCGGTCGTCTAAAAGATTTTGATTTTGCTGTGCTGTCAACATCACACGGCGAAACCGGGCTTGTCAGATTAAGAGTGAGCCTCTATACGAGGAATTTTTTGACAAGCCCAAACTAAATTTATGAGTTCTTACGATTTAGAAAAAGTTAATACAGCGATTGCCGATACATTATCTGGCAACGGGTCGTTTGATGACCTGCGACGGCTTCAAGCCTCTAAAGCCGACATTATAGACCGGATGCACTTCGATAGCATCCAGACGATAAAAGATGAAATTGCGGCATTGGAAGCGCAAAGGTTGACCGATTCCGCGACGGAAAAGGAATTGCAATTAAGTCTGGAAGCTGCGGCGTTTGAAGTTGACCGGCAAGCGGCAATCCTTCAAACCGCTAGAGAAAATCACGGAACATTAAACGGCTTAATTTTCCTAAAAAATACGGCGTTGCAAGTAAATCGTGAATCAATAAACGAGAAAAAAGCCGAACTCAATAATTTGATACAGAATAAAATAACGGAGCAAATTTGATGACAGAAGACGAACAACGAATAGTGGATGTGCAAGGCGATTTAGATTTAATCGCCGACAAAATAGACCGGATTACAGATGAAAGCGATGACGAAGATGCGGCGTTTGCCTTGCGTTTAATACACGCTCAAGGCTCTGCCCTGCTTCATTTACTCAAAAAGGGGCAAACCGACTTGGAATTTAGGAAAATAGTATAAAAATTATGACTAGAGAAGACATACAAAAACTCACAGACGATTACGCAAAAACTCTCAATACTCGGAAGCCACAACCGGCGGCAACTGCTACGGATAGCGATTTTGGGCAATCTGAGCGCACGGAAGCCGCTTTTAATGACTTGCGGCGTATTACTGTTATTCACTCGGTGCAATCGAGTATAAAGCAGTTTTTAACCAGTCGGAACGAATCCATAAGAAAGCAAAAAGAGAAACAAAAAGAAAAGGAAAAAGCTATGCAAAATCCTTTGGTATCCAAGCCTTTTTGGTTCTGATTCGACTGTTTTTCTACTCCCCGACGTATCATTTACTTTCGATTTGCCTTTTGTGTGATAGTTCTCAAAGTCCGCATTTTTATTGACTTTTGAGAAATACCGGCTATCCGCAAAAATTCTAAATTCGGAAAATATGCCGCATTTTGCTTCGTCTTTGCTTACTTTTGAAAAATATGTCCGAAACCTTCACAAATTGACAGCCTTATGAAAAATGTAACCGAACTAAACGACGCTCAAAGTCGAATGTGCTTATATCTCACCTCTGGAATGAGCTTAAAGGCTTGTTCGGCGGCTTTGAAGTTGTCCGAACGAACTCTATATCGTTACTTAGAGATGCCGCTTGTCCAGTCGAGGATTAGAAGCATAAGAAAAATAATGATGGAACATTCTATTGGTCGCCTTCTTCGTCTGAATGATGCCGCTATTGATACGTTGGAGCGGAATCTTTCGAGTAATTCGCCCGCTTCCGAAGTTCGCAGTGCCGTTAGTATTCTGCGAATGAATCACGACGGAATCGAGTATTGGAATTTTGATGACCGTCTTAATTCTATTGAGTCGAGGTTTGAGAGTGAAAACAAATAAACTTAAAAAATTTGAATCTAAAACCGCGTCTGAACCTTCGCCCGAACAGATAAAACAGGCTCGTGAATGGGCGGTAAATCGAATGATGGAAGTCGTGGACAAATTACCGGCGAATCCTGCGCCGGTTCTCGATTCGTTTGAATCACTCGCACGGCAAGCCAAATTTGGCACTCCTCGTGAAATTACTCGAATCATTTCGGGCGCATCTGAAAAAAAGGATGAAAATTTTGTTACTAAAAATAATTCGGGCGATGCGGAAAAAAAGGATGAAAATTTTGTTACTAAATTTGATTTGAGCGAACTAGCTATTTTAGAAACTCTGAAAAATGCCGAATAACAAAAAGGACTTTTCCGACAAAGATTTTAATTGTAAAAAGTGCCGGGCGCATCTGGCATTAGAACGGTTTGACCGGCAATGCTTAATTGTGGGTGAATCTATCGCCTTTTTCAATTTCGCCCGGTTCGCTTGCCTTTTCTGCGAAAAAATAAATTCGTGGGAAGCACCAAATTTATTACCGACAAAAGACGAAAAATCGATTTCTCGTTTCCCGGATAGTTTGCGAGATGTTCCGCAACCGGATAAGCGAACTATCAATTATTTGGGCGTGAAAGGCGTTTCCAAAGCTCCCGGCGGAAAATACAAAGCTCGCATCGTTGTTAATGGTCAAACGCAGTATCTCGGCTTGTATGATTCAATCGGTGCGGCATCTGCGGCATACGAGAAAGCACGGCAACGATTTTCGGGTTCATTGGTTGTTACTTGAAATTGAATGCCGGTTAAAACAAAGTTTCCTGCGTAGTTTTAGTGTCAAACTGCTACTTCGTCCGATGGCGGAACTGGTAAACCTAATTGAGTAAGTGGCACATATTCAAAGTAAAACGAACATCCGACACTGATAATATAATCCAACACATCTTTATAGCCCGGATGTTTGAACCAGTCGCTTAACAGGTAAATATACTCAACTTGAATATTAGCTCTGGAAAGTAATTTCTGATACTGCTTCTTTTTGAAGTCGCACGTCTGCAATTTTTCATCAACTGATCCTGCGCCCTGCTGATACTTACATTCGATAATGAATAAAGTATTGTTGATGATGACGAAAATACTATCGTCCGGCAATAATCTTTTAGACAAAATTGCTTTCCAATCAATTTCTAATTCATCGAGGAATTTGTATAAGCCATATTTTTTGAAAATACGCCCGACTGTTTCACCTAAGTAAATTACTGTTCCATTGGCTGAAACTTCATATCCTTTTTGGGAATTAAGGAAAGTAGCTAGGTCTGTTTTTCCTTCAAAAACTAATCCGGTTTTTGTATTTGCGCCGCCGACTCCTGCTTTTATCATTGAATGGTTTTGCTCCTAAAAGTATCAGTAGTTTGTGATAAGTAACTCTGTAATCTGTCCACGTTTTGCGCCGTTGGAATTTATATTGCGACTTGCTTTTACTCGTTTAATGTCAAAACCGTTATAAAGTTCATCAAAAAATTCGTTGGTTATCTCCGTGTTTTTCGGGTCGGAATTACTCAGCATCAATTTTGTTCCGCGCCGGTCAAGTAATCTGTAAAACTCTGCAAGTCTCTCTTGTTCCGGGTCGCCGAAGTTAGCCTTTGAATAGGCGTTAAAGCTCGCTGTTTTGCTCAATGGTCGGTATGGTGGGTCGAAGTAAACAAAAGCGTTCTCATCTGTAAAGCTTTCGCATTCGGCAAAGTCTGCGTATTTGATAACGGTTCTTTTTAGAATCTCGCTGACTGCCGATAAATTATCTGTATCGCAGATTCTAGGGTTTTTATAGTCGCCGTGTGGCACATTAAAGCCGCCTTTTGAATTGACTCGGAACAAACCATTAAAACAAGTCTTATTTAGAAAAATTATCTGTGCGGCTCTATTTATCCATTGAGCGGAAAAATTATCAAAATTAAATGTTGGTTGTTCTTGGTTGTATTTTTCCCGAATTTCATAGAAAAACTCTTTTTGTTTCTCTGCCGTCAAAGCGTGATAATTTTTTTCGATGTCGTCTAAGATTTTGATTAAGTCTTTTGGTCGTCGTTGTATGGTCGTGTATAAAACAATCAATTCAGCATTTGAATCGGAAATGTAAAGTTCCCTGACTGCGTAATTTTGAGCGATGAAAAAGAATAATGCGCCGCCGCCGATAAACGGTTCGATGTATCGGGTGATTTGACCCGTTTTTAATTCTTTCGGTAGATAATTAGTTATCTGATCCAAAAGTTGCCCCTTGCCCCCTGCCCACTTCAAAACGGGTTTAGCAACTGTGCTTTGTAGGTCAATCGTATTGAAGAGTGGAGCGGTTCTAAACATATTCTTGGTATGAATCATAATTGATTTTTTTTAATCGTAAAAATGTATGTCTCGGAAAGTTTGACGGGCTGGAAAATGTCCCGGTGAATCGTTGGAACGCAAAGAAACGGTTTTCGGTCGTTGGTTACTTACTAAAAATTATCATTAAAAATTCGCCCAAAATTCTGACAATCAAGATTCCTAGAACGAACATCAAAACCAGTTTTCCGCAACCTGATTTTTTCCCGGTCGCGGTCGCGGATGTTTCCGGGTCAAGATTCCACTTTTCCCGCTCTCGCTCATATTCGACTATTGCAGATTCGTCCATTGTAAATTCTCCTTTGAATAATCATTTGTTGCCGCTAGGATTGTTCCTAGCGGCTTTTTTTTGTGTCTAGGCTGTCTGTGTCATCTGCGATGCTAAAACTGCGTTTATCGGCAAACAACTTGAGATGTGATAGCAGATTTTCGTTGCCGGACAGGTGCATTCGCCGAACTTCTGATTTCCGATTTTGGTAAATTTGACTTCATAGGTTGCGCCGGTTTCCCGGTTCGTAACCGAGTAGCGGCGAAACTCTAAAACTTTGACTAATGGTTTTGCGATTCGTGCCTTTGCCGTCGCCTTTTCGATGTTTTCTTTGGTGATCTCTAGCATAGTGTTTTTGACTCCGTGAATTTTTTAGTCATTACCGACTTACTAGAATTATTCTACCATTGGTTGAAATACAAAGTCAACAATTATTTTCAACAAATGGTAGAAATAATTTACTTATCTTTTACCAATGGTAGAAACTTATATTGACTTTGTTTTCATCACTCGGTAGAATTTGAAATTATGAACAAAGACGAATTAAAACAATATCGTGAGCGTATCGGCTTGACGCAAGGTGGGCTGTCTAAGGCGTTAGGCGTGGCAAATAACACGGTTTCCCGGTGGGAACTTGGTCAAAGGTCAATTCCCGAATTTCTACCATTGGCACTTGAAACAATCGAAAGACGGTTATCTACCGTTGGTAGTGATAGCGTTTCAACCGTTGGTAGCGTTGGTGATAAATCAACCGTTGGTAGTATTGATAATAAATCAACCGTTGGTAGGTTATCTACCGTTGGTAGTTCAGATTCGAGTAAGCCGGAACTTGACCAAGAATCCTTCAAAGAAAGAATGGGCTGGAAAAATTCGGTTTTGGACATCGTTAAAAGTTCGTCTGATAACGAATTATTATCAACGGTCGCCGTCGCGGAACGGCTCGGAATAAGTCGCCGGTCGGTTGGTGATTACATCAAAGACGGCAAGCTCCCGGCGGTCAAAGGCAAGCAAAATCATAATTTCATTCGAGAATCTGACCTACTCGCGTTTATGGCAAAGAAATAATTCGGGGTAAAAGTGCGTCTGTAAGCGGTGTGATTTCTTCACCTTATACGCTGATTTTGGCTGTTATTTTTCTAAATCGTTGAGAGAAAAAGAGATATTTGTATTGACAGTCTTTTCTTAAAAAGCTAACTTCTAATCAAGTTTTCGCTCCATAAAAAAGCGAAAACGCCGGGTCGCTCCAACTTCCCGGCGTTTCTGAAACTGCAAACCGTATGTGGCGGTTCGGTTCTACACTCAATTTAAGATTTAATCCTTCGATTGTCAAGTGTTTTTGCTGA
>MWWI01000124.1_pt1 | contig 17091 bp, 18 predicted proteins | sample 1047321 | NCBI WGS metagenome assembly MWWI01 (sample SAMN06349966, study PRJNA376086) | soil metagenome | isolation source: FI-1 sample Antarctic (ecotone) soil | place: Antarctica | reverse complement strand
CACGCCGTCAAAATGTTTAAGCGATGATAAAGCTTGCCACTGACGAAGACTTCAATAACCGCATCTTGCGCGGTGTTCTCCGTCGTCGTCCCGACCTCGATATTCGTCGTAAGCAAGATGCCGGATTGGGGCGCGCCGACGACCCGCAAGTACTCGCATGGGCGGCAAGCGAAGGGCGTGTATTGCTCACGCATGACGCAAGCACAATGGCAGGTTTCGCTTACGAGCGAGTGACGCAAGGACTGCCAATGCCGGGCGTGTTTGAGGTGCGTCAAGATGTGCCTATCGGCGTCGCCATCGAAGAGGTTTTGATCTTGGCGGAGTGCAGCATTGAAGGTGAGTGGGAAGGGCAGGTAGGGTTTCTGCCGCTTCGCTGATGAGTGATTCTAAGACCACCATGCAGAGAGAAAGCAATGAAATTCAAGCGGATGCGACGGGTGGTTTGCGAGGCTAAGAGCGTGTACGATCAGGTGCTAAATTCATAACTTTTGGTGTTGCACTTGAAGGGAAATCTATGTTGCACCTCAAGGGAAATGTTGCACTTCAAAGGAAAGAATGTTGCACCTGAAGGGAAGAAGTGTTGCACTTCAAAGGAAGGAATGTTGCACTTCAAGGGAAAACAGTTTTTCACAAGGGCAATGAAATCAACGGTTTTCAGCCGATTTTTGGCTGCTACACAGTTTTATACAGTTCTATACATATCAACAACAGGGGAGTGTTGTTGCGGTGAAGAAAAATCTCAAAACACAAGAACAGCTTGAACTCGAAAAGTCTGACGAGATTCAGGCATCCGACTTTATCAAGATTGAGAAGAATCTGACTTCGCTCGGCTTCTTCACTCCATCCAGCAAAATCACCGGAACGCCTAAGGCAAAGACCATCAACTTCACAACCTTCGTCGAAGGTAAGCGTGAATCGGCGAGCGTGACCATCGCTCCGAGCGTGCTGCACTCGCTTCCGACTACCGCCGACCAAGACAAGTATTTCGCTTTTCACAAAATCATCAGCGAGCGGCGTAGGGAAGGCGAAGCGATTTCAAACCCTGTCGGATTTACTTCGGCGGAACTCTTGCGACTACTTGATCGAAGAGTGCGGACAGGGAAGAACTACGACGACGTTACAGCGTGGTTGAAGCGCATGACTTCCACCACCGTGATCTCTGAAAGCGCGGTCTATCTGGCTGGCAGAAAGTCTTGGGCGTCTGACACATTCCACGTCTTCGAACGGGCGGTATCTTTCGGGCGCGAGTTGCCTGATGGAACGGTAGCCGACAAGAACTATGTGTGGCTCTCCGAGTGGCAGTTAGAGAACATCAACAACAACCATCTACTGCCGATTGATTTCGAGTCTTACAAGCGACTCCGAAACCACATCGCCAAAGCCCTCGTCCCGATTCTTCAAATCTGGCTCTACACGACTCAAGATGAAGGAGTCTTTGAGAAGCGGTACGAGAAGTTTTGCCAGCACCTCAACATCAGCGAGTACAAGCACCTGTCGAAGATTAAAGAGAAGCTATCACCGGCACTCAACGAGCTAATCGAGTATGGCTACTTGTCATCTTGGGAGATTGAGAAAACGGCGGACGATAAGGGCTACAAAGTTACTCTCTACCATGGCGAGAAGTTTTACCAAGACGGACGCAAACGATTGGCGCAGAAAGCAACCGCAACAGGGCACAGGCGAGACGAGAAACCTTCTCAATCAAAACTTCCGTTACTGAATGGAGACAGAGCAACGCAAGCCAAAGGTCAATCGCAACCTACAGTGATTGCACCGCCATTGACTGATGAACAGGATCAGCTAATTAACAGACTGTTAGAGCATGGCGTACACCAAGAGACAGCGACCGAGCTTGTTAAGACCATGACCGAAGAGGTCAATCTTCAACTTGATTATCTACCTTACCGGACGGTGAAGAAGAACAAGGGCGGTCTGCTACGCGATGCGATTCTCGGTCGCTGGACGCCGCCGGATGAGTACGTCGAACTGAAGAAGCGACAACTTGAACAACGAGAAAATCAAGAACAGCAGAAGAAAAAGAAAGCTGCCGAAGCTGAAGCAGAGGCACACCGGAAGGAAGAGGAAAACTCAAAGCGTGAGTACCTTGCTTACCTGAAAGCAAAATTGGAATTGATAGAAAAGAGCAAACCGAAGAGTTACAGTGCCTTCATAAAAGATACTGCTGCGAAAAGAGCCGCCCTCGAAAATGATCCTGCTCACAAAGGCGCGGCAAAGAAAATTCATCTGCGGCTTTTTGATGATGAGGAAAGTCACCTTGAAAGAGCGCGCGAGTTTTTCAAAGAACAGACTATTGATGAGTGGTCAAAACAGTTCAACGAATCGGAGTAAGCGTGGATTGTGGGTAATCATGGTAATCGAATTAACTTCTTATGTGCAGCGAATACGACAAGAGTGTAGCGTCTAGTGAAATCGGTGGGAGACAATTGCGTTTGGTCAAAGAGGTTTCAGAGAAGAAGGCATCTCAGCTTACCGAATCAAACGCGAAGGAACTGCGCGAGTTAATTGAAGAAGTTCAGCGCAAAACGCCACGCAAGAAGAACGAAGACGGCGATTTGTTGCCGCCAGCAGCATGAATGCTACGGATGAAATTAACCGCAAAAGATTTGTCACTAAATGCAACGGCTCTCGAATTATTACGCGAGGTTGAAAGCGGCAAGCGTGTCTTCGAGCCGGAAGCGAATGCGCGAGAGTCGCTCTGTGAATTTCAGGAAAAGGTGAAACTATTAAGGGAATTAGAAACGCGCCGTCTTATCATCGAGATTAACGGGTTGAACATGGCGCATTACAGCGGGAAAAGCGTGATAGACAAAGTGCGTCTGCGCGGTGGGATAACGGAGAAGGGGAAAGCCGTTCTCGCAAACCGCGATGATAATTTTGAGGTGCGCGCAGGTAAGGACGAGCGAGCGGCGTAAAAATTCAAGGCTGTCTCTCTCATTGTGTCGGTGTACAGCTACTACGCATCATTCTCACATCGGCTTCCGCGATTAACGCTTCAGCTTCTTCGTTACCTTCGCGCAAATGTCGCCCTCGGTAACAAGACCAACAACAGATAGCTCCCGCATCTTTGCTTTCGCCGCACAAAGGACAAATCGGACTCGACCTAACAAACGGAAAATCTATTTGCATCATCCCTCACTCTGCGAAGAATCACTTCGCTCGACTTTGGCAAGAGTAGGCGCAAAGTTGTATTGCCGCCACAGGTCGGCGATTTCTACCGACGGTTTGCCCGTCAGAGATTGAAACCACTCTGCAATACCAATCACACGCAAATGCAGGTTTGCTAAAACTGCATCGTCAATTCCTTTTGCGCCTTCCCAGACCACGATGCTGGTTCTGTTCTTAGGTTCGTGCAGAAGCGCGTCTTGCTCAAGTTCGACGATTAACTTTCCGAGTTGACGACAGACCTGCGCGTTTCTCTTGTAGTCGCTATCAAAGCCAAGCACCACGTGTCGACCGCGCAACGCCCGAATGATCTCGGTGTGTGCAACTCCGGCTCCGGCGGTCGCAACGGCGCGCATCGGCGGGCGTAATCGAACGAAGACTTCAGCTTTCAACGCGCCTTCAGTGACGAGTATGGGCAAGTCCTTACCGCCGACCAATTGAGCAGGCGGGCGTGTCCAATGAAGCGGACACCCCGAACTTGTGCCGAACGGTTCGCGGTCAAGGCGATCATCCGGCGTTGAGAGCCAGTGATAACCGCCCTTTGCTCCAGCGAAGCGGAGTTGACATGCTTGAATCAATCCTTGTTCGTTACGGTAAGGAATGATGAGAGCGGGCTGTTTGTAGTCGTAGTCTCTGCCGAGTTTCGCCCTTACCCCGCGCTTTAGCCAAAAGCCCGGTACGCCGATGACGCCGCACCCTTTATGCTCTCTCGCGTGTTCTGGAAACGCTTTCTCGATGTAGAAACTGACTGCGCGTGCCAGCACGTCGCGCTCGCTCACGCGCGGCGGGAGCGCACCGAAACGCAGTGCGTCTTGCGGCAGAAGTCCGCGCGCCAGCAAGCCGTCGGGAGTAGCCGTCACAAGTTCGCGCGCGTAGCAGGATGCGGGCGAAAGCGCGAGCAATCTGCTGTAAGCGGCGTGTCGGATTTCGAGGGGAGCAAGCGGAGTTGATTTCAAAGCACCTCTCGGTTGGCGGTCGTTAATTTGAGAAACTGCTTTCGATTGTGGAAAACCTGAACGCAAAGAATCGGCTATGAGAATGTGAACGTAGCCGCCATCTTTTGCGCGCTTGACCGCTCCGACCGGTTCTTTCATACAGTGTGCGAGGCGACCATCGCGCGTGACTTGGCAATACTTCTTCGCGCCGCAGACGGGACACGGATTTCGGCGGGTCGCGCGAATGAAACCGACGTGCAAGCGTTCGGGGTAACGCTTCGGCACGGCATCGGTGAAAGGCTTGATGATTTCGCGCGTCATCTGCTCGTAGTACATCGGCGGAGTCGTCTCTTTCGTGCGCGGCGAGGTGATTTTAGAGAATCGCATCTCGCTCTCATGTTCCTTGAATGCGCGAAAGTGCCGTCCGCCTGTTCTTCTGAAACCGAGATGGCTTTCAAACGGATTCACCAGCATCGCTAAAAGCGATACTGCCCCATCTCTTCAATCCTTCGCGTCATGTCATGCGTGACTTGTGAGAGTATCTGTGCCATGCGATGCCATTCGGCGGCTTGCATCCCGGCGGCGCGCACTTGCCCAACCGCTTCATTTCCTCAAGACGGGAAACTGTATCTGCGAACTCGCGCATTATCTCCGGACTGCGATTGAACGGCTCATAAATTGAGATTCCAGAATCGATCTGCGCCAGCAGTTTAAGCAAAGGGGATGCTTGTCGTTGCGCGTTGCTCATCCGTGCCTCTCTCCATTCACATAATCGCCTGCCAGATATCTAAAAATCACGACGGTGTTTCTACCCGGAAAACAAAGGGGTCATCTGCACCCTCGCAAACGCAGATGACCCACGCCAGTACACGTTCAGTTGAAGAGGTGTCAGGCGAACTGTTTAGGCGCAGATTATCATGCACAGGTACGTCACCAAAACTTAACGTGGCGTCGGGCAGCACACTGGCACAAAGAAACTCCCGCCATACGATTGACTGACGCGAATTGCTCACTGTCCGAGGATACTGTAAGTTACATTCCTCATTAGATAATACATCCACATTTGTTTGTAAATGTGGATGTATCTATCCGCCACTGATATAATCTCTCGTGTGGAAAGCTCAAATAAATCGAATCAGTCGGCGGAACGGATCTTCCGCGAAAATGGCGGAATGCTGCGCGCGTCGCAGGCGATTAGCTTAGGCATTCATCCGCGCACGCTCTATGAGATGCGCGACGCACAGCGACTCGTGCAATTAGGGCGCGGGCTGTACCGCCTCGCCGATCTGCCAGAAATAGACAACCTTGATTTGGTGACGGTCGCGGTCAAGATTCCTGCTTCGGTCGTGTGCCTGATTTCGGCACTCGCTTTTCACGAGATTACGACACAAGTACCGCATGAGGTTTATGTCGCAATGCCACGCGACGCGATGCGCCCGCGCTTGGACTTTCCACCAGTGCGAGTCTTCCGCTTCTCTGAAGCGACCCTTTCCGCCGGCGTCGAAACACACCGACTGGATGGCGTACCCATGCGAATTTTCAATCCTGAGAAGACAGTAGCGGATTGTTTCAAGTTTCGTCACAAGATCGGTTTAGATGTGGCGATAGAGGCGTTAAAACTCTGCCGTGCGCGTCGGAAATCGAGTCCGCGTGCGTTGCTGCACTATGCGAGGCTCTGCCGTGTCGAGCGCGTGATGCAACCCTATCTTGAGGCTCTCGCATGAAGGGAGAACGCGCGCCCACTAACATTCCGGCATCAGTGCATCAGCGACTGCTGAATCTCGCGCGGGCGGAGAACCGACCGCTCAACGAGCTGCTGCAACTCTTCACCATCGAACGCTTTTTATATCGCTTCAGTCGTTCGCCGCACGCCGAGCGATTCGTGTTGAAGGGAGCGCAAATGCTTCGCGCTTGGGATGCGCCGCTCGCCCGTCCGACAATGGATATAGACATGCTCGGTCGAACGGCGAACACGATTGAAACTCTTCTGCGCGTCGTCCGCGATTGCATTGAAACGGAAGTCGAGCCGGACGGCATCGTATTTGACCCGGCGAGCGTGCGTGGTGAGGAGATCAACAAAGATGCGGAGTACGAAGGCGTGCGCGTCCGTGTGCAAGGCACGCTCGGCAAGGTCAAGTTGAACACTCAACTCGACTTCGCCTTCGGAGATGTCGTCATCCCGCAGCCGGTGTGGACGGAATTGCCGGTGCTGCTCGACTTCGGCGTTCCACGTTTATTGGGATACTCGCCGGAGAGTGCGATTGCCGAGAAATTTCAAGCGATGGTCGCACTCGACATGGCGAACACGCGCATCAAGGATTTCTATGACATATACATGCTTGCACAAACGCGCGAGTTCGATGGCGAGACGTTAGCGAAAGCGATAGCGGTAACGTTCAAACGCCGTAACACGCCGCTTCCAATCGAACCTCCACGCGCATTAACGAGCGACTTCAGCGAAGATGCAGGTAAGCAGGCTTCGTGGCAGGCGTTTCTACGAAAGGGAAGACTCAGAGCAAATGGCAAAACGCTTGCCGAAGTCGTTGAAATTATCAAAGAGTTTTTGCTGTCGCCAACGACTTCTGTCGCTCAAGGCAAAGTCTTTATAAAGAAGTGGACTCCGGCTAAAGGCTGGCGAGCAAGTTAAGAATAGCGTAGGACTTACGCAAGACGCATTTTGACGGACGGGTTTTTCAGTTGCTGAATCAGATACTCCGACAACTGCCCAAACTTGATTTGATAAACCGTCCGCGTGGTTTGATACATCAGTTCTTTGAACCGACACCAGACCAACAACGCACACGCAATGTGGTTGCGTTGGATTCTCGCTTTGCGGCATTGACAGCTTTCTAAGCCAGTCACCTGTTTGGCTTCGCGGTGCAACTGCTCAATCTTCCATCGCACGGCACACACCTGTTGTGTCTCGTCCGTTGAGTTTTGAGTTTCATCGGAAGTTCCGACGTAATCCGTGCGGTCGGTTGAGACCACCAGGCGGAATAGTTGCAGGCGATGACCTTTGGGGAAGTCTTTGACGTGGACGTTTTTGCCCGCCGCGATTTCCCGCTCGTTCCAGTCCATGCTGTCGACGCGCCGATAGTTGGGTTTGGGAACGCCATCGCTTTCATCCACCTGGCGATTGTCTTTGAGCGGGCAATAGTAGATTTTGCCGCTTCTTTCGATGTGCAGCATCAATTCTCTGGTGGCGTACCAGGAGTCCATCAAGACGGTGCGGAAGGGCAGTTTTTTGTGTGCGATGGCGTTGTCGAACATCTCCCGCACATGGTCGAGTTTAGTTTTGCCATCCACATCGGGAGCAAACAAACGATAGTTGATGAGCCAAAACTGGTTGGTCTCGGGGTTGACATAAACACAGGTGACAATCCCAATGCCTTTGATCACCGCATGGGCATTGCCCGAATACTGTCGCCGGACAAGTTCAATGGCGAACGAATAGTTTTTGTCGGCGACCGTGTCATCAAAGAGCAGATAGCCGATTGGCGAGGTGACAAGCGAATCTTTGACTTGCTCCCAAACCAGGCGCGGTTTGAGTTTGTCATCGCGCAAAAAGCGATTCAATTGGTCGTGACTAAACTGCTGATGGTGGTCGGCAAAGTTCGTCAACGTATAATTGATTTGACTACTGAGCAGGTATTGACAGTAATCAAGGCGTGTCACGGGTGCTTTATTGGGAACAAACATAGCGAAAGATTACTCGGTTTTTCAACGCTTGCGTAAGTCCTATAGCGGTTGGCGCATAATCAATCCCAAACAAAAAGTATCTGAAGAGTATCAAGAACTATATGCCACTGGAACAACTCGCCTTGCCGTTGGGCGCCTTACGCAACCGCGCGCTTTTCTCTAGTCACTGGTTGGAGAATCGTCTGCCGTTAGAGCCGGAATGGACTGAGTTGCATAACGAAGCGCGTGAAGTGCTTGACCTGTTGAGCGAGTTGTGGCGTGCAGAGAAGGGGCGCGTGGAGAAATACGGCGACGAGCAGGGGCTTGAACAAGCCTTCATCCAGCCGGTACTCAAGTCTCTCGGTTGGGAATTGAAGTATCAGACTTTTTTGCAGGGACGAAAGCCTGATTACGCGCTGTTCCTTGATAACGCATCGCTCGATGCGGCACTGGCAGTTGACCGAACCTCGCCGGACTACTGGAAGTACCCGACGCTCGTTGCCGACGCGAAGGCGTGGCACGTTAGTCTCGACCGTCCCACAACAGTCAACAACAAACGCGAGTACCCACCGGAGCAGATCGAATCATATCTCAACTTGAGTCGTCTCGACTTCGGCATCATCACCAACGGCAAGTTGTGGCGACTTGTTCCCCGCGAGTACAACTTGCAGCAGCGCCGCTTTCAAACTTATCTCGAACTTGATTTGCAGCAACTCCTTGAGAGTTGGTCGTCATCCCCGACGCTCGGGGAGCAGTTTGCCCTCTTTGATGAGTTTTTCCGTTTCTACTTGTTCTTCAGTCCCGCCGCGTTCCTTGAGGTGGACGGGCGTAAGACGTTGCTTCAGCGAGCGGTTGAGGGAAGCTCCGAGTATCGTCTCGGCGTCGGCGAAGGATTGAAAGACCGCGCGTTTGAAGCGTTGCGTTTGTGCATCGAAGGCTTGCTCGCCAGACAGGAAAACGAGCTTGATCCGTCGCGCGATCTTGAACTGTGCCGTGAGCAAAGTTTCATACTGCTGTACCGTTTGCTCTTCGTTATGTACGCGGAGGACAGGCGACTCTTGCCATACAAACTCAATCGCACTTACACGAACAACCGTTCGCTGGGGCGACGACGCGACGAAGTCGCCGGCACGCTCGACCGCTCTCTCGAAGGGCGTGGGGCGGATTACGCGCACGACAGCACCGCCCTCTGGTCTGATCTGTTAGACCTTTTCGATTTGGTTGATCGTGGTCATCGCACCTACGGCGTACCCGCCTACAACGGCGGCTTGTTCGATGCGGAGGCACACGCCTTCCTTGCCGAAAAACAAATCTCCGATTACTACATGGCGCGTATCATTGACCAGTTGGGGCGCGCGTCCGACCCGCATAAGCCCGTTGCTGGGCTGTTTCGCGTTGACTACTACGATTTGGCGATTCAGCACTTGGGCGGTATCTACGAAGGCTTGCTCGAACTGCACCCGCATTACGCGACCGAACAGATGATCGTCGTTAAGAAACGCGGGCAAGGGAAAACAGAGGAGCGGGTTCAGTCTGCCTCGAAAATTGTTTCGCGTGAGTTTCAAGCGACGGGCACAGTTTACGCACCCCGTTCGGTTTATCTTTTAACCAACAAGGGCGAACGACGCGCGTCCGGCAGTTACTACACGCCCGATCATATTGTCGAGTACATCGTCGAGCGGACTTTGTATCCGCTCTGCTCAGGCATCTCGCAGCAACTGCAAAGTGAGATAGACGCGGCGCAATCTCAACTCGATGCGGTAGCGAACGAAGAGCGCGCAGAGTTTGAAGTGCAGGTTGAAAAGTTGAGGCGAGATTTTGATGACCGCGTACTTAGCTTGCGTGTGCTTGACCCGGCGATGGGTTCGGGTCACTTCCTGATTCGCGCGTGTCAGTATCTCGCCGAAGAGATTGCGACGCATCCTTACACAGGCGATGACGCATTGACGAACGCGGCGAGCGACGAATCCGCGCTCGCGTATTGGAAGCGGCGCGTCGTCGAACGGTGTCTGTACGGCGTGGACATGAATGAGATGGCGGTCGAACTTGCCAAACTCGCTTTATGGTTAGAAACAGTCGCCGCCGACCAGCCGTTGAGTTTTCTTGACCATCACTTGCGACACGGCAACAGTCTCGTCGGCGCGCGACTCTCGACGCTCGGCGTGCTGCCGGGTGAAATAGTGTTGCTTGAAAACAACTTTGCGCGTCAAGCGGAAGCGCAACTTCCGGTTTTGCTCGAACCGCTCGCCGCGATTCGCAACGCACCGTCGGAGACGGCAGCACAGGTTAAAGAGAAGCAGCGATTGCACGTCAAATTCGAGCGTGTGCGTGAACCTTTCCGACTCGTCGGCGATTTGTGGTGCGCGACATTCACAGGAGAAAGGCGTGGGCTTGTCACGGCGGAACGGTATCAACAAGCGGTTGATGCGCTAACGAAGCCAAAGGAGTTTATCCGCATCAGCGCAGAAGATTGGTTTGGTCAGGCGGTGGAGATTGCACGACAGGGCGACATGGAATGTTTCCATTGGGAATTGGAATTTCCAGAAGCCTTCTTCGACGATGACGGACGACGAGCTGATGCGGGCTTCGATGCCGTTATCGGCAACCCACCGTATGACGTACTTTCCGAAGCAGAGTCAGGACGCAACTTGACTACGCTTAAAAACTTCATCTCGCATGACCCGACTTATGAACCATCGCGGCGTGGCAAGAACAATTTATACAAACTTTTCGTCTGCCGTTCGCTTGATCTCTTAAGCGACGGCGGCTACATGGGTTTCATTACACCGATGGCTGTGCTGGGCGACGACCAAGCAGCCGACATTCGCCGTCGCATCGTCGAGGTCGGCGCGTTCACGGGGATAGAGGCGTTTCCGCAGAAGGACAATCCGGCGCGGCGCATCTTTCCCGAAGCGAAGTTGTCAACGGCGGTTTTCACGTTACGGAAAGACAAAGCGGAAACAGGGCTACATGAGTTCGTTGCGCGCGTGCATCCCGGCAGGATGATTGAACGTAATTCGCCGAGCCTGACCTTGAGTACGGCTTCTATCCCGCTTTATGACCCGGCGAACTTTACCATCGTCAGTTGTTCGCAAGATGACTGGGACTTGGCGACAAGAATAATGCAGAGCGGGCGATTGACGCGGCTCAAGCAATTCACTGAGTTCTTTCAAGCCTCCAGTGTGTTGCTCAATTGCCCAGATAAGCCACGGGTAGAACGAGAAGTAACGGGCACGGTCGGTGACGTTGGTTATGCCGGGAACGAGTTGGGTGTAGAGATTCTCGCACGGAGCGCGCACGCCGAGAGGGTCTAAGCCCTTGATACTTTGCGGCGGTTTTACCCAAGCTAAGTTTGGTGGTGTCATAAGCTGTCCGGCATCCGCGAACCATTACAGAAGGCTTGAAGCGTCATCGTATCTATTCTCATTTTTGTGGACGGTGCAAGCGCGCCGCAATCTGCTCGCTATGCTTATCGCGCTTGATGGCGATGCGCTGCACATAAATCCTAGTCGTCGCCGCATTACGATGTCCGAGCGCGTCCTGCACGTCCGTGATTGAGCCGGTTTCCTCCGCGACGATACGAGCGAAGCTGTGGCGGGTCTGGTGCAAATGTACGTGATCTAACCCTGCCGCCCGCGCATAGCGTTTCAAGTTCTTAGCGAAGGAATGCGAATTAAGCGGCGCGCCCGGTTGTCCGGCGTTATCGTGTCGCGTCCACAGCGGAGCATCCCTTTTGAGAACATCTAGTCTGCCGCACGCCGAAAGATATTCCACGAGAGCCGCGCGCAAAGAGGGGTCGCGCACTTCCCTTCCCACATAGTCGCCGCCTTTGACCTTACCTGTCATGGTGATTGACTCGTCACCAAGTTTGATATTGTCGCCGCGCAAGGAGATGATTTCCTGTCGCCGCATTCCGGTTACGAGAAAAAACAACAAGATAGCGTAATCACGTTTTCCCACAATGTCGTCGCCCGCAGCCTTCTCTTGCACGACCTCGACGATAGCTTGCAGTTCCGCGTCCGTCCACGCTTTAACGCTCTCGGTCTGGTAAGCCTTCGGCGCTTTAGGGAGTGCCAAGCGCGCCGGATTGCTAGTAATGAAAGTTTTTAGCACCGAGTCGCGCATCACCCACTGAAAGAATGACGAAAGGAAGCAGACGCGCGCGTAGATCGTGGCGGGACTTAGTTTGTCGTCTTCGAGCTTCTTACGCCAGCACTCAACATCTGTGGCCGAGACTTCCGCCGGATGCCGGCCAGTGAAGGCGAAGAACGACTCAACGACCTTCTGTTTATAGTGCAATAGCTGCCCGCGCTGCTCGGTTGAAGAGGCGGTGACTGACTCCGACCATAGCCGCAGAGCGTTCGTGAGTGCTACTATTGCGCTCCGGTCGGTCGCCGTCAGTAACGATTTGTTCGAGTCTTCAATCATATTTGCGACATGCTCACTACCTGAAGAAGAAACTTGCTGCCGCTTGTAACACCTTCTTGTCAGCTTCGTTCTTGAAATCCCTGAAACGCTCCACAGGTCCGTCGAACAAACCGCTTTTGAGCGGTTGCCAGTCGGCTCCCATGCGGTCTAATTCCGCTTCGGTGTCACGGACGATCCACACGTTCGTTTGCGGGTACATTCTCAGACCTTTCATCTGCTCGCTCTCCCAAGCGAAGCTTCCTACTATTAAGCCGTTGCCCTGAGATTCGCTCACGAGCGCGTACAGATATTCGAATCGGACGAAGCATTCCATGTAGTGTTCGTCGCCGTGAACGAAGTTTTCCAACGGCTTTCTGAGCACCGTGACAAGATGCTGGCTGAACGGCATCCTATGCCCTCGCTCTTGCAGGTGCTTCTGGTCATCTTGGTAGATGACTCTGTCGGGCACCAGACCGAGTGACACAGCACCAGTCGAGCCGTAGCTTCGCACTCGCGCTTGGCGCAGCAACGTTGTGAGGTTGCCGTAATTGCTGCCGGCGACAGCCGCCACACCGCCGGCGTACAAAAGCAGCAAAGCCGGGTAGCGTCTCAGGCGCAATAATGCCTCTGCACCATTTCGACTTTCAGTAGAGTTGGCGATGATCGTGAGCGCCTCCGACCATACAGGTTGGAGCCATTCTCCTCCGCCGTGACAGCCCGCGACGAAGAGCTGAAGGAACGATGCCGTCATCTCTTCGTACTCCTGCATCCGCTCGACGATGGCAGCGTACCTATGGTCATCATCCTTCTTGAGAAACTCCGGGGCGTTTAGAGCCGCGTGAAGTTTCTTAGCCTCTTCGATCACTAAGTTCCGGGCTTTCAGCTTCTTCGCCGGGTCAGTTAAGAATTCTTCCAACTGCTCCAGCGCCGAAGCAACCGGACGCCCCCTCCCCTCTTTCTCTTCTTTCATCAACAGCGCTTCACGCAAGGAAGCCACGCCCACACCGTCGCCACGCCTGATGAGCACACTGCCTTTGCGCCAAATGCCCTTCGGTGTGTCCAGATCGCGCGAGAGTTCGTGCACATGCGGTGACGGGGGTATTTCCACTACTCCGTAATGATTGCCGCCGACTTCGACTTCAGCGTAAGAGAGGTCGGGGATCGGTGGATAGCAGCGTGCGTTCACCGTGTCGAGGAAGAACTGGCGATCGTACCCCGCAGGGCGCACGTCTTCCGTGTCGCGGGTTCCGTCCGGTCGCAGCTCATCGCCCGCGCCGATGACGAGGTAGGCGAAGTCCTCCCGGCTCCGTCCCGCTGTATTGGTCAGGGCGATGATGTCTTTGGCAAGTTCGTCAAGGTACTTACTTCTGCCCTGTCCCGTGAGCAGGTATTTAAGCTTGAACTCTCGCCGCAGCGTCTCATCCTTTTCCCCGAGCCACTTCTTCAATTCTACAGCTTCGACCATGCTCGCCCTTTAAAAAATTCTTTGCAAACTATTTCCGCGACTTTAACATAACTTTCGATTAGGTTATATAAATTTACTATTCATATTACCTCTTTAATAAATAGCTGCTATTATTACCCTTCTACATGGTAGAAATAATATATTGTCCGCAAATGTGAAACATTTTGGTCAGTAACGGTGAGATAAACCTAAATGCGTGCTAACCGCCGCCGCCATCGCTGTCATGACTCACTCGCTACGCCCGACGCGATTCGCGCAATTTGCGAATCATTGCGGTTGGGGCTACCTGCTGTTATTCCTAAGCAAGAAACAGAGTTTCGGCGGTTTCTCTTTGCGATCAGACATATCGAACGCCATCCTGCGACAGATACCAAACGCGGTCGCCCCGCTCGATGGGAACGTCAGGATTTGGTTAAAGCCGCAAGCGTTTTGCGTTCCATTCTTGAGCGTGAAACACAAGGTCGTGTCTCGCTTTCGTCGTTCATCGCGCAATATCTCCCCGTCCTTGACTTCCCTATTGATGTAATGGATGCGCTTTCTTCTGACGAGATAAATCTACAGGAAGCGGCTCAGCTCGCCCGCCTTACTCCCCTACGGCTTGACTGCACGGCAGCACAAGCGCGTTCACTACGCCGTGAGATTTTGCAATCACACTTGAAAATTCGCGGGTCGCAGAACGCTCTGCGGCAGCGCGTGAAAGAGATACTCGGCGAAGTCGCAACGGTTTCGTCCGAGAATATGACGGCAATCGTCCAGAAGGTTGATGCGATGCTTGAGATTGACCCTGACGATAAGAGACATCTGTTCTACGAAGAAATGAAACGACTCTTTTTTGCAATGCGAGAAATCGAACCGGAAGACGTTGATGAGGTGACACTCGAACGATTCATGGCGGCAGCGGATGAACTCTCGAACGTCCTCTACTCAATCGAATTGAAACGGAGAGAACGCACCCGCACATCCCCAAAGTTTAATGTTTAGCCGTCACTGTTTTTTCCGATCACGTTAGCCAAAAGGGGCGAATAGTAGATAGCCTTTAAGTGTAGGGATCAGCGTTAAAACTCGCGCAGGAGGTCAACCATTACGTTTCGCAAAGAATTCAAGTTCGCTTCCATTGATTTTATGTATTTCGGAAAATTGTATTTATGAAATATGCTTGTATTATAGATGGATAGGTGATATACCACTTCGCTCATGAGAGAAGGAGATACGGTATTGGCTATTGTTGCAGTGACAGGTCGCAAAGGTGGAATCGGAAAAAGCACTATTACCGCGAATCTTGCCGCAGAGCTAATAGAACTTGGGCATAGGGTCGTTGTGCTTGATACAGATCCGCAGCAGAGCCTCGTAGCTTGGGCAGGACTGGGTGATGGAGTGCTTTCAACGTGCGTGGAAGCAGTGGATACCGCTAAACCTGAGAAGTTCCGAGAGTACGTTGAGCGAGCAGCAAAGAAAGCAGACAGAGTGCTAATTGATACACCACCCGGTTTTGCTGACCCGGCACTTCTGGCTTCCCTACTAGCGGATGTCGTACTGCTGCCAGCCGGACCCTCGCCGCTCGATATTATGGCGGCGCGTGAAGCACTGGAGCTAACAAAAGAAGCCCGCACACAACGAAACAGTCGCAAACCTTTAATTCGTTTCATCCCTTCAAAGGTGTTAGCGAACACCAATTTGGGGCGCGATCTGAAAGCATCATTAGAAGGGCTAGGTGAAAAAGCGTTGCCGACGATTTGCCAAAGGATTGCGGTCGCAGAAGCGGCGTTAACTGGTCTGACTATTCGAGAGTATGCTAAAGGCTCGCCCGCCCATACAGAATTTATGTCCCTTGCTAAAGCATTGGAGGAGGTAATTAAGAAATGAGTGGTAAAGCTCGTCTAACAGAACTCGCTACACGTATTTCGGAAAAACGTAAAGATGTAAAGCCGAAAGATGTTATTCCGATTAACATAAATATGGGTAAGCTTGAAGCCAACCCATCACACGGTGAGAAAGGCGACTTTGTGAAGATCACAATCACCATGCCGCCTGCCGTGTACGAGTTGATCGCTATGGAGGCAGCACGGCGCAAAATGGCAAAGGAGCGCGATCCAAACATTTCGGCAATCATCCGGGAAGCCTCTGTTCAATACTTGGAAGGTAACGGGGCAAAAGCCTGAAGTCTCTTTCCATCGAAGGAGATTGTTATGAACACAGAAGACGTTACTGACCGGAGTGCGGTGAGAGAATTGGCTATCCGGCAGGGACGATAACTCGATGAAGAAGAATCGAAGTTAATGCTTGACCCGGAACGCACAGGACGGTTTGTCGCCATCAAGCCAAAGACGGGTGACTTACTTTCTCGGCGACACTAAAAAAGATGAAACCAAAAGCATATTTTTTGATCTTCGACGGTATGGCTGATTGGGAAGCTGCTCATGCTTTGTGCGAGATCAACAAGTCAGGCAAGTATGAGGTTGTAACTGTAGGGTTTTCCGCCGAGCCGGTTTCAACAATGGGTGGTTTGCGGATCGTTCCTGAAGCTACGATTAAAGATGTAATCCCCAACGCAGCGTGCATCTTCATCATGCCGGGTGGAGATATGTGGGAGCAGAATACGAATGAGGAAATCACCATCCTTCTTCGCCGCCTTAACGCGAGGCAAGTGCCTATCGGAGCTATCTGCGGCGCAACGCTGGCAATCGCCAGAGCGGGACTGACGCGCGAACGTCGTCACACGAGTAACGCAAAGGAGTACCTGAAGGCAATGGTTCCTGATTACGAAGACGAAGGCTTTTATGCTGATGACCTTGCTGTCACCGATCAGAAGGTAATCACGGCGAGTGGATTGGGCGGTGTAGAGTTTGGGCGCGAGATAATAAGAGCGTTGGATATTTACAGCGAAGCCGATACTCAAGTGTGGTTTGAGATGTTCAAACATGGTGTGTACCCAATAACCGAAGCCGCTTAACGAGATTTTTGTTCGGCGGATCAGGAAGGATTAACGATGAGCCTTTCACTACAAACCAAGCCCGTACCACTTACCACCGACGAACATGGACGTATGCGCGTCGGCGGCACGCGTGTGTCTTTAGACACCGTGGTCTTCGCCTTCAAGCAAGGGTCAACGCCGGAAGAGATAGTAGCTGACTACTCGACGCTTGACCTGTCGGATGTGTACGCGGTTATCACCTACTACCTTCAGAATGAAGCGGAGGTCGAAGACTATCTGCAACGACGGCAGGCACAACGCGACGAAGTACGCCGCGAGATGGAAACACGTTTCCCCCAAGCGGGCTTACGCGCTCGGTTGCTGGCACGCCGTCAAAATGTTTAAGCGATGATAAAGCTTGCCACTGACGAAGACTTCAATAACCGCATCTTGCGCGGTGTTCTCCGTCGTCGTCCCGACCTCGATATTCGTCGTAAGCAAGATGCCGGATT
>MWWI01000123.1_pt1 | contig 17197 bp, 20 predicted proteins | sample 1047321 | NCBI WGS metagenome assembly MWWI01 (sample SAMN06349966, study PRJNA376086) | soil metagenome | isolation source: FI-1 sample Antarctic (ecotone) soil | place: Antarctica | reverse complement strand
TCGCCACTCTGTATACCGTTAATTGTCACAAAAATTCCTTTTTTTGGGGTCTTCCCCATTATTCTAGCAATTGTTGACTTAAAACGTCCAAAAATCCTGACATCAGCATTCTTGAGGGATGTAATTGTAACTTGCTCATTCTCTATGGAAACATTTAAAAATGTTGTAACTATGAAGCCGTTCCCTAAATCTATTTCACTTTTCCACCTATGAGAGTCTTTCTGCGCCATTGAGTTAGTAAAAATGACTAGAAAAAGAATGTTAAAAATTATTTTCATTGTACCTCTTTTAAAAATTTTAATTCGATTAAATCTATTAAGAATTCTTTGTCAATTTCTTGATTATTTATTAATAATCTTTTATTAAGAATTATTTGTCTGGGTTCTTTGAAAAAATTTAATACCTCAAACAAGGGTTTTGTGATTTTCATGATTTGAAAATTTCTTCTGGTAATTAAAAAACAATTCTCCCCATCAAGGTTTGACAAATGTGCAAACTGATCTAAAACCAACGTTACTGGCATTGAAAACTCAAGCGCTTCTGTCGGTTTGATAAATTCATTAAAAACATTGTCCATTTGAAAAAATTTATCAATGTAAAACCACCCTTCCCATTGTTCTGGACTTTTTTTCAAAAAGTTTTCTAATTCACGATATAATTTCTGTGTAATATTTTTTGTAAAGTCATTTCGATTATATTTTTTCATCATCCCTATTGTTGGGACTGGTTTTATTTGTATGGTATTGCTTAAGTTTTTATTCCTCTTTGCTATAGCTATGGCTAACGGGGACTTACTCAGATATGCGAGAAGAGCAATTCCTTGTCTTGCATAAATATGATGACTTAGAAAATTTATCCTTAACAAATTTTTATTGTCATCTAATTTTTTTTCCGTCACACCTGTATTTCCATCAATATAAAAAACAACTGATATTCCATTTTTCAGCCTACTAATTAACTCAAATATTAGTCTTGGGTTCTCAGCTATTAAAATTTCTAAATCTTCATTTTGATTTTCTCTTATTTCCCTAAATATCTTTTGAGCAACTTCACCCTGTTCTTTTTTGAATCGTTCCTCTGTTACTAGGCAAAAAGGTATTTTCTCTTTAATTAAATGTTGTATAAACATTCGATAAGAGCCCGTGTGATATGTGACAAAAATATGGCTGTTATACCGGCTATTTTCTAATATATTGGATTTATCAATGATTTTTACCTCATTTAGAAGAGACAAATAATGCTGGTCAACATTAGAGAGGGCACGATGAAACTGAATGTCTTGAATAATTCTATATTGGTCATCATTACTAAATTCTGGTAAATAAGCAAGTAAATTTGCTGATACCATCAAATAAGTTCCTAGAAGCCCCATGTTTTCAATCTCATTAAAATTTGTTTTATAGATGTTCTTTCTTAGGTTTTGAACATTCTGTAAATATGCTGTGTTTTCCATTATCAAGAGTTTTATTTGTTATTATATAAAACCCTGTTTTTAATATTTATAAAACAGGGTTTGAAAGGAAATAAATTAGCTATGAATTTAATTAGGCGTGTAACTTAAATTCAATAGTAATGTTTTGACAGCAGTTATCTCCTCCACAGCACTTTCTTGCCGCAGCTACGTCTTCAGAATTTTCAAAATCAAAAGAGGTGTTTTCAGAAAGAAATGTGTCAAACTTTCTAAGATCTTCAGAGTTTTGAATCTGACTTCTTACATTCTGTAATTGGTTTTTGTTTTGTGAACTTTTTAAGTCAATTTTCATAATACATTGTTTTAAAATTAATAAAATTACTTGAATTAAAGCATCAAAATGTTTGCGCATTTGTTTTGATAAAGTAAAACTAAGGGAGAGTTGGGGGTTCTTTTTACGGTTTAACCGTACTTAATGTTAAAAGAGAGTTTCTTGTTTCAAGTTTCATGTTGCAGGTTAGTTGATAAATAATAACTTAAAAAATGACCAAGAACCACAATTGCTTACTGGCAAAAGTAAAATTGATGTTTAAGTGAATAAGAAAAAAGTGCGACCCTACAACAACCCCATAAGCCGCACGGCTTTAAGGATGTCTTCGTCTGTGCCTTTGTCGATGCCCAGGGCATCTTTAATGGTGGCTTTGCGTTTTTCTATGGCGCTTTGGGAAAGGTGCAGGTGTTCCGGGAGGTTTTTGGTTTTAATGCCTTGTGCTAGCAGTTCTATGATTTTACGGTTGGTGGTGTCGAGGAGCTCCTCTTTGGAGAGCATGGTTTTTTTTGCCATGCTCACGGTTTCAGAATAGTAGCGTTCACCTTGCATCAATTTATGAAAAGCGTCGAGCAATTCTTCCCCGTCAATATCGCTTTTCACTAAAAGCCCTTCAGGGTTGACCCGTTTTAATACATTGTATAATACAATCGCTTCTGTATGTGAGGTAATGATGGCTATTTTAGGGTCATGAAAATACTTGCGAACCAAATGAGCAAGATCCTCACCGTTATACAATTTTTCTTCTTCATAAGCAGGAATACTGTAATCAATAAAGACCAATTGAAAAAAATCTTTGTTGAGGGGATCTGTGATTGCTTTATGTGCTTCTTTACAGTTATGGCAAGTAGTAATTTCAAGAGGTTTGTTGAGCTCATTAAAAGAAAGAATGCTCTTGTAACCGTCTATTTGGGTAGGGTGGTCGTCAATTATAAGTAATTTTATCGCCATATCTTCAAGCTTTCTTAATTTAACGGTACTATCAAAGATATTAAAAGTTTGTTAAAGCCACTAAAATGTTTACTGACAAAAAAAAAGGTTGGCAGTACTTTAGGTTATTCAAAAATTAAATCTTTGGGAAGGGATAAACGCAGTGTGGTGCCTGCATTTTTATTAGATTCTATTTTAAAATCCCCTTTAATAGCTGTAGCTCTGGCTTTCATGTTTTTTAGGCCTATGCCTTTTGAAGTTGCTTTGGCATTCGTGCCTATGCCATCGTCTATTAACTCGATACTAATATAGCCTTCCTTTTGATACATTCTTACGATGACATTTTTGGCCTGAGCGTGTTTTTTAATGTTATTTAGACCCTCTTGCATGATGCGGTAAATTTCAATTTTTACGGTTGTGGAAACCCTGGTCCAATCTATAAGTTCGTCTATGTGGATGCTAAAGTGCAGATCAGAATGATCGGAAGTATCCTGAAACAAACTACCGATGACTTTTGTAAAATTAACATGGTCTGAAAACACGTCTTCACTCAAATTATGGGACATGGCCCGTATTTCTTTTTCCACTTCCTGCAGGCTTTTTATATAAGGTAGGCATTTTTCAATCGTTTCGGCATCTTTCTTTTTGTTCAAAACAAATAAATTAAGCCTTATACCAGATAGTTTCCCAAGAATACCATCATGCAGCTCCCTCGAGAGGCGCTTTTTTTCAAGTTGCTTTCCTTGTTCTATTTTATATTGCTCTTCCAGCATGGCGGTATAGATTTTTTCTTTGCTTTTCAGCTCTTCTTGTTTCAATAACAACTCCCTGTTTTTAAGTTTTTTTGAGCGGTATTTGAAAAGCAAAAAACCAAAGGAAATCAGTAATATACTTATACCGGCTATAAACCACAATTGGTAAACAAGCCGCCCTGCGCGGTTTTCAGCAAGTTGCTTTAGGGATTTTAGATTTTCAGTGTCAAAGGCAATGAGGGCAAATTTTTCTTGCTGTCTACGCTCATAGTTGGTAATGCTGTCTTGTAGAGAGATATAAGTCTCATACCATTGACTGCTGTTTTGGTCATCTGTTTTAGCAAGCAAATGCAAGGCTTGTAGTTCATTATCCAGCACTTGGGATTGTTGGGCTTCTTGATAAGCTGCTTTTGCAAAATAAAAAGCGGAGTCTGTTTTGTTTTGGTCTAAGTAATGTGTGGCGATTTGAATTTGGGTGGCAGCTATTGCATAGTTATAGCCCATGCTGTCCTGAATCTTTAGTGCCTCATTAAAAAGAGGCATGACATTCTTTTCTCCAAGTTTGTGCCGGGTATAAGCCAGGTTTTGGAGTAAATAGGCGTAATTAAGTGGGTATTGATAAGCCAATTCTTCAATGGCTAAAGACTCATTTAAATATTTTAATGCCTCTTCATATCGCTCTTGTTTTATAAACAAAACACCAAGATTGATATAGGTTTGGGCTTTCAATTGAGCCTTGTAGGCCGACATATCTTCGATGTTCTCAATATTTTCCAGCGCGAGGTGGTAATATGATAACGCTTTTTTGTAATTTTTTGTTTCGTTCAATAATATGCCCAAACTATTATATGATGAATAAAGAAAATAGGGGTCGGTGTTTTCTTTTATTTTATCAATAGCTTCTACTGCATATCTCTCACTATTTGAGTAATCTTTAACATCTTTATAAATTGTTGAAATTTGAGATAAAACTGTTGCCAGACGCTCAATATCATTGGTGGTTTCATACAAAGTTTTTGCCTTCATATAATTGGCAAAAGCACTGTCGAGTTCTTTATATTGGAGATGATAGTCCCCAAAATAGTAATAACCCCTGGCGAGGGTTAAGGTATCTTTAGCTTCTTTTCCTAAAGTAAAGGTTTTACTTGCGTTCTTGTAAAAGCCTTCAAAGTCATTGAGATAATAATACCGGTTGGCAATTTTAAAATAGTTTCTACGGGTGGTAGAGTCATTTTCTCTGCTAGCAAAATAATCCTCAAGTTGATGTATAGCATCTAGTCGGGTTTCAAAAGAGAGTGTATCTATATAAACAGATTGAAACAAAGAATCCACCCTTGAAGGCAAGGGTGGTTCTACGATGAAATTAGATTTGTTTGTGCATGATAGCACAAAAATTAATAATAAGAATGTAAAAATAAATCTCACGGCATAAATGTAGTAAAGAAATTCTAGTTAATTGTCTAATCTATTGGAGGTCTATTACCCCCTGTTCTATCTGTTATTGTATCCTTAGGGGCTTCTCCATTTTTATACTCAGAGATATCAATTGTTTCCATATCAATTTGAGTAGGGTTGAATTCTACTTCATCAACCGTACAGGCATTTAAAAAGCAAGCCATAATAATCCCTGTAAATAGTACTTTTGTTTTCATAATAGTTTTGTTTTGGTTTATACTTTTTGTGCTTCAAAAAAGCGCGCTTAAAACACTTTATAAAACTATATGTATCGTGCCGATTGATTTTACGGCTTTCCCTTACAAAATGTTAATCCTTTTGAAATGAGCCAAAAGGAATTATCTTTACAAAAATTAAATTTCTGCATATGAAGACCCTTTCTTTTACCATACTGTTTTTATCAACTATTTCCCTTTTCTCCCAGGAATACCACAACTACTTAGAAGAAGTAGACAGGCCCAATTACTGGCAGCAACACGTCGATTACAAAATGGAAGTGGATGTGGATGTAGATAAATACCAGTACAAAGGCAAACAGGAACTCGTCTATACAAATAACTCACCAGACACACTTCGCCGCGTTTTTTATCACTTACATTTCAACGCCTTTCAACCGGGTAGCGAAATGGACGTGCGCTCCCGCACCATTGTGGATCCTGACAGACGTGTTGGGGACAGGATTTCAAAACTAAAACCCGATGAAATAGGGTTTATTAAAGTAAAAAGCTTGTTACAAGACGGAAAACAGATAGCACACAATACCGTGGGAACTATATTAGAAGTGGAATTGGATAAATTTATCGGGCCCGGCAAACAGACAACGTTTTCCATGGATTTTGAAGCCCAGGTCCCGGTGCAAATTCGCCGTAGCGGAAGAAATAGTGAGGAAGATGTTGCATTCTCCATGTCCCAATGGTATCCGAAACTTGCTGAATATGATTTTGAAGGTTGGCATGCAGATCCATACATAGGACGCGAATTTCATGGTGTTTGGGGAAATTTTGATGTGAAAATCACCATAGACAACTCTTACACCGTGGGCGGTACCGGCTATTTACAAAACCCGGAACAAATAGGCCACGGCTATCAAAAGGATACTTCAAAAGAAGTGAAACATAAAAAAGGAAGCAAACTCACTTGGCATTTCATTGCGCCTGATGTCCATGATTTCACTTGGGCTGCTGACGATACCTATTTGCATGATAAAATAGAAGGCCCAAATGGAATCACCCTACATTTTCTCTACAAAAACGATCCTGAAATTTTACAAAACTGGAAAAACCTGCAACCCAAAACCGTGGCGCTTTTTGAATATTTCAACAAACACTTGGGAGACTATCCTTACAAACAATATTCTGTGATACAAGGCGGTGACGGTGGCATGGAATATGGCATGTCTACTTTGATTACGGGAAAAAGAAATTTCAACAGTCTTGTAGGCGTTACGGCACACGAAGTGGCACACAGCTGGTTCCAGTTTGTATTGGCTTTTAACGAGTCTAAACACGAGTGGATGGATGAGGGTTTTACGACCTATATAAGCACCCTTGCAATGAATGAAGTTATGGAACAAGGCAAAGATTTTCCGCATCAAGGCTCTTATGCAAGCTATATAAACATGGCTAACAGCGGTTTTGAACAGCCACAAAGCACCCACGCAGACAGATTTGAAAGAAACTCTGTTTATGGCGCTTCTTCTTATTCTAAAGGTGCTGTATTCCTTGCACAATTAGAATATGTCATCGGAAAAGAAAATGTGGCAAAAACCTTAAAGCGTTTTTACCAAGATTTTAAATTTACACATCCCACGCCAAATGACTTCATCCGCACTGCCGAAAAAGTATCCGGTTTTCAATTGGGATGGTATTTACTCGACTGGACACTAACCACAAATACTATTGACTATAGTATAAAAAGTATCGAGGAGAGGAATGGAAAAACCCAAATAACCCTGGAACGAAAAGGTCTCATGCCAATGCCTATTGATTTTTATGTGGTGTATAAAGACAATACTAACGAGTCTTTTTATATTCCTTTACGAATGATGCGCGGGGTTAAAGAAAATCCTTATCCGCAATTAAAACGAACAGTTATTGACGACTGGGCATGGGCATATCCTACCTACACGTTTGAAATTGACGCGCCAAAATCAAACATAGCCGCGATGATAATTGATGCCTCCCAATTAATGGCAGATGTAAATGTGGAGGATAATGTGTATGAATCCTCCCCCGACCCCTCCAAAGGAGGGGAGTAAAACTCCTGTAGCTCCCCGGGTTTTGAAGGGAGAGAACAATAAAATATAAAAATGCAATCAAAGATCTTCCCTCGTTCGGAGGGGTAGTTGGAGGAGGATTTTTTTCTACCTTTACCTCCATGAATTTTCGGTATCCAAAAGTAGAAAAACTTAAAAGCAAAAAGCTTATTGAAAAACTTTTTGTTGAGGGAAAGTCGGTTTCTAAATTTCCTCTAAAACTTTTTTATTTGCCCATACTTTTCGAAGAAGACATAAAAATTAAAACTGCCGTTTCTGTTTCCAAGCGCAATTTTAAAACTGCCCCTAAAAGAAACCACGTAAAACGATTGCTTAGGGAAACTTACAGGCTAAACAAATACCTTGTAACAGAAAATATTAACGGCCAATATGCGTTTATCTTTTTGTACCTTAGCAAAGATAAACCGGTGTTTCATGCCTTAGAAAAAAAGATGCAGCACCTTTTGAATGACTTTGTAAAACAAATTAACCCCTTAAAGTCTGATGAAAGCAATTAGCTATTTTATTTTGAGTATGATTTTAGCTTGTGGCGGTGAGTCGTCCACTAGCAATGATGCATCTTATTCTGTAGGATATGAAGATGCCATAATGATTTCTGAGAAAAGTGTGCCGGCGCAAGCAGAAGTAATATCGCAAGATCAAAAAATCATTCAAACAGGAAATCTGCGTTTTGAAACCAGAGACCTTGAAAAAACACAGCAACACATTCAAAAAGTAGCTGCACAAAATCAAGGATTTATTCAGGACGATAATTCAGGGAAAAACTACAATGAGATTTATAGAAATATAACCCTGAGGGTGCCAACGGCAAATTTTCAAAGTGTCATCGATTCCATTTCCAAAGGCGTGGCATTTTTTGATCAAAAAGACATTTCCCGTCAGGATGTAACCGAAGAATTTATCGATCTGGAGGGGTTTTCACTGTCTAATCAACAACAAGAAGTTGCTGTAAACCAAATTGGTTAAAACAAAAATCAAAAGCACTTTGAGAGCGGTCAAAAAGGGGTTTTGCTTAAATATTTTTATAAAACTTCTTATAATATAAGCCAGAAGAATTACAAAGTAAATCATTAAATAGGCTTGATTTTCTGTGGCTATTGAAATTAGAAATAGAATGGGCGAAAACACCAAAACCGCAAAACAAAGCACATAAATAATTGCTATGAGGCATTTTGCAAAAGAGGATTTGTAATAAAACAACTTAGTGAACAGGGTAAAAAAGACAATACTTATCACCCCATATTGATCTTCTTCGTTAATAAAAATATTGGATTTAAAATAAGGCTGCAAGACTAAAAATAATGCTACAGTTAAGGCTCCCACAATTAATAAAAACCGAAAAGGATTCACATATTGTTTTCTATTTCCGGAGAGATAAGCGTCAACTACAAGCTGTGGATGTAAAAGAAGTGTTTTGAGGGTGCCGGCAACTTGTTTTGAAATATTTAAAATATTATCTAGAGCGTCCCATAAAAGGGCTTTGGTAGTGAGGGTTGATGGGAGTTGTTTTTGACCACAATTTGCGCAATACTCCAATACTTCCTTAGAACCACAATGGTTACATGTTATAAGCTTGGTATTTACAGCTTTGTTCATAAAACATCAATTTTATACTTCTTCAACCAGAAAAACCTGAACCAACTTCCTATAAAAGTAACAAAAATTGAAAATTTCAAAAAATCAAAGCCATAATTCCATAAGGGGTTCAAATAATTCTAATATCATAATTTAATTTATAGATATATTTTTAATTTCAAATTTGCTATCTTAAAACATAAAATATACTGTACTATAAGATATTATATTTGAAGTACTATGTATAATTATACCCGGCAAAATACTTCCATTTGCTTTTTTCTCATTTAAATATGCTGATATATATGCTATAATTGATGTAAAAAGAAACATTATTAAATGAACGATTAGATTTTGTGTAATTGTTATAAACAGTAAAACATGTATTGCCCCAAATATTAAAGATTGAATAATATTTCCCGTATAAAAATTAGTGATGAAAATAAGCCTTTTTGCAATAAAACCCCTAAACAATATTTCTTCAGCTAAAGCAGTCTTAAATATTGCCACCATAAGTATTGTAAAAGCAGCTAAAGTCTTATTGTCAATTAATTTAATTTTTCCCGTTACACTTTCCGGATTTAAAAAAATCATCTTAAACTCTTCATTTATAAAGACTATTATCAGAAATAAAATGGATAAAACCAATCCTGCCAATAAAGCAATTGCATTTGTACTATTATTTGAATTTTTTATTCCAATATAATTTAAAAACCCTTTTGCTTTTTTAAATTTAAAACAATAAACTAAGAAGGGTATTAAGGTAAACAGTAATAATTGAAGAATTACAGATGCGATTTCATTTATCATAATAATTTAGTTATTTAAAACAAAAGCACTAAATATTATAAATACATAGTGCTATTGTTTGAAACATTTAACTCTCACTATCAAATGTTAAGGTTAATTTTGATTTACCGTCTGACTTATACTTAACAATACAAAACAATGTTGGTCTGTCATCAGAAAAAGCAGATCTTTGTATTAAAATATCATTTGGCACGTTTATCCCTCTATCTCTTAATTTTTTTGAATCTAATATTGTGTTTTTAACGAACTCTTGCCTTTTATTAATGGGCAATGAATAAAGTTCATTCAATAAGTTCTGAAAAGCATTTTTGGATGCAAAATCTTTTAAATAAATTAAAATACTTTTAGACTCATTGTAGCTGTTTTCATTATAATCAAAACCTGAATTGTAATTTTTAGAATCAGCAAACTTGCCAACTTCACCTCCCCAAGAAACGCAAACAACTACACCAACTGACAAACATAATGTGCCTACTGATGTTTTTGTAGAAGTTTGGTTGTTTTGTGGTGAAATACCGTCAATAGGCAACCCAAATTTCAACCTTTCTGTTACATCAAAGTTAATGAAATCCGTATCTCTAGATGGTGAATTTTTATCCTCAAAGTCTCTTAAAGAAAGTCTAAGTTCAGGATGATTTTTACCGCCAGAACTAATAAAATTATTTACTTGCTATCTCATCAGCTTCTGCCCTTTTAGAAGGTGCTGTGTAAATTTCACTTAATTCATTATTAACATCAATAAAATATTGCGTTGCAGATAGCTTTGCTAAAGCATCCAATTGATCATCAGTAGGTAAATATTGCTGCCCCCAAGAAACCCCACTAAACAATACCGTTGCCACAAGGGCAAAAAATAAACCTTAAACATTGCCCTTTCTATTATTTTCCTTTTTGGCTTTATAAAGACCATAGACAACCAACAAAACCACTAAAATGAAAAACATTTTTAAGCTGGATAAAAGACTAAAACTTACAGTTTCACCATTAATATAAAAAAGCCCTTCTGAAAACCGTACTGAATCTATAGGTAAGGATTTAAATAAATGAACTAGGAAGTTAATTATTTGTAATATAATAATAGTCCCAAACGACTTCAAAAGTGATGAAAGAATCACTCTCTCTATTTCTTTCTTTTTTAAATTGTAAATCATGGTTTCTGGTTTATGTTTATTTAAGGGTAATTTGGTATAATTTTATTCAACCTCTTTATAACCCTGTTCTTCTAGTAGCTTTTTAATTCCCGTAAAGTGTGCTTTGCCGTAGAATAGAGCAATTTTATTATTCTTACTATTAAAAACTGCATCTGTAATTATTGAGTTTCTATAACCTATTACAATTGAATCTATATACATTTTTCTGTCTTTTCGGCTTAAGGTTTCACAATCAAATGAAGCTTCATAAAGTTCTGTTTGTAAATCACATTCTGTCAACTCAATATTTCCAAACATTTTTTCAAATTTTAAAATTATTGAATCTAATTGAGCATCCATATTTTGAGCATAATCAATATCAAATAAGTATTCATTGGAAGGTTGGTTTATTAATTTATATTTTTTGGGAATCTTATATTTTCCCAATAATATATTGTTAATGGTGTCTAGATATAAATTACCGCTGTTCCCTGTTATTTTTCTATGCTTTTTTGCTAATGATTTGCTTTCCTCTTGTGAAAGATATTCCGGAACAATTATACTTTCATAAAAAATAGAAAAATTGTTTATCTGAAGGGAATCTGTAAGGGTTTTAACATTCTTGTAAAACTCTTTTTTTCCTATGTGATGCATTTCTATAAAAAGCACATTTTTAGTACCGTTATATAATTGATTTATCTTTACTTCTTTATCAACTATCCCTGCCCGATTAAGTGCTAATTTTACACAGGATCCAAGCAACAAAAGGATTAAAAAATATTTTATAAAATTTCTCATAATTTGTAATTACCATACTGCTCAAAATTGAACAGTATGGAGTTTTATTATTGAACTATTAAAGGCAAAATAACTTATGTGACGCCCCAAATACTTACGCCAAAAATGCTTTCAAAATTACAATCAAGTTGCCACAATTTACAGCCTCCACTTCTATCTTGAGAACCCCCATAAGGGTTAAATTCACCGGTTGAACTACTAAATATTTCATCAAGGTTAATGCTTCCTCTATTGGAAACAGTTGTTACGGCTCTTGCAAGTGAAACCCCATCATAATCCCTTTTAATAACTATTGAAGAGGTTTTGTTTTTTAGATAGTTATATGCATCACTAAGTAAGGCATTAGCTTCTACCGTCAATGCCGGTTTGGTAGAGGGATACAAAACTGCTAAAAAAGTATCATAGTTGTTTGGTTTTTATTGGTTTATTATTGGGCTTTAGAATTACTTGATTTAAATTCAACAATAAACTTTACCCAACTACCGACAAAAGCGATTAAAACCAACCAATTCAATAAATTTGGCTCTATTAGCGATGGAAAAAAGTTTTCCTCAAACAATCTTCCTAGAAGTATAGCGGTAATACATATGGCGATAAATAAGTTTGATTTCATAATTTGTTTTCTAAAAATTGTTTTACTTTGTTTCTATTATATACACTAAATGCAACCGTAGTATTGTCTTTCAAAATGACTCGTAACAACTTTGTAATATGGATAAATTCCTTTTCAATATTTTCAATCCAATTATATGGGATTTCAAATTCATTTTTTTTACTTAGGAACCATGGCTTAAAAATCAGTCTATTATCTAATAGGTGAATTTTACCAATCGTAAATCCTTTATTTTGTGTTGAGTGTAAGGCAAATATTTTCATTAAATATCTTTTTAAAAACCAACCACAAAATTTAAAAGTTGTGGTTGGCTTGTTTATATACTTATTTTGTACTTATACAAGAATGAATGCCAATGATTGCGCCAGCAACAGCACCTATTGGAGCACCTACGCCGCCAAACCATCCTCCAATTACACCACCTGCTGCTGTACCTGTAATTATTTGAAGTCCACAACTTGATACAGATATGTATTCATCAAAAATAATTTCTCCGTTTGGCCCTCCTTTTGAGTTTGGATCTATTTTGACTAAATAATCAGATTTATCATAACTATTCTGAGCAAGCTGTAGTGTATAATGAAGCTTTACATAGTAATCATATCCATTATTCATCGCAAATATTGCTGGTTTATTCTGTTCCAATAAAGAAATAAAACCTGGTAGAGTTATGTTTGAATTGTTATTTGCTAAACTCATTACAAATTGGTATTTTGGATCATCTTTAACGTGATCAATAATCGTAGCCATGTCACTAAGGGCTTCGGCTCTTTTTTTAGCTGTGAATGTCTTTGAATCAACTACTCCATTATTAACGTCAATTAAAAAGCTTAAAACTGCTTCTTGGTCAAGTTGATTTGAACCACTGCTTTTATTTAAGCCTAAGTCACCCCATCCAATTGTAGTTGGTATTAATAGTTTTAAAGGATCTGGGAGGAGTATACATCCGTCATCTCCTCCTTGCCCCCAAGAAACCCCACTAAACAAAACCGTTGCCACAAGGGCTAAAAATAAACCTTAAACATTGCCCTTTCTATTATTTTCCTTTTTGGCTTTATAAAGACCATAGACAACCAACAAAACCACTAAAATGAAAAACATTTTTAAGCTGGATAAAAGACTAAAACTTACAGTTTCACCATTAATATAAAAAAGCCCTTCTGAAAACCGTACTGAATCTATAGGTAAGGATTTAAATAAATGAACTAGGAAGTTAATTATGTGTAATATAATAATAGTCCCAAACGACTTCAAAAGTGATGAAAGAATCACTCTCTCTATTTCTTTCTTTTTTAAATTGTAAATCATGGTTTCTGGTTTTTAATTAGACAATGGATAAAGTCCGAAAAATATAAATTTTTCAAACTTTACCCACCTTATTTTTTTATTTTGTATTAATACTCCAGTTGGTTGTAGGAATTGCAATTGGTCTGTTATTAGAATCTAATGGAACATACTTTACACTTGATATATTAAAAGATTCACCATTGACATTTGCTTGGACACTACTTGACTTAATACAACCACAATCAAATCCAACACTCCATCCATCACTACCTACTTCTGCTGTAACACAACAGGCTACAACGATTAAAACTAAAGGCCACCATTCTTTTTCACTAAAAACAGCAGTATGCATAGGAATATCTTCCATGAAATTTCCATTAAATGATGAATTTGGCCCTCTATTTGTACTCTCATCATCAATATAAGAGTGCACTATTCTTTTTGATGAGTCATATAACTCTACCCGTACTTTTTGATAATTACTGCCTTCTAAGTTTGGTAAAATCGTGGTCCTTTCATTTCCTAAATGGAATTTGAGCTCAAATTTTAGATTTTCACTGTTTTTGTATTCTACTGTACTGTTTTGACCAAGAGCTTCTAGGTCAATTACCTTTTTCTGCCCCCAAGAAACCCCACTAAATAAGACCGTTGCCACAAGGGCTAAAAATAAATTTTTCATAATACATTGTTTTAAAATTAATAAAATTATTTGAATCAAAGCATCAAAATGTTTGCGCATTTGTTTTGATAAAGTAAAACTAAGGGAGAGTTGGGGGTTCTTTTTACGGTTTAACCGTAGTTAATGTTAAATAGTGATGAGTGTTTGAGTATGTGCAGATTTGCTGATCCCAAGTTTGCCTGCTGTAGTATTTTCATCCTCCTTTACTGAAGCTTCAGAGAATAGCTTGGGTAGAAACCAGGTTTTTGTCTAAAAATCTGTTGTCTTTTGTCTAATGTCTAAAATCTAGTGTCACCCCTACAACAATCCCATAAGCCGCACAGCTTTAAGAATATCTTCATCCGTGCCTTTATCGATGCCAAGGGCATCTTTGATTGTGGCTTTGGGAGAGGCATAAATGTTCGGGCAGTCTTTTGGTTTTTATTCCCTGCGAAAGGATTTTAATCTTTTAACGGGACAATGTCAAATTATTTTGTTTTTCCATTGTTAGTATTCCATTTTTTAAAGGTTCATTTTTGAACAAACTTTGCTCTTTCATTTTCCAATACTCTATTAATGCAATTTGAGCACAGTATTCTTGAAATTGAGCTGGAGTTTCTTGTTCGCATTTTGCAATATGCTCTTTTACTTTTTCTATTTTATCAGGAAAATCTGAGAGTATTTTTTTTACCATTTTAATCTTATTTTCTGTGCTCATATAGCTTAACTCTATAGCTCTATCAATTCTTCCAGGTCGTGAAGAAACAAAACCTTGTGACCCATCTCTTAGGGTTTTGGGCTTTCCAATAGCTTCATCTATTTTTGATATGTCATTTGTTGTTATAATGGTAAAAACTCCATCTGTCTTATCAACGCCATCAATACAGTTTAGTAATGTATCAAAAGTTAGTGGGGTTCTTATTTCATTTTGCTTTCCGTCATTATCATTTTTTTGATTAAATAATCTTCCTGAAAAAATAGAGTAATCTTGAGCTATATTTTTTCTTTTGTCAAAGACATTGTCTATATCCTCAATTAAAGCTATACAAGGGACATTCAACTGCATACTTTGCCAGGCATTTATTAAATCATTATTTGACATTTGTACGAGAGAGAAAAAGTATATTGGCAAATCTAAGTCCTCGGCAAAGGCTCTTGCAAGAGCTGTTTTACCAGTACCAGGAGAGCCATATAATAGCCAACCCCTTTTCCAAGGAATATTTTTTTCTTTATACCATTCTTTACTTTTAACCCATAAACTTATAATGCTTATTAAGTCCTTTATTTCTTTCGGAAAGTATAAATTTTCTAATGCATTTCCCTTACTTTTTAGTTCTCGACCTAATTCATCTTGATTGACTCCTAAAATTTCATACTGATCTTGACGAAACCAAGAATATCCATAGCCATAATTTATTTTGTTTTCTTTTCCTGATTGTTCTCTTTCCGGGAAATAATGGATATTAAACCTATTTGCTTTTTCTTCTAACTCATCTATATTCCAACTGACCTTATTTCTTAGAATTATTGCTTTTTCTACAATTTCAGCAACATTTACTGTTCCCCTTATGGAAATTATATATGAGTAACTTTTTTTATTGTCATTTTGTTCATTGTTGGTGTTGCTGCTCCCCATGGATACGCTATTCTTACTGAAAATGAAAGGAATCCTAATTAATTTAAAAAAATATCTTTTTTGAGATAAAAAAATCATCAAACTATCCCCAAATTTTTCATATGGCACAAGACCGTATTTTCCATTTCTAAAAGATTCATATTGAGAACCAAACACTTTGTCATAGCCTTTAAATTTCTTGTGATTTTTTACTAAGTAACCAACTACTTCCGCATGTGTGTCTTCCTTCTGAATCTCTGCTTTTTGAATAAATGTTGATAACATCATCCATAAAAAAGTTTTGATTTTGTCCCAAAATCCTATAACTATAGCAATAACAGCACCTCCCTTTAAGAAATCCATTTTTATATATTTTATATTTGATTTAAGTCTTAATTACCTTGAGAAAAATGAACAATAAAAAACTAAATATTATTTGTTATCTATCATTTTTAAAACTTCTTCAAGTGCGTCTTTAGATTTTGTTTCAATATCGGGCATTACACCAATACGATCAAGCCTGAAACCATCATAAGTAAAAAAGTCAGCAATCGGCAGTATTAGTTTATATTTCCCATCTATTTCAAAAAGCGTAGCGCTTAGCATTGCGCCCGCAGTTTTTTCACCCACAACGGTAGCCCCTTTGTTTTTAAGTACATAAATAATAGGCTCACTGGTGCTTGCTGTTTTACTATTCGTTAAAACATATAGGTTACCCGTAAAAATAGATTGATCTGACTTAGGGATAGTAAATTTCACCCCTTTTACAGATTTTAACTCCCCTATTAAATCAGCTGTGGTTTTAGATTGGGTTTCAGGAAGTGATTCAAAAACATCAGCATTAAATCCAGAGTTTTGCAACTTATTAGTAACAAAATAGCCAATCTCAGTAGTGTTATTTAAAGTGTGTTTTGCAAATTCCAAAGCTGCTTCAAGACCACCTCCCGGATTATCCTTTAAATCAACAATAAGGTTTTTATAGTTTTTATTCCCTATTATTTTAGGAAAAATAACTGCTAATTCTTCTTTTGAACTGCTGAAATTTTTAATCTTTAAATATGCAGTAGTGCTATTTATCTCTTCAAAAATTATCGATACCTCTTTTATTTCTAATTCATTATAATCGCTTGTCTCTTTTTGAAAAATAATATTAAAATGACTGAAGGGCAATCCTTGGCTAAGTAGGTTAAATCCTAAAAAAAACTCAATATCATCTTGGGCAGTGTTACATAGTCTTTCCAGCTGCTTTTGGAAATTATGCCATTCTTTGGTTAGTAAAACTTCTCTCGAGTATATATTATTTTTTGTAATTTCTATAATTTTCGGATAAAAACTATTATAGTCAATATGATTTTTCGTGGTATTTTCACTATTTAAAGTACCAATAATCATATCGCCGTTTTTCAAAAAATTACCGCTTAATTTATTCTCTTTCACAACCCCCTTGAAATCCAAATTTCCTAAAGTAGGTACTTTTGCTTTCCCAATTATACTATCGCCACTCTGTATACCGTTAATTGTCACAAAAATTCCTTTTTTTTGGGGTCTTCCCCATTATTC
>MWWI01000122.1_pt1 | contig 17201 bp, 21 predicted proteins | sample 1047321 | NCBI WGS metagenome assembly MWWI01 (sample SAMN06349966, study PRJNA376086) | soil metagenome | isolation source: FI-1 sample Antarctic (ecotone) soil | place: Antarctica | reverse complement strand
GGCAATCCCAAACGGGCGGCTTGTTCCGCGCGGGGATGTATCAAAAGCGGCGCGGCGGCATCATTCTCTGAGGATGCAGAGGACGGAGATACGGCAAGCAGTTGGCAGATAGAAGTTCTCCTCTTACAACAGTCCGTGCAGAATCAGGCAGCGATGGCTCCATAGTTTACAAGAGACTGGTATTGAGGATGAGATTGAACGTAACTCCAATCGAGGTCGAGTTTGGAACAAAAGAGTTGGAGAAGATGTTCATTGGCGCACTTCTGGTGAGTTGAGGCCCAGGAGAAGCGGGTGCTCTGGGCGTTCCACTGGTTCAGTTTGGCGAGGTTGACCGCCGCCAAAGAAGTGTTCCAGGCAAAGGCCAGAGCTTGTGCGGTAGTGGTTTGGCAATGAAGCAATCCGGCTCCGCTTTTGGCATCGCGAAAGAGAAACTCGATGTGAAAACGGGCGCGGTAACGCCGCACAATGTCGCGGCCACTGCTGTGGAGGTCGGTGCAAAAGAGCAGAGTATGATGCGCTTTGCTGTTGGCATTGTCGCGTATCAGCAAGGCGATTTTGATGTTGCGCTTGAGCGAGACGTGATTAACAACCAAGCTGTAGAGACGAAGGCCCGGTTCGAGTTCGCCTTCGTCGTTCCAGAGCGTGAGATCAAGTTGTTTCCAGCGGAGTTTCTCGTCGTAGAGCTTCTTGGCTCCTCGCGGTTTTTGCGGGCCGGTGTAGAGGGTTCGCACATTGGCATCGCTGCGCAAGCGGCTCACCACATGAACTCCTAACGCGCAGGCACCCCCGACAAAGTTTTGGCGTGCGTAAGCGCCATCGACTGCCAGAAAAGTCGCGCCCGCTGGCCAATGTTCTTGCGTTTCACGCAGATGTTGAAGATGAGGGCACTCCACAGCTTTGGCTTGAGCTTGAGCTTTGGCTTGAGCTTTGGTTTTGGCTTGAGCTTTGGCTTTGGCTTGAGCTTTGGTTTTGGCTTTGGCTTTGGCTTGAGCTTTGGTTTTGGCTTGAGCTTTGGCTTTGGCTTGAGGCAGAGACTGTTTGACGTGAAGAGCGTAGGCCGTGTTTTGGCTGAGGTCAATCACGCTGACCAGAGAAAGTTCCAGACCGCGTTCGGGTCGTTGCGCGCAACCATTGTAGAAGCGGCCCAGACCGCAAGTCTTTTTGCCGCTTTTGCGCACAAACGAGGCATCCTGAGCCAACATCAGTTCATGGGTGCAAGGCACCAGAGCCTGAATCAAAGCCGCGTTGAAAGCGCCCCAGGCGAACTCTTTGCCAAAGTGACGCCGAAAGCTGTGCTCGTGATACGAACTGTAGCGGCTCAGGTTGAGGAGATTGTAGCGACCCCGCACGGAGGGCCACAGCAAAAGCAGGTGCAACACAAACTTTTGTTGCGGCCCGGAAATCAGGCCACGGTGATATAAAGACGATAAAACAGAACGCAGCTGAGGTAAAATGGACATGAGGTCGTTTTCTTTGGATGGAAAGTGCAATTTCAATCTTAGCGAAAACGACCTCATACGCTTCTCTTTCTACTCTCTACTTTTTGCACGAACTATTGCTCTTAACAGTTTCTATTATGGCATAAGTTGCGATGGAAAGTTGTCACATAGGTGACAATCTGAGGTGCTTTGGAAATCTTATTTTTATGAAAAGCCCCCTTGTAACAATCTTAAACGACCGTTTAAGATTGTTACAGATGATTGATTCGCCCCCCTACCCCGCTAAATTCGTCGCCTACTACCGGGTTTCGACCGACAAGCAAGGCCGCTCCGGTTTGGGCCTTGAGGCGCAGCTTGCGACCGTCGAGAGCCACGCGCAGCGCGAGCGCGGCCAGATCATCGCCACATTCAAAGAGATTGAAAGCGGCAAGCGTAACAATCGACCAGAGCTTTTAAAAGCCCTTGCATTATGCAAACGCGAAAAGGCCACGCTGATAATTGCCAAGCTGGACAGGTTAGCCAGAAACACGGCTTTTATTGCGAACCTGATGGAAAGCGGCGTTGAGTTCATCGCCTGCGATATGCCGCAGGCTAACAAGCTGACCCTGCACATTATGGCCGCAGTTGCCGAGAACGAGCGGGAGGCCATCTCACAGCGCACCAGAGATGCCTTGACAGCCGCCAAAGCGCGCGGCCAGAAATTGGGCAACCCCTGCCCCGATCTTGACCAGATGCGCGGCGCATGGTCAACCGAGACGCGGCAGTTTCGAGAGGGCGTTTACCCCCTTGCAAAGCGGCTGAAAGACAGAGGCTTGTCATTGCGTGAGATTGCAGCCGAATTGAACGAGCGCAATGTTAAAACTTGCCAAAATCGCCTGTGGTATGCTCAAACGGTGAACCGATTATTGAACCAGCACACCGAGGAAGCGGCATGAGCGAAGATCAAAACCCTGAACCAGTGCAGGAAAATTCAATTGAACCGATGAACACCAGTGCAAATTTTGCTGCACCGGCAAAGGTTGGACTGAACCAAGCAGCCCGCTTAACTGGTGCAAGCAAGAACACTATCATTAAGTATTCAGAGGATGGAACGCTTTCCTATGAGTTAAACGCTCAGAATAGGAAGGTCTATCAAGTCGCTGAATTACAACGGGTTTTTCCCAATATGAAAGTTCTCTACGGTTCAGTAACAAGTTCACTGAACCGTAGAGAACCAGCAAAGTCCGGTTCAGATCAATCGAATAACACGCAGGAATTAGACCGATTGAGAACCGAATTGCACCAAAAAGAGATAGAGCTTGCTACCGAGCGGGAAAAATCGCGCCTACTCACTCAAATTGCCGAGAGCAAACAGGAAGAGGCCGAAAAGTGGCACAAACAGGCCGAGCGGTTATCGTTGATGCTACCAGCACCAGAGGCACAAAAAGCACCGGAGCCAGTGCCAGAACCGGAAAAACCAAAGGGCTTTTTTAGTCGCATTTTTGGAGGGTAGGGGATGAACGAGGACGAGCGCGATCAACGGCAAGACAGCGATTTTACCCCTATTGGGGCATCTTTAAGCAGCCTTTTCCCGCAGCTATTGGGCGGCGACTTTTCGCCGCTTCAGGACGCGACCTCACTTCAAAAACCAGACCCACAGACCAAAGCAGGGAAGAAGCCAGCCAAGACAAAAGCCGCACTTGGCATAGCAGCGGCAGAGATCACAGCCCGACCAAATAAGACCGAGGCGGCATATCTGGCGCGTGAACTGGTTCAATGCACCTTGCCACACCGCGACCCCGGCGACGTGCCCGCATGGGTGCGACGGAATGGGAATTTTTCCCTTGTTTTGCAGCCCGGTTTTGACGAAGAAAGTATGAAGTCCGTCGGGTTGCCTTATGGCTCAATTCCGCGTTTGCTGATGCTCTGGATTGTCACGGAGGCCGTCAAAAACAAGAACTGTGAAAACCCCCGCCATATCAAATTGGGAGAAACCCTTAACAAATTTTTGCTTGAGATAGGGTTAAACCCACGCACCGGAGGCGGAAAACGCAGCGATGCGAAGCGCCTGAAAGAGCAGATGTTAAGGCTTTTTCAATGCCGTTTCAGCTTCAAATACAGCGAAGGCGATGAAGAGAAGGGCAGCAAATCTTTCTTGAATATGGAGTTGGCACGCGAGGCGCATTTTTGGTGGGATTTCAAAAATCCCGATCAAGGCAGCTTGTTCAACAGTGAAATTGTTTTAGGTGAGGTCTTTTTTGAGGCAATCACAGCCCATGCCGTGCCAGTAGATTTTCGGGCGCTCAAAGCCTTAAAACAATCTTCTTTCGCGCTCGATCTTTACACTTGGGCAACATACAGAGTTTTTCGATTGCAGGACGATAAGCAACGCCAGGTTAAAATTCCGCTCCACTTGTTGCAGGAACAATTCGGCACAGAGTATTCACGCCTCGACAATTTCAAAGCCGCACTGTCTGAGGGCTTGGCAAAGGTGCAGCAGGTTTTCCCGGCGCTCGATTACACCGTTGAGAAAAACACCCTGATTTTGCGAGATGGCAAAGCGCGGGCAATACCAACACGCGAGGAGCGCCCCTCTTTGCCTCAGCAGCGAGTGCAGCAAATGGCGCGGCAGATCAGCCCACGAGCGCGAATGTGGTTTGAGAAAAATCATCGCGGTTTGGATATTGAGACGGCTATTAGTGATTTTAATTTTTGGGTTGATAAAAAGCACGTCGAGCCGCGAAGTGTTGACGCGGTTTTTATAACCTTTGTCCGTGATTATTGGGCAAAATAATCTCTGCCGTCCTTGATTAACCTGTCACAATAGATGAAATATCAGGTCGAAAGACGCTTTACCTGTGGATAACTAAACGGTGAAATGGTAGGAGTTCGACGGTGAAATGGTAGGAAAACAGACGGTGAAATGGTAGGAGTTCGACGGTGAAATGGTAGGAGAATCAACCACGACACCTTATATAAACCTTTAGTCTTTTCCTTAAGATAAAAAACCTTTAGGATTGCGCGCAGGCGCGAGAGGTAGGGATAACTCAGAAAGCGGCTTTTTTGCGATGGGACGCAAAAGCCGCTTTTAACAAATCGAAAGTTTTCCCCTTCAATTGGCAGGAAAACCGAGACCGCGCCCCTCATGCTGTCAAGGGCACGTCAAACAATTTTTCTTAATGGGCAAACGACCGCCCTGAAAAATTCTTTGCCTTGCTTCGCATCCCTTGACAGCGGGGCTTGCTCGGTAGAAAAAGCCACCAACGGGGAAAGACTTCTCAGAATAGCACGCCTATTCCTACAAATCGCCATAATCGCCCAAAAAGGGCTGTAGAGACGCGAAAGACAAAACCGGCCACTGGACAACCTGAGAAGCAAAACAACGCACCAGCGCGCAAATTATGGCACAATGGAGGGCAATCGGCGGAGGGAGCGCCCCTCAAAAGGCAGGCGACCGCAGCCGAAGGCCAATTTTCTTAGAAGATCATCAAAATAATTGTTGACCAGAACCAAAAAATATAATACTATGCATTATAGAAAAATAGAGCGGAAGGCAAAGATCAAGCGTGAGAATTTTTAAAGACAAGGTTTTCGCCCGGTTTGCGCGCCGCCAGCGTATCCATGACAATGCGCTCTGCGAAGCTGTAGATCGTGCCGAACGCGGCCTGATTGATGCCGATCTGGGCGGTGGAGTGATTAAACAGCGTGTCGCCCGGCCCAATGAGGGCAGATCAGGCGGTTTTCGCACAATCCTTTTCTTTCGGAGCCAAGAACGCGCTTTTTTCGTGTTTGGGTTTGCAAAAAACGATATGGACAACATCAGCGACGACGACTTGAAAATCCTTAAACGGGCGGCACAGGAAACGCTGGCTTTGGCCGATCACGAAATTGATACGCTTTTGAAGACAGAAAACTTAATTGAGGTGAATTGTGATGAAAAAGACCTATAAAAGCGAAATCGCTGCCGCTATGCACGAGATGGTGAGCGACTTTCACGAGGCCGGGGTGATCCCCAAAAGCACCATGCGTGAATTTGACAAGCTGTGCTTAACGCCCGTTGAAAAATTAACGCCCGAAGAAATCAAGGCCATTCGAGAAGAGACACACGCCAGCCAATCCGTTTTTGCACGTCATTTGAACGTCAGCACCATTGTGATTAGTCAATGGGAACGCGGTGAACGAGCGCCCAGCGGTGCATCACTCAAATTGCTAACTCTTGTCAAAAAGAAGGGACTTGATTGCATCGCCTGACAAAGCACCATAGCCCAAAAAGGAAAAGCCTCGTGCATCACAGCACGAGGCTTTTCTATCGTTCAATAGAAGGGGAGCGCCCCTCAAAAGGCAGGCGACCGCAGCCGAAGGCAACTGTTGCTTATCTTCTTGCCTGTGCCTTAGCTGCTTTATTCTCCGCTTTGTAGCGTTGCCACTCTTCCAGCAATAGCGTTAATTCTTTCTTCCATACCGGCACTTTAAACTTCAGCCGCCGCCACTCCCATTTCAAATAACGGGCAGTCGCAGCACGGCAAAAAATCAAGGTATCGAGAAGGGCAACAAGGCAAAAGTAACCACCCCAAAAAACAACGCCATTAAAGGTGCTGGTGACAAAGGCTTCCTCAAATTTTGCGGCGGAGCTGTCCTCCGAATAAAAGTAAAGAACATTTGCGATCACAGGCAGAAAAGCCCACACCGCGCCAAATCGCACAAAGAATAGTGCCCACTCTATCCAAGGTCGCAGCAGGTTAGAACGAAAATCAGGCATTTCTTCAAAAGACCCGGTGTGGCGCGGATAGTCGCTTCGCTCCTCGAAGACGGGAATGTAAGCGGAATGTGATATGAAATCCAATCGCATCCCCCTACCGATTGAGAAAGCATTGGTTTTGTGTTTGGTGTAGTTAACCACTGTAGAGGCATAATCCTTTGTCGTGAAAGGAGATTTTTCGCCCATGCTAACAGCGCCGGTTAACCTTGAAATTGTGAGTTCCCGATCATCACAGCATGAAAGGCGGTGCGTTTCATGGTTGTAAATCATCGAAGGAAAACAATCGTCGAAAAAGATGGAAACTTTATCGCCGATTGCAAATCCGCGAAATCTTTCCTCTTCGTCTTTGTAACTGTAGTTAAGGTAAATAGTGATTGTGTAATCACTGCACTCTTCGCTGCCCCATGTCGGGCCGTTGCCGGTGCAATCAATCTTCACCAGGTCAATGGCACCACTATTAGCGACGTTTCTCTTATGTAGTTTTAGAGCGAGATCAAAACCCTTTTGCCGAACAATCTCCAAGGCTTCGGTTCGAGATTTTTTCTCGATGGACAAAACAGTCAGGTTCGGCAGCAGCCCCTGCTGTTTTTCGGTGTCGTAAACGCCAATGTGTTCCCAGTAATCCATAACGAACGCCTCCTAATTGCCCTTGATGTAGGGGTCATGTCCGGCCCGGTCTTTAAAGCCATCATCACGCCAGTAATTGAGTTTGTCGGCGAGGATTGGCTTTTGTCCTTCATAAAGCAAAATCTCTTTGTTGTCTTTGTAGCGCGTAAAGCGGCGCACTTCGTCGGCAGTCAGCAGAGGACGTTGCATCACACTGATATTTATGCCCCCGGACAACTGATGAATGTTAATGCTTTCGGAAGACACTTCGCGCGTGACGTTGCCGAGATAGCCACTGACATAATCGGCTGTCACCGTATCGTTGACGCTGAAGAATTGCCGCACGCCGCTATTGGAAATGAAACTTGACCAGCGATCACGATACGCGCCCTGAAGCTGGGGCAAATCCTGAAAGATCAACCAAAGTTTCATGCCGTAACCACGCATGAGGCCAACGGCGGTTTCGAGAACTTCCAAGCGGCCCAGCGCGGCGCATTCGTCCACCAGAAACAAAACCGGAAAGCGCGATGCGCGAGCATCGCTCAACTGATGAATAATGAGCGACAGCATGAGACGCAGCCAAAGATTATGCGTGTGGAGATACTTTGCTGGCAGAACCAGATAAACCGTTGCTGGCTTTTCCTTAAGCGTGCTGAAGTCAATGCCCGACGACCGGCACACCTCAAAAATTTGCTTCGACGACATGAAATTGATGCTGCGATGTAGTGATGTCCAAATTGAAGCGCCGCCTTCAGACGAGTAACCGGCGATCTGCCCGGCTAACCGTGCAACGTGCCCGCCGCAGGCGTCGTTTTTTTGCATTTCCGGCAAAATGCTGTCTTGAAAAACTTCGCGCGGACGCGAAGCCAGATCAAACAACTCTTTGAGCGTTACGCCCTCCGGTGCTTTTTTGTCGAGTAGATAAAGCAGCAGGCATTCAAAAATGGTGCGGGCGCAATCGCTGAAAAAGCGATTGCGGCCCTCTTCTTCCATAACCAGACCGGAAGCGATCAGCCGCACATCATCTATGATGGACGGGGAACGCAGGTCTAAGCCACTTAATGGGTTATAAGTTGCGGGCGTAATAGGTTGCCACGCTCCGCGCATTCCCGGTTGCTGTTCAATCCGCGCTTTCATGGCGCGTTCGACTTCGGAGAAGGGGTCAAGCAAAATGACCTCTTGCCCCATCGCGCGGCGGTGTGCCGCCGTTACAGCCGGGATTGCGCCTTTAGGGTCAATACAGACCACAGAGCCGGGGTAGGTGAGAAGGTTCGGCACAACTACGGAGACGGATTTCCCTGCGCCGGTCGGTGCGAAGGTGAGACAATGGCCGTCACCGCCATAGCGCAGCAGGCGCCCGTCAAAGCGCCCGAACAAAAACGCGCCCTGGTCATGCAGACCGGCGGCGGCGATTTCGGTTGCCGTCATCCAGTCAGAGGAGCCGTGAGCATCCTTTGACACGATTTTGGCCGCTGCCGCCGTTGCCGTTTGCTGCCGGTAACGGTGTGCTGCTGCCTCAGAGCTTATATCGTCGTATCCCATAGACAACTCGCAGGAAAAACGAAATCAGGTTTTCAGCTTTGTCAGTTGTGGAAATGCAGCTCTATCAATTTCGCGCGTCAGACCGGCATCAAGCCAAAGATGCAATTCCGCCGCGAATGCCAAATCAGTTTCCGCTTTTTTGAGGATAACGGCACCCACTAAAATTTTGCGCCGATCATCGAGCTTCTTTTTTTCTTTCTTTGCTGCTGCGCTTTTTTGTGCGGTGAGACGGGCGAGTAATGCCTTTTGCTGATTAATGAGTTTGGAGGCTTTTTCTATTTGGAGATCGAGAGGAATTTTTGTGTTCATTATCGAAACCTTATGTTGATATTTGGCAGTGTGCGTTTTGGCGATGTGCCAAGAGGTTGCTTTTTTAATTAAAATGGGTAGTGGTTCTTACACGAAGTGCGTGCTTAGAGCAAACTTCGTTTGCGCGCGAGCCTTACGGCTCTTTTCCTTCCGTCGTGTCTGGTGGTGAATTAGAGAAATGGCGACCTACCGTTTAAGTGTTTATGTAGCCAAGCGAAGCGAAGGCCGCAGCGCAACCGCTATGGCGGCATATCGCGCCTGTGAAGCGGTGCAGGACAATCGCACCGGAGAGAAGTTTGATTTTTCGCGCAAGACAGGTCTGCTTTATTCGGAAGTCATCACGCCGGAAGATGCGCCCGATTGGGCGCGCGACCGTGCCGAGTTGTGGAACCGCAGCGAGGAAGCCAACCGAAAAGGAAACGCTATTGTTGCGCGCGAAATTCAGCTTTCCTTGCCGCACGAACTGGACGCCGTGCAGCGGCGTGAACTGACAACCAATTTCGCGCGCGACATAGCTGAGCGTTACGGCGTGGCGGTGGATACCTGCATTCATGCACCCAACAAGGAAGGCGACCAGCGCAATTATCACGCGCATTTGATGCTTTGCACGCGGCGCTTCGATGCTACGCAGGGAACGGGCCTCAGCAAAAACACCGTGCGCGAATTTGACCCGATAGCCTGCCAGAAAAGCAAGACTGAAAATCAGGTGCCTTTGTGGCGCGAGACATGGCAAAGGATGCTTAACCATGCTTTGGAACGCGCCGAGGTGCGAACCGAAGACGGCGCTTTGGTGCAGGTAGATCATCGCTCTTACAAAGAGCGGGAATTAGACATTGAGCCAAGCATCAAGGAAGGGCCAGCGGCCACAGCGTTGAGACGGCGGGGCAAGGATACCGACCGCGCCGCGATGAATGAAGCCATTAAAGAGCGGAATGAAGAACGGCAGCGCATGGCCGCCGAGATCGACACGCCGGAGCTAAACCGGCGATTGGCCGAGCAGATCACAGCGCCGCAGGTGCGCGAGTTGTTACAACCGGCCAATGACAACGCGCCGCCGTTTCCACGCCGCGCAGAAATATTAACCGCGCCGGAAGCAAAACGGGAACTGACAGCCGCGAATGATAATGCTCCACCAGCAGCACGCAGCGCCGAAGGTATGACCGCAGAGCAAGAGCGGCAAGAGTTACAGCCTGCACACAGCAATGCAACGCCTCTACCGCGTCGCGCTGAAGTTTTAACGACGAGCCAGATCACGCACGAATTACAACCGGCCAACGACAACGCGCCATTGGTGGCACGCCGCGCCGAGAGTTTGACGGCAGAGCAAGCGCAGCAGGAATTGCAACCGACCGAGGCCGACCGCAAAAAATACGAGGCTTATTACAAGCCCCTACCCGGTGAAAGTGCAGAAGAGGCGCGCGAACGCGGCGACCGTGGAGTAGAACGCGCCAAGCAGCGCGAGGAAAAAGAACGCCAGCGGGCGCAGCAAGGCCACAAGCGCGAGTGGGATTTTGAGCGTTAAGGTTTCGGGGCTGTCTGTGAAGTATGGGCAGATTTGCGCGGTGCATTCCAGCGTCTTTCGTAAACATCCTTAAAGCCTTCATTTTTTTCGCAACGCCAGAGATCGTCATCATGCGCAAACATTCCCTCGGCAATGAGTCGAGTGACGCGATAGGCGCGGCGCACTTGGCCCGGCATTTTACACAGCAGAATTAGCGGACTAATTGTAGACATTGTATCCCTCTTGAAAAATGAAGGGACACAGTAGCACGGAGCGCCGGAGGAAACCATTAAAGTTTTATGAAAATTCGTGCTTTACAAATCAGCCACGCGGCGCGAAGTTGCGTGCATGGTTGAAAAATTAGATCAGTTCGAGATCTTAAAGGAAGTGTCCTTGCTGATTGACAGCTTGGAGCCGAGCGAACGGCGGCAGGTCATGGCATCACTGGCCGAGCGCAACGGCATGAAGTTGGTCGAGAAGCCCGCCGCAGGCGGCAGTGGCTACCGACCGGCACCAAGGCGCGGTAAAGCCAAAGCGTGGTGACAGCGGCAGCGTATCGCGCCGCTTGCCAATTGCCCTGATCCCCTGTAAAAGCGGGAGCCATGCCGCAGTCCCCGCAATCGGTTTCCGCTTCCTCTTATCCGCCCGACGACGCGGGCGAACACAATCTTGCCCACCTGCACAGCTTATTGCTCACTCTCAAGGGCGAACTGCTGCGCTTGCAGGATATTGAGCCGCCCCAAGTCGTTGACACCTTTCGTTATCTCAAGGCCAAAGACGCCGAGCGCGCCGTGATCGTCAATCAGCGCATCGGCACGGCCACGCTGCTATTGAGCGAGGCCGCTGCAATGGTGGATGAGTGCATCCATTGGCAGAATGTCACGGTGCCGGTGAGCCGCTTGGAGAACGAGAAACGGGGCAGCGCGCCTCAGTGGGTGCCTTGAAAAGAGTCGTGCGCCATGCTACGCGGGAGCTATGACGGAATCGGCTTCCCCTTTTGCGCTCGATGAAGCGGGCGAACTTAATCTTTCTTCCCTGCAAGGGTTTCTCTATTCGACGCAAGGCGAATTTAGCATGGCGTCACTCACGGCACGCCCTGATATTGTCGAAGCGTTGCGCTACTTGGAGGAAAAAGAGCCGGTGCGCGCCGCGCTTGTGCGACGCTGTTTAGGCATGGTCGCGTCGTTATTAAACGAGGCGGCGGTGATCTTAAACGACGGCATTGATTGGCCGACCGTCGAATCGTGGCTTTGCCCGATTGATGAAGGGTTTCTTGATATTCCGCAGGAATGGTTTGCCAGCGCCATCGCTCGCGCCGAAGCCGAGCGAGAGCAAGAACGGCAGGAACAGGAAGAGCAGAACGCCCCACTGATGCCGCCCAAATTGGCGGAATTGGTCAATGAAGGGCTGACCTTGCCCACGCCGCGCAAAGCGGCTTTGCGAAGCCTTGGCCGTTCGCTGCGCGACGAGCGCGAACGGGAAATGCGCCGCTTTTACGCCATCGCGCAAAAGCACGGGTTGGTAACTGGTGCCCATGCAGGCGATGCCATTCGCGCCGCCTTGTCTCAGCTTTTTGAAATCCCTATTGCCAGCCGCAAGGACTTGACGGCCAGCCAGTGGAGCAAAGCGGCGTCGGCTTTGGAAACCGAAGATTTGCTTTGGGAAGTCAAACCGGCACCGAAGGCCGCGCCCAAAGCAGCGCGCAACGGGTCACAGAACGGCACCCACAACGGCCAGCTTAACGGGACGCACAACGGCCACGCGCCCGCCTTGCACCCTTAAAGCCGCGAGGCGACGGTGCAGCAGGACGACGATCACAACGCCGATCAGCGATTGCTTAATTTCAATCCCATTGAACTCACGCCCCAAGAAAGCGAACGCTTGCGCCGCGCTTTGGCCTTTGAAGCCGAGCAGGAAGCCTTGGAAGAATTTGAACGCTTGCCGGGTGAAACATGGGCGGAGTATTTCGCGGCGCGCGACCTCTATTTGCAAAGTTTGGAAACCTTCGGCGTGCCGTTCCCGCGCCCGCCGTGCGGAGCGTGGCAGATGGTGCAGGGCAAGGGAGGCCAGCCCCCGGCCAAGCCAGCGGTGCAACTGACGCTGCGCTTCGATTAGGAAGCGAGGAGCGGGCTTGTAAATCCGCCGCTGTCATGCTATCGGCGGGCGATGCCGAACACGCCCCACGCCGATATACACAGCAAGATCACCAACCAGATCATCAAAGCCATTGAAGCCGGTGCAGGCAACTGGAAAATGCCCTGGCATACGGACGGAAACGACACTTTGCGCCCGGTCAATGCCATATCGGGCAAGCCGTATCGCGGCGTGAACGTGTTAGCCCTTTGGTGCGTAGCCTCCGATCATGGCTACGGCAGCGACAAATGGGCAACTTTTAAGCAATGGCAGGAGAGCGGCGCGGCGGTGCGAAAAGGTGAAAAGGCGTCTTCGATTGTCTTTTGGAAGTTCACAGACGCCGACCACGAAGCCGACACGACCAACGATGAGAACGCCACCCACCGGCGCGTTTTTGAGCGCGGCTATTCGGTTTTCAACGCCGAGCAGGTCGAGGGCTATCAAGCCCCGCCCATTCCGGCGCGGCCAGAGATACAGCGCATCAAAGAAGCGGAACAATTCTTTAATGGTTTGGGCGCGGACATCCGAAGCGGCGGCAATCGTGCCTTTTATCGCCCGACCACCGATCACATTCAGATGCCGAATTTCGAGAGCTTCCGCGATGCCGTCGCTTACTATGCGACTTTATCGCACGAGGTCACGCATTGGACAGGCGCGAAAGAGCGCCTTGACCGCGACCTAAGTAAGCGTTTCGGCAGCGAGGCATACGCCGGGGAGGAATTAGTCGCCGAATTAGGAGCCGCGTTTTTGTGCGCCGATCTGGGACTTGCCAATGAGCCGCGCCCCGATCATGCGGCCTATGTAGCGAACTGGTTGAAGGCGCTTCGCAGCGACACGCGGGCGATCTTTACGGCAGCGGCCAAAGCGCAACAGGCCGTTGACTACGCCCACAGCTTGCAGCAGCCGCAACCGGCGCGCGATTTAGAGATTGTGCAGCCAAGTCAAAAGGGACAATTCAGTTTGAATTTTTAGTGAATTAGATCATAAACCGCCTACTAAGAGGTTGTTTTTTAAGTCTTTTGATACTTCAACCATCATATATCCGCCGGGTGTTTCAGGAAGTCTCGTATACATGATCGAATAACCTCCCGATGAAGATTTTGCTTGTATGATTAATGGAAGTTTAAGCATGTTTTTAGTGTCTAAATACTTGCTTGCTGATACTACTGCCCTTCCTAAAAGGTGGCGCTTTGATGGGCCTGTTTTTGTTGCAATTTTTTTTATGTTAACCGCTTGTATCCGCAGACTTCCCTTATGTTTAGGGAAGATGATGTCAATTTTCCAATCTGATTTCTTTTTTAACCTGTTTTTCTGTGGCAATTCATCCAAGGGCAAAAATGTTATAGAAACCTCCTTCTGCTTAGTGTAAATAAGCTGAACTATAACAGGTTCCTCGTATATACCATAATCGGTTGCCGCCGACAGAGCGGCAATTGCTGGATTTTTGGAGAAAGACGCCATATGATCCTTTGAAATCGAATTCGCGGGAGTTTGCGGAATTGAGATGCAATAAGTTATAAGCATCAAAATTCCAACCACCAGTGGTCTTGAGAGACTTCTATGCTCTGTGGAAAAAATGGCATGACACTTCATTTGCAGCCACCGCAAACCTTGTTTATTTGTGCTTTTGTGCATTTGAATGTGTTTTTCATCATCTTACAGTAGACACATCTCCACCATGTATAATGTTTGACACAATCCTGTTTAGCCGTGCCTGTTAGCTTTGAACATTCTTTATTCTGCTCTTTCTTGAAACACTGTAAGTGAAGGACGAATGCTTTGCATTCTTCTTTGTTTCCATTTACGCCAGCTTTGAATGGTGGGCGACAATACCCCGATTTTGGGCAATTTACATCATTCAAGTGGTCGGACTCATGCACGTTATTGCATTTGTGTATTCCAGGTCGAGTGCCAACCGGATAATTGGAAGTCCAAAGACAGACATGCTTTTTACCATCACAGCAAATGATACCACCTAAATCAGTGCCATGATCCCCAACGCTTTCTGCATAGGCACATGGACCACCTTTGAATGTAGCGCAAGCGTGAGTGCCCTCTGGGTCAACAAAACTCAGAGGATTATTGTTTGCATATGTATAAGGGTGCTCGCGCAAATCCAATTGCTCCTGAAGACGCGCTTCACTTAGCCACAGTCCCACACCAGCCATGTAACTGCGGCCATAAGGTGGTTTGGATGAAGCACCAAACCATGAGGCGGACATATCCGGCAATGCAGGGATAGCAGGAAGTTGCGGAACTTGCGACGGAATGACTGGCGGCACTCCTGTTTGCATGGCGTGCATTCCCGTTTTGGGTGGTTGTTGTGTTCGCACCGTTTCCGGTAGCAGGTTCAGCACAGCAGGCGGCAAATGCCGTAAGCCGGGCGGCAGCGCAGAGTGTGGCGCGGAAAGCTGCGGCACATATGGTGCGTGCGGCACGATAACCGGCGAAGTCCACGCGCCGCAGGGATGTAAGAACTCAATTTGCATCGCGCCCGATAAATTTTGGCTGAGACGATGCGGCGCATTATTACCCACGCGCAATTTTGCACGAATTTTATTGGCTTCGATTTTGGCGCGCACCGGCCAGCCGGGTAAGAAGTCCGGCATTTTGTCGAGTTGGTAAGTTTCGTTAGGTGCGTCTTCGTGCAACTCAGTTTCCAAATTCAACGGGTCTCCGGTAAATTCAAAAGCGATGATTAAGCATTCATCAATCGCATGGCGAATTTGCTCGCGGTTGTCGGTGCCATGTTTTTGCACCGCTGCCACGAACCGTTCCGCTAAGTCGTAAATCTCCGGCACTGCATCACGTAACAAACGCAGTGCGCTTGCCATGCTGCCATCGTAGCACAACACAGGCGCATGAGTTTCAGAGGCTTCTTTGCTGTGTAACCCGTCTTCTTGTTCGAGCAGCGCCGATGCTATCATCAAAGCATTCATAACGGCTTCGGGTCGCGTCGGTGGACAGTGCCCTAACAAAGTTGCTTTGGTGAAATTGCTAATCGCTTGGCGGCTGTGTTCCGCGAAAATGGAAAGATCAAAACCGCGTTCCCGCACCACTTGATTGACTTTGCGATCCAGCACGAAGGATTGAATGAACAAAATTTGCTGTGCCCGTGCTGTATCCAACCAATCCACTGGCGAGCGATAATCTTCACAATCTTCAACTAAATCAATCCAGAGATGCGCGATCTCGTGCGCAATGATGCTTTCATGAATGTTAGCGAAGTCAAAGGCAAACAATGTGGCATCAGGCACCGACCATGCATCCACCGAGTGACCATGCCGGAAAGCGTATTGCGGCCTGAGATGTGGCAGCGTATCCACAATCAGAAATGCTTTGCTGGTGCAGCGATCCGTTTCAATCCAAAAATCTAACAGTCTTTGTGAAAGATGCTCAGCGGCCACTCTGGGCAAGAGGTCGGCGGGGTTATGAGGAGAAGACAAGCCACGATCTCGCGCGTAGGAAACCAGATTAGGCGCGTGAATGTGGTCAATGACCACCCACTGCATTCCGCCACTGCTGCAAAGGCGCGAACCCACAGGCGGCAATCCCAAACGGGCGGCTTGTTCCGCGCGGGGATGTATCAAAAGCGGCGCGGCGGCATCATTCTCTGAGGATGCAGAGGACGGAGATACGGCAAGCAGTTGGCAGATAGAAGTTCTCCTCTTAACAGTTTCTATTATGGCATAAGTTGCGATGGAAAGTTGTCACATAAGTAGTTGGCCACAATTAGATTAAACCAAACTGAAGGGTGCAAAGTTGATATGAAGCAGGGTTCCGACCGCAGCCAAGGCTTGGTTGACGCGATAGAAGAGCGTTTGGGCTTCAAAATAATCCTCTGGTTGCAACCACTCATATTTGAGTTTACGCCACAGAGTTTCTGCCAGATTAAGATGGGGTGAATACGTTGGCAAAAAGAACAGCAACAATCCTCGCTCCTCCCAAATAGGCCGTCGTTCCTGGAGACACTTAGCCACATGAGTGGGCGCGTTATCCAGAACAACTACCGTAGTTTTCTGGGTGGTATGGGTAATTTCAAAGGACAAGCGTTCCAGTTGTTCCACCACAAAAGCGCTGCCGATACGTCCCTGAGTGGTGGCATAGCGGCACTGATTCTTGCGGCTCAGCAGAGCAAAGCAGTTCAAGCCCGCTCCGTTACCTGCCGGCATAAACACTTCTTCGTCCTTGAACTGCCACCCATACGGCACGCACGGCTGCATCGACACGCGGCTCTCATCGGCATAATACAAGTCGATCAAACCACGCTCATACAGCTGTTCCAACTCGGCTAAACATTCGACTTTGTGCCGGTAAAACTGCGCTTCTGGCTGTTTGCGGGGACGTTTTCGCAGCCGTTTAAAGCGACCACCGTTTTTTTCACAAAGCGGCGCAGCGTGCGCTGGCTAAAACTCTTGCCCAGCACATTCTCCAACTCGGCTTTGGCCACCCCAATGCGCTGGCGGTTGTTGGCTACGGCCAGACGAACCGCCTCCAAGTCCGTTGAAGCATCCAAAATCGCACGGCGTCCGCGACCGCTTTGGGTGTGCAAACCACTCAGCCCCTGAGTTTCGTAACGCCGTAGCCAGTTGTTGACCACCACCGCACAACAGCCCACAATCTCAGCCACCCGTGCCGAACTTAACCCATCACTCTTGAGCAAGATCATCTGACAGCGCACACGAAAAGCATGGCCGCCCCCTTCCCGATAACCTTTTTCCAAAGCCGCGCGCTGCTCCCTATCCAACTTGACACTTTTTATTCGTCCCATAACACAATAGCTTAACCTAATTCTGGCCAACTACTTAGGTGACAATCTGAGGTGCTTTGGAAATCTTATTTTTATGAAAAGCCCCCTTGTAACAATCTTAAACGACCGTTTAAGATTGTTACAGATGATTGATTCGCCCCCCTACCCCGCTAAATTCGTCGC
>MWWI01000121.1_pt1 | contig 17208 bp, 23 predicted proteins | sample 1047321 | NCBI WGS metagenome assembly MWWI01 (sample SAMN06349966, study PRJNA376086) | soil metagenome | isolation source: FI-1 sample Antarctic (ecotone) soil | place: Antarctica | reverse complement strand
CCCCGGCGAGTAGTCGCCTTTTATATATTGGTAATGATGCCACCCGGCAAAGCCCGGCGCATCCCTAGAAGAGCTTGCGCCAATAGGCGAGTAGCGTATGTACCAAGGAACGATAAGTAGGCCGTTTTTTGCTCGGAGACCTACCAGCGGTCGGCTGACGGCTTCCCTACTGGCGCGGCCTCTTAGACGTCTGATGCGTAATTGAGGACCACGGAGAAGGAGTCGAGAACTTATGCTGGTACCGAACCTTCGCCCAAAGGCGGTGCTGCCGCATGGACCTCGACTCCTTCCTGGTTTCATTGTACGTTTCCGTGGACGACTGGTGGCAGGCAAACCATCCCCCGAACCCACGCCGGCCGACCGGCCCTCCTCTCCGAAAGCGAGGTCCTTACGCTCGCCATACTCGCCCAGTGGCCCCGATTCCGCAGCGAGCGAGACTTCTGGCGCTTCGCTTGGGCTCACCTCGCCGGGTTCTAGCTCACGTGGATACCTATCCATGCCCATGCTCGGCATCCTACACCCCGCTTCCTGGAGTAAGGCACCCGGGACTGTAGAGAGCCTCCCGGCCGTCGGTCGGGTCGGCGTACCAACCCTGCTCGAGGAGAGCGTCCCGCGTATCCTCGACGCTCTCGTCGGAGATCTTCTCCATGTCGAGGAAGTAGCACGTAGAGGAGGCATCTTCCGCCTTCACGCTCGTGGCCAACACGAAGAACGCTATGACCACCAACGTCGCGGCCAACACGAACGCGACTATCGCGGCGGCCTTCACGACGCCTCCGGCGCCGGAGTGCCCGGACTGCAGGGGTAGCTGAGAGCGCTACCTCCGGTCACTAGACGCTCCTCTCGCGTGGTGATAACCAAAGCTGCAGCGGCGCAATGATCGCACAAGGCCACCGTTAACCTCTCGTCGAGGCGCCGGAACGCACCCGGCCGGTGTCCCTGGGCGCGGGCGTCCACGGAGGCGTCGCCTATCGCCTCCAACTCCATGGTGGTGAAAGCCTCGGTGGACATCTTAGACCACCGCACGACCTCGACGATGACGGCGGGTCCGGCGAGCAGCACCCCCGCCGCGATGGAGCGGATCATCGGATGACCCGGACGATGTAGACACGCTGCATCTTCCCAAGAACTCGCCAGGAAACTTCCCGGGCCGCGTCTAGCGCGTCAGCTTCCGTCCTCGCCACCGTCACGAACCGGTCCTCGCCGTCGATGACGGCCCACACCTCGAACGCGCCGAACGTCGCCCCGCCCTGCGTACCGGGGCCAGACACCTTGTGTCCGACCCCATCCTCGTCGTAACGAATCATGCCCAGTACCCCCCGTTCACGCAGTCGGCGCAAAGCCGGTCGCCAACGAACCAACTCAAGAGTTCGTCTTCTTCTCGAACCTCGCTCACGAACCTCCAGGACACGCGATTACCACAACAAGCACACGTCGTGCTCTTTGCCTTGGCGATCGTGGCCGCCGTCACGTGCTTACAGGACTCGCCCCGATACGTAAAATCGGCACACTCGCACGACTCGCCCCGCCGGCCAAGCACTACCTCGTAAACGCTGGTGAGGTCGTGTTGGGAGGGGACGAGCCAAACGCCGTGCTCGAAGCGGATCTCGGTACCGTGCTCTTCCCAAAGCTGGCGTCCGCGCTCGACTCTGGTGGTGGATTGGTGCGCTGGTTGCGCTAGACTCTGCTTGATCAAGAGTTCCTCCTCTTGGTCCGGGCTCCGGGGTGTTTGCTCACCGCCGGGGCCGTTTTCTTTGACGCTTGTATTGTCCCATTTTTAACACGGTAGGTCAATGGTTTTCGGGATATTTTTCTAAATGTTTTGTCCCACTTATGGTATTATGTACGTATGCTAAAGAGGCTTTCAAACCTACAGGCGGCGCGTAAGAAGCGCGGCTTTGTTCAAGAGGATCTGGCGGCGCTTACTGGTATATCGCGCTCGACTATCGCGGAGCTCGAGACCGGGGTGCGTAAAGCGCGTCGTGGTACTACTGAGAAGCTGGCGGCGGCCTTGAGGACCAAACCAGAGAAACTCTATTGAGTGGCTATCCTTACATCTGGGCCTGGGGTAAATGGCCTTGCGAGGAGTGGTACGTCCGTACGGACCCCGGGGCCATAGGACCGGGGCTTAGTGTCCTCCGGTCCCCCTAGCTACACGCCTACAGAGAAGCGGCGTGTAGCTCGCCTACTTGCATCTGGAAGTGCTCCGCCAGCACCTCTTTCGGAAACCCTTTACCACACTCGGGGCCGATGCCTAAAGTCTTCGAATCCTCATGGGTTAGAGCCCGCCCACACATACAACAACGCATATTCCACTCGGCGAACCTCTTAGCCGCAAGAGCCGGGTCCTCGAGGATGGTTTCGATAATGGCGTCTCTATAGGGGTGTCCTACGGTCTCGTACCAAGACCCCACAAACCAACGCTTCTCATCTCCTTTTAGTTTCTTGAGCCGTGGATCGTTGGTAAAGAGGGTTGGCCCGTAGCGAACCTTGGCTCCGCGAGGTTTCCACGGTTCGAATTCTGGGCGCTTTCTCTTGCCTACATCCTTGCGCCTCCAGTAGGTCATCTGCTCTATACCCTCACGCGGATCGGATACAGCATAGAAGCCTTCTGGTAGGACCTGCCAGTCTGGCTGAGCGTAATCCCAGGCTCTTGTAGATTCATGCTCCAGACACTTTGACCGGTGTAGGAGATCGTTCTCCTCTTTTGTAAGAGAGTCTTCGATCTTGTTTATGGTGTACGAGGCCTCTCCCAGCCGCTCGTAGTGCGAGCATACCTTTATCGGTAGCGGTTCCTAATCGAATGATACAATCGGAGAATGATTACTCAAAGTCTTACCTGCTATCACTGCGAGAGCGAAAACATCGTCAAGAACGGCAAGGCTCCAAACGCCAAGCAGAAGTACCTCTGCCACGATTGCGGTCGGCAAAGCCGCGATGATCCCGGCTCCAACGCCCATCCGCCGGAGAGGCGCGAGGAGATCCTGCGCGCTTACGAGGAGCGCTCTAGCCTCAGAGGGCTCGCGCGCACCTTCGGGATCTCGCGCAACACGGTCACCCGTTGGCTCAAAAAAAGGTAGCCAGTTTGCCTCCCATCTCACGAACGTTGGTGCCCGCTTCGTCGTCTTCTGACGGACTCGTCCTCGAACTCGACGAGCTTTGGTCCTTTGTGGACAACAAGGCCAACAAACGCTGGGTTTGGATCGCCCTTGCCAGAGACACTCGCCAAGTGGTCGCCTACGTAATCGGTGATCGTGGCGAGCGGACCTGTCGGCGATTGTGGGAGAGGATCCCAGGGAGCTATAAGGGAGGGTATTGCTACAGCGATTTGTGGGAGGCTTATCGGGCGGTCATTCCGGAGGATCGACACGAGGCGGTGGGCAAGGATAGTGGCGAGACGGCGCACGTGGAACGCTTCAACAACACCTTGCGCCAGCGAGTAGGGCGCTTCGTTCGCCGGACGCTCTCGTTCTCAAAGTCCGATGAGATGCACGAGGTCTGCCTCGAACTCTTCCTGCACCGTTACAACGCGGATGTCATTCTACATTGAGCCACTACCCCTTTATCTCGGGGCGCTCCCCGTCCAAAATGGCAACGCAGTACTCGCAGTCATCGAAATCCGTGGGCGCGGAAATCCACAACGCCTCTACATCAATCATCGCCTGGAGTACATGCTCGGGGAGACCTGAGCGAAACCACACCAGGTCTCTGTAGGCTGTTTTCGGCATTATTCTTCCTCCTCTTCTATCGCGTCTCGGCCCATCTGGACCGGAGCTATCGGCCTAATTCGGCTTCCTCGCTGCCTGCATCCCAAGCAGCATCATCCATCTCCTTGGTGAAGCTCTGCAGCTCGAGCTCCTTGCGGTCTATTTTCTCCTGTGTGAGCTTACACGCCATGTCCACCGCACTGAGGAGACTCTCCAGCGTACACTCGTGCTGCCACTTGTAAGGCATCTCGAAATCGTCGGAGACCTGGTCCTTCAGAAGTAGAAAATGCTTCATGTCTCCCGCACCGTCCCAGGCGCCCTCGTCTACAGCTCGAACCTGCTTAAGCCAGTCGCCCACCGTATAGTCACGCTCGCCGGTAAGCCAGTCCAGCGAGCCGTAAAGTTTGTGTATCTCGACATGCCCTTCGCAGCTATAGTTAACATCGCCGTATATGCTCCTAAAGCCGAATACCGCTGGCCTCCAGCACTCCGAGCACGTATCCCCGGCCATTACCTCGACAGGTCCACTCTTCTTTTCGTCCATCTTTGCCCTTCCTTTCACCTTCAATAAAGGGGCCGAGCACTTTGTCCCGGCCCCTCGATGTACTCGGCCTCAGAAAGGAATGTCGCCGAAGTCCTCCTCAGTCTCCTCAGCCCGTTCGGCAGCGGTACCGCCGGAGAGGTCGGGGAAGATCTCCTCCTTGGCGTCGAGCCTGACGTAACCGTCGTCGGTCAGTTTGGTTGTACCCACGAGGGTCCCGCCGCTTAGGTGAGTGGCGAGATCGTAGAAGCTGTCGCAGTCCTGGATAGCCTTTTCGGCCTTCTTTCGATCGCCGCCCTTTACGGCGGCCAGGACGGAGTAAAGTGCTCCGCTTCGCCCAATCGCCATCTTGTCGGAGTCGTCTATCTTGTCGAAAATGAAGCCCTGTTTGTTCAAGGCCGTGGCGATGGTCTCGTCGTCGAGGCCTTCTTTGCGGAGCTTACGGACCTTGTCGAGCCGGGGTTGTTGGATACTGGCCCAGTACCGAGTCGAGTTGCCGAGATACTCCTCGGTTACGATGCTGAGGTCGAGCTCGATGCTGGGGCCGTAACGACCATCCGGGTCAAACGTGGCGTCCTGTATTGCCCACCGAACCTGTACGCCAGCCGGAACCTCAGTGCCGACTGATCCTGTCGTCTCTAGTGGCATTTATGCCTACCTTTCGTTGCGTTGGTGTCCTGGGGCGTTGCCCTGGGGCACGCTGCTGCTGGGTGTGACTAGACCTTGGGAAACGTGTAAGATTGCTACGTCATAGGCGGCTCCCTTCTTTGACTTCGCGGCCCGTGGCCTTTTTGTCGGCTCTCCTCCTTCGCCAGAGGTCGGAGAGTCATGTCCCTACGCCACCAGTATACATGATTTTTTGCGTTTTCATATGATTTTCCCGTTAAAGCCAGAAATTTCGTTTTCTTCTGTTTTTGTGTTATCCTGTAGCGGCAGTGTTCGACGGCAGCAGTCCGAGAGGAGACATGTGGAGCCAGGTGAGCAGATAGCCCTCCTACGGGAAGAGCAGGCGCTAACTCAAGCGGAGCTTGCTAAGGCAGCGCGTATTAGCCCCTCAACGCTCTCGCTCGTAGAGAGCGGAAGAGCCCCGCATCCGCACGTGGGGACCATGCGAAAGATAGCCCGCGCGTTGGGGGTAGAGCCGACAGAATTGTGGAGGACAAGAGAGACGACCCCCTCGGGAAAAGGCCCAGCCCGGAGGTTGGTCCGGGCGCCCTTGAAAGGTTGATTGAGCAATACGAATCGATCCGGTACCAGATACCTCGGTTCAACGATCTGTCGCCCAGCGAGAGAAAAGAATTGTTTGACCGGACCTGGTCTCTGCGGGAACGCGTTTACGAGGCTCGAGACATCCACTCGGGACAAGAGGTGGCTCTGCTACACGATGCATTATCGCACGCGGCACTCTACTTTATCGAGGTTATCGAGGTCGCCCTCCGAGAACGGGAACAGAGCCCTGGCGAAGCCGCGCCGGAGGAGCTGTTGGGCGGAATAGGAAGTGTTACGCGGCTCGATGAATACCGGCAACACCTCAAGGTTTCATAGGAGCAGATGAAGGAGTCACCGCAAAAGAAGCGGGGCCCGATCGGCCGCCAGCCGCGAGCCCCCAAATCTGGAGGCATTGTAGCGCATGAGTAAAAACACTACCAACGAGATTCAACCGGAGAATATTCCCGACGAATTGAAGCAACTTGGCCAGTGGGTCAATTGGCATGGCGTATGGGACGAGAAGAAGAAGAAGCTAAACAAGATCCCCAAGAAGCACGACGGGCGTGCTGGATCTTCCACGGATGAGAACACATGGACCTCGTTTGTTAATGCTCTTAGTGTCGTCGGACAGAGGTACCGCGACGGTATTGGACTCGCCGGGTTAGAGAGGACGCCATTCACCGGGTTAGACATAGATTCTTGCGTCAACCCAGAGACGGGAGCGATCTCACCGTACGCCATGGAGCTGGTGAAGGAATTCTCCTCCTACACGGAATATACGGTATCGGGTACGGGTTTGCGTATCTTGATCGAAGCGAAAAAGCCTCCGGGTTCGTGGTGTGCCTCCAAGAATGCCGAGCGAGAGATCGAAGTTTATGACCGGGGTAGATTCTTTACCGTCACGGGGTTACACCTGGAAGGAACGCCGAAGTCCATCGAGAGACGCCAGGAGGCCCTTCTGACTCTCCTGGAGAGGGAAGCCCCACCGCCGAAGCCTAAGCCCGAGAGGAAGCCTTACAACGGCTCCCCTGACTACCGGCTCGAACTCGATGAGTTCTTACAAGAATCCGGCGTTATGGTGCTCGGTCTCATCAGAAGCGACCAGTCCTCAGAGCGGGCTTACACCATCGTTTGTCCGTGGTTACACGAACATACCGGCGGTGACACAAGCGGTACGCGTGTTGGTCAATACGCCACCGGTGCCCTATGGTTCCAATGCGACCACGGACACTGTGACGGCCGGAAGTGGGAGCACTTCCGAGAGCGTCTTGATCCAGAGGCCTACAGGCGCGGAGACGCTGTTCCGATTTACCTCAACGGCCACAAGGAAGAGGAGCCGATAGAAGGCGGTGTAGCCTCTAACCCGCTGGTATCGGGACTCGTAGACCTCGCCGTTATTATCGAGAACGGGATAGAGCCTCCGGCGGAGCTGGAGCCGGGCATCCTCCTTAGAGGCAGGGTTCACCACATCTTTGCTCCCGCCGGGGTAGGGAAGACGTACCTTGTATTGTGGTTGATCACTCGCTGTTTGAGTAGGGGTCAGAAGGTTCTCTACCTGGATGCGGAGAACGGACCACGCATTATCTCCGAGCGGTTAGGACAAATGGGAGTCAGCACCGAGGAGATACGCGAGTATCTTTACTACCTGCCGTTCCCGACCCTCGACATGAGTAAAAACGGCCACAAGAACTACATGGCGCTAATAGAAAAGACTGAACCCGTCCTGGTCGTTTTCGACTCCTGGATCAAGTTCTTGTCTTCCGCCGGTCTCGAGGAGAACGACAACGATCATATTGCTAAGTGGGCCGCCCACTTTTTACAGCCTATCCGCAACGCGGACATTACCAGCGCGGTCTTAGACCACGTACCCCACGATGGCACCCGAAGCCGCGGAGCGTCTCGTAAACGAGACGAGGTTGACGTGCAATACGCACTCATAAAGACAAAGCACTTTGACCGCGCCAACGTGGGCGAGATTCACTTGAGGCTAGAAAAGGATCGGGAGGGATGGCTCCCGCAATCCTCCACGTTTTCTATCGGCGGCAGTGAGAATGGTTTTGTCTTTTCTCAAAGTTCCGGGACCATAGATGGCCCCGGAGAGATTGTGGTCAAAGGCATGGAGCGGATAGCGTTTGATGCTTTGGTTCACAACTTCGGCAGCGGCGGAGCAAGGCATAACGAATGGCTAAAAACCTGTGTGCCAAAAGCGATGGGCGAGTCCTCTTTTAAACGCGCTAAAAACGACTTAATTAGGGTCCATTTGGTGCGTCGGGAAGATACCCCCAATGGACCCAAGTATTATCCGAAGTCGGGTCCAAGAGGGTCCAAGGGCGATGGACCCGACTTTTCCCCACAGATATGGGAAATTCCCGATAGGGTCCAAGAGGGTCCAAACAGGGTCCATGGACCCGATGGGAACGAGGAGGGTCCACAGGGTCCACACCCCTTAGGGGGTGGACCCATGGACCCGACCCATGAACCTAGGGTCCAAAACGACGAGCTGGTCGAGCGTGTAAGGCAAGCATTCGAGTACGGCAACGCTCCGAAAAAAGCATTAGAGCATTACCGAGACGGTGGCCAGGATATGGACGCTGTCGTAAAGAGCGTTATGCACTACTACGCACGCGGCAAAGACGACCCGGGACGGTGGTACGCCTCCGTTGTTTTCGTTGTGGGAGCTATGAAGGGAGGGTCGTGAAGGCGTGCTAGTAGCTAAGGACATTACCGGGCTCCAGGTCCTCGCGTGGCGGGCTCACGCGGGAGTAGAGCACTTCTGTCCCGAGTGTGGAGAACCTGTATACGTACGCGATCCTGAAGACCGGGTAACGCACTACTGCCACTACCCGTCCTCCTCTTGTAGTTACGGGACCGGAGAAGGGGAACGGCACTGGCGGATAAAAGCCGCCGTGATGGACGAGGCCGCCGACTTCCCGGACGTTGCCTTCGAGAAGGAGGTTGTCCCTGGACGCCGGGCTGACGTAGTGATCCCGGGGCCCCGGGTGGTGGTTGAATGCCAGGTATCTCCCATGAGCAGCGTCGAGTGGATGCGTAGAACGCATGACTACAGCGTGGCGGGATACTCAATACTGTGGTTATGGGATGCCAGGAGAATCTTTGCTCACCGTGATCCACAAGAACTTGATTTCGGGGTGGGGGTCCCTAGGGAGATAGTTCTATGCCACCGCGCATGTTATGGACAGGTTTCCGTTTATTCTCCAGAGACCGGCGGCTGGTACTCGGTACACCTAACCCGAGAGACGCGTGACGGGAACTACGTGGGGCGTGATCGCCGCCGTCCTGTGCCGCGATTACTCGACGATAGCAAGCCGATGATTAAGAAGTCAAACCTCGACGGCCTACGGCTCGTAAACCTTGCTCCCGTGTGGTGGAAGGAACGGAGCCTAGCGGCATGAACAATAACGACAAGGAGGCAAGTATGGACCTAGGCCGCCACGGGCCGGGAGATAGTCCACTTCCCTATAATACTTCGGAGACGCTTCCTACCCTCGAGGTGGGACGGCCTTCCTCGACCGGAGCGCAGCCATGCACTCCGCACGATCAGGATGATGGGCAACCGGATGGGCAACCGGAAAGGAGTTCCTAGTTTGGTTTTAGACGTAGCGGCCGTCGCGGCCGCCGAGGCGGCGGAGAAGGCGGAGAGAAGCCTCGGCCAAGTCATCGAAGCCCGGTCGCGCAGCCAGGAAGCGGCAAATCGCACCGAGATGGCTTGGAAGGAGAGCACTCGAGAATTTAACCAGCGCCGGCACCGCGAGTACGCCCAGGGATGGTTCGAGCACCACGCTCGCCAGCTCGCCGCGCTCGAGGAAACTTTCGGCGTCCTCGTCGCCCGCCACAGGGCCGAGAGAGACCGCTACGGGAAGATGCTGGGCATCAACGTGCCCGAGGCTTCGCCAGGCGCCGACGACCCCGGGGTAGCGTGATGCCCGTGAGATCCCGTATCCCCGCGCGTCCAGGGCGCCGGCCGAAGCCGTGTCGAGTGTGCGAGTTACCTACCGGCGAGCGGGACCTCGTAAACGGCGGTTTGCTCTCCGGCTGGAGCCCGAGGCGCCTCGCGGCGAGGTTCGGCACTCTGAATCGCACCGCCGTGGTCTTTCACCAGCGAAATTGTTTGAGCGAAGCAGGAAAGGAGGAGTAGCTTGGTACTTAATACAACTCGAGGGCCAGTCGAATACGACCGGTCTCGACCGGGGCACACGATCAACACCTCGAGGGTGACGGGCGAGGATATGCAGATTCTCGACGAGGAGCCAGAGATCATCGCGGTCGTTCCCGCTGCCGGATGGTGTGCCGTGATAGGCGGGAAGTCCATAACCCTCGTGGCGTTCGTCGCGCTAGACGACGGCAGAATGCATGGCGTCGTGGTCGGCGACGACGGCCGGGTCGACCTCGTCGAGAACAACGTCGAGACGTATGCAGGTTTCAGCGGATACACAAAGTAACCTAAACGATAAGGAGAATAGATATGCCAACCATTCAGGAGATAAAGCTCAGCTACGGCGAGGACCAGGCCGCGATAATCAACGAGAGCTTTGCTTTGGGTGCGGCGAACGGCCCGTCGAGCGCCATGAGCGCGGACCTCGAGACAACTTTAGGTCCAGAAGAAGCTAAAAAGGTCCGGATCGCCGAGAGCGTGCTCGCCGGGGATGCTGAGCGAGAGCGTTTGCGCGAAGAATACGAGCGTCTTGACCTCGAAAAGCGGGCTGCCATCGAGCTACGGGTCGAGCAAATAGAGCGCGAACTCTCCCCGGGGGAAGTTAACTTCGGGGACCGCTTAGCAGCAGCTTCAGCTAGTCCCGAGGCACTCATAACAGCCCTGGATTCGGCCCTCACCTCGGGCAACGAAGACCAGGCTCTCCTGGCTTTTCAGATTGCTCGCGAAAGGGACCTAGAGGACGTTGTGAGCCACGCCGTGACGGTCAGGGAGGATTGGGGCGACCTTTACGGGGAGCTGGCAGAGGCCGCCGAGGACCCCGGGCTCGACGCCGGCGATCGCTTCGAGATGTTCGCCACGAAAGTGCCGAGTAAAGAGTCGTTGCTCGCCAACTATCCGGTCGAAAACCGGAACATTTACGGGATGATGCGCTAGCCATGCGAACCGACAAACACGCAGAGGGCGCGGAGGAGGCCGGGGAGGCCACGCCGGGGGTGCAAGTCTTCGCCCCCGGCGAGGCGATCCCTAGCCCCCACGTTCCCGCCGCGGCCCCCCGCAAGTTCGAGCGCGGTAACGGGCCTCTCGACACGCCGAAGCCTCTTCGGCGTCAGGTTGGGCGTCGGATCTTCGAGTATGGGAAGTAAGAGGGGGTGGGGGTAGTGGTCAAATGCGGCGCTACTAAGCGGGACGGGTCGCCTTGCTCTCTCCCCGCACAAGGGTCTAACGGCCTCTGTTGGGCTCACGATCCCGCCAACGCGGATGTCCGTCGCAAGGGCGCCAGTAAGGGTGGTAAGAGCAAGCCTGGGTCCGAGCTAGGCTTGCTCAAGCGCAAGCTGATTACCCTCGGAGATGACGTCCTGTCGGGCAAGGTCGACAAGGGCAAGGCGTCCGTGGCCGCACAGTGTTATGGCGTGGCGATAAAGGCCGTCGAGGCCGAGACGAAGAACCGCGAGCTAGAAGAGTCTAGGATCGTCGAGACCCAGCTGCGCGTCCAAGAGCAGACCGAGATCATCTCCAGGATGGAGCAATTGGAAGAGCGGCTGGCGCTAGAGAAGAAATCGGAAGGTAGGAGATCTCCGTGGGGCGCCTAAGAAGCTGGATAGAGCGATTGGAGCGCGACAGCCGGGACGAACAGATCGTTATTCCACAACAGGACGGCACGGTGGCCAAGTTCCCCGCCGACGCGGCCCTCGAGGCGTTTGGACGCGAGGCGGAACGTTTTCGAGCCATCCACCGGCGGCAGGATCCCGGCGAAGCGCATCCCTTGACAACGGCGAAACGCTCCGCCAGGTCCCCCCAACCGTTCACCTTTGATGCAGACAACCAGCCCAGGAGGACCGAAGGGAAGTAGTAGACGGTGGTTTCGACCCGGATACGGCCCCGGGGAGTGTAATGCGCTCCGGCGCCCCACCGCTCCGGCGCGGTTTATTCCTTTGTCGCGCCGGGGCTCCGCCACGGTCGTCGGCGCAACCCCGTCTCCCACCTTTGGGAGAACCTGGGAGAAACTGGGAGCGCCCCAGTCCGCTGGCATATCCCTCTGGAGGCCTACCCCTCCTCGACCGGAACACAGTGGTGCGAGGATGCCGTCCATTGGCTGCGCTCCCTAGCGGCGAGGGGTCGGATAGGGGTGTAGGATGCCCCCATGGGAGAGGACGCCATACCGGGCGGCGACCAGGTCGGTGGACAGGGCAGCGCTCAGCATACTAGTCGAAAGCTAACGGTTGCCCAGGCCGCCGACACCCTAGGCGTGACAGTGGACGCGATTCGATCTCGTATAAAGCGCGAAACTATGGAGCATGTGCGTGAAGAGGGTCGTGTCTATGTCATACTAGGCGCGGAGCAGGGCGAGACTAGTACCGACCAGGCCAACGACCAGCGCAGCGCCCAGTATGAGGGCGTCGACGACAACACCCCACCGGCCGCTGGCCACCGCGACGAGCTGGTAGAGGAGCTGCGCGACCGTGTACGCGCCCTGGAGGAAGCCAACCGTGAGAACCGCCGTATTATCGCCGCGCTTACCTCTCGCATCCCCGAGATAGAAACACCGCGAGAGGCGCGAGAGGCGCGAGACGCCGCCGAGACTGTCGCCGAGGATGGCGAGGGTGCAGACACCCCAACCGACCGGGGGGACCGGGAGACGGGCGTACAGCGCCGCTCATGGTGGCGTAGGTTCTTCGGGTTCGAGTGAATATCTATCCAAGCGTGTATCAAGATGCCTCGACTACTGCGCTTATCGGGAGGCCGAACGGTGCTGTGCCCCGGTCCTATTGGATAAGGATTCGCGGGTTTGAATACGAGTTTCCGAGAATAACTGCTCTCGGCAGCTCGTGAATAAAGGGACCCCACCCCTAGTTCTAGACGGTAACTCAGAGTGTGTATCGTTAACCTTTTTATCATTGTTTAGTAAGATCTAACTTCTTGCACCCCAAAACGTATCATTCTTCAGCTATTTGTGTTGTGTTTTACATGGAAGAAGAACTAAGCCTGTTTAAAGGCTTTGTAGAGGCTAGGAACTCTGTTCCCTATATGGGTACCTGGGGCAGACGGAGCTAACGGTACAATCGGCTACCAAGGTCGATAGACCGGTAGGGGCCGGTTTTCTTTGGGAATGGTAAACCCTCTATAGAAAAGTGGTCCAATACAATGAGACGGGCGATACTTCTACTTACGGCGATAGGAACAGCGATGCTGATGGCTACCGGGGTAGCGCTGGCCGTTGCCCCCACCTACTCGCAAGGCTTCGAATCTGATACCACTGGCTGGGTACCCTACTACAACAGCAGTGTTGTGCGCGAGGCCTCGGGAAACACGAGCCACAACTACGCAAACCCCGTGGATGCGGCGAGCGGAAGCTACCTGGCCCGGCTTGGGCTCGGTGATTGCACTTATACCCTAAACCCGGCCTCCGGGACCAACGATAAGCAGTGCTACGGGCCGTTCACGCGCTGGGGCGGCTACAACGGCGGTTCGACTACCGGCGTCCCCTTGCCAACTGGAGGCTACACAACCCAGATTGACATCTACCTCGACACAGGTTGGGCAAAGGCAAACCCCGATACTCGCTTCGACTTTTCCTCGGCAATCAACGATGCGAGCGGCAGCTTCATGCGTGACTTCGTCTTCAACGCAGGCACGGATTTGACGAACGGGTTCGTCGTCTCAGCGAGCAACAACGCTACCCGCAGCGATGCCAATCCGTATGTGGCTGAGAATAAACACAACATCAGCGACCCCGGCTGGTACACGTTCAGTCACAACTTCCACAAGGACAGCACCAACAACTACCTTGTCGTCGATATGGATATCAGCCACAAAGGCGGCGCGTCCGTAGCTAGTTTCTGGTGCGAAATAGCCTCCGCAGGTTAGGATTCGTGCTGCGACCACAACCCGAAACCCAACGGAGGCTACGACACACATGATAGTCGATCGATACGAGCCCGTGAACCTCTCGGAGCTAGTACCCAAGCTGCGCTTGGAGATGGAACCCCAGCTCGCCGCGCTCGACCGGCTGCTCGAGGACGACGAGCTTTTCGTCCGGGTCAAGGCCGACCTATCCAAGCGCCGCCCGAACTCCGAGAGGCTCGGGCGCCGTTCGACGCCGGTGGAGGTGATCCTCAGGATGCTGGTGGTCAGGCGCCTGTATGACTGGAGCTTCGAAGCTACCGAGCGCAACGTGTCTGATTCGCTCATGCTCCGGCGGTTTTGTCGGCTGTACCTGGAGCCCGCACCCGACGACACGACGCTCATCCGATGGGCGAACCTGATCGGCCCTCAGACGCTCGAGCGCCTAAACGAGCGGGTGGTCGCCTTGGCTTGTCAGCGCAAGGTGACGAGGGGTAGGAAGCTGAGAACGGATGGCACGGTGGTGGAAACGAACATCCCCCACCCGCGCGACAGCGCCTTGCTCAGCGATGGGGTCAGGGTACTTAGTCGTCTCCTCGGCAGGGCCAAGGGGGTCTTGGAGGGAACCGGCGAGTTGTTCCGTAACCGCACCAGGAGCGCCAAGCGGCTCGCCAGGCGCATAGACGAGACGGCGCGCCGTCGCGGAGAGGAGGCCAAGGGAGCCCTAAAGGGCGCCTACGAGCGGCTGATGGGGGTCGCCAAGGCCAGCTTGAAGCAGGCCGGGAAGGTGCGCCAGATGCTCCCGCCGGAGGCGCGGCGCGGGCTGGCCGACGAGCTCGAACGCTTCGAAGGCCTGCTCGCGCGGGTGGTGGGCCAGACCGAGCGACGGGTGCTAGACGGCGAGAGCGTTGCGGCGGTCGAGAAGTTGGTGAGCCTCTTCGAGGCGCACACCGCGATCATCAGGCGCGGCAAGGCGGGCAAGGAGACCGAGTACGGGCACAAGGTGTGGCTAGATGAGACCGAGGGCGGCATCATAAGCGGCTACCGGGTACTGGAAGGCAACCCGGCCGACCGAGACCAGCTACTGCCCGCCCTGGAGCATCACGAGGAGAGGTTCGGGAAGCCACCGCGGCTGGTGGCGGCGGACCGGGGAGTGTACTCGCCCGATAACGAGCACGAGTGCCGAAAGCGGGGCGTCGAGCGGGTGTGTCTGCCCAAGCCCGGCAAGAAGAGCGAACGGCGCCAAGAGCATGAGAGGCAGGGGTGGTTTAGGCGGGGGATGCGCTTCAGGGCGGGGATCGAGGGGCGCATCAGCGTGTCTAAGCGCCGGGGGTTCCTGGGCCGGTGCCGGGACAAGGGCGAGGAAGGCTTCGATAGATGGGTAGGGTGGGGAGTGATTTGCTCCAATCTGGGCACCATCGCTGGAAAGATGGCTACCCGGTGAGAGGCAAAACCGGTGAGGGACCGACTTGAAGTAGGAGAGAGGCTGTACCCAACCTCTCTCTACCTATTTCGCACCAGAAACTAGCTAAGTGGACTATCCCGTCTGCGGGCGATACGAATCCAGGTTGCAACCGCTACGGGTGGTTCGTCAACCAAGAGATTCCTGACTTGCCAATCGACAACTCCCAGATGACGGGCTGCGGCACGCCGCCCGCCCCGCCTCCGACCCCAGTTCCGGTGGACATAAAACCCACCTCTTGCCCCAACCCCATTAGCACTAGCGACAACGGTTCTTATCCTGTGGCGATCCTGGGCACCAGCGACGTCGATCCCTCCCAGGTCGACCCCAATTCGGTCATGCTAGAAGGGACAGTCTCGCCGCAGCTACCCGTAAGCAAGGGGGCCATCAATGATGTGGCAGCACCCTTCACGGGGAGCATCAGTAACCCGCCAAAAGCTACCAACTGCACCACGGCTGGACCTGACGGCAAGAAGGACCTCAACCTGAAGTTCGATGCCAAAAAGGTGCTTGAAAAGCTGGGCACGGTTGCCAACAAGGACGTAAGGGTCCTTCACCTGACCGGCAAGCTCAAGCCTGAATATGGCGGTACGGCCATCAAGGGTGAAGATGTAATAATTGTGAGCCAAGTCACTAGCGGCAAGAAGAAGAAAAGGAGCCGCGGTTATGAGGACTGGGGTCTCTAAACAGCCCTGGTCCTATTGGATAAGGATTCGTAGGGTTGAATACGGGTTTCCGAGAATTATTCTTCTAGACAGTTTGTGAATAGGGCCGTTCTTGGGACATTGTCCCGGTCCCTACTAGGACGAATTACCTATGGCCGATTCGCAGATCGATTGTATGATCATCTGGTAACGTTTTCGGATAGGGATCGTATTACCCTAGGTAGGACGATCCCGCAACAAGGAGGTAGCGCACCATGAGACGTACCAAGACTGTTTTTGCGGTAGTTGCGGTGATGGCCGCTATGTTGGTGGCTTTCGCCGCCCCGGCCATGGCGGACGACAACGACGACTGGAACTGGTGGAACCATAGCGCTGATTCCGATTGGTATGATGAGTTGTGTAGCCCCGGTCTCCCCGACGGCATCTACGTCCCCGGATGCGTCTTCAGCGACGCAGACGACAACGACTTGCGCTTTGTTAGCGATGTTGACGATGACGACTTCCGCTTCGTTGGCGATAACGACTTCGACCGCTTCGACCGCTTCGACGGCGACCACGACGATGACGAACAGAGCTTTGTGAGGATCGTAGACCGCGACTAGGCAACGCACTAAGAAAGCAGCGCCGAGGGGCCGGGGCGTAGTAGATACCCTGGCCCTCTCTTTATGCCTAAGTTTCCGAGAATCTCCATTGCCGGAAACCCAGTTTCCGAGAATGCTCTTTAGCGGAAGCCTGGCGAGGGCCAGCTAATCAATACTGATAATATAAGTAATGATTATAGAGATACGCCCACCGGCACCTCGCGAAATTACACGATCCGCCGCCTCAAATCAGAGTCTCACCCCACGCCGGCGCAGATCGGCAGCTGCAACTCCGGGAACGCCTTACCCCACCCCGGTGGGGCTGTCAGCAAAAAGAGAGGGCCGGGGTCTTATCTGTTGAGGAAGTCTCGCGTTTGTCGCGGAGCGTCGGGGTGGTCGTTATACATGTAGAGGGTCTTGTCCTTGATCGCGTACTCGACCGTGTAGCCGAACTCCGGAAGTTTCGGGAACGGCCCGCCTCGCAGCGCGACCGCTTCAACCGCCCAAAAAATCAGCTCGGAGCTGCCCAGGCGAACGTGGAATTCCAGGCGTGGGTCGTCTACCTGGTCGAGGTAATCGACCGGGACGAGGAGCCACCATCCGCCCTCCTCGTCAAACTCCGTAACGTGGCCAGGCGTGGGACGGTCGAACGTTTCCCCGTCGGCGGGCTGTACCGTCGTCAGGGGCCCGGCTACGGCCGTCAGTTGCTCATCCCATCCCTTGCGCCGCGCCAGGCGCAGGCACGCCTTATCTACTGTGCGCTGGTCGGTTACGAATCGGTTCATGGTCTCGTCGTGGACCACGAACCCTTGCATTACGTAGGCGCCAGTCTCCGAATCGGCGAGCTGCGCCCACTCCTCATGATCTTCTACCGGCCTGACCTCTCCTTGCATTCCCATCCTCCTCGTCGTCACGCGTAGCTGCCTCACCGCGCGAGCGGCTGTACTTCTCTCTCGATGCTCTCCCCGACCCGGTCCTCCTCGACCTCCAGGTCGTAATGGGTCTGGAGGTTGAGCCAGTACTGGGGAG
>MWWI01000120.1_pt1 | contig 17424 bp, 19 predicted proteins | sample 1047321 | NCBI WGS metagenome assembly MWWI01 (sample SAMN06349966, study PRJNA376086) | soil metagenome | isolation source: FI-1 sample Antarctic (ecotone) soil | place: Antarctica | reverse complement strand
AGGCTTTTAATACTCTTACTTCATCGGCTTGCAAAGGATGCTCACCGGAAAGGCTGCCTTTTTTGCGGTGAATCATTACCCGCAAAGTTTTAAGGTCAAGGTCGCTGTGTCTGAGTAATCCGATCTCGCTTGCTCTGAGTCCGTGCCGGTAAGCTAAAAGGAAAATAGCTTTATCGCGCTTACTGGTTATATTTTCAAAAAGCCGCTTTGTTTCGTCAAATGTCAGAAACTTGATCGTCTCGGTTCTCCGGGCGCGGCTCTGTTCAATTGGCTTTTTCTGCGTGGTTGGCACGGATGAAATTATTAGACAAAATAACTGTTTTGTCTAATAAGAAATAGATTTTCAATGCAAAACCTTTGATTTTCGGACGGCGAAAATCAAAGAAAATTAACTGTAATGTCTAATAGAATTTATTTAACGTGATTCGGCGGTGTCCGTTGGTCATCTCTCTTCAGCTTAAAAACGCTCTTCCTCGTGTGAAATTATTATACAACCTCTGATAGAATTGCTTTTCATTAGAGTTATCTTTCAAATTTTCAGCAAGGAAGTGATGTCAACTAATGAAACTTTTCAATTCTTTTCTTGTCGCTTTAACAGTCTTCGTTTTCATTTTCCCGGTTAATGCCCAACGTCCGGCACAGAAAACCGCAAAAACTCCGCTCGTTCGCTGCACAATACCTTTGGCAAACTCGCCAACGGTTAGAGAAATGAATCTTAAAATGTCGTATTTCGAGTATAAACTTTATATGACAGACGTAGATCCGACTTTGCCTAGATATGATGATGGAAAACCCCCGCCGTTCACATTTAGTGCTTCGGTAATTCCTAAACCTCTTAAGCCTATTATTTTTACGAAAGAGATGGAGGAGTTTGCTCGAAACTACAAATCCGCGACTACAATAGCGAATGGCAACTCACTACCAAAACTAACTCCGAGAGCCGATCCGTCCGTAGATGTTAAGAATTTTCACTTGAGTTTTTATGGGCGCGTTGAACCGTTAATTTACAGTTTTCAAATTAATTATTCGGATACTCTTGCCTTTGATGGCGACCAGCAAATTAAAGAGATTTTTGCCAAAAGTCTAAATATTCCCGTTGGTTCTTGGGTTCAAATTCAAGACCCTGACCTAATTCAAAAACTCATTACAGATGCTATTTATCAGATTACTAATTTTACAACCAAGACTGCGTATCCTGAATTAAAATTTTGGCAAGCTGACTGTAACGGATGGCGAGCGGTATATATCACAACCCTAGAAAATGAAGGGCTTTCTCTCATACTTAGTAACTCTTATGTAGTAGATAATTTAGAGAAATTGAAAGCTGCCTCCGATAAAGAAGTTAATGACGCGAAACGACAAAAGACCAGAACAGGCTTTGATCCTAGAGAATAATCAGCCTTTTAGAGAGTAGGTTTCTTAAGCATCCTAATTTTGGTAGCTTCAACTTATCAACTTCCGAAGGCGAAAATGAGCGATGTAAAAGTTTTTGCTACTCCCGAAGCATACGAACTTTTAACGGATGTTTCTAAAGGCGAAGAAACAAAGGCGGCAGTCCGGGCAGCGTTTTGGCTCGTCTCAGATAAATTAAAATGCGCTGACTACTTTATTAAAGACTGTCCGATTGCGCTTGCCGGTTATTGGTCTGACGATCCTTCCAAAGATTCAATTGTGCTTCTTGATAAAAGCGAAGGCTATTCACTTTTTTATTTTATGGACGATTACAGACTTTTCTTTGAAAAGCTCAAAACAGCTTTACCGATTTCCTTAGATTAGCGTTCCAGATTGGGATTTCGCACTATCTCAATTTCCGGCTTTAAACTAGTCTTTGCCAGATCCAATTCTTGCCGCTTCCAACTTTCGAGTTGGGCAATTTGTCTTTCAACGTAATCCTTATTAACAGCAATTTTACCGCCGCCTTCCTTCGTATAATCAATAACTGGCTTCGCGCCTATCGTCGGGTAGTATTCACGAAAAGAACATCGGTAAAAGTCGCCGTCCGGTCTTTCGGCGTAAATGGTTAATTGGTGCGCCTGTAAGCCCTGATTGTCTTCCAATACTTGCACCCCGTTTAACTCTTTAGAGCGAGCTACCGCTGTTGTCGCTGCATTAAGTATTAAATCATCTTTGATTGATACGCCCTTGTTTGCTTCAATATTTCTAATAATAAACGTGTTGTTAAGTCCCTTTTCGTTCTCGACAATTTCTAAATTATAGAGCGTGATTTTTTTATCGTCCGGTTGTCCCGGATTCTCGAAAGCTGCTGTTACTAATATGCTCAATCATTTGTCCTCCGATTTGAATTTCTGCTTCTAATCTTCACCAATAACTTGCTTTTTCAGCTTTTACTTTGCTATTCCGGTTAGTAAATCGTCATCGTCATCGTCATCGTTTTCGGCTAAATCCAACTCCGCTATTGGTGTCTGCATCGGTAGCAATTTCTGTTCTGTAAAACCTAATCTCTTTAAGTCTATGTCTATCCAATCTTCAAAAGGAAAGGGATTTGGATTTTTTCGATCAAGCCCTTTTACCGTTTCATCTAAGTCCTCAAGCAATCCGTTAAACAGTTTATAGCCGTTCATTTTGAGTTTATAAGCTCCGACGGAAATAGATTTATAATAGCCCGTCAATCCGTTCTGTATGTTCGTTTCCGGTATATGCGCGTTTGCCATAAACTCGGACGGTGAAACCGCGTGTCTGGTTCTTTCCTGTCCGTTTTTATCTAAAACGTCTTGAGTATGAAATACTGCCGCCGCATCTTCGGCGGTTGATGGAGAACCAAGCCGGAAAATCGCTTTGTGTTGACACATTCCCAAAAGCTCTTTTGCGCCGTCTTCGCCGTAAGCGTCCTGTAATCCGTGATTGTCTTGATAACCGACTACCAAACTCGCGCCGCGCTGCCTTCCCGTTGTGGCAATCGCTGATAAATCAAGCCTTCCGCATTGGCGAAGCTCGTCTATAACGATCCACGTCCGGCGGTTCGTATCATTGCTCTGAAATTTTATAAGTTGTCCAAGCCGAGCGATGATAAGTTGGTTGATGCTTCCTAGCGGCGTTCCGTCCTCCGCCGCCCCCAGAAGTAAAATGCTCCCGTTTTTATTGTCGAGCCACTTAGTCAGACTGATTCCCCTATCTTCCGGCATCGAAGCCCAAAGACCGGCGATGCCGTGAAATCTTTCCATTGAGCTTTGAAGCTCAAAAATAACGCCGTCGGTTGCCCTTCCTTTCCCCAAAAATGAATCGATCATATGTTTACGTTTCGGGCTGGCTTCCAAAACGGCTTTTATTCGTTCTTCGGACAAAGTAGCAGCGCACAAATCCCGGAGCGTCCACGCCTTACCGGACAAAACGAAGCAATCTAAGATAACCGTTAAAAGACTTCTCGCCCGGTTAGTCCACATTTTGCCCTCGCCGGTTACTACCGGAACGAACAAAAGCGCGAGTTTACCGGTCTCTTCGGTGTCCTCAATATCGCGCCACATTTCCCAGTAATATGAGCGGGTATCATAAGGATCTAAAATTTTTACTCGTCCGCTATATTGGTCTGTATCAATCCCCATTCCCGCTAGAATCGGCATCATCTCTCTTTTGGGGTCGTAAATAATTGCGCGGTGATCGGGCGTGTTTCCAACGTGTTTCAAAACGGATTGCAGGAAAAGCCGGATTGAAACAGTTTTACCGCTTCCGGGTGCGCCGACTGCCGCAAGTCCTAAATTTCCCGACTTAAACGGAAGATATAAACCGCCCCAAAAAAACTTTTTCGGGTCGTTTCTCGTTTTCCACCACGAAATAAATTTTGCCTTCCATTCAGGCAATAGAGTTTCGCCGCGCTCAATTCCGCTTTCATTGAACCGCGTAAAAAATGAAGCGATTAAATAAACGACTCCGGCGGTAAGAAGTGCTGCGCCGTAAGGGTAAAGATAGGTAATCCGGTGTCCGTCATAAAGCGGGTAAATATCAGTGAAGAAAATATAAGCGATATAACCGGCGACAAGTGCCGCGCCGACTTCAACAATGGACTTCGCGCCGTTCTGTATAAATCCCTGTTTAGCCATAATTATTTTTACCGCTTTTTCTACCGCGTTAATTGCTGCTCTCTCTCCTGAATGAGAGTGTGCGCCATTTCTTTTTGCCGTGATTTATTCATTTGCTTTGAAAGCTCGGTAAGCGTTTCTCCGGCATCTGATTTTTCAATATAAATTTTCGTTTCGTGGCGGCTCCGGCTCATCTGGACATAAGCAAGTTCTCTGTCCTGCATAGATCCACCGGCGAGAACAAAAGTATTATCAACGGTCTTTCCCTGCCCGGCGTGTGTCGTGCTTGCATACCCCAAATTAATATCTTTATAGATAAGCGTTGGAATTGTAACGCGCTCGCCGTTATCGAGTATTACGATTAAGTGTTTTTTGTCCGGCTCAAAGCCTCTGACCGTTCCAAAATAGCCGTTTTTTACTCCGTATTTTGTATTATTTTCTGTAAAGACAACTCGATCTTTTATATGAATAGTTTGACCGTTCATCGTAATTAATGCCGTTCCTAGCTCTCCGGCTTCTTCTCGTTTTAACTGCGCTTTGTGGTTAAGTTCGGCTTTTTCGGCTCTTGTTCCGACAATTATCAATGAATCTTTTCCGCTCTGGCTCCGGGCTTTGTCCCAATCGTTTATAAGCTGATTAATCGCGTCTCTCCGATTTTCCGAAACGGTTAATAGCCCGCGCTCGGCATAGGCTTTTAAGCCTTCCTGAGCGTTTCCAAAAGCAAAATCTTTAACGGCTTTTCGCGCCCATTCATCACGCTGCCGGACAATTTCGGTTAATTCGCTTTTTCCGATCCGGTTGCCTATTTCCTTAAACGGTGCGCCGTGTTGAATCGGTTGAAGCTGTTTTTCATCTCCGACGAGAACTATTTTTGCCCGGCTCCGGTGAACTTCGTTGATAAGCTGCGCCATTTGCTCTGTGCCGATCATCCCGGCTTCGTCCAAAACCAGAACCGTTTTCGGCGTGAATTTCAGCCTTCCGTTTTCAATCTGCATTAAGGTTTTGGCTATTGTCGCGCTTTTAATTCCCGAACCTTTTTCCAGTCCTTCGGCGGCATCTGCCGCAACTGCTCCGCCGCGAACCTCAAACCCTTGCGCCTCCCAAAATTCCCGCGCTGAATTTAAGACGGTAGTTTTTCCTGTTCCCGCCATTCCTGAAACGATGCTAATCGAGCTTTCATTCTGCGTAATCGCAAATAAAGCCTTTTTCTGCTCCGCGTTCAAAAATGAAGGGATCGAAGTCGTCCCGTGTCCGGGTATGTATTGCGCCCGGTTTTTCAACTCTTCAACCTGTGAAAGTAATTTTGCTTCAATCGCTATAATTTCCGGCGTGGTGTAATAATTCTCGCCGCGAATTTTTCCCAAATTTATGGCTTCGGTATTGAGATAAGTTTCAACGCCTCTCAAAACTTCAACAATTCCGATTCCGCGCCCTTGTCCGGCTTCCGCTGTCCGGCGAATTATCTCTTTTTCTGTGAAATAGGCTTTCGATTGCGTGATTTCCTGCGCGGCTGCCTGTGTCGCAAAAAGCGTTTCCAGTTCTTTATTCCGTATCGGTGCGCGGTTTAGAATCTGCTCGGCTGAAAAATTATGCTCGCGCCCGGTTTCCTGCCATCTTTCAAATAGAAGTTCTCTTGCAACGTGTTCTTTTTTCTCTCTGGTGCTAACCGTAAAATAAGCCGCCCGGCTCGCTCCGGTCGCGCCCTGCTCCTTCATCGCCGCTTCGATGGCTTCGCGCCGCTTTGAACATTCGGTTATGAGAGATTGCGGAACGCCTTCAATTTCAAAAGTCTGATTTTTTTCCGTTCGTTTCGCGCAAAGTCCTAAGCGGTTTTCAAGCTGCGCGGCAAGCTCGGCGCGGTATAACGCTCCGGCTGTCATTTTGTGTTGAAAGATCGCTTTTGTTTCGAGCGTTCCCGTTTTGCCGTCCGCTCTCAGTCCGACGTTCAAAACTACGGCGTGGGTGTGAAGCTGCGGGTCTTGGGCGCGGCTCGTGCCGTGTTCAAAAAGAGCGATCAGTAAATCGCATTCTTCGCGCTCGTTTCCGGCGTGTCCTCGCCGCGTGTAAGCTGCTTCCCTTTCCAGATATTCAAGGGCTTTTTTGACCGCTTCAAACTGCGCCGCCTGTATCTCTTTCCGGGTGGCTTCGTCCGCCTGACTCCATAAAACCGAAACGGATTTTGGAGCGGAAAACGTCAAATCCCAACCGGCGCGGTGGTTTTCCGCTCCGGCATTTTGGACAAGTCGCGTTGTGCCAAGCGGTGAAAATCCTTCGCAGAGATTTAGAAACTGTTCCTTATCAACCTGACCAGTTAGCCCGAACTTCTCCGCGCCGCGCCCCGTCCATTGTCCGGGCGGCTCGCCGCCGTCGTGATAGTAGTCCTCTGAACTTAAAGCGGCATAATAGCCGCCGCTCGCCGCGCCGATTGAAAGCAAAGTTTTTACCTCGCCGCTCTGATATTTTGGTCAACCCATTCCCGCGCCCGTTCCTTTGTTACGTTTTTGGTCGCTGCTAGAATCGCCTCGACCGAAGCGGCTAGGCATAGCCGTAAGTCTTCGACATTCTCGCTTAACTCGGAAATGTCTTCTTTGATTACTTGCCGCTCGGTGTCGTCGAGCGCGTCCATCACCAGCCGCCGGGCGTATTGTCCCGCGCTCATTTGAAATTTTGCGGCTTCTTTTTCGAGTCGATCTAAATACTCTTCGTCCAGTTGAAAGCCGACTGTTTTGGGCTTTGGTTTCATTTTACTGCCTTACTGCTTCCCTGCTTTTTTGCGGAGAATGTTATCACAGGTTCTTAGGATTTTCCTAAGAAAGTTTAAGACAGTTAAAGTAAATAGTTAAGTAACTTTGCGCCGCTTTTTCTTAAACCTTTGGTGAGTCAGGTGTGATTCAAATAATATGGATTTTGTATTTCTTCTTAAACTGCCTCCGAAAACAAAAAAACGCGGCTATTAAACCGCGTTTCCCTTTTGCAAATTGCTCCGTATTTTTAATATTCGGAAGGTAAAAGAATCGTTGTCGCTGACCTGTCGGCTTCCGTGATTATCCAGATTTTTTCTCCGGTGTTCGGAAGTGCGTAAGTCGAAACAATCCGAAAACCTTCTTTTAATGAAAGTTCGTTTTCCTTTCTGTCTCTCTTGCTAACGTCTCCCCAATCTCCCGATTGATGCCGGGCTAAGTAAGTCAGTCCGATTTCTCCGGCTTCCTCAAGTGCGGCGATTGCTCCCGGTGTTGCATAAATACCGCCAATCTCAAATTGAATGTTTCCTATCTGAGTTATTAATGGCTGCCGATTCTCTAAATTTCCTTTCTCGTTTTTTCTGTCCATACATTCCCTTAATTGGTTAAATAAACTACCCTTATTACTTAACCCATCGTTGGGTTTACTACAATAGCTATTTGCCTGTTTTTTAATCTTTTTTTGCTGCTTGCAAAGTTAACCGAACGATTGGATATTTACGGCTATGGACAAAAAAACCGGAAAAGATTTACAGGGCGGCGACTCTCAAAGCAGAAGCGAAGCGGCGCGGCTAATGGGTCAAGCCGTCACGGAAAAGAAACAAGAGGCGGCGCGGGAAAACGGGAAAAAAGGCGGTCGTCCTCCGGGAACTCCGATGACTGAAGAAGCGCGAGAAAAAATCCGGCAAGCTCTCCGGGAAAAACACGCCGAACGGAAAAACCTCAAACGCTCGGAAGCCAAATAATCCTTTACCCTTTTCAACTGAAAAACTGCTCCGACAATCACAAAAGCGTAAAGCCTTAAAAACTTAAAAGTTGGAAATCTTAAAAATCCGATCCGCTCGCTCATCGCTCGCGGGTTTCCGTGCTTCGCTGACGCTCGCCCGTTTTTCTAGAAATTAAAGACAGCAGCAGAAAGACCGCGCCGGTCGCGGATAGCCGGTTATCAACGAAAATTTTTAAGGTAATTAAGGAAAAAGTTTTGTTTTAGAACATCTGTTGTTTTTAACATCAATTTTAAGGCTTCTGGCTGCCTTCAGGACGTTCTAATTTTCAAATGGCGGGAAGACATCGGACTAATGGATTTTAATTTCGTGTTGCTCGGCTACGTCCTTTAGAATCGCTGTGAGCATTGCGCCCCTGCTCCGTAAATCTGTCAGCAACTCTTTTTCCTTGAATTGTCCGATGGCTCTAAAAATCCCGTCGCGTCCTAAACTCCTCGCACACTGAAGCCACCAGTTTTTACTTCCCGGCTCTCCTGAAATTTCTATTAGCTCCTCAACCAAAAATTCTAGGTCTGGATCGAAACTATTCTTCCTAATTGCGATTGAGTCTTTCGGTGATTGTTTTCGGTGAAAATAAGCAAGCCATTCCCCGCCTCGCCCGGATTTCTCAATTTTGAATGATTGCAAAATTGGTAATTTCTTTTCGAGTAATCCCTTTGCAGCTTGGGAAAGTATCGCCCGGACGTTGTTAGAACGCTTTGCTTCAATCGGCAGAGCTTTCGCCAGGTCGTCAACGTATCGAACATACATTTCTTGGGAGCGAAATCTTTTGGCTAAATGAATGGCTAATCTCTGCTCTAAAGGCTTCAACTGATAAAACAAGCGATTATCAAAGCCCAAAGCAAAAAAGCCGCGAGTTTGAGCAATTTCTTGCAAGGTTTGGCTTACCCTAACAAACCCAAAAGGCATCTGTGCTTGTGGAGAATTATGCTTGGCTTTGAAAAACACGACATTTTGAAAAAGTCGCCAAGACATATCTACATAGGATTTTGTGGATTTATCCCAAAAAGCATTCGTGCAGTTAAATTTATAATCTTCGAGAATAGCAAAATCTCTAATCATCCGGTCGTAGTCGCGTTTTGATGGGTTTCTATCGCCTCGACGTTGGAAAAGTGCGTGAATAGTTCCGAAACGAATAGTTTCGCTTTCTAACCCTTGCTCAACGTAAAGCTGCAACAAGTCATAAAGTAAAACCTGTGTGCTTGATCCGCCGAACCCATGTCTTCCAACAGAAACTTCCCAATGTCTTGTTACTGGCTCGCCGTCTTTGCCTTTAATGGTGTCGGTATAGGTTAGCGGTTTTTGTATGTCGTGGTTTTTAAGGTCGTTTTTGTAGAGTCTAAAAATTGGAAATTCTGCCAAGTCTAAATCATACCTTCCGGCGATAGACGGAACTTCCCTTTCTACTTTTATCGGTTTGGCTAGTTCTTCATCGGAATACAGACCAGTGCTTTTAAGGCTGCCCTTGATGATTGCCTTAATCTCTTTTTTGCTCTGTTTGTCAGCGTCCGATAAAACTTTTTTTTGCACTTAGTTTTTCTTTTAATGCATTAATATCTTTATCATTAGAATCTTTATTAATGCTTTATGTCCCGTAAAACCCTTGTAAAACAAGTAGTTATACCCCCCTCTTGCTAGTGAAAGCACGAACTTTTGCTAGTGAAAGCACGAACTTTTCGACTATTCCTGCTAGTGAAAGCACGAACTTTTCAGAGTATGTTTGCTAGTGAAAGCACGAGTCAATCCACAGCTTTTGTGGAAAACTTCTTACCTTAATTTTCGCTCTGTGGAAAACTTTTCGTAACTAAAAGTGTGCAGTAATTTCCAGTAAAAGCGTAAATAAGTTTTTACGCTTTTGTTAATTTACGGGAAATTTCTCTTCTAACATTGATAAAACTTCTTCCCTCATTTTCACCCGTTTTAGAGCGCATTGGCTCTTAATCCGGGCGTGAAGAGAAACCGGAATATCAATCGTAAATCTGGCGGTTGATTCCTTTTCCGGCTCGTCTCCGTTGGTGGTCAAAGTTGCGCCCTGATTAACGAAAGCATCAAGTTCTTGGGCGTTGTTCCTACTAGGCTTGGTTGACATTGTAACTTTCTTGCTCATTTTTCATTAACTCCATTATTTCGTTTGTTAGTGCCTCGATCTCTTGGCTTGCCTGATTCTCTGCGCCTGATTCTAAAACGGTCTGTCCGACGGCTGCGCTTTCGGCAAAGCCAACTCTCTGGCAAATATGCGACTTCAAAACTGGTAGTTCGTATTCTGCGAGCGTTTCGACTACATCCCGCCCAATTGCAGTATTTACGATTTTACGATTAATCACAAAAGCGGCTTTAAGGTTTTCCTTAAAACTTCTAACCTCTGAAATTAAATCAACAATTTCCTTCGCTGCCCAAATATCATAGGGCGACGGCTGAACCGGAATAAGGACTAAATCGCTTGCGGCAATCGCTGACCGGGCAACGTCATAAACTCGCGGTGCGCCGTCAATCACGACAAAATCAAAATCCGCTCCAATCTTGGGCAGCTCTTTATGAAGGATCGCCTTCGGCATTCCAATAACGGAAATAAGCGCGTCGTCCTCTTCGCTCCGGCTGAGTGACCAATCAAGTGAGCTTCCTTGTGGATCGGCATCCACTAACAGAACTTTCTTTTTACGCTGCGCTAGGGAAGTAGCCAGATGAACGGCAAGCGTAGTTTTTCCAACTCCGCCTTTTTGATTTAATAATGAAATTATCATTTACGTTTTTAAGTTTTTGTAATTTTACGTTTCGGGTAAAATCCTAGTCGTTCCGGCGGCTTTCAGTCAAGCGCGGAATATAGGTTTGATAAAAAGATGAAAGGGAAGTTCCAAAAGCACATTTAAGATAAAGCGTAAAAACTGAAATAAGTTTTTTACGCTTCGGGCTTGCCTTCGTTAAATTCTTCCGCGCTAATCCAATCTTTTGAACTGTGCCAAACTCGATAAATGCGAACGGCTTTTTCTTCCTCGCAGATTTCAAAGAAGATTTTGTAAGTTTGGTTTCTTTTGCCGTAAATAAGCTGCCTAACTTCGCGTCCCAAAATTTCGCTTTCAGGGGCAAGGGAACAACGATAGGGAAGTTGTTCAAGTGAAAAAACAGCCTCTAGTAAGCCTTCATACCAAGCCTTAGCAGTATCTTTGTTAAATTGACGTATCCACAGAAACGCCGCTTCCGCGTCTTCTAACGCCGGGATCGAAATATCAACTCTATATTCCATGCTTAGTTTTTAATTCGGCTAGGGCGGCTCTGGCTGGCTTAAATTCGCCTTTCTCAAAAGCATCAATTCCGTGCTGAATGGCTCTGACGGTTTCCGCTTGTTCTACCTTCTGAATCATTTCTTCATATTCTTCCGCGCCGATCACCACTAACTCGGCTTTGCCGTTGACGGTTAAAACTAACGGGCTTTTTGTCTGTTTTAGTTGCTCGACTGATTCCGTTGTGTTTCGCTTAAAACTCGTAAGTGATTGAATGTTTTTAAGATTTATCATAACTACCTCTAAAGCATATTATTCGATGCTAATTAGATGCTACATTAATTTTGAGCGGCTTTCAAGAATTAAATAACTACCGGGCGTAAAAACTGAATTGAGTAAAAACACAAAAGCGTATTTAAGAAAAAACTTAAATACGCTTTTGTGTTTTATCGGACGCAAGGGTGGCAAGTAGGGGTTTTATAAACTTTACCATTCACTGAGTTTAGCTTCTGCTTTCGTGCCGGAATGAAAGGAAGTCGGAGGCTATGAAAAACTCATCAGCACTTTCGACAGCATTTTGGAATTTGTGATCTCTACTGTTAGCTTGAAAAGCAATAATACAGATATACTTTGATTACGGTTATCTGCTTTCGCCTTAAGTTCTGCGAACTAATTAAAAGCTAAATCAAATTATGGGGGATAAGTCAAAAAATCCGAGTAATAAAACGCAATCATCCGCGCAAAACAAAGTCGTGAGAGATAGTTTTTCAATGATTGAAAAAGACTATCAACTTATCTCTTGTCTAAAAGAAAGATTTATCAAAATAGGCTTTAGCGTTACCAAAAGCCAGCTATTGAGAGCCGGATTAAATGCTTTGGAAAAAATGAGCGACAAAGAGCTAACAAAAATTTTCCAAGATTTGGACAATGTTAAAACAGGTCGCCCTAAAAAATAACTACTCTTGCAATAATAGTATATACGATATACACTCTTTTTACGTTATTGTAAGAACTAAATTCTATGATTAAAGATATACACCCCGAAACACCGGTTAGCTTTCTCCAGCGCGATTTTGACAGCGAGGCACTCGCAACTACTTATCCCGTTTCGCTGGTGTCGGCGGTTGTGGGAATGAGTCCTACATACGTCAAAAAGGCGGTGAATTATAAAGATAATCGAATCACCCTCAAGGAAGTGCTGCGGCTTTTAGATTTAGATTCGTTCTCCGAAACTTTCATCCCTAGAAGCAAAGTTCCCAACTTTTTGCTGAATTGGAACGCTGATAATCGGTCGGCGAAAATCGAACTTCCGATTACTGAAAAATTTATACAAGGCAGCGCGACTAAACTAATCCCGGAACTACCCGAAAAATCAATTCAATGCGTCGTAACTTCAACGCCGTATTGGGGAATGCGTTTGTATAACGATTCGTTCTTGGTTGAGTGGGCGGACGGTGAAAAATGCGCTTTTGGAAACGAGCAAACGCCGGAAGGATTTATTCGACACACAGTAGAACTACTGTTTCTGCTCAAACCGGCGATTACTGCCAACGGCTCGGTTTGGTGGAATTTGATGGACACCTACAACACTCGAACGCAAATTAGGGAAAATGCGGCGGAAACTTTGCGGGCAATGCGCGGCGAAGATTCTAGGGGCTGGCACGATTATCACTGTCGGCGTTATAGTGCCGGTCATTCATTCCTTAAAGACGGCGAACAGTCTCTAATCCCCAGCCGTGTTGCCGAAAGAGCGTCAAGAATCGGCTACTACATCAAAAGCATTATCACTTGGAAAAAAAACGGTTCGATGCCCGAAACGGTGGAAACCAGGGTAACACGGGAACTTGAATATATTATTCATTTCAGCATTGACCGTAGCCCCTTGTTCAACAAAAGCATTTATAAAGAACTTGATGTAGCTAAGGGTGGTCGCAATAAAATGCACGAAGGCGATAAATTGACTGATGTTTGGTGTTTCAGAACGTCCGCTGGGCGCAATGGACACGGCGCACAATTCCCTATCGAATTGCCCGGACGTTGTATAGCTCTTTCCTCGAATGAAGGCGACGTAATTTTAGACCCGTTCTTAGGGGGCGGCACAACAGCACACGCGGCGCGATTACTCGGTCGTCGGTGCATCGGTTTTGACGTAAGCGATTCGTATTTGAACATCGCCAAAGGGAAAGCTAGAGCTTCAACAGCCGCAGCACTTCCTCTCCTAGATTCTGCTCTGTAACCGTCCAATCATTTAAGGGCAATCTCATTTCGTAAATTCTCAATCCCGTTTGCGTTTTGTGGGAAGTAATTTGAGTTTTCGAGTTTTTCAGAGTGGGCAAAATCAAAACGCCCGTCTTAATCTGGAATGTTTGGAGATAAGCTATCATTTGGTAGTAATCTGCCTCGCTAATCGGTTTATCAATTTTATATTTTGCGTCGAGAATAAGCCGGACTCCCGAACGATCAGAAATCAAAATATCAGGGACTAAGCCACAAGTGCCGTCATCGAAAAGCGTTTTCGCATTGTCTTCTCTCTTTTCGACAATAAAACCTTTATCTTTCAGCGAATCATTGATAACCGCCCGAATGTATTTTTCAAACAGGGTGCGAATGTTGGTTAGCAAAACTTCGCTTTGAACCAAGCCGCTATCGTCTAAAGAAATTCCGGCTTCAACCAAAATCAGCCTCGCCATTAAAAGCGCGGGAATGTAATACGCTCGCGCCCCCGTGTAACGCTGCGTTTTAAGCCCTTTAATGACACGCAATAAATCTTGAGATTTTAGCCGTCCCGTCGTCTTCGATGCCCAGCGAATCGAAATATCTTTGTATTCGGTCTGCACCGCGCCGGTGTCGAATAGCCGTAACGCTCCCGCACTCAAAACGCTATGTTCGGCAGTGTTAAATGTCCGTTCCCTGTATCTACAATGCACCGGCAACGCTTCGTGCTTCGCCAACGAAATAAAGGTTGGTAAGAGTTTAACCTTTCCGCGTGTGCCGGAACTGCGTTTATCAACTAAGACACGCTCCGACTTCAAGCTGTTTTTCTCGATTAGCCGAAGTTGCTCGAAATACGAACGGGCTAAAAGATATGTCCAAGTGGTCGCTCCCTCGTCCGTGTAGCTTAACTGCGTGAACTCGTCGAATTCGCGCTTCATTTGATTGGCTAAACCTTCGGAGAGTAAAAGCATTCTCCATAGGGCTTTTTCGCCCGCCTGCGGCATTATCCGCAAAACGTCGCCGTTATCGAGCGGAATTGTGCCGATAAAAGCCCCGACTTCCAAAGCTACAACTTCGCTTCCGCCGCGCCGGTGTTTTATCTGCGGTGTGAGGTAATCGTAAGAGGCATTAGGCAGCCACGAAATTTGAAAATCTGGCAACTCGGTAATAGTGCTTTCCGTAACTGTCCATAGCCGCATATTTAAGCAAAGAAAAGCTGGTCAACTTTCTCGTCAATGTTCATTAATTCTTGGTCTCGATAACCGCTCAAATGCGATTGCAAAACCGGACGGATTCGCGCTCGGTAGTAAGCGATAACGTCCGAATCAGCATTGAACTGTGAAAAATAACCGTGTCCCAAAGGATAGTAGGCTTGAATCGCCGCAAATAGTTCCGCGAGTTTATCAATGATCGCTTTCGGAATTTGCTTATGTTCCAAAAGTGAAATTAAATCTTCGACTCTCGGCGGATATTCTACTGCCGCGAAACGTCCTAAAAGCGCGTCGTCTAAATCCTCTGTTGATTTGTCGAGCGTATTCATTGTAGCGATAATTACCGTGTCTTCTGAGATAGAAAACTTATCCCCATTGCGGAGTTTTATAGCGTTCGCTTCACCGCGATAGTTTTCTTCTAGCAAAGAGAAAACTTCGCCGAGTGCCTGACTAGCTTGCGTCCGGTTTATCTCTTCCAAAACGATAAACTTTTTGCCGTTGCGGATTGCTTCCAATAGTTCGCCTCGCTCCCAATCCCAGCCGCCCGCGTCCTTCGGGCGATAGCTAACCATTAGCTCGTCGTAGCCCCAACCGTCGTGAATTTGAATCGTCGTCCGGTTTTCGTCGGTTCTCGGAATTATCAAATCAATGGCGTGTGTTTTGCCTGTTCTCGGCGCACCAAAAAGCAAAATTGCTTTACTTCCCGAATCCAATAAAGACTTTAATTGCTCCGCGGGGCTTACCCGAAGCCATTGTGGAACTTCTATCATAGACATAGTTGATTGTATTCTTAACGAGTATTTTTGTTGTGATTCCTTGACTATCTTTTCTTTGGTTTCCCTGCCTTGCATCCAGTCCTCTACGGCGTTGTGGAGTTCCTTATCGGTTAGGGGCTGCGCTTGAAGATTGACCGGAAAATCACGAGCGGGCGAAAATATCGCTTCCATCTCCGCCGGTTCTAAATTCAAATCGCCTTTAAGCTGGTTTATCAACAGCTCTGGCGTAAAAGGCTCTGGTAAGTTCTGCTGGCGATAATACCAAATTGCAAAAGGCAGATCAGGAATGCTTACCCGGCTGTCGTCTGTGAGAGCAAAACCATTAGTGCCGTATCCTAAGCCTTCCGGGTAACGCCTCGATGTTCTGACTACGAAAGCGTTTTGCTCTCCCCTTGTGATTTGCAAATATGATGTCGGATTTGTGCCGACGGCGGTCGTGTCATTCCATTGCTTGACGGTCGTCTGCACAACCGAACGCCCCGCGTCGGGTTGCATATTGAAAAACCGCGAAGTATGAGAAAACGGAATGAAAAATTTTCCGCTAGGTTCGCCGTAGCTAAAAAGCCTTTGCAATGCTTCATTGGGCGATGAAGTCGTAACCGTAATTGTGTTGGAACTACTTAAACCCATTTGCTTGAAGGCAAACCAAATTTTGATTAGATGGTTTGCAGTGCCTTGTAGCTCATCGAGGGCTTTAGTTAGTAGACCTTATGCTGAATAAAACTGCTGTAAGAACATTTCTTTGAAAAATGGTTTCCGCATTAAATTGCGAAAATTGTGTGTTCCACAGGCTATTTCCATCACATCATCTGAAACATTCTCAACTTTCAGCCTCATTTCTTCTTTGACGATTCGTAATCTTTTTGCTCCACTTATCAAATGTTCGATGACCACTCGCACTCGGCTTAACTCCCGATTTGCTTCTTTTTCTTCCTTCGTCAATTCTGAGCCTCGCGGTTTTTTCTTTGGCTGTTTGATGGTCACGCCTTCGGGAGCATACCCTTGAAATCCTGTATCTTGTTGCAGGACTGTGCCTTCGGGATATTCCATCGTTTCTTCATCGGCTAATTTCTTATCGTGTTTTCTGCCTTCGACCGTCTTTGATAAATATATTATTTGTCTGCTTTCAACCTCGCCGATTATCAAATTCTTTTCCGTGTGAGTTTTTTTTCCCACTATAATACAACTTTTGGGCTTCATCATCTTTTGGTCTTTCCCGCATTCTTTCCACCCCGTCTTGCACTAATTCTGCTCTCTCGATTTGAGTTTTCAATCTCTCCACCAAATCTTCGGCACTTCTTTGAGGCTTGCATCCGAGTATCTCCAACGCTCTTTTGAGCTTTGGCAGCAGAGCGTGAATTTGTCGGCAAGTGTTCGGTTGACTCAATCCAAACTGCATTCCGTGATAGGTTTGCAACGGATAATTCTTGGTGTAACTTAAGATAAACAACAACTTATCTTCAATTCCCGGCAGTTTTCCGGGTTGTCCGCCACCCTTTTTCCGAAACCGAACTTCGTTCGTCACTGTTCGATGTGCCGTTTCCGCAAAGGCTTGAGCAAACGCGATTAACAAGATTTGAAACTCAACCACCGTTATACTTGTCACCGACAAAAAGACTGTTTCATTGTTTTGCAAAGACTTATAATTAAGCATATTGTGATAAATTACAATTCTTTGTGCATTTCCAAAGAAACTTATCTGATTATCTTTTATTCAGCATAAGGTCTAGTGTTTCCTTTGAAACAAACATAGAAAAACTATAACTTAAGACCGTGTTTTGTAGAAATGCAAGAAATCAATGCAGAAATGCAGGATTCAGTAAGGGTGGATAATCTACCTATCTTAAAATTTGGGCATTTTGAGAAAATGCTCTCTCGCCTTCGCTTCCCGGTTTCCTACTGATATTTGAGCGTAAATTACCGTGTTCTGAATGTTCGCGTGTCCTAACCAGTCTTGTAAAAATCGAAGCTCCGCGCCCTTATCTAAAAGGTGTGTAGCGATTGAATGTTTCAAAACGTGAAAATGCCTTTTGTCGTCTGGCAATTTCGCTTTCTCTCCGTAGCCTTTGATTAAAACGTCGAGCATTGCCCGGCTAATAGGCGAACCTTTCCGACTTGGGAAAAGATACGGCAAGCTATCGCTCCGGGTTTTTAAGTAGGCTTTTAATACTCTTACTTCATCGGCTTGCAAAGGATGCTCACCGGAAAGGCTGCCTTTTTTGCGGT
>MWWI01000119.1_pt1 | contig 17431 bp, 8 predicted proteins | sample 1047321 | NCBI WGS metagenome assembly MWWI01 (sample SAMN06349966, study PRJNA376086) | soil metagenome | isolation source: FI-1 sample Antarctic (ecotone) soil | place: Antarctica | reverse complement strand
GCTTCACATAAACCGGGGGCAGGGCGTCAAGAATTTCTTCGATAGAATTAAGAACTTCGGCGCGGGGTTGTTGTTTTTTTCGCCAATCGAGGACAAGCTTTTCCTGTTTGAGTTTTACAATTAGTTCTTTTGCTACTCGTTTAACTTCAGCTTCTTCCGCTTTGGTTAGTTTTGGCTCTGGTTTCGTCAATAGATCAAAAATTGCTAACTCTTCTTCGGTCAAACCTTCGGCAACGGCGCGTTTGTCTTCTTCATTTAGACTTTGGGCAAAATCAACTAATTCCTTGAAAAATTCCTCAATGTTTTTACTTCCGGCGTTATATTCGTTGATCATCTTTTGAAACTTATCGAGAAAATCAAGCCGCGTCCGGTTAAATTCAAGCATTCTTTTAAGGCGGGCTTCGATTAGATTTTTAAGTTTTTCAAGCTCCGTATTTTTCCGTGAAGTGCTACTGAATTTTGCTTTTAATGCCTCAAAATCAATTTGGCTTAAATCAATTAGTCCGGTTACATCGCCCTCTTTACGGATCGGCGTGTCAATTCGATAGCCTTCAACGGAAACGGATTCATCAAGCACTTTTTCAAATTCCGCCATTATCTCGGAAATGTCAGCGGTTGGGTTTAGCTCTTGAATCTTCTGCCGTAATACAGAAATAAGCGTTGCATCCGGCGCGATCTCGTTTGCTGCGGTATCGGGCAAAATCGCGCGGAAAAGACTAATTACAATTTGAGATTCAATTAGAAAATGTCTTTTGTCTTCAAGATTAGTAATGAGAATTTCGACGGCATCATCGAGCAACTTTATTTTTTCAAATGCTGGTGCGCGGCGGATTGCGTCAAAAGAGATTTGCTTTCCGGCGCAAAAGGTTTTTAGTTCGGCAATTATGGCTTTTAATTGATTAACTAACTCCGCTTTGTTTTTGATTGGTTCATCAATCAAAGTTCCTTGTCCGTCGCCCTGGTCGGTCGCGTAAATCGCAAGGGCTTTTTGTAAATCCCGGAACATTCCAACGTAATCAACAATCAAACCGGCTATTTTGCCTTCAGCTACGCGGTTAGCTCTGGCGATGGTCTGCATCAAGGTATGATTCCGCATCGGCTTATCAAGGTAGATAGTCGAGCAAGTCGGCACATCAAAGCCGGTAATCCACATTGCACAAACAAAAACCAATCTTAAATTGCTGTTCGCGTCTTTGAATAATTCTTCTAAATTTTCTTTAACGAGTCTTTCGCGGTGCGGCTCAATTTCTACGCCTTTCGCCCTCATATCTTCAATTTCGTTTTGGGCTTGGGAAACAATAACTGCCATGTCCGTTTTCTGAAGGCTCGCTAATTGGGCTTCTAGCTCGGCTCTGTTCGCAATTTCACCGGCGGCAAGCTGCCGGGTAAGTTCATCCGTTTTTTGCTTCCAGTATTTTTTAACTTTGTCATACATTTTAACGGCGGTTACTTTATCAATGGCGATATACATCGCTTTGCCCTGATAACCGCGCCCAATGAAATGTTCTACAACGTCCTGAGCGATTGTTTCGAGTCGGTCTTCTCGCGTGATCAAATGATACTGGCGGGAAAACTCGCGCTCTAATTTCTTTTCCTGTGCTTCGTCGAGTTCGGCTTCTTCTAGAATTCGCTCTAGTTCGCCGTTAAAATCGGTGTTGGTAAGCTGAAGCTGCGGAATGCGGTTTTCGTAGTAAAGCGGAACGGTCGCCCGGTCTTCGATTGACCGGCGGAAATTATAAACTGAAACGTAATCTCCGAAGACTTCGCGGGTCTTTTCTTCTGCACCTTTTATTAGTGGCGTTCCCGTAAATCCGATAAATGAGGCATTCGGTAGGGCATTTCGCATATTCATTGCGAAAATGTCGTATTGGCTGCGGTGGGCTTCATCAGTAATAACAATGATGTCGCTGCGGTCGGAAAGCTCCGGGTAAACTGTGCCTTTCTCGGCTCCGAACTTTTGAATCAGCGTAAAAATATAGCGGTGATCTTCTCTTAATAGTTGTTTGAGGTTCTCGCCGCTCGTGGCTTGGGCTTCGTCTTCGGTAACTGCGCCGGTGTTGGCAAAAGTTTGATAAATTTGAGTGTCTAAATCGTTGCGGTCGGTGATAACTAAAAATGTCCAATTGCCCGCAAGTTTGCGTAAAACCTTCTGCGTGAAGAAAACCATTGAAAGAGATTTTCCGCTGCCCTGCGTGTGCCAGAATACGCCTAAACGCCCGTTATTCTCCCGGCTCTGCATGACCGATTGCAGGGCAAGATTTACTCCTAAATACTGGTGATTTTTGGCTACTTTCTTAGCAAGTCCGCCTCTGATTTGTTCAAAGACGGTGAAGTTTTCGACAATGTCCAAAAACCGCTGTGGGTCGCACATTCCGCGCAAAACCGTTTCGAGTGAAACTACGCCTTGCTCTCCTTCGTTATTGATTCGCTTCCAATCAAAAAAATGTTCCCAACCGGCGGTTATTGAACCTATCCGGGTCTCTGAACCGTTGGATAAGATAACCAAAGCATTTGGAATAAACAGTTGAGGAATAGCGGTTTTATAATCCCGCAAATTGTCTTTGTAGGCGTTGAATAATTTCTTGTGGCTTGCTTTAAGTTCGATAAAAAGAAGCGGCAAACCATTAACAAAGCCGACTAAATCGGATCGGCGAGTGTAAAGACTGCCTTCGATCCAAAGCTGTGAAGCTAAAAAGAAATCATTATTTTCAGGCGTTTTCCAGTCAATAACTTTGACGGTTTGATCATTTGTTACGCCGTGTTCATCTTTAACAGCTACCTTCACGCCGTTTTTAATCGAGCCGTAAAACTCTTGATTGGCATTAACCGAGATCATTGCCGAACGGTCGCGGGTAAGTTCTTCAATCGCTAAATTAATCGCTTCGGTCGGTAGCAGGGAATTGAGCTTTGTAAGGGCGTTTCGGAGCCGGTGCGTAAAAATAACTTCACGGCGGGAATGGCGTTTTTCTGTGCCGGTTTCGCCTAATGTTTCGTGAAAAAGGTTTTTATAATTCCAACCTAGCGAACGTAATAACTCAATAGTAGGTTGTTCAATTAATACATCTTCTGAATAATCAGGTGTCATATAGTTTCAATATCCGGGAAATGTGAAACATCTACATCTCCGAAAACTAATTTAGGTAAAAGCAAATCTCTTGTTTTACCTAGCACTAAGTTTTTTAGTCCTAGATTTTGAACTTGTTGATGAATGGGCGAAATTATTTTTTGAAAGATGCTTTGTAATTCTCTCGGCATTACTAATATCTTTTCGTCTTCAATAAAGAAGGTGAATTTGAAATTTGTAATTCCTGTTGATTGTGTTTGATATTTCATAATGTGCCTACTGTCGTAAATTCGGCTTAAATGAAATTGTAATAACTCAGGTGAATATATTGTTTTATTTACCCTCATAATTTTGCAGAAACTTGCGTGCATAACGGGGGAAGTCAAAGGTTCTAACAGTGAATCATTAACTATTACGCTCCTTCCTACTGGCTGACCGGGACTGCCGCCCGATACTTCAAGCACAATATCACCTGATTTAATTCTTCTTGAATTAAAATTGGATTCTTTATGAAATCTTAGGGGAGCTTCGCCCATTGAAGTTTGACGAACGGCAGGAATATCCGTGCCTCGAATAACATAGGCTGGTATAGGATAGCTTGCTGATTGTTCACCTTGTCCCCAACCACCTCCTATATGATAGGTAAGGACATCTTCGATTTTCCTTATCTCCCAACCGTCTGGAACCAACCCAACTTCTGATTCGACCATTCGACATTTTTCATATCCAGGAAAGCGAAATTTAACAAACCATTCTTCATAAACTCGACGCGCGGTTTCTTCTAAAACAACGATTCGTCGTTTATTATTTTCTATTAAATCATCATAATTGGATAAAACATCTGCAATTTTTTGTTGGGTCTCGAGAGGTGGAAAAGGAATATCTAAGTTATTTAAAATCGTTTGATTTAGATTAGATATATTTGTTCCGTTGCCTTGTGCTGACAAGGTTTGCCGAATAATTGAAGATCGAAACAAATAAGCATAAAATTTAGGGGAAACTTTGTCTGAGATAAAGCGCGTTTTTATTGTGAAAGCTGAGTGACAAACTAATTCGTTAAGATTTTCAATAAACAGACTTCGACCGATTAGGTTACGGTTACCATTTGACCGCACAAAGATAATATCTCCGCCCTTTAAATAATCATTTTCTCTTATGATTCCATCCGGTTTTATTTCATCCAATTCATTTAAATTTGCTTTGAAATAATTTTTAAAGTCTCCAACATTAATAACTTTCAGTCCTTCACCAAAATTATCCTTTGTGTAATTTATCCCATTCCGAAATTCAGCAATTTCGCCAAGTTTTATTTGTTTCCAAGTCATTTCAGTTTTGTGAATTTGCCGCGATGTTAGGGGTATTTTGTTCCAATAACCGATTAATATTTTCCGCGATATTATCTTCAAGTTCTCGTGCTTCAGCATTCAGCGTTTCGAGTTCTTCATTCAACTCCTCAAGCCTTTCTTCAAAAATAAATCCGTCGGATATACCTTCAGTGATTCCTACATATCTCCCCGGATTTAAGCTGTAACTGGCTGCTTCAATTTCTTTGATCGTTACTACTTTACAAAGTCCCGCAATATCTTGGTAATCATTATCTGGAAAATGCTTCTGCATTAAAGCGTTTTCTTCCCCTTGTGTTTCTTCACCTCGATAAAGCCTGACTATGTTGGCTAGGAATTCAATCTGCTCATCAGTAAAATCGCGGTGTGCTTTCGACACGACCCGGTAAATATGTCGTGCATCAATGAATAAAACTTGGTCGCTCCGTTCGGTTTGAGATTTCCCATTGTCGTAAAACCATAGAGTAGAGGGTAATGTAACGGTGAAAAAGAAATTACTACTCGTCGAAACGATTACATCAACTATCTTTTTCTCGATAATTTGTTTTCTGATTTCAAGTTGGCTTCCACGTGCATCAGCCGCCGAATTTGCCATGACAAATCCAGCTCTCCCAGTATCATTCAAAGCACTATAAAAAAGCTGTATCCAAAGATAATTAGCGTTGTCATCGGTCGGAATGCCAAACGGAAAACGCGGGTCTTTTTTGATTCGCTCTTTATCTACGCCCGAAACATTAAACGGCGGATTTGCCATTACATAATCAAATCTTCCTAATGCTTCGTGTGGGTCTTCGTAATAGGTATTGGCTTCTTTGATGTCGCCGGAAAGTCCGTGCATCGCAAGGTTAAGTTTTGCCATTCGCAAAGATTCTAAAACCTTTTCTGTTCCAAAAACTGATAACTCTTTTTCCGGGTTTTTCTTGTGATTACGAACGAAATTTGCGCTGTGAACAAACATTCCGCCCGATCCGCAAGCCGGATCAAAAATGCGCCCGTGAAAAGGCTCAATAATTTCGACAATCAAACGGACAAGACTCGAAGGCGTGTAAAACTCTCCGCCTTTCTGCATCGTCTTCATCGCAAAATTGCCCATGAAGTATTCGTAAATCTGCCCGAATGCGTCGCCGTCCATTTCAAGCGGGGCTAAGATTTTGAACATCTCAACTAATGTTGAATTCGATATTCTCTGATAGGTCTTAGGCAAAACGCCGCTCAAATCTTCGTTTTCCGTCTCAATTAACGTCATCGCGCTATTAATCGCTTTACCTATGTTTTCTTCTTCAGGTAATAGCAGCAAAGAAGAGAATCGAGCTTTCTCCGGCAAGTAAATAACGCCTTCGGATTGGTAGGCGGTCTTTCCGATTTCACGCCGTCCGCTCCCTTGTCCATCAAGTTTGGCTTTCGCATCATTAAATTTGCCTTCGGCATAACGTAAGAAGATAAGCCCTAAAACCGGCGGGGCATATTCGCTTGGTAATAAGCCGGTATTCGACCAAAGTTTATCGGCTGCTGCCCAAAGTCTGGTTGTGATTTGATTTAAGTCTGTCGCCATAAGAGTAAGTAGTATTTAGTCGAGTGTAGTCTTTGCATCACTACTATAAATTTAATGTGTTTGGATTTTCAAAAGCGGAAATAGAAATAGAGAACTATTTGGTTTTTTCGTTAAGCGATCTTATCACTGACCTTCTGCTGATTTTTAATTGGCGTGAGATTTCCGAATTGTTTAATCCTTTTTTGTGAAGTTTTTTTATTTCGGATTCTTTAGCTGCTGCTGTCGCCGGGCGTCCGTGTGGTTTGCCCTCTGCTCGTGCGTGAATAATTCCAGCTTTCACACGCTCGCGCAGAATGTCACGCTCAAATTCTGCAAAGACACCAATCATTCCCGCCATTGCTCTCCCTGAGGGCGTAGTTAAATCGAGCGTTTCGGTTAATGAAACAAAACCAACTCCGATTTCAGTCAGCTCCTTGAGCGAAACAATCAAATCAGCGAGCGAACGTCCCCAACGGTCGAGCCGCCAAACGATAATTACATCTACTTTTCGCCGGCGAGCAAGTTTTAAAAGCTCTTCGCGCTTTGGCCGCGTCTTTGCTCCAGATCCAACTTCTTCAATTTCGTGTTTAACAGTCCATCCGCGCTTGGCGGCATACTCGCGCATTGTTTGAAGTTGCATCGGTAGCGTTTGCTGTTCGCTCGTCGAAACTCTGGCGTAAAGTGCTGCTTCCATAAGGGTGTGCAAAAACCCCTCCAAAAACGGCTTCAAATATCCGCGTTATCAGGGGCTTTGCGTAGTATAAAACAGTGTGTGCAAAAACACTAGTTTTTGCACACCGCAAAAAAGGGGTTATTTATTTTGTAATTGTTTCCAGAAGATTTCGCTTTTGTCGACGGAGTGCGAAAACATCGCGTCTGGTAGGAAGCTTACATTACGGTTCAAATGAGATCTTCATCGAAAAATTCGCTCTTTAAGCATTAGGCGAAATTCTTGAAAGAAAATTTCTGAAACAAAATCTCTTCCATTTTTTTCTGCTCTCCATATCGAAATTCTACTGATGTGCGTTTGTTGCGATTATTTGCTTTGATAAATTTTCTATTGTGTCGGAAAATAACGGGGAGCTTGATTCATTCGCCTCACTTTTTCGATTTTGCCTTATCGTGTAAGAACTAAATGCTCCCAAAACGCATTAAAAATTTCTTTTTGCAAAACTGGCTCTGCGCCTTAACGATTAGCGTCGTTTGCGCGGCTAATGTTTATGCCGACAAATATCATTTCGATTCTAGGGACACCGACAGCGGACTGCCGCAAAACAGCGTCAAGGCGATTTTGCAGACGCGCGACGGTTATTTGTGGTTTACGACGCTCGACGGCGCGGTGCGGTATGACGGCGCGAAATTTACCGTTTTCAATACGACCAATTCGCCGGGCATCCGCAGCAATCGTTTTGCGAGTATGTATGAGAGCGCGGACGGCGCGTTGTGGCTCGGCACCGAAGACGGCGGCTTGACCCGTTATCAAAACGGTGAGTTTCATAGCTTTGGGACAGCCGAAGGATTACCTCATAACCTTGTCAAAACCGTCGCCGGAGATGGAAACGGGGAGTTATTGGTTGGAACTCATAATGCCGTCGGGCGGCTGAAAAACGATTCTTTTGAAGTTCTTTTCAAACAGCCGCACCCGGATCGAACATATTTCGGGAAATCTCCAAGCGGGCTATGGTTCTGGGACCACACGGCGTTTTACCGGCTTAAAAACGGGGGTTTGGAGGCGCATCCGACCGGCGGCGCGCTCAACAGCGAATACACGAGCGTTGTTTTTGAAGACCGCGGCGGCAACCTCTGGATCGGGAGGCGAGACGGCGGTTTGTATAAGTTGAAAAACGGAGACTTTCAATCGCCCGTACAGTATTTTCCGCTGCGGGAAAACTTCACGTCGGCTTTCCAGGATCGTCAGGGTCAGATGTGGTTCGGCACGGCGAGCGGCGCTTTGTATGTTCTGGAAAACGAACGATTCGTCGAATTGATGGAACCGCAGGAAAGCTCGACGAGCGATGCGGTTGCCGGTAACGGCATCATCTCAATTTATCAGGACCGCGAAGGAACGATTTGGTGCGGCACCTTCGCACGCGGTCTGAAACGCCTTAATCGTGAAATCATCACGGTTTTGACGACGAATCAGGGATTGGTCAGCGGTAATGTTTCCTCGATTCTGGAAACGAGCGCGGGCGAGATTTGGATTGCCGCAAATAATGTGAGCCGCTATCGAGACGGCAAATTTACCAACTACACTGAAGCGAAAGCAACGTACGCGCTTGCCGAAGACCGCGCAGGCGCAATGTGGATCGGCGGGATTGATGGTTTGCTCGGTTTTAAAGACGAAAAATTTACCGATTTCGGCGAGCCGATCAGAAAACTTTTAGGCATAAATTTTGAAATCTACGACATTCACCCGGACAAAGCCGGAAATATTTGGTTCGGAACAAATAAAGGATTGATTCGTCTCGGCGGCGAGGGCGCGGCAAAACTTTTTACGACCGGGGACGGGCTGGCGGGCAACAATGTGAAAATTATCTACGAAGACGCGAACGGTGATTTGTGGATTGGAACTTACGGCGGATTGTCGCGTTTTGACGGCGAATCTTTTGTCAATTACACCGAGCAGAACGGTTTGTCCGGCAACCGCGTCCGCAGCATTTATGAAGATGCGGACGGCATGTTTTGGATCGGGACTTACGACAGAGGATTGAATCGTTTTCGGGACGGAAAATTTACCAATTACACGACTGCGGACGGACTTTTCAACGACGGCGTTTTTCAGATTCTTGAAGACCGGCGCGGCAATTTATGGATGAGTTCAAATCGCGGCATTTACCGCGTTGCCAAAAGTCAGCTCGAAGATTTTGCGGCGGGAAAAATCAACGTCGTTACGTCGGTCGCATACGGCAAACAGGATGGCTTGCTCAATACGGAATGCAACGGCGGAACGCAGCCGGCAGGCGTTAAAACCCGCGACGGACGGCTCTGGTTTCCGACGCAGGACGGCGCTGCCGTCGTTGACCCGGAAGCGGTTTCTATCAATCCGCTGCCGCCGCCGGTCGTCATCGAATCGGCGTTGATTGACCGTCAAACGGCGGCTTTCGTCGATGAACTCGAAATCGCGCCGGGCAAAAACGATTTGGAGATAAATTACACCGGTTTGAGCTTTATCAAACCTGAACAAGTCCGGTTTCGGTATAAGCTCGAAGGCTTGAACGACGATTGGGTTGAAGCCGGAAACCGCCGCGCGGCTTATTATTCTTACGTTCCGCCGGGCGAGTATAATTTTCGGGTCATCGCGGCGAACAGCGACGGCGTTTGGAACGAGAGCGGCGCGATGATTCGCGTCGTTGTGCAGCCGCCTTTTTGGAGAACCTGGTGGTTTGCGGCATTGATTGCCTGCTCGCTCGTCGGTCTCGGCTTTTTGATTTACAACCGCCGCGTCGCCGTTCTCAAACGGGCGCACCGCGTTCAGGAAGCGTTTTCGCGCCGCCTTATCGAATCGCAGGAACAGGACCGCAAACGCATCGCCGCCGAACTGCATGACGGATTAGGGCAAAGCCTCGTGATTATCAAGAATCGCGCCGTTTTGAGCTTAAACGCGCGGGACGATTCCGAACGGGCCTTCGAGCAACTGGACGAAATCGCGGGCGCGGCGACCGAAGCGCTTAACGAAGTCAAGGAAATTACATACAATCTGCGTCCGTATCAGCTCGACCGTTTGGGTTTAACCAAAGCGATTGAATCAATGCTGCGCCGCGCCTCGTCCGAGGCAACCGAATTCAGTTTTGAAATCGATTTGATTGACGGCGCATTTGCCGAAGATTCGGAAATTAACGTCTATCGGATTGTGCAGGAAAGCGTTAACAACATCATCAAACATGCAAACGCAAGTTTGGCGAAAATCCGTATCAGAAGACGTGAGCGAGCGGTTGAAATTACAATCGAAGACAACGGCAAAGGCTTCGACACGGTGAAAACTCTCGCCAACGGCGGCGGGTTCGGTCTGCTCGGCATTGCCGAACGCGCGCGGATTCTCAAGGGCGAATTCCACATTTATTCAACCGCCGGAAAAGGAACGATTATCAACATCAAATTACCGATTAACTAATGAATGAAATAACTTTAATCATCGCCGACGACCATCCGATTGTTCGTCAGGGTTTAAGGCAGGCTATCGAAACCGATACCCGGCTGAAAGTCTTGACCGAAGCGGGCGACGGTCGCGCCGCGCTCGAAGCAATCGAAAAATACCAGCCGCAAGTCGCCGTGCTGGATATTGATATGCCGCTGATGGACGGCTTCGCGGTCGCCCGCGCCGTGAGGGAAAAGAAGCTAAATGTCGAAATGGTTTTTCTGACGATTCAACGCGACGAAGATATGGTCAACGAAGCGGTTAATTTAGGCGTCAAAGGCTACGTTTTAAAAGACAGCGCCCTGACCGATATTGTAAGCTGCATCAAATCGGTCGCCGCGGGACAGCATTATACGAGTTCCGTTCTAACGTCTTATCTCATCAAACGCAGCAGCCGCGCCGCCGCTTTAAGCGAGGAAAAAACCGGCATCAAAGACCTCACGCCGACCGAACGCCGCGTTCTGAAACTCATCGCCGAATACAAAACGAGCAAAGAAATCGCCGAAGAACTTTTCATCAGTTATCGCACGGTCGAAACGCACCGTGCCAACATCTGCCAGAAACTCGACTTGCGCGGCAGTCACGTTCTGATAAAATTCGCGCTCGCCCGCAAATCCGAATTGTTATAAGTTGAACAAACGAATGATTCCCCAAACGAATCATTCGCCCCGAATCGCCAATCAATAATAATGAAAAAGCCGCGAGTTTTGACGCTCGCGGCTTTTTCAGCTTTCAAAGAAAACGTCTCAAACGAACGAAAAAGACGTTTACGGAAGGTTAATCTGCGTGTCGCCTTCGCTTTGGTTAAAATCGGTCGCCGTATCGCTGCCTTGTCCGCCGTCGAAGTGATCGGCGTCCGCGCCGCCCGTCAGCCGGTCGTCGCCTTTGCCGCCGGAGAGCAAATCAATGCCGCCGCCGCCGAACAGCGTGTCGTCGCCGTTCTGCCCGAACAGGATGTCTGTACTGTCCGTTCCGACAAGCGTGTCGCTGCCGTTGCCGCCGACTTGAACCGTCACGGTGATCGTCGAACTTATCTGTCCGTCGCTCACCGTCAGCGTGATAATCGACGTGCCGCTGAGTTTGTCCGCGATGGCGATTGTCGCCGTGCGAGTCGCGTCCGCGCCGCCGAACGCGATGCTGCTGTTCGGCACAAGAAGCGTATTTGACGAAGCGGCGCTGAGCGTCAGGCTGGCGGCGGAATTATCCACGTCCGCGACGACCAGATTGAGCTGCGCGCTGGTGTCGGTCGGGAACAGTCCGCCGGGCGCGACCGAAATGGTCGGCGCGTCGTTGACCGCGTTGACGGTAATTGTGAAACTTTGCGTTGCACTGGCGTCAACGCCGCCGTTGACAGTTCCGCCGTTATCCTTAATTTGCAATGTAACGATTGCCGCGCCGTTGGCATTCGGAGCCGACGTATAAGTCAAAACACCTGCCGGGCTGACTGCCGGCTGCGCGGAGAACAAATTGTTGTTGTTATTTGAAACATCGAAACTGACCGTCTGACCGGATTCATTAGCCGGACCTTTGCTGATCGCGGTTGCCCAATTTGCAATTGACTGAGCGCCCGCATCCTCATCAACAATCTGGTTCGCCCCCTTAGTAAAGCTCGGCGCGTCGTTGACCGGCGTGATATTAACGACGAAGGTTTGTTCGGCACTTGTATTAACTCCGCCGTTCGAGGTTGTGCCGCTGTCCTGCGCCCGGAAGGTGATAGTCGTCGAACCGTTCGCGTCGGCTTTGGCGGTAAAGGTCAGATTGCCCGCCGCGTCAATCGTCGGCTGCGACGTGAATAAAGTGTAATTGGTGTTTTCTATCACAGGGAAGCTAATCAATTGACCGGATTCATCGGCGGGTCCGGTGCTGATATTCGAGAGGAATCCGCTGATGCTCTGCGCGCCCGCGTCTTCGAGCACAACCGGGTCTGCTCCTTTTGTAAAGGTCGGCACGTCGTTGACCGGCGTGACGTTGATGACAAAGGTTTGTGCGGCGCTTGTATTAATTCCGCCGTTCTCGGTTCCGCCGCTGTCCTGCGCCGCGAAGCTGACGGTTGCTGAACCGTTCTGGTTGGCAGCGGTGGTGAAAGTCAGCTTGCCTGTCGAATCAACCGCCGGCTGCGCCGAGAATAAACCTGTATTGGTATTGTTCGACACGCTGAAGCCGACCGTTTGACCGGACTCGTCGGCGGGTCCGGGGTTGATGTATGTGACGAATCCGCTAATGCTCTGCGCGCCTGCGTCTTCAAGAACAATTTGGTCTGCTCCATTTATAAAAGTCGGAGCGTCATTTACCGCCGCAATGTTGATTGTTACCGTAGCGACATTTGAACTGAGCCTTCCGTCATTTGCCTTGAAAGTAAATGAATCGCTGCCGTTATAATTCTCGTTCGGCGTATAAGTCAGGTTCGGTGCGGTTCCCGAGAGCGTGCCGTTCGACGGCTTGGTAACTGTATAAGACAACGAATTAGCTTCTGCGTCGGAAGCGGAAAGCGTAATCGTTTTGACAGTGTCCTCGATTGCAGAGACTGCCTGATTGCTTGCCGTCGGCGCTGTATTCGGAATATACTCAATCGCCCCGATATCGACGCGGCTTCCGAATTTACGCGTATAACCCGCGCCGCGCTGATCATAAGCGAGTTCAAAAGGGATTCCCGTTACCGAGTCGTCTCCGGCGTCAATCGCCGGACTTCCCGGAAGCAGGTCGTGGGTAGCGCTACGTCCTCCGTTATGCTGCAGCGGACCGAGCTTGGCGTCGAGCGGCGCGGCGCTCGAACCTTTCTTGTCGCCGTCATTACGAAAATTGCTTTCGTCGTAGTAGACGCCGATCAAATTATAGCCGCCTGAATTGAACTTCCCGAAAACGTCCGGGTGATTTCCGCCCGATGCCGTAGTATTGCCGGCAATAATAGTGTTTTTAGCCGACGTATTGCCTTCAATAGTAGTGAACTTAGGGTCAAAGATGTTGCTGTAGTCAACCAGTACTACCGCGCCGTTAATGACGCCGCCGCCGTTCCCGCTGGTGCCTGTGGCTCCATTAGTGATGAATCCAGCTCTGCCGCCGCTGCCGCCTGCGCCAGTGGTATTGGCGCTAACGGTAACGTTCGTCATCTCCAATGTTTTTAAGTTGTAGATGCCGCCCGCCGAACCTCCGGGTCCGCCATTATCGCCGTTGGCGTAACCACTGCTGCCGCCGCTGCCGCCTTCACCCGCTGCATTGCTGCTGACGGTGCTGTTGACGAGGTTCAAACTGCCGTTATTAAAAATACCGCCGCCGAGTCCGCCGGCGGCGCCGACTGCCGGATCGGTAGTGCTGTAGCCGCCGCCGCCGCCCTTACCGCTTGCGTTGCCGAGGATAGAAGTGTCGCTGATAAACATGTAGCCTTCGTTGTGAATGCCGCCGCCGCTTCCGCCGCCGCTTCCCAAAAATCCCGGACCGGTATCTAAGGCTGCCCCATTCCCACCTAAGCCGCCATCGCCCGCTTTGTTACTCAAAAAATCACTGCGGAGGATAATGACCTCTCCCGCTGCATCGTTGTAAACGGCACCTCCGTTTCCGGCGTTAAAGCCGTTGCGATTCGGAGTCGTGCCGGGCATATTTCCGTCGCCTGCGGCCCAGATATTACAATACTGAAACATGCTTTCGGAGATGATCACCTTTCCGCCTTTATTGTACAGACCGCCGCCGCTTCCGGCATCTCTGTTAACGTTTTGATGATCGAAGCTGCCAGCGCTGCCGGTAATGTAAGAGTTGTTGAGGTTGAGCGTGCCGCCGTCGTTGTAGATGGCGCCGCCGCTGGCACCGGCGACGGTATCGCCCGTAATTTTAACGTTTCTGAAAGTAACTTTGCTCGTGCTGCCTTCGATCAGCACAGCGCCGCCATTGCCGCTGTTCCCGCCGCCGATCCACATATTGGAGATAGTTACGATACTGTTCTTAATCTTAAAAACACGTCCGAGATCGGTAAATTTCGAGCAGGTCGGGCAGACGAGGCTGTTTAAGGCGTATATCGCCGTGCCATTCGTGTAACTAACGTCACTGCCGCCAAGCGGCGGTCCCAAAGCTACAAATCGCGGCTGTCCGGCGCCGATTATTTGAAGGTTTTTATTCTCGATGAGAATGTCGTACTCACCGTCATAGCGACCACCGCTGATTGTTATTTTGTCGCCGCTCTCGGCTGCCGCGACCGCTTCCTTCAAACTCGTGCAGACGCGGTTGTCTCCATTGCATAATCCGCTGTTGCGAGTTTTATCGACCTCCCACGTATTGCCGGCGCGCGCCGCGCCAACGCTGAATAAAACAGCCAGCAGAACGAAACAGATGCCCGAAATTGAGATTGATTTTTTGTTAGTATTTTTCATTTAGCCTATTTATAATAATTTTAAGTTTGTAGGGCGAAGTTTTTAACCCCTGGGCAGTTTAGACCTCTCACCTGATCGTGCTTGTTACGGCATCGATCTTTCGATTAAAACGGATTTTATTTACTGAAAGCAGCATTATTCGGCTGATGTCTAGTGTGTAAATAATGAATCAAGCGCAGATTTCACTTCTTGTTTAGTTAAGATTGAAATAAAATTTTCATTACAATATACAGTAAATTAAGAAACCTACAAGAGAGAGAAGTCCTGTTTTGTACAGGAGAAAAGCCATGTTTTATTCATTTGGAGCGTTGGTAAACGCTGCTATAAATGCTGTTCTTTGCTCTAAAGTCAGTTAAAGATTCCATCTGTTAAGCCTGCAATCAAACAAATATGAATATTTTAGTCTTGAATCAAATATAAATCTGTCAGAGAGAAATGAACATCCGCGTGTCCACGTAATTTCCCTACGTGGAACTACGTATATTGAAGAGAATCAGCGTTTATTTTATCGTATTAATAGACTTTTTGTCCGAGTTCCATAAAGATCGGAATACTTATTGTTAATTAACTTCAAAGGCTGGTGCGGACGCAGGCTTTTCGCACGCCGTGTATTGGATTGTGGCGGACGCAGGCGGCGACGGAGTGATATTTCACGGAAACAATTAACAAACAATTCGTTTTTCAAACGGGAAATTTTCGCCGTTCGAGGCGCGGGCAAATTTCTCGCCGCCGGAGCGCGCCGCTCATTCGTCGAACGTTAGAATCGTTTGCCGCCCCGATTCGGAAAACAAATTTTCCGAATGTTTTGTTAACGGGCAATGGCTCAGTAGTTGAGTATCAAAACATTAGGATATCCCCAAAAATACGTTTTTTAATTTCGCTCTTTAAGTAAAAGGCGAAATTAATTCCATCAAAAAATCTTCCAACATTGTCTTTTTGGTAAACTGAAGTTTGATGAAATTTAAACTTCAGGATTGTTGCGCAATTTTGCGATGCTGGTTCGCGGCGGGCAAACAATACAGTAATGCAGCCCGAGCCGTCCACAACCTGTTTAATCGTCTAATAGATAATATCTCTTTATTATTCTCTTACCCACTCCTCCCTTTTTTACTGTTGTTTCTCATTAAATAAATTCCTCTTCCCAAATCCAGCAGAAAGCTCCTATCGGATAATATTTCTGATTATTCTCCTCAAAACCGGCGAAAGTTTCTGATTCATCTTCAAAAGATGGAAAAATGAAGGCATCCGGAGTCTGATCATAATGAGCAAGATCTTTGTGACCGATAATCCGGCGTAGTTCGTTGTAAGATTTCAACACCTTTTGCCCCTGCTCAAAGGTGAAATAAGGACAACTCCAGCCATTCCATTCCTCATCCTTTGTGAAACCCTCGAAAGTTACGTAGCCCAGTGATTCGATTTTGAATTTTGCGCGGCGCATAAAGTATTTTTTAAAATATAACGGACTCCGCTTTATACTGTTACATCAATAATCTCATTGATTTTATAAAGGTCAGGCAAATACTGTGATTTGATACGAAACTGGCTGCGCTTCTTAAATACAGGATTTGTCGAGGCATTTTCCATCTTGACCCCCGGGTCATAGTAAATAATTCCTTTCGCCATTTGTCTGAGAAACAGCTGGAAATCTGTACCCGTTCCGAGGATAATATCCTTGCCGTATTTATATTTTTGTACCGGTTTGAGTTCTGATATAGACGGAACGTAACATGCTTGGTTGTGCTTTCTGTTCCAGTGAAGAAGCATCGATGAGAAGCTCCACGATGCTGCCTCATTACCCTGACTGTCAAGCAGGGCTATTTTCCCTTCAGAACTTCTGATTTTCCCTGCCTCTTTATCAAAGCCTATCAGTTCAAGTTTTAAGTCCGTAAGATTTTGCCTGATATCAGCTTTGTGCACTCCGCCAAAATTCATCCTGTCCGGTTTTCCGCTCTTGTCAGGATAGCCGTATTTTCTTATAAACGCTTCTGTGCCGCCGGTCTTGTAAAACCCGTGAGTAGGTTCGGGCGTCATTAGTGTAATAACCGCTGACCCTACGCTTGTAAATCTTTTTACGCCAAACTGTTTAATTTCCCAGCCGAGAAAATCCGGTTCAGAGCGCCCGTTCGGCGTGATCCCTAATTCAGCTTCAAGTGTGTAACCACCGCATTGCGGTGAATTACACGGTAAAATAATGCCGTCCCGGTCAAGCCGTTTTGAAATTATCCAGTCCAGTTGGTGAATCCTGCGGAGTTCTGCAATCAGTTGCTTCCTGTTTGTTACCGCCTGCGGCAGTTCAATGATTTTGAAGACCCCGTGCTGATCCGGAATGGTCAAATGATTAAACTCCACAGCAAGCCCTGAAGTCGGTGAAGTTGCGAAACCTAGAACGATACCGTCTACCCCTACTCCGAAAAATAATAACCGGTTAGCGAGCCTCTGAGTCATAAGTTCAGACGGCGGATTTTCGCATCCTGCCAAAAAACCTGAAAATCTTACTTCGGGGTATTTGGGATAAAGAATCAACTGGGCTTTTGGGGCAGGGAACAGGTTGCCGTCTTCGCTAATCCAAGAAAAGTTTATTGAAGCCTTGAATCTTTCCTTTTTCCAGTCTCCTGCTGCTTCTGCAACAATATCCGTGATGGGCAGGATATTGAGAATTTCAAAACTTCCACCGAAATAAATCTGGTTTTTTGAGTTATCATTCGGAGCAAGGATTTTAACGTATATTTTGCTGCAACCGTGATCAGCAAACAGCGCTTTGAGTTTTTCCAGATTCATTGATTGCCAGTAATTCCTTTGCTAAATTCTCTCCGACCGCCTGTATTAAGGGAACCACGACGGAATTCCCAAACTGTTTGTAAGCCTGATTATCGGAAACCGGGATAATAAAACTGTCCGGAAAGCCCTGAAGCCTTGCACATTCCCTCGGCGTCAGTCTCCTCGGGTTTTTACCCTCCTGCGGAATCAGAACTTCCGCGCCGTCCTTATAGTATCTGGCAC
>MWWI01000118.1_pt1 | contig 17462 bp, 18 predicted proteins | sample 1047321 | NCBI WGS metagenome assembly MWWI01 (sample SAMN06349966, study PRJNA376086) | soil metagenome | isolation source: FI-1 sample Antarctic (ecotone) soil | place: Antarctica | reverse complement strand
TTTCCGTAACAAAAAATATTACTTTCGGAACTTATGGAAACCAATGGGTTAACGACTCCTAATCCCAGGAAACCGGCCCCCCCCGAAATAAAAAGGTCTTGTTTAATAGCAACCTTACATTCCCCCCCCCCACAAAAATTTAATTACTCTTTTGGAAACATCAGTATCCAGGTAACCTTCAGGACAATTCCATTCTGCAGGCATGGAGGTCATTAACCGAGCAGCCTCCTTCTAATGCCATTGTAGTAGGTTCAAGCTGCGAAAACATGGATGCTAATTGCTGTGCTACGTTTGCTGCTTGTCTTGCAGAACATAGTCCGGTTTGCGAAGATCCATTTGCTCAAAAAAGATATCGCTTAAGGTTCTTGTGAAATTTTGTCCTGTATGGATCAAGATGTGCTTTGCAGAATATTGATCGAGCAGTTTTATAATCAAGCTAAGCCGAATGATTTCGGGTCTTGTGCCTAGTATAGTTACGATTTTCATGTCAACTCACCTTTCTATTTTTAATCTTGTTTCTGGACTTTTTGGTTTTCATAGATCTTTTGGTATTCTTAGAGCCTTTTTTACGTTTCAAAACAAGTTTTCGTTTTTTTCTAAGCGTTCTCTTGGGACTTGAAAGCTCTAGAATGGGCTGACCAGTTGGATATACGTGCAATTCTGAATCAGGAATTACCTTGACTTTACTCCATCGTCCACCCTTAAGATGAAAGACTCTTTCATTTATAAAGGGTCGTTTGGTGCCAAATTCCAACTGAAAGACAGCAAAAGAGAAGGCGCCTCGATAAAACGGAGCATTTGAAAGAAGCTTTCGATTAGCTTGATGAGCTGTTCGAACGATGTTTGTTTTTTCATTAAGCATGGCAATAAGGGGCTGTAATCTTTTGCGGTATGCATCCAAACCAAAAGTCTCTAAAGCCATTTGACGTCCTATTTGACCTATGTGATGCAGCTGTGCCCGATCAGAGAGAAATGATCGAACAATCGATGCTAAACTCTCTACATTACCTTTCTCTGCCAACCCATTCGAAACGCCGGCATGAGATAATATTTCTATTAATCCGCCCGATTTATAAGCAATAACCGGTTTCGAACCAACTAAAGCCTCCAGTGCGATCATGCCAAATCCTTCATCTGCCAAGCTGGGAACAACTAATAAATCGAGCATGGCATAAACAATACCTACCTCATTTTCAAAAGATATAAAATGAAAACGATCAGATAAACCAAACTGTTGTATCATCGTTTCACATAGGTTTAAATAAGGAGGATCAACCGGGTTCCCCGCAACAAGAAAGTGTACTCTCGGATAATCTTCTGATAGAGAAGCAGCCATAAGAATAAAATGCTCTAATCCTTTATTGGGGTAAATATCAGACGAAACATAACCCACAATTAAATCTTCATCGCCAAGACCAATTAATGCTCTTCTCTGCTGCCTGTGGATTAACCACTGTTCAGGTGCTAGCCGCAATTCATTACAAGCGGGATATAAGACGATCGTTTTATGTTCGATTTCACTGTGACCTGAAAACACGTTCAACACGGAATGAGAAATTCCGCTGATCCAGTCCGAATAACGGTCAATCATAGATACGGATATAGAACTCCATTCCGTATTTGGAATCGTTTCTGTAATATGCCATACAACCGGAATTCCTATGGTATTGGCAGCCACTGCAGGCAAGACATGAACACAAGTGTTGGTTAAAACCAAATCCGGCTGCTTCATGTGCAGCAGGTTCATAATAGGGTGCAGCCCGCCAGCATCAATCATCTGTTGAAGTTCAGTCTCCAATAGAGCACTCGTCTCATAAATCTTCCAAAGTAATGGACAAGGTTGTATAATAACTTCAAATTCTATTGCTCTTAATTCAGCAGCCAGAAGACCTTCTTGCGGCACAACCAAGATGCATTGAAAATAAGGTCGAAGCTCCTTCGCGAGAAGAAGCAGCAATTTTTCGGCTCCTGTCATGTGATTTGCATTGCATAAATGACTGAATATCATCATCGCTGGTTTATCCATGTACTCACCTCCTTTTAAACCGATGATATATTGTATGGCATTAGGCCAAGCGTCGACACGCCAATTGAACCAGAGCATTTGCCCCTTTTACTGCGGCGTTTCAGCCAGAGCCTGCATTTGATCCTGATAACCTTGAGCGAATCCGGCATTAAATCCTTCATTGTAAGCCTGATCATAAGCCAGGTTATAGGCTCTTTGAGAGGTTTTTGTATGTCTTCCTTTCTTTTTAAAGCGACTCTTCAACGTTTTTCGAGAAAATACGGCATTCTTTTTTCTAGATGATTTTCTGACTTTGACTTTTTTTAAGACTCGTTTAACCACGACGTTCCCCCCTTCGGACATCTTCTTTATATCATCTTGTTATTCGTAAATGTATTCCAACGCTTGTTCCAATCTCTGTTCATAGGTGTGTTCCGCCAACGTACGTTTCATTCCATTTATGGCAATTTGCTTCCGTTCCTCCTCATTTATTAGGAAGTATTCAAGTTTCTCTACCAGCTCCTGCGGGGAAGCATACGTAACAATTTCATGGCCGAGAGTGTAAAAACGAGAGATATCTTCTCGAATATCCGTCAATTGGAGGGCAGCACAAGCGGATATTTCAAAAGTTCGCGGATTAGGTGATATCGCTCCTACATGAAGGCTGTTATTATTATAGGATTCATCATTAGAGTCTCGATGCAGATTAATTACGATCTTGCTAGAACTGTAGGAGCTGGCTGTTTCCTCAGGAGACATCCATTTTCCTAGATCTATTTGTTTACCAAGCAAGGAATAATTTTTTAAGCGGTCCCACCATATTCCTGAAATTGACGTGTTATGATTGGCTAAAAAGGAAGCAATTTGATCAAAAACGGCAACGCGATTCCAATAGGCACTTCCAATAAATCGAATGTCTTTTCGCAAGTGGCTGGGAGAGTACTGCGGTTTATAAATAGTTGGATTAGCCGCAAAAGGCAAATAATTCACTCGAGGGCAGCCTAATTCTTGATAAAACGAGACACAAGACAGCTCTAAAGTAAAAACATGATGATAATGCAGGACAAACAAAGCCGTAATATCCGTATAATAAGGGTCATCCGCAAGCCATAGTGCTGTATGGATCCCTAATTGTTTAAGCTGAATCAACTGCTCAGGTTTAACAAACATGCCGTCTAATACAAAAATGAGATCCGGGCTGTGGACTTCGGCATTCCTTACCAGCTCTTCATTAGGCTGAGCTACGACAAGCTCTTTTACTTTTGATTGAAAAGCCGAGATAATTGCTTCATCGATCGGTGAATACGGATAACCTTTTCCTGATGTCACATAAAGAACCTTGATATCCCATGCCTGACCATTTTGTGGAGGAGCGCTTTGGATTACTGCTTGACATCTCCCCAAGAAGTAACCATCATTTGACCCGTCAGGATAACCATCTTTTCTTCCCAGCTGCCGACTTTTGATTTTTCTCACGATCCACCCTCCTCATTTATAAAAAACTATTGAAACGTCAGATTCAGCAGTCTATGAATCCGATCTAAATAGGTATGTTCTCTTAAAGTGCGGTTTAAGCCATTCATAGCAATTTGCACCCGTTCTTGCTCATGACTCAAATAGTAAATCATTTTCTGCATAGCCTCATGCGGACTTGAATAAGCCTCAATCTCGACTCCCGGTGTATAATATTGAGGTAAGTCGTCACGCAAGTCTGTAAGCTGAAAGGCACCGCATGCTGATATTTCGTAAGTTCGAGGGTTAATAGAAGAACCTGCTGCACCTAAGCTGTTTTTATTATCGCTGTCATTCTCCGTGGTACGGTGAATATTTAATACAATTTTGGCTCCATTATAATATTGAACGACTTCCTCCAAAGGGATCCAGGCGATACATGGCTTTCTGCTGCAAAATGAACAACCCAATCCACACCTTCCTTCATCAGTTGATCGATAAGGGCTGGTTTCTCCACAATTTTTCGAACTCGGTTATCCAAAAACTCGGGGACACCGTACCTGGATGCATCTTCAACTTTTTTAAGGAAAACCATAGCTTGACCCCCAACCAGGGATTCGTATAGCCTCCAAATGATCGCCAATGATAAGTTGAGTTATTGACACATTGGGGTGAATTTTTTTGGGGTTCACTTTTCCGACATCAATATAAGAAACAGCTTTAATATGGAGTCCTCTATATCGGTAAATAACAAAATATTACCCTTTGCTGCTTTGGCCCCTATACCCCGCCCTACATCATGCCCTAGCGGTGCAAGGAAGTGAATAACCCTTGCACCGCTTTTTACGGCAAAATTTTCAGTACTATCTGTAGAGCCGTTAACCACTACAATAACTTCTGAGTTGGGATGAATCTTTTTAGCCTCCTGTATAACACGGGTTATCGTTTTACTCTCATTCATTGCTGGAATAATGACGGAAATTTCTGGACTTGAAAAATCAAGCAACCTTACACCTCCTGACTGATTACATAAGGTCATTTCAACCATTGTATGTGGGACAATTTGATGAGTAACGGCGATTGCGGATAGATGGTTGTTAGTGGTTCACAAGTCCAATCCGTATTTTTGAATGTTCATATAATAGTAGGATGAATTTTTCTAAGTGAATATCGTTTGTAAAGGAGGCGATTATAGGGGTGAATGAGAAACTAAATCAAGAAAAATTTGTGGGGATCATGCTTAATCATACAGTTTATCGAGGGATACGCACGGGGGATACAAATGCCTGAAACTGTTCAAGCCAACCTGAAAAATTTAAAAATCATGATGAGTACTTATCCATCTATCATAATAAATCCCAACAGCAGTTCCATTGGTCGGAATGTTACAGCCTGGTGCAGGCTCTGCTCAAGTCAGTATGCGTTCGCCCTATCCTTACGCTCCAGGATACCCGCTTCTCTGTTTCTAGATTAGCACGCTGAATCGAGAGAACTGTCAGTCCATAATTTTCACGATAAGCTGATTCTTGAATCGTTTTATTGATCAGCCTCGAATGAGGGGTCAAGATCACCTCCGCAAGATTACTGTATTCAATCATATTGGACCCCGTCGAACCCTTATTTACTTCTTCTAGCTTCGTTTCAGCCATAGATCGATCGAAGTAACATTTTGACTAAACCGCTATTATCTTTACGTATCACTTCTAACACTGTCACCTTGAATTGGTTAGGCCATTTAAGCTCCTTTAAGGTTTGTCCTATGACCGCATGCTGCTGAGGCACCTGAACCGTATGTATATATTGCAATGCATTATAATCCTTAAGCAGAACCTCCCCGTCGAAAGTCACTTTACCCACTTCCTTAGCTAGGGGCTTGTCTAACCACTTGCGTGCAAAGAACCATAAAAACGCCATCCCTATTACCAAAAAGATAATCCCAATCCGAGCAAAATCAAAAAAGGACAGTACACCATAACCGGCGTCAAATAAACTCTCACTGGCTATCAGATTCGGGGCGGTACCAATTAAGTTAAGGACCCGGTTGAAACAACCAAGACTAAAAAAAATGCTGGCGCTCTTTGCTCTTGTTATACTCGCATTGCTCATTTACTTATTAACATTTACGCTTACTCACAAAGAGCCTTCTGATCCAGACATTATAGTCGAATCTGGAGACACATCTGGCGATTTAACCGATGAGCCAGAAATGCCGCAGCCAGCAGCTCCAGAACATGAAATTCCCGTTATTACCGTTGATGTCGTCGTATTCGGCAGCGAGCTTGAAGGCTTATATTTAGCTAGGGCAGCTGCAGATGAGGGGCTTCAGGTGATCATCCTTGATCCGCGAGAAGCGTTTGGCGGGCAAGTTCTGCAGGGACAAATGCTATTCCTCGATGAAACCCGGGATGACCTGCGCCGTTCGCTTGCGCAGGGGCGTGTCAAGCAGCTATTCGATGATTTTCGATTCGGCCGAATTCGCAAGCTGTCGGAGTTTGAAGCTTACTTCGAGCGGTTGGTTGATCAGATTCCAATCGAGTCAGCCATTCAGATCGAGACCATTGAGACAAAGCAAGGAGCAAATGGGGAAGCCAGCATAAGCGCAGTTGAATATCGCGGACAGGATGGGGTGCTCAAACGTGTTCAATCTGACTATTGGGTTGAAAACACAGACCATGCTGCATTCACAAGTCAGTTGGAAGTTTCTAGACTGCTTGGCATCGAATCCTACTATAAGCTGGATCGACTCGAATTCATGGCTGCCTCAATGATGATGAAATTCAACAATGTGGACTGGAAAAAATTCAATGATGATTTCAATCGACTGAGCCGCGCTGAGATCAATCGCAGATTTGGAGGCGGCTATGTTAATGAAAGCTTTGCGATCGGCTTAACAGGGATGAGCCGAGAGTATACTTCAACGGACGACCGTGTGTTTCTGCGCGGCTTAAACGCTGTCAACCAACGTGACGGAGAAGTGTTGATCAACGCGCTGCTCATATATGATGTGGATCCTGCTGATCCACAATCTGTGTCCGCTGCTGTAGCGCTCGGCCATAAAGAACTGCCGCTCATCCTAGCTCACTTTCGCGAGCGTTTGCCCGGTTGGGAGCATGCCGAGCTCAGCACACCGCCAGATTACTTGTATATTCGCGACTATCACCGCTATGAAACAGACTATGTATTGCAAACGTCGGATTTGCTTGGAGCACGTATGTTTTGGGATAATGTAAGCATCGCGGGATATCCTCTGGACTTGCAAGGAACACAGGATGTCCCTTGGGGCATTCAAATGGGGGTGCCCGACAAATACGGTATGCCGCTTCGCAGCTTCCTGCTTAAAAATTATGAGAATGTGATCGTTGCCGGTAAAAATGTAGGCGCCTCGATTATTGCATTCGGCAGTGCCCGAATTCAACCGAATACAAGTATAGCAGCAGAGGTCATCGGTGTGATCTTAGGGCAGATTCATCCTCATAAGCAATTGAAGCAATTAGAAGAGGCCGATATGATCGCATTGCACACTTACATTCAGAACCATTATAATATCCAGTTGTTCGGCATTACAGGCAACAGCAGATTGATCGGATGGACAGAAGAGGAGCTCAGCAAGCTCGATTCAGGCGAAATTTATTACCCGACTTATTCTGTCGGGAGATGAGCGTGCGAAATCGAATAAAAAAAGAGGAGATTAGACAATGAACAATAAGCTTGAGCTTGTTATTGACGCGAAAGCCGCTCTGGGCGAGGGTCCAAGTTGGGATTCAGAACGAAATCTGCTTTACTGGGTAGACATTACGCAATGCACTGTTCACATTTATCACCCTGAGACGAATATAGACCGAAAGATTCGATTCGATCGAATGGTCACTGCCATCGTTCCATGCGTAAGGGGGGGGGCTGTTGTAACTATGCAGGACGGGTTTTTCTTCCTTGATGTGCTCAAAGAGCAATTGACGCCGATTCACGACCCTGAACACCATTTGCCAAACAATCGGTTCAACGATGGGAAATGTGATCCTTCCGGTCGCTTCTGGGCAGGCACGATGAGTTTAAAGTTCGAATCTAATCAAGGCTCATTGTATTGCTTGGATACAGATCAAACCGTGCATAAAAAAGCAGGAGGCGTGAGCATCTCCAACGGCATCGGATGGAGTCCAGACCATCGCACCATGTATTATATCGATTCACCGACGAAACAAGTTGTTGCTTATGACTTTGATTTGAATTCAGGAAACATCGGCAATGAACGTATAATCCTTACTATTCCTGATGGGGAGGGTGTTCCTGATGGTATGACAACAGACAGTGAGGGTATGCTGTGGATCGCCCACTGGGGCGGCTACCAAGTATCTCGCTGGAACCCGAGCACCGGTCAAAAAATCGATTCAGTGCGTGTTCCTGTGGAAAGAGTAACCTCGTGTGCATTTGGCGGCAATCAATTGAATGAGCTATATATTACAACAGCGAAGGACGATGCCACAGATGATGAGTTGCTGCAACAGCCGCAGGCTGGCGGGGTCTTCCGGCTGATCACTGATGTGCGCGGTATGCCGTCGTATGCATACTCCGGATAATCACTTCATTCCGAGTTATTGTCTTTTCTTTTCTCCTTTAACCATTTAGGCATGCCTTTATTTTTTTGATCCCGCTGACGAGCTGATTTCGTCAGCTTTTTTACTGATCTCACTGCTGGCTTATCTGTTCGCTTTTCGATTGTTGGACGTTGCTGCGCCGATTTGCTCCTTAGTTGTTTTACAGGAGGGGAGGGAGGGCTCTGATCCGAAATTTGTCCATGAACCATCTTCTTTTCTATAATTGAAATGTGCAATGCCTTTTCAAATTTTCGGACAATAAACCGTTCCTTTTCTTCGACAATGGAAATAGAAGCTCCTGCGCGTCCCATTCTTGCAGTTCTGCCCGATCGATGTATGTATTGATTCGCATCCGTTGCGGGATCAAAATGAAAGATATGGGTCACCTGAGGAAGATCCAATCCGCGCGAGGCAATATCGGTAGCGAGCAGCAACCTTGACTTCCCTTCCTTGAATCTGTTCATCACACCAGCTCGTGTCTGCTTATCCGCATCACTATATAACGCTTCGATTTGCAATCCAGTATAACTTAGCTTGGCCGTGATTTCCGCTGCTTCGAAAGCGGTAAATTCGCCCCTCTCCAATCGTACGAAATTGGACAAAAGGTGCGCATGGGTGAACCGCTGGGCAGGCTTCACAAGAAAGAGAAAACACTTTAGTTGCCTTGGGAAATATGCTATACTATGTGAAGTTTATTTCTTGGAAGGATGGACAGAATGAATCCAATCGTTAAGCAGCTCAACGATAGTTTAGAACAGGAGCAGCCAGCAGTATTTGCGATGCTCTCCAGGCTTGGACGGAATATATTTTTCCCGAAAGAAGGCATCATCAGCCAATCTGCAGAGGCGAAATTAAAAGCAACAACCTATAATGCCACAATCGGCATTGCAACGGAGGGCAGCGGCCCGATGCATCTGAAGGTCATTCAAGATAAGCTTTCAGCTTTTGACCCTAAGGATTTGTATCCCTATGCCCCCCCTGAAGGCAAGCCGGAGCTTCGCAAAGCATGGCGTGAGAAAATGATTCGAGAGAATCCTTCTTTAAACAACCAATCCATCAGCCATCCGATCGTCACCAATGCACTTACACATGGACTTAGTCTTGTTGCTGATCTGTTTGCAGACGAGGGCGACAGCATTATTATCCCTGATAAAAATTGGGAAAATTATGACCTGACCTTTGGTATTCGACGAAATGCTGCAATCGTACATTACCCTCTGTACAATGCGGAGCGAAAATTTAACTCAGCAGGTTTGAAACAAACTTTACTGAAACAAGCTCATAAAGGAAAAGCAATTGTTGTGCTCAATTTCCCTAATAACCCGACTGGATATACGCCTGGCGTACAAGAGGGCAGAGAAATTGTAGATGCGATTCTAACGGCTGCTGAGGCAGGAATTCGCGTTGTAGCGGTTACAGACGATGCTTACTTCGGCTTGTTCTTCGAAGATTCCTTGCATGAATCGTTGTTTGGTCAACTAGCGGGACTGCACCCCAATGTGCTGGCTGTCAAAGTAGACGGCCCCACGAAGGAAGAGTATGTGTGGGGCTTTCGAGTCGGTTTCATCACATATGGCGGCTGCAGCGGTACGGTGTTCAACGTGCTTGAGCAAAAAACAGCAGGAATGATTAGAGCAACGATTTCAAGCGGCCCGCACCCTTCTCAAACTTTTATTCAACAGGCGCTTCTGGCACCTGAGTTTGAAGCACAAAAGAAACAGAAGTTTGAAATATTAAAGCGGCGTGCTAATAAAGTGAAAGAGCTGCTTGACAGCGGACGTTATGAAGGATATTGGGATTACTATCCTTTTAACTCCGGCTATTTTATGTGTTTGAAGCTGATCAATAGGAATGCAGAAAGTCTTCGCTGCCATTTGTTGAATCAGTACGGAATCGGAACGATCGCAATTGGAGAAACCGATTTACGTGTCGCCTTTTCCTGTATAGAAGAAGAGCATCTCGAAGCTTTATTCGACGCCATCTACAAGGGCGCTCAGGATTTAAAGCACAACCGCGTATAAGCTTGTTCGATCATCCCTGAGCTGCAATCGATTTTGGCCGGTTTTTTATTAACCCGGCGGCCAACACGGCCATTATGATCACGCCAATAAATGTCCATTTCAGCCAAACATCATCAAATGCGAAATATAAAAGTTTTTCTCCTGATATCATTTTACCAGCAGTTAACGCTAAAACACCGGCGCCAATATATATAATCCAAGGAAACCGCTGCACTGCTTTGATGACTAATGTGCTCCCCCAGACAATAATTGGCACACTGATCAGCAGTCCGATAATAACAAGAATCATATTGCCATGCGCTGCTCCTGCTACAGCCAGCATATTATCGACCCCCATTATCGCATCGGCTATAACGATCGTGCGAATGGCGCTGCCGAGCGTGCTGGCCGATTTGATATGACTGCCATCATTTTTCTCTACCAGCAGCTTGTATGAAATCCATATGAGCAGCACGCCCCCGATCAACATTAAACCTGGAATTTTCAACAGCCAAACGACTAATAAAGTAGCCAAAACTCGAATCAATATGGCACCGAACGTTCCCCAAATAATCGCTTTCTTTTGCAGCTCTTTGGGGAGATTCCTTGCTGCCATACCAATAACGAGCGCATTGTCGCCTGCAAGTACTAAATCAATAATAATAATCGCAAGGAGTGCTGTAATAAAGCCTGAAGCCCACAATTCATGAAACAATTCAACCATGCTGTACTCTCTCCCTTATAATCCGCATATAGCGAATAATTGGAAAAAGCCTCCACCATGTATGGCAAGGCTCTCTAGAATACAAAAAAGACCTTTACCGATACAGGTAAAGGTCTTGCTAACAACTTTCGTTGCCAGTAAAGCCGGGGAATTCGAAATTCCCGTATTGACGACTTTAGCTGTACAGCTACTCCCCTTTATGTAGAAGCAATATTCACTTGTACTGAGTATAGTCTGAAACAGCTATATTGTCAACAAGTTAGTGAATTTTGATGGCGATGATCTTATCATTACGACCTGTCAGCTCAAGCAGTCGATTGTGTACTAGCAAGGATGCATCACCGATAATTTCAACCTCCGAAGCTACCGGATAGATTGAAACCTGAGTTCCTCCATAAACCGCTTGTGTGACAGAGATTGTACTCATCTGCCCTTGTGCATTCAGCGTAACCGCCTCCAGCAAGCCAAAGACTGTGAATTGTGATTTTTCTTCAGAAGCATTGGCGGTCACTTCTATAAAGATCGCTACACCATCATAAGTCCGAATCAATACCTTGTCTCCTACCATGATTGCAGACAAGCTTACTTTTTGGCCGTCCCGGTAAATAAACGCTTGCGCATCAACAGCAAATGTCAGCAGCTGAACGCCCTCTCCATCGTTTCTCACTATTGCAATAGCATCATCTGTAATCGTCTTAACTTCACCTAATGTTGCCGTATCATTACCAAGCAGCTGATCGTCTGTACGATCAAGCAGAGCGGCTAATTCAGCTCGGGTTACCGGCTGATTCGGTCTGAACGTTCCATTATCATATCCCTTAACTAAACCCAGTTCTACAGCTAATGCAACGTAACCGACAGATCCGGCCGGAATGTTCTTTGCATCCTTAAACTCTAGTTTAACATTCATACGAGCCTCCGCCTCATTTTCCAATTCCAGCGCTTTAATAAGTAAAATCGTTGCCCAAAGTCGATCTGCCGGTTTTTCTGGCTGAACCGATTCATCTGTCTCGAAAAATAATGAATTTTGGACAGCGATTGCTACATAGCCTACAGCCCAGGAATATTGCTTTTCAAGTTTATTAGCATCTTTGAAGTTCAATAGTGTATTCATTGCTTCTTCCGACTCTGCTTCTTCCCTTAATCCAAGCAGTCTGACTGCAGCTGTTATAGCTTCAATCCGAGTAATCGGCTTTCGCGGTTGGAACGTGCCATCCTCGTAACCTTCAAACACCCTTTTGCTAGCCAGCTTGGCAATGTGCTTTTGCGCCCAGACGACATCTGCTTCCGTTGTGTCCTCGAATGAGAGCTTAACTTTTGCAGCGATTTGTAAGCCGGGTGCTGTTTGCAACCCTGGGGGCCCTGCATTGTTTTTCGGTGCTGCCCAAACGGACATCGCTCCACCGAACACCAAAGAAACTGAAATAAATGTAATGACTGCCTTTTTCCACAACCTCATCTTCATAAAAAAACCACTCCTCTATTTTTTGTGAAATGTTCCTGTCTTGTTATACTTTTCGTCAACGATTAAAAATTTGAGGGGGTAGTAAAAGATTCAACTGCAAGCTCAAGTATGGTAGACTAAAAAAGTAGAATAGATTACTAGACTAGAGAATATACTGCTCTTAGAAGCAAACAGAGAGAGCAACAAGGAGTCGGGGATTTTGTTGAAACAACCAAGACTAAAAAAAATGCTGGCGCTCTTTGCTCTTGTTATACTCGCATTGCTCATTTACTTATTAACATTTACGCTTACTCACAAAGAGCCTTCTGATCCAGACATTATAGTCGAATCTGGAGACACATCTGGCGATTTAACCGATGAGCCAGAAATGCCGCAGCCAGCAGCTCCAGAACATGAAATTCCCGTTATTACCGTTGATGTCGTCGTATTCGGCAGCGAGCTTGAAGGCTTATATTTAGCTAGGGCAGCTGCAGATGAGGGGCTTCAGGTGATCATCCTTGATCCGCGAGAAGCGTTTGGCGGGCAAGTTCTGCAGGGACAAATGCTATTCCTCGATGAAACCCGGGATGACCTGCGCCGTTCGCTTGCGCAGGGGCGTGTCAAGCAGCTATTCGATGATTTTCGATTCGGCCGAATTCGCAAGCTGTCGGAGTTTGAAGCTTACTTCGAGCGGTTGGTTGATCAGATTCCAATCGAGTCAGCCATTCAGATCGAGACCATTGAGACAAAGCAAGGAGCAAATGGGGAAGCCAGCATAAGCGCAGTTGAATATCGCGGACAGGATGGGGTGCTCAAACGTGTTCAATCTGACTATTGGGTTGAAAACACAGACCATGCTGCATTCACAAGTCAGTTGGAAGTTTCTAGACTGCTTGGCATCGAATCCTACTATAAGCTGGATCGACTCGAATTCATGGCTGCCTCAATGATGATGAAATTCAACAATGTGGACTGGAAAAAATTCAATGATGATTTCAATCGACTGAGCCGCGCTGAGATCAATCGCAGATTTGGAGGCGGCTATGTTAATGAAAGCTTTGCGATCGGCTTAACAGGGATGAGCCGAGAGTATACTTCAACGGACGACCGTGTGTTTCTGCGCGGCTTAAACGCTGTCAACCAACGTGACGGAGAAGTGTTGATCAACGCGCTGCTCATATATGATGTGGATCCTGCTGATCCACAATCTGTGTCCGCTGCTGTAGCGCTCGGCCATAAAGAACTGCCGCTCATCCTAGCTCACTTTCGCGAGCGTTTGCCCGGTTGGGAGCATGCCGAGCTCAGCACACCGCCAGATTACTTGTATATTCGCGACTATCACCGCTATGAAACAGACTATGTATTGCAAACGTCGGATTTGCTTGGAGCACGTATGTTTTGGGATAATGTAAGCATCGCGGGATATCCTCTGGACTTGCAAGGAACACAGGATGTCCCTTGGGGCATTCAAATGGGGGTGCCCGACAAATACGGTATGCCGCTTCGCAGCTTCCTGCTTAAAAATTATGAGAATGTGATCGTTGCCGGTAAAAATGTAGGCGCCTCGATTATTGCATTCGGCAGTGCCCGAATTCAACCGAATACAAGTATAGCAGCAGAGGTCATCGGTGTGATCTTAGGGCAGATTCATCCTCATAAGCAATTGAAGCAATTAGAAGAGGCCGATATGATCGCATTGCACACTTACATTCAGAACCATTATAATATCCAGTTGTTCGGCATTACAGGCAACAGCAGATTGATCGGATGGACAGAAGAGGAGCTCAGCAAGCTCGATTCAGGCGAAATTTATTACCCGACTTATTCTGTCGGGAGATGAGCGTGCGAAATCGAATAAAAAAAGAGGAGATTAGACAATGAACAATAAGCTTGAGCTTGTTATTGACGCGAAAGCCGCTCTGGGCGAGGGTCCAAGTTGGGATTCAGAACGAAATCTGCTTTACTGGGTAGACATTACGCAATGCACTGTTCACATTTATCACCCTGAGACGAATATAGACCGAAAGATTCGATTCGATCGAATGGTCACTGCCATCGTTCCATGCGTAAGGGGGGGGGCTGTTGTAACTATGCAGGACGGGTTTTTCTTCCTTGATGTGCTCAAAGAGCAATTGACGCCGATTCACGACCCTGAACACCATTTGCCAAACAATCGGTTCAACGATGGGAAATGTGATCCTTCCGGTCGCTTCTGGGCAGGCACGATGAGTTTAAAGTTCGAATCTAATCAAGGCTCATTGTATTGCTTGGATACAGATCAAACCGTGCATAAAAAAGCAGGAGGCGTGAGCATCTCCAACGGCATCGGATGGAGTCCAGACCATCGCACCATGTATTATATCGATTCACCGACGAAACAAGTTGTTGCTTATGACTTTGATTTGAATTCAGGAAACATCGGCAATGAACGTATAATCCTTACTATTCCTGATGGGGAGGGTGTTCCTGATGGTATGACAACAGACAGTGAGGGTATGCTGTGGATCGCCCACTGGGGCGGCTACCAAGTATCTCGCTGGAACCCGAGCACCGGTCAAAAAATCGATTCAGTGCGTGTTCCTGTGGAAAGAGTAACCTCGTGTGCATTTGGCGGCAATCAATTGAATGAGCTATATATTACAACAGCGAAGGACGATGCCACAGATGATGAGTTGCTGCAACAGCCGCAGGCTGGCGGGGTCTTCCGGCTGATCACTGATGTGCGCGGTATGCCGTCGTATGCATACTCCGGATAATCACTTCATTCCGAGTTATTGTCTTTTCTTTTCTCCTTTAACCATTTAGGCATGCCTTTATTTTTTTGATCCCGCTGACGAGCTGATTTCGTCAGCTTTTTTACTGATCTCACTGCTGGCTTATCTGTTCGCTTTTCGATTGTTGGACGTTGCTGCGCCGATTTGCTCCTTAGTTGTTTTACAGGAGGGGAGGGAGGGCTCTGATCCGAAATTTGTCCATGAACCATCTTCTTTTCTATAATTGAAATGTGCAATGCCTTTTCAAATTTTCGGACAATAAACCGTTCCTTTTCTTCGACAATGGAAATAGAAGCTCCTGCGCGTCCCATTCTTGCAGTTCTGCCCGATCGATGTATGTATTGATTCGCATCCGTTGCGGGATCAAAATGAAAGATATGGGTCACCTGAGGAAGATCCAATCCGCGCGAGGCAATATCGGTAGCGAGCAGCAACCTTGACTTCCCTTCCTTGAATCTGTTCATCACACCAGCTCGTGTCTGCTTATCCGCATCACTATATAACGCTTCGATTTGCAATCCAGTATAACTTAGCTTGGCCGTGATTTCCGCTGCTTTGTCTGTTTCATTAATAAACACAATGGCCGCCTGAGGATCAAGTTGACGAATCAGTCTGCGAAGCATGTCGATTTTATCACGCGCATCACATACATAGAAGGTGTGTTCCATTTGTGCAGGAATGCGTTCATTTGCCTTTAGCAGTATGAGCATCGGATCCCGCATCCATGCTCGTGCCAACTCAGAAATTTCTAGTGGAATCGTCGCGGAAACAAATACAAGCTGCCGTCCAATCGGAGCAGCTTTAATAATGGCCTCCACCTCCATTTTGCCGGAACTGAGCGAAAACACTTGATCCGCTTCATCAACGATAAGTGTACGGACGACATTCAGCTTGAGCTTGCGAATACGGATTAGCTCCAATATTCTGCCAGGCGTGCCGATGACAATATGCGGACGATCTTTAAGCTTGTCTACTTGTCGCTGCAGTGCTGCTCCTCCAATAAGCGATTGTACCCTTAATCCAGAAGTGCCTTGGAATAACTCAGCGACACGCACGATTTGCATGCCAAGTTCTCTTGTGGGCGCCAAAATAACGGCTTGCGGCGTGCTGTTGCTGCTAGTATCTATATTTTGCAGAATAGGCAGTAAAAAAGCCAAGGTTTTTCCGGATCCGGTATGAGCTTCTAGAGCAGCTTCCCTACCGGCGAGCATGATCGGAATGAGCTGTTTCTGTGCTTCAGTTGGTTCGGCAATTCCTATTTGCCGCAAGGTATCGCACCATTGATCATCAATTCCCAGGCGTATGAACTCGTCGCTCATCTCATTCCCCTCATTTCTTCTAAATAGTAGCCAATAGTAGTCAGAATCTATAATCGAACCATGCCAAACCCGCCAATCCCTCCTCTGCAATATACAAGTCCTGGAGCAGGATCTGCTTGCTGTTCCATGTGCATGATCATTTTTGACACCTTCACTTGTTTTACGATAAACGGACTCATCTCGAAAGCGTAAAGTTGTTACGCAGCAGCGCCTTTGCTATTTTTTATTAAGCAGCCGATACGTCAACTTCTCGAAAAGCCTGGGAAAGAGATGAAAAAACTTCGCTCCTAAACTAGATACGAAAGGAACGTCTTTCTCTGCTCTCCCGTTTCTAATCATATTCAATACTTCCTTCGCTACTTTGTCCGGAGTGAGCATAAACCATTTTACGTTTTTCACATAGCTTCCGTCTGGATCGGCGATTTTAAAAAAGCCCGTATTCACAGGACCTGGATTTACAGCCGAAATGCGAACTCCACTACCGGCCAGCTCTTGCCTAAGACTATTCGTAAATCCCAGTACCGCATGCTTAGTCGCGCTGTACCCTGATGACTTGGCAGTGCCAATTTTACCGGCGATTGAGGCAATGTTTATGATATGGCCTCTGCCACGGCTGAGCATATGAGGAAGCACAGCCTTAGTACAGCGAACAGTGCCCATATAATTAACATCCATCATCTGTTTGAAATGGTCGAGGCTCGCCTCCACAAGCGGCTCAAATATACCGTATCCAGCATTATTAATCAGCACATCGATTGTGCCAACCCGTTCAATTACCTCGAGTATGACATCGTGTACTTGCTTATCTTGCGTAACATCCATCACGATCGATTCATAATTTCCTGGCAAGGAGCCGCTAACCTCCTGCAATTTATTATGCGATCTGGCAAGCAGAACAGGGATTGCACCTGCGGCTGCACATTGTTTGGCAATTTCTGCACCTATTCCACTCGAAGCGCCTGTAATGACTACGACAAGTCCCTCGAAATGATTCATCCTGCTACAATCAGCACTTGTATATCCAACTCACCGACTCCTTCAATTTGACCATCTTCTAATGGTTACTATTATACATAAATATGGCGAACAAGTATACCTGTACACTGGGTTGCAGCACGGCAAATTCACGAAGAGCTGACCATGCAGTAAGAC
>MWWI01000117.1_pt1 | contig 17470 bp, 11 predicted proteins | sample 1047321 | NCBI WGS metagenome assembly MWWI01 (sample SAMN06349966, study PRJNA376086) | soil metagenome | isolation source: FI-1 sample Antarctic (ecotone) soil | place: Antarctica | reverse complement strand
TTCCGTTGAATTTTGGCGAACTCTTCTGCTGTAAAAAACACGCCGACACGGTGCGTTTTTTTCTTCTCTCCAAGCCTTGGTCGTCCGGTTTTTTTCATCTATTTCTTTTCATTTTGTAGCTCATTTTATTCGCCGTAATATCAAGCCCCGCAGGGCAAGCACACGAACAAGCGAAGCGCGGTGAGTGAGTTTTGCGCGAGCAAAACACTGCTTGCCTCCTTTCCTTTAACAAGAAGTCAATGTTATTCTAACCAAGTTTCTTTGGTTACGTCAACTTTTGTAAAACGACTATTGAAGTTAAAGATAAACTTGTGAGAAGTTTTCGCTTTGGAATTGAGTTTTACTCGGCAGTTTTTTGTGCTTCTTCTCGGACGAAAGTTTTGATGATTTCCGAACGAATCGAACCGTCTATTACATACTCTAAAATTTTTAGTTGTGATGGGGTCGCATCTTTATATTCTGGCGAAGAAATAATTTTCGCTCTGGTCGCCTCCCAAAGTTCTTGACGTTCGGCTTCCGGTAAATTATTTAATCTCCCGCTCGCTCGCTCCCAAGCCTCTGCTTCCTTCCTTTTTTCCTTGTCTTTTTCTTCGCGCTTTTTCCGCTCAGTTTCAAATCGTTTTTTTGATTCAATTTCTTTTAGAGAATCGAGATAATTTTGCGGTGTTTCGTAGCCTTCTTCGACGGCTTTAATAAATAGCCCTGAGACGTTTTTGATTGCTCCCCCTAGCAACCGGTATGGGAAGACCGGTATTTCTCGCTCTACGGCTTCCCTGTGGCTTTTAATGAGGCTTCGTGCCTTGCTCTCTGCTACTCCGAATTCTCGCATTTTTGAAACGAGATTTTCTTCCGTTTCGGAGAACGAAAGTGTAACGTCCGGCACGAGTTTCGGACGCGGCTCGTCTGGGATAAGCGACGGTTGAACCGGATTAGACTTAATTTCTTTGGCTCGCGGTAAATGTTTTCTAGTAGTTGCAAAGGTATGTTCCCCTTTTGCTTTTCGTCCGGCGGCATAGGTAAATAACCAATCTTGCGCGCCGTCTTCGCTTCTTAATTTTTCATAATTAACCGTTTCAATATATCCGCTTTCCAAGTGCGGTTTGTGAAGTCGATACATCTGCGGTCTGACTTGTTCCCAATCAAAAAAACGGGTTTGTGGGGCATATGTGCAAAACTCCGAATAAAGCATTTTTGCAGTGCGCTTGTGTTTTAGCGCTCCGAACATTTGATAGCTTAGAAGTTCGTAGAATCTTTGTGCTATCGGGGAAAGTTCTTTCAGATAATCGTAATCCAGCGGGCGCGTCTGCGCTGAATTAATAATTTCCCGGTAAATATCGTGAAGTAAAATGTAAGTTCCGTCTGATTTATCGCCGTTTGGCAACTTCTCGCCGGTAAAGATTACTGCATATCGAGTGTCGGCGATTTCAGTAGTTCTCTCTGTTCCGTCTTTCGCTTTGTAAGTGAACTTGGCGGTTATTCCGGCAAGAGCGTTTTGAATTAATGCGTTTTTTATACGGTCGGTGTTCCCGGTATTCCTAAAACCGATTTCTTCGGCAAGCTCTCTTAGACTTCCGAGCTTGAGCAGTTTTGGAACCGGCTTACCGGCTTCGTCTATTCTTCGATTTATAATCAGAGTATCGAGTTTGTAGGCTAGTGGGTCGGGCGGATTTTTTACCTTCCAGCGGGTCATTAATTCTCCCTCTGAATTGTGCAGTTTTATTTCGATTGAAACCTTACCCGACTTTGAAAGTCGGTGGATTGGGAAACGAGAAAGCGCGGTCTCTGTTCTGATGATGTCTTTTGGAATTCTTTCTAAAATTGACTCTGACATTTTCAAATTAATTTACAGCAGCAACAACAACAAAAGCAACTTTGTCCTCTGTTGTTGTTGTCTTTAAAGTCTAATAAGTCTATAAGTCAGCGTCCGATAATCTTTTTAATGTCAACAGCTTAGGTTCAAAAACCGTAACCGTAAGTGTGCAATACCGTAACCGTAAGTGTGCAATACCGTAACCGTAAGTGTGCAATACCGTAACCGTAAGTGTGCAATACCGTAACCGTAAGTGTGCAATACCGTAACCGTAAGTGTGCAGTAAAATTTTAAGTAAAAACTTAAAAACTTATTTCCGCTTTTACGCTTTTGTTAATTTACGAGAAATTTTTCTTCTAAAATTGATAAAATCTCTTCCCTCATTTTTACCCGTTTGAGAGCGCATTGACTTTTAATCCGGGCGTGAAGCGAAACGGGAATATCAATAGTAAATCTGGCGGTCGATTCCTTCTCTATTTCATCTCCATTGGTGATTAAGTTTGCGCCCTGCGAAACCCAATCATCTGCGGAAAGTTCTCGGACATTGGTTTTATTAGGCTTGGTTGACATTGTAACTTTCTTGCTCATTTTCCGTTAGCTCCATTATCTCTTTTATTAATGATTCTATCTCTTGGCTTGCCTGATTTTCCGCACCCGTTTCTAAGACGGTTTTTCCTGCTGCCGCGCTTTCGGCAAATCCGACTCTCTGGCAAATGTGGGCTTTCAGAACGGGTAACTCGTATTCGGCAAGCGTTTCGACTACATCGCGCCCGATAGCCGTATTTACGATTTTACGATTTATTACAAAAGCGGCTTTAAGTTTTTCCTTAAAAACTTTAACTTCCGTAATCAAATCAACAATTTCTTTTGCCGCCCAAATATCATAAGGCGACGGCTGAACCGGAATCAGTATCAAATCGCTCGCTAGAATTGCTGACCGCGCAACGTCATACACTCGCGGCGCGCCGTCTATTACCACAAAGTCAAAATCCGCGCCGATTTTGGGCAGCTCTTTATGTAAAATCGCCTTCGGCATTCCGATCACCGAAATCAGCGCGTCATCGTTTTCATCGCGGCTTGCCGACCAATCAAGCGCACTTCCTTGCGGGTCTGCGTCAACCAACAAAACTTTCCGGTTTCGTTGAGCTAGAGCGGTAGCTAAATGAACGGCGAGCGTAGTTTTTCCGACACCGCCTTTTTGATTTAATAATGAAATTATCATTTAAGTTTTTACGCTTTTGTAAATTTACGATTTTAAGGAAAATCGTTTTTACGCAAAATCGTAATATCTCTAAGTGCTTACTGTCAAGAGGAAAACTGGAATTTTGTTAAACTTAAAAGCGTAAATATGTTTTTAAGTTTATGCGCTTTTCCTTAATTAAAATATAGAATATAAAAAGATAGTTTTGTGCTATTATTCACTGATGAGCGTTGTAGTTTTCACATTTGTTTCTTAATTCGTCGAAATATTGAAATTGAAGTAAATTGAGAGAAAGAAAAATGCTAACCGATACAATTCAAATTTCCGGTCTTCCTGAAACGGTTATTCAAGGCGTGAGCGACAGAGCTAAAGCCGTTGGAACAACCGCCGAAGAATATATTCGTTATCTGATAGAAGAAGATTTATCTTCTTCATCGCTCAATCTGCGTGTGCTATTTGCTCCCGTCAGAGAACAAATAAAGGAAAGCGGCATTTCTGAGAGCGAACTTACTGAACTTCTCGAAGAGGCTAGGGAAGAAGTCTTTCAAAAATACCAAGATAAAAAATAAGTGCAAAGAGAAAGAATTCTTTTTTCAGTCGTTTATGACTGTATGGTATTTTTGCAGGGTTTAATTTCTGAATCGGGCGTTGCCGTTAATTGCTTTGAATTATTCGAGAATGAAATTATTGAACTATTTGTCAGCGAAGAAGTTTTAGCAGAAATTCAAGATGTTATTACGCGCCCGAAACTACAAGCAAAATATTCTCGTTTAACCGATGAAAGAGCGGAAAAACTCGTCGAAGTTTTGAGAACGAAAGCCACACTTATAAAAAACGTCCCGCCCGTTTTTAATTATGCGAGAGATCCAAAAGACGAAAAATATATCAATTTAGCGGTCGCCGCCGGTGCTGAATCTATTATCAGTCGCGATATGGATTTACTCGATTTAATGACGGGCTTTGACGATGACAGTAAAGAGTTCCGACGGAAATTTAGACCGTTAAAAATTATTCAGCCTTTAGAATTTCTCAAAATAGTAGAAGAGCGAACAAAAGAGGGTTTATCGATTAAATCATAAAATTTGTGGGATACTTAATTTGTTCGCCGGACATTATCAGCATCTGAAAATTTCCGAATTGCAAAATTAATATCCGCAGGACGGGGTTTTGCTTTAATCCAATTTTGTGGATTGATGAATTGGAGAAACAAGTTATTTCAGGAAATTAATGACTGACGCGCGGCTGATTTTAAGCTGCCGCGCAATCTCGGATTTGTTCAAACCTTTGCCGTTTTTATAAAGTTTTTTCACCCGGTCTTTTTTCTTGGCGGCGGTCGGCGGTCTGCCGTGCGGTTTGCCTTTTTCCCGGGCGCTGGCAATTCCGGCTTTCACGCGCTCGCGGATTATATCGCGTTCAAACTCGGCGAAGGTCGAAAGCATTCCCGCCATCGCTCTGCCAGACGGAGTAGAGAAGTCGAGTGATTCGGTCAAAGACACAAAAACCACTCCGATTTCGCGGAGTTCATTTAATGTCATCACCAGATCGGCGAGCGAGCGCCCAAACCGGTCGAGTTTCCAAACCAAGATAACGTCAATCTCACGACGTTTTGCCATTCGCATAAGTTCCTCGCGCTTCGGTCTGATTTTCGCTCCCGATCCGACTTCCTCAACTTCCGCCGCCAAAGTCCAGCCGCGATGCTTTATATATTCTTTCATTTTACCGAGCTGCATCGGAAGCGTCTGCTGATCATGCGTCGAGACGCGCGCGTAAATTCCTACTCTCATAATTGAAATGTAATATAGAGAGAAAAAGTGTCAAAAAACTAATGTTTTCTGACACCTCTTTTTTATCTTCCGAAACAGGCTGTTTATAAGGCTTTCGGATAAGAGTTTTTGAGAGGGTTTTTTGACACCTGCAAAAATTCAGAACTCTCGCTTGAATTTTATATCTCTTCCAAGTTTCTTTCCTTTCACAAAATAATTCTTTTAATGATAGTTTTCCGGCTCGGACGGTGCGTTAACCTTTTAAGAGTCTAAGAGTCAAAAACATTTATTAAAGGATTTTGGCGGTTGCTTTATTCTCCTCTGCGATAAAGCGGATGGATCACCGAATACAACAAACAATCAAAAAAATCGAAGCTGACATCTCCCGACAGTTTGTTATCGGTGATTTGGCAGCATCTGTCAATTTGTCAGTTTCTCGTCTCCAGCATCTTTTCAAAAAAGAAGTCGAGACGAGCATTGTAAAGTATATAAACAACCTTCGCTTGCAGAAGGCGCGTAAACTTTTGGAAAGTTCGCACCTGCACGTCAAAGAAATCAGGATGCGAGTCGGTCTAACAAACGAATCTCATTTTCAGCGAGATTTCAAACAAAAATTCGGGGAAACTCCAAACAATTATCGAAATGTTTCCCAGAACAGCAGAAATGGATAGTAAATAGCAGAAATGGATAGTAAATAGCATAAATGGACAGTTAATAACTCTTGCTTATTAAATTAATTGAGTTTACCATCTCAATGTCTTACAAAAATTTATCAATCTTCCAAAAGGTTTTAATTATTTTACAAACCTCAGAATACTCAAAATCTCAGGAACAATCTTGAACATTTTAATTCTGTGTTTGGAAGATTGAAAAACGATTCAACTTGAAAAATTGTGTAAAAACACCTTGAAGCTCCCGACTACAAACTTCAAGAGTTTTCATTCAAAGTGATTCTGCTGTGTTTAGGGTAACTGATGCGATTGGGGTAATAGTGTTATGAAAGTAAAACACAATGGATGTTCGGTACTTTGTAAAAATTCAGAATTTAATAATTTAGAGAGTTCCAGATTGAACTTATCTGATAAAAACCAACTTTTCCCAGTCCCGGTAAATTGAAATTTAAGAAATAGAAAAGTCCGACCAGTGACTGACATCACCGACCGGACCGTTTTGATAGAAATCTTTAGCACATTCGAGAATGCGCCTTTGATGCCTAACAAGCAACCTGCATCGTAACGCATCTTGAAGCTATAGACAAGCGAAATATAGAGTTTGTCGAGAAGCGAGGGATGCGTTGTTCGTTTTTACAACCTAATCCCGCACAACCGAACAAAGTTAAAAATATTTAATAGAAAAATAGCCAAAAATTAAGAAGAAAGAACTGTCTCAGGCAGCCGCACCAACACTATGAAAGATTTATTAACCGCAACAATAGTAAGGATGACGAAAAAAATGAAACAAAACGATTCAAAAAATTATAAACGACGAATCGACCTGCGCTTTCGTTTGACGCAAACCGTTTGTGCAATTTTGATTATCAGTATTTTGACGGTTTCAGTTCCCGCCGCGCCGCTGGCGATAAAAGTGTCTTTGGGTGAATTACATCAGGATATTCGCTTTGGGTTGTTATCCGGTAATTTCGGAGCAAGTCTATCGGGATGGGCAAATACTTTTCTCCTGTTTTTACCCAATAAAAAACAAACCGAATCAATCGGCAGGATTGAGATACTGCCCGGTAACATCACTATCTGGCAAGAAGAGCCGGTTAATTTCTCCGCGATAGCCCTTACAACCGACGAGGAGCCAATCCACGGGTTGAAGTTTAGCTGGACGGTACAGGATGTCGGCAGAAATCTTCAAGCTCGTTCATTAGCGAATGGAACTTTTCCCGCGCATGCTCCCGGTAATTTCCTCATCACGGCAAAAACCGGAGGTACTCAAGCTCAGATTCGCGTCACGGTCAAGGAAAATAATTCCCTGCTCGTGATGAAAAAAATCAAGGATGATGAAGCTAATGGTAAAGATGATTACATTAAAAAACTGATAGATAAAAAACAATATAAAACCGAGAATATCTCTTCAAAGAAAGATTATAAAGATAAAAAGAAGGACAACCAAGCCAACTCCCAAGAAAGTTATCAACCGGCAGATACAACAACGGAAAAATCCCACGGACCGAATGCCGGTAATCTCGATGCCGAATACGAAAATGCCGTTAGATCTTCCGCGAGTGTCTCGGTTTCAAAGTCGATGCAGACGACACCGATAGATCCGCCAGGCTGGAACGACGACAATTGGTGGTTGGCGGACGATCCGGGCAATCAGATTGGCAATCCACCCGGAACTTCGCCCGATGCCGGAGCGGGAAACGGTAACTTTCAATTCTCAGCGCCGGTCGTCGCGCTGCCCGGGCGCGGAATTGATCTGAATCTTTCACTGAACTACAATTCGCGGCTCTGGAGCAAAACAGGAACCCAGATGTCATATGATGCGGATAAGGGATTCCCGGCACCGGGCTGGTCGCTCGGCTTCGGCAAGATGATGTATGTGGGAACGGAAGGCGGCTGTATGATGATTAGTGCCGACGGCACACGGCACGGATACGCCGGAATTTCTTCAAATTATGTCAACGGAACCTACGGCACAAACAATTTCAACGGGCATACCGCCGACGGAACATTTATCGATTACAATTGCTATACTGTTTATAATAATGGTGTTTCTTCGATGTCCGCTTCGGCGACACTTCCGAACGGGACTAAGATACAGTACAACACTCACGATAACGGCGGGCATCAGACATTTCCGACTCAGATAACGGATGCACAGGGAAACTACATTACTATTTCCTACCGGAACAATCGCGGACCGGAAATTCAAACCATCACCGATACGATGGGCAGAGTCGTGACCTTTAACTACGATTCACTTAATCGCCTGATTTCGGTAACAGCTCCAAAAGCGGGTAAGCCGAGTACGAGAACCGTCGTGCGCCTGCATTACAAACAAATAGCCTTAAATCCGGGGTTTTCCGGTTTGACCACTAACGCTGCAAACTGGAATCCGTATGTCATTGACGCGATCTATTACCCGGGAACTCAAACCGGCTACTGGTTCGGAGCAGACCCTAATGCTGCGGATTATTCCTCCTATTACTCATCCTACGGAATGATCGCCAAAGTTATCGAACAAAGAGGAATGAACTGGTCGGGTCTGGTGGGCGAACAGGGAACGGTGACCGCCGGAACGATGAGCAAACAGGCGGTCTACGATTATCCGCTCGCACCAAATAACTTGCTAACGGATGCGCCGACTTATTCAAACTTAACGGAAAGCTGGGCGGGAATGGATACCGCTCCGGCGGTAACGAATTACCTTATCAACTATAATCCAACAGCACCGACACCAAGAACGATTACCGTTACGCAGCCGAATGGTATTAAAAGCGAACAGCTTTCCTTAAATCATCCGGGAGTCTGGGACGACGGGCTGATTTATGAGGACAGAACGCTTGACGGCACCAATCAACTGAGTAAATCCGTGGTTCAATGGGAACCCGGGGCATACGATACGGCACGACCGAAACAGACGGACGTAACTGATGAAAAAGGGCAGGTATTGAAAACGATCCTTACTTATGGAACAAATTATAATCAGTTGATTTCGCAAAAAGAATATGACTACAACGGGACGACCTTGCTCAAAGAAACACGAAACTCGTATGAAAATAGTTCCTCCTATATCAACTCCGCCAGACATATTTTTAATTTGGTGAAAACTACCGAAGTCTTTGACGGAGCGGGCAACAGAGTCGCCAGAGCGGATACCGAATATGACAACAATGCGGTGGTCAACGGAACACAGAATCATAATTTGAAAGCAACGCCGGGTGTCACGATGCACTTCGGTTCCTACGACCCTTTTACCACTGAAACGCAAGAGGGACCGAATTGTCTGCAGTGGGATTACACCGACCCGAATGACCCGGAGGGCACGCGGTTTTGCGTCCAATACGAACAAATTAGTGCTTACGACCAAAACACCGTCTTTCGAGGAAATGTGACGAAGACAACCGGCTATGCCGATGCCGCGAATCTCACGGGAGCAATTTTTCAAACAAAGCAGTTCGACACGACGGGCAACTTGGTTGCCGAATCCGCTTCGTGTTGTCAACTGAAAACTTACGACTACACCATCGCTACACAATTTGCTTACCCGACAACCCAAACGCGCGGCTCATCCGACCCGAACTCGACCGTCAGAAATACTACAAGCGCGGTTTACGACTTTTACAACGGATTGGTCAAACAGACAACCGATGCAAATGGCAGAACTTCAACCGTTAGTTACAACTCCGCAAATTTAAGACCGACAATCGCTACTTCTTCGACCGGAGCATATTCGCAAACGATGTATGACGAGGCGGCAATGACCGTGACGGAAGAAACCCGCGAAGCGAACGGCAATCTGGCGGGAAAGAGCATCACATATTTGAACGGTATCGGAAAAGTTAAACGAGAAGAGGCGTTCGGACCAAACAATGTTACGGATATTGTCGAAACCACATACACCAATCTCGGTCAGACATGGAAGCAAACACGCCCGTATCGCGCAGGCGAGACTCCGCAGTGGTCGGAAACCGTTTATGATGTTCAAGGGCGGACAAAACAGGTTATTTCACCTGACGGAAGCTACTCGCAAGCCTTTTATAACGAGATAACCCGACCCGACTCGGCTTCAACCCTGCCCGGCAATACGATTCGAGTTGCCGATGCCTGGGGGCGCGAGCGGTGGGGAAGATACGATTCTCAGGGCAGAATGGCGGAAGTCGTCGAGCCGAATCCAACCGGCAACGGCTCTGTTCTCGCCGTAGGAAGCCTGGTGACCAAATACACATACGACACGCTGGCTCGGCTGACCGAAACCGAACAAGGCGTGCAGCGTCGTTATTTCAAATACGACTCGCTCGGCAGAATAACCGGACAAAAACTTGCCGAGCAAACCGCCACTCTCAACGATACCGGAACATATATCGGCGCGGGGCAAGCCGGAGCGCAGTGGAGCCAGGCATTCTGGTATGACGAACGCTCGAATGTGACGCAGAAGACCGATGCCCGCGGCGTTAAAACATATTTTAGGTATCACGATAATACAACCGGAGCGTCGGACCCGCTCAATCGCTTGCAGGCGATTATCTACGATTTGTCGGGACCGCGCGATACGAGTCAGAACATCAATCCGGCTTTTAATACCATCTACGAGTATATGACGACGGGCGACCAGGACCGGATAAAAAAGATTGATTCGACCGGCTTGGTCAAAGAAGAATACACCTACAGCGACGCGGAAGGGCGCGTCAGCGACGTAACGCAAACGGTTACAAACCGTGAAAGCTACCCGATGGCGACCAGCTATCTTTACGATTCGCTCAGCCGGGTAACCGATTTTCGCTATCCCGCCCAGTATGGTCTGACGGGCAGTCCCCGTAAATTAGTTCAGCCGACTTATGACACGGCAAGCCGGTTGTCAATTTTAAAGGTGGACGGGCAGCAGCAAGCCGGAGATATTATCTACAACGCAGCAGACCAAACGACTTCGATAAATATCGGCACGGCGGGAACGAATCAGGTTAATGAAAACTACAGCTTCGATTCGCAGACCGGATTATTGACCAATCAAAAGGCGCGGCGCGGCGGGCAAATCCTGCTTGATTTGAGCTACGATTACGGGCGAAATAACAGCATCGGAAATCTAAACGGCAAGACCGGACATTTGTCAAAAATCACCAACAATCTCGATGCCAACAAGAATCGCAGCTATGAATACGACGCGCTCGGACGTTTGATCAAAGCGACGGGCGGGCAATCAAACATCTGGCAGCAGCAATACGGTTATGACCGTTACGGCAACCGCGAAAGCGTCACCGCTTCGGGCGTGGCGGCGGACAATTCACCGATACCGAGAGACGGCATTGCCGCCCTGTCCTATGACCAAAATACCAACCGGATTACCAACGCGGCTTTCCAATATGATGTGGCGGGCAATCAAACACGCGCTCAAGCCGAGGACGGTTCGTGGCTGAGGTATGAGTATGACACGGCGAATCGTTTGAGCATGGTCAGGCGAGACAGCGACGGAGCGGCATTGCAAGCCTATCAATACAGCCCGACGAGCGGACGGTTGATGAATTACGATTACTTGTCGGGCGAGTTTATTCTTTATGCCAACAGCGGCGGGACGACTCTCTCCGAGTATCACGAATACACGCAGAATGTGCCGACCTGGACAAAGAGCTATGTCTACCTGGGCAGCAGTGTTTTGTCAACCGTCACCCCGAACGGCGCGGGCGGCGAGAACACAGATTTCAATCACTCGGACAGATTAGGAACCAGAACGATCACCAATCAAGCGGCAGGCACATCATCCGAGCAGGCGACACTGCCGTTCGGCACAGCTTTGAATGCCGAGTCAACAATCACAACCAACAAGAATCGCTTTACCTCTTATGACCGAAGCACACGAACCGGACTCGACTATGCGGTCAATCGCAACTACGATTCCAAGCAAGGCAGATTCACCACTGTTGACCCGATTGGAATGAGTGCGTCAAGTTTAGCAGCTCCGCAGACCTTAAATTTATATTCCTATTGCGGCAATGACCCAATAAACCACACCGACCCAAGCGGGCTTTTTTGGGGCAGTTTGTTTAAGTGGATTGGAAACGCCATTGTAAATCTTATTAAAAGGGTTATTATTGCGGCTGTGAAAGCGGCAATTACGGCGGTGTTTACATATGCTACGAGCGGCGGTAATTTTGGGGCGGCAGTGGCTGCCTTTATCGGAGCGTTTGTCGTAAATCTCGGATTTCCAAAGATGGGAAATATACTTACGCCAAGTTGGAATCCAGATGTAAAGCATCCGTTGAGTGGAGGTTCGGGGCTTAACAATAAACATGTAATCATTAATTTAAGAAGCACTTACCAAACCGGAGCGATTGCTAACTTTTTTATTGATAATAAGGATTTAATTGCAATAGCTGTTGATCGTTTTCTTGATATTATCAAGAATGGTTGTTGGACTTCTGAGTTAGATAACGGTATCTCCTCTAAAGATGATAATTTTGCGAATATAGACACCGCCGCAGTAAAAGACTGGGGAACTTCGCTATCCACTCATAACCGTAACGCCACAGAATCACCTTGGCGTATTCTGGCTATCGTAAGAGGAAGAGAAATTCCTAATCCACTTGCCGACGTAAAATTAGGAAATCGAACCAAGCAATATGAATCCACTACTCATAGTTTTGTTGTTAAACACTATGTCGGAGAAGGGGCGACTGTGACTAGCCCTACATTTTCTCTAACCCATGCAGTAGGTGCAGCAAGATTTGCCTTAGGATCTAAAGTTAATGTTGAAAAGGCTAAAAGTTTTCTTCATTTTACAAAGGATAAGGAGTGTAAAAAATGAAGAGAAGTGTTAAGCAAATCGGGATCGCAATTGTTATTACACCAATTTTGTTCATTATTGGTTTTCTCCATCCAAACTCAATAGTTCTTGATACTGCGTTTGGACTCCCATATTACATTTTAGAAAAACTCGGATTATGGAGACCAGGACCTTCTTGGATATTAGAAAATACAGTTCTGTTCTTTTTATGTTTTTTAATATTCCCAATGATTATATCCTTCCTATATTCAATATTTGTAGTAATCACAGTTGAAAAAGTATGGAAGAGAAATTATCGAGTAGGGATAGTTTTTATTATATTTTTGCTCGTATTATTTCTGGGAGTACAAAGTTCTTTCCACGAAAGAATTTCATATGGTGATTATCATTTCTCAAATTATTAGTTAATAGCTTTACTAGAAGCCATCGTTATGACCGAAGCACACGAACCCGACTCGATTACGCGGTCAATCGCAACTATGATTCCAAGCAAGGCAGATATACCACTGTTGACCAGATTGGAATGAGTTCGGTTAGCTTATCTGCTCCGCAAACTCTAAATCTCTACACATATTGCGGAAACGACCCAATTAATCATACTGACACGAGCGGTCTGTTCCGGGGATTTTTCAGGAGCCTGTTCAAATGGATATTAGTTGCCATCGCAGTAGTCATCGCTGTGCTGACAATCATAGCGATGCCGCCAACGCTGGCTGGAATACTCGGAGTAATTAGTGCAGGAGCGAATGCGGCAGCGCAGGTTGCGAATGCCGCCGGATTCAAGAAAATCGGAATGATATTTGGGCTGATAGCGGCGGCGACAGGCTTTGGAAGTATAATAGCCGGTAAAATAGGACCGCAACATCTTCTTGAAAGTCAGGGGAAAGAAAGAACATTTGGATTCGGTGTCTGGTACGCAGCTTTAGGAGGAGTCGGAGCGATTAATAATTTTGCTCAAACCAAAAGAGATGAAAAGAAAGGAAAATCATTGAATTCGGACGTATGTAACCATTGGATTGATATATATTATTCCTTGCTTAAGCCTCACTTTGATAGGCTTTGGGAAAAGGCAAAGAATTCCAAAACCTCGAATGCAGAAGCGGGTGGGGTAATCTATTTTCTTGGCAGAAGACGGAACGTGACTCAGGTATGAATATGACACGGCGAATCGCTTGAGCATGGTCAGGCGAGACAGCGCCGGCGCGGTACTGCAAGCCTATCAATACAGCCCGACGAGCGGACGATTGATGAATTACGATTACCTGTCGGGTGAGTTTATTCTTTATGCCAACAACGGCGGGACGACTCTCTCCGAGTATCACGAATACACGCAGAATGTGCCGACCTGGACAAAGAGCTATGTCAATTTGGGCAGCAGTATTTTGTTAACAATGACAAAAGTCATAAATCTGAATCTACGGAGTTCAATTATCTAGACAGGCTAGATATTACAAAGTTTGAAAGGAATTTGTTGCTACTGTCAAAAAAGCAGTGTTTTCTGACATCTGAAGTTTGTATTTATTAAAAGGGGAACCTAATGTTTGCAGGGGTTTAGAAAACAGGCAAAATTCTACCGACTAAATTCTATTCGACGAGCCTTGAAGATGCTGGTTATCAAATTACACTTTTAATGTTTTACCTTTCCATTCCGCGATTACGCGAGCGTTCGATCTCCCGCTCGTGCTTGAGTGCGGGCGCGTCTTTCAATTTCGGCTCTGTAACTGTGAAGCTTATCGAGATAAACTCGTCAATTGTTTTTCTAGTTCCTGAATCTTCTTGACTGTGAGTTCCTGATTTCTCCTGATCTCCTGCGCGTCCGCTTTCAGAAAAACTTCGGTCAGATATTTGTGTTTGATGAGCTTGTCTTGCAGCAGCAGGAAGATTTGAACTAACGTCAATCTGGACAGTGATGTCTTTTGAATCATCAATTTCAGATTGACGATCTCGATTTTGAACGTGCGAAATTCCTGACTCTGTTTTGCCAAAGTTTGGCTGTATTTGGATAACGCTTGATTCCGTTCCGCGAGTAATTGATTCTGCTCGATTAGCAATTGATTTTGGCGTTTCAATTCCTCTATTTCTTCGGCTTTCATCATCAGGTTTTTGGGTAAATTCATGTTTGACCTCGATTAAAAATGCCGCGTCTCTGGTTTGGTCATAATCCAAACCGTTTTTCTGTAAATTTTGAAAAGAATAGTCTTTGGCGATGGCTGAGGATTTGAACGTGATTTCATTCTTCTTAAAGCTGAAGCCGTTCATTTTTCCCGTCTTTTCCGAAATATTCGGTCTCACCTGAAAGCCTGAGTTTTGAACTTTTTCAATGAATTCTTTGATCTGCGGATTGTCTTTCAATATTTCATCAATCACGAATTTTGCCTCCGCGATAGTTGATAATTCACCAGTGCGCTCCATCAATTTATACTCGCCGCGTTTTATTCCGCGGTTGCTGTTTTGTCTGAATTCGACTTGTTCGAGTCCGAATTCCTTTTCCAAATCTTTAGTCGCTTGAATTGTTCGCAAAGCGATTTTTGAGTCGGAAACGACTGTGCCGTCGTCCCGAATTCTTCCGGCGACAATATGAAAATGCTCATACTCTTTGTCGTGATGCTCGACTACCAAATACGGCACACGCTCCGTCTGAAAATCGAGTTTTTCTAACAGTTTTTCGGCGAAATTAAGTTTCTGTTCCTTGTCCAAATGCTCGCCGGGTTTGAGTGAAACGGAGATGTGCGAGACCTGATTTTTCACTCCCGGGCGAAGTGTGGAATAGGCGTCAAACTGCTTGGTAATTTCTTCTTTTGTGCCGAAAGCTCCGCCGATAATTATCGGTTCTTTTTCTTCATCGCGTTTAAGAACGTAGCCGATTGCTCCCTTACCTCCGCCCGATTTACCGACGCTTGCAATTGCCATCTTATCGCTCCAAAAGTCTCCCGATTGTTTCCTGTAAACTTAATTCCATTCGCTTGATCGAATTTGTGATTCCGGCGGCATCCTCGACCTTAAAAGTGAGGACTGCTCTCACCAACGAATTCAAATTTTTTCCGATTGCATTGATCTCTTTTACCGCTGCAAAATTTACCGTTTCCGGTGGAGCTTTCACCTCCCTACCTAATCCGAGTTGCCGCAAAAACTCTGCTTCCGTCAGTCCTGCTCGACCGGCTTTCCGTTGAATTTTGGCGAACTCTTCTGCTGTAAAAAACACGCCGACACGGTGCGTTTTTTTCTTCTCTCCAAGCCTTGGTCGTCCGGTTTTTTTCATCTATTTCTTTTCATTTTGTAGCTCATTTTATTCGCCGTAATATCAAGCCCCGCAGGGCAAGCACACGAACAAGCGAAGCGCGGTGAGTGAGTTTTGCGCGAGCAAAACACTGCTTGCCTCCTTTCCTTTAACAAGAAGTCAATGTTATTCTAACCAAGTTTCTTTGGTTACGTCAACTTTTGTAAAACGACTATTGAAGTTAAAGATAAACTTGTGAGAAGTTTTCGCTTTGGAATTGAGTTTTACTCGGCAGTTTTTTGTGCTTCTTCTCGGACGAAAGTTTTGATGATTTCCGAACGAATCGAACCGTCTATTACATACTCTAAAATTTTTAGTTGTGATGGGGTCGCATCTTTATATTCTGGCGAAGAAATAATTTTCGCTCTGGTCGCCTCCCAAAGTTCTTGACGTTCGGCTTCCGGTAAATTATTTAATCTCCCGCTCGCTCGCTCCCAAGCCTCTGCTTCCTTCCTTTTTTCCTTGTCTTTTTCTTCGCGCTTTTTCCGCTCAGTTTCAAATCGTTTTTTTGATTCAATTTCTTTTAGAGAATCGAGATAATTTTGCGGTGTTTCGTAGCCTTCTTCGACGGCTTTAATAAATAGCCCTGAGACGTTTTTGATTGCTCCCCCTAGCAACCGGTATGGGAAGACCGGTATTTCTCGCTCTACGGCTTCCCTGTGGCTTTTAATGAGGCTTCGTGCCTTGCTCTCTGCTACTCCGAATTCTCGCATTTTTGAAACGAGATTTTCTTCCGTTTCGGAGAACGAAAGTGTAACGTCCGGCACGAGTTTCGGACGCGGCTCGTCTGGGATAAGCGACGGTTGAACCGGATTAGACTTAATTTCTTTGGCTCGCGGTAAATGTTTTCTAGTAGTTGCAAAGGTATGTTCCCCTTTTGCTTTTCGTCCGGCGGCATAGGTAAATAACCAATCTTGCGCGCCGTCTTCGCTTCTTAATTTTTCATAATTAACCGTTTCAATATATCCGCTTTCCAAGTGCGGTTTGTGAAGTCGATACATCTGCGGTCTGACTTGTTCCCAATCAAAAAAACGGGTTTGTGGGGCATATGTGCAAAACTCCGAATAAAGCATTTTTGCAGTGCGCTTGTGTTTTAGCGCTCCGAACATTTGATAGCTTAGAAGTTCGTAGAATCTTTGTGCTATCGGGGAAAGTTCTTTCAGATAATCGTAATCCAGCGGGCGCGTCTGCGCTGAATTAATAATTTCCCGGTAAATATCGTGAAGTAAAATGTAAGTTCCGTCTGATTTATCGCCGTTTGGCAACTTCTCGCCGGTAAAGATTACTGCATATCGAGTGTCGGCGATTTCAGTAGTTCTCTCTGTTCCGTCTTTCGCTTTGTAAGTGAACTTGGCGGTTATTCCGGCAAGAGCGTTTTGAATTAATGCGTTTTTTATACGGTCGGTGTTCCCGGTATTCCTAAAACCGATTTCTTCGGCAAGCTCTCTTAGACTTCCGAGCTTGAGCAGTTTTGGAACCGGCTTACCGGCTTCGTCTATTCTTCGATTTATAATCAGAGTATCGAGTTTGTAGGCTAGTGGGTCGGGCGGATTTTTTACCTTCCAGCGGGTCATTAATTCTCCCTCTGAATTGTGCAGTTTTATTTCGATTGAAACCTTACCCGACTTTGAAAGTCGGTGGATTGGGAAACGAGAAAGCGCGGTCTCTGTTCTGATGATGTCTTTTGGAATTCTTTCTAAAATTGACTCTGACATTTTCAAATTAATTTACAGCAGCAACAACAACAAAAGCAACTTTGTCCTCTGTTGTTGTTGTCTTTAAAGTCTAATAAGTCTATAAGTCAGCGTCCGATAATCTTTTTAATGTCAACAGCTTAGGTTCAAAAACCGTAACCGTAAGTGTGCAATACCGTAACCGTAAGTGTGCAATACCGTAACCGTAAGTGTGCAATACCGTAACCGTAAGTGTGCAATACCGTAACCGTAAGTGTGCAATACCGTAACCGTAAGTGT
>MWWI01000116.1_pt1 | contig 17628 bp, 19 predicted proteins | sample 1047321 | NCBI WGS metagenome assembly MWWI01 (sample SAMN06349966, study PRJNA376086) | soil metagenome | isolation source: FI-1 sample Antarctic (ecotone) soil | place: Antarctica | reverse complement strand
GTTCAACCTTTGACGGTGTGGTAGGTGATGCCAATGCAGCCCCATCTAATTCGATGTGCATCTTCACCAACGCCAATGCAGCCGCCAATCGTACCTTGTCATCACCGGACTGCAAACAACCCCGAATTGCCAGTACTGCATCTGCTACAGCATCCCGCACAAGTCCTATCGTGCTACTATAGGCATCTCTCACGGCTTGATTCAGTGCCGCCCCATAGATAGGACTGTTGCGCCATCGTGATAATGTTTCCTCAGATACATCCATCTCACGTGCTATATCCGCTTGGCGCTTGCCACTGACCAACAGGCTTATGGCTTGCCACTGTTGCGGAGATAGCGCAGTCGCCCCGTGAACGTCTGATTCAGAGTCTAGATCTTGTGCCAGGTGCAAAAGGTTGTTCGTGCCTTTTCCGTTGCCATTTGTTGACATTCGTTGATGTGCCATTGTTATTCCTCTCTTTCTGAACAGGAGGTTTTTGCGTGACTCCTACGGTTCTGACTGGGAATCACTGTCCAAACGAAATCCACTTTTGATATTAAAAGCAAAACCCCCTCCTGTCATTGGGCAAATGACTAAGTAACCGTGCCCCGCGTGTCATGGGACCAATGACTAATAGGGAACGCAAATTGAAGTCGTCCACTGTGGGCCATTACAGTGCCGCACAGGCAGAAAAGGCTGTATGGTTGGAAGGGTTGGAGGTTGCGTCGTCTTCGATTCGGGATGACTCATTGCGTCTTGGACTTGAGCCACATCCTCATGCTCATGGCAAAAATCACGAGCACGACGCCGAGAACCAACAAGGGTATGATCAAGAACCGAGGGGGACCCTGTCTCTGGTTGTTCGAGTGGAAATCTGATCGGCGCGGGCCATGTCCTCGGGGGCAGATCACCGCGGCTGCCTCATCTCGGCAAAGGTTGGTGGCGCTGCGGCATCGGTCAGCTTGCTCTACTCCGCGTAGTGGCGATAAGTGTCGCGCAAGTGGAACACTGGCGGTGTCACTGTCGCAGGTAACCAACCAAATAGTTACCTAAAACCCAAGACTTCCTTGCCAAAAACGCAGCCATCCTAGGGACCAACTCAGTGCCAGAATCAGTCCCAAACTGGTGATGGCTCCAGCGGCAAACAGACCATCGATCCAATGGAACCTCAATTGACGATAGTAGGTTCGTTCCCGCCTGCCTGTGAAAGCGCGTGATTCCATGGCAACGGCCACGCGGCCCGCCTTGCGGATGCCGCTGGCAAGCAATGGCAGTGTGTAACGATACAGTTGAATGGCCTTACCTCGCAGCCCTTCGCCCTCACCGACACCGCGCAGCCGGTGAGCTGCTCGAATCTGAGCCAGTTCCACTTCGAGCAGCGGTACAAAACGGTACGCAGCCAACGTACCGTAGGCGAACCGGGGGCTTAGGCCAAGTTGCTGAATCAAGCTGATGATAAACTCGGTGGGATCCGTCGAAACAATGAAAAACAGAGAGCAGGCTCCAAAACAGAGCGCACGGACGGTCAAGATGAGCCCGATGTGCACCCCTTCCTCAACCACCCGAAACGGACCTATTCGAAACAGCACAGTCACGGCCTCAGTGCCAGCACGAGGAAATAGGGCGTTCATCCATAAATATCCCAGCCCTAGTACCAGAAAAGGTAGATGGCCCCGTAGCAGGGGCAGCAGAGGCACGCGGCCCAACTGCCAAATCACCACAAAAATCCATAGAAACATCAGGGTCAGCGTCCACACATCAAATAACAGAGTGGCTATTATCATGAATACGAATACAACTGCCAATTTGAGCGTCGGATTGAACTGGTGAAGAAGAGTCTCTTTTTCATAGAAAGCAAACACGTTGCGGTGCATCTCAACGTTCCTTGACAGCCTGGAGCGCGGGCAGTTGGGCAAAGTCTGTTTGCAAGGCTGTGGCGATGACAGCCTGCACAGGCGGCTTTAGTTTGGCCTGGCACATGAGGGCGCTATCACTAAAAATCTCATGACTCAGCCCCACCTTGAGTAAGCGACCCTCCGCCATCACGGCTATCCGGTGGGCCAAGTTCCAAACTAGCTCCATGTCGTGCGTCACTAACACCAACGTCACCCCATGCTGGTTGAGTTGGAGCAATTCATCCGTAAGCTCGCGCAGATTCCCTGCATCTTGGCCGAACGTAGGCTCATCAAGAATTAAAAGGTTCTGGTTAGCAACCAACATGGTCGCAACGCTCAGCCGGCGCTTTTGCCCCTGGCTAAGTTCAAACGGATTGGCCTGCTGCTTATGGTTCAGTCCAAACCGAGTCAGAAGTTCCTCAACCCGCACGTGAATAGTTGCCTCAGTAGCTGCCCCAGTAGTTACGTCAGCAGTTACCTCGGAGAACGACTGCTGTTTTAGACCAAAGGCTACCTCGTCAAACACCCGGTCTGTGACAAATTGATGCTCTGGGTTCTGAAACACAAAGCCACACTGCCGCGCCAGTTCCCGCACAGAGGCGTGGCGAATATCGCGGCCCGCAACTTCGACTATTCCCTGTTGCGGACGCAGCAACCCAGCAATAAGCTGAGCCACGGTGCTTTTTCCGGCTCCGTTGCCGCCAACCAGGGCGAGAATTTCGCCACGATGCACAGCGAAATCTAGCTCCTGAACGGCGCGAGTTCCATTTGGGTAGTAGAAATGCACATGACGAAATTGGACAATGACCTCTGGGTTCGGAGGTACGCTTACCGGTGCAAGCGGCTTGGTCCATTCAGCCGCTAAGGACCAAGCCGCAGGCTGCTGTTGCAGACCTTCAAGCACTTCCCGAAGCGTAAGCGGCCAGATGGCCTGCGGCCCGTTGCCGATCGGCAGCTTGATATACGCTTGCTGAAGATGATGAGCCAAACGGCTTGCCGCTGGTTGCCAGACACCCGCTCTGTCCAGCGCCAAACCGTGCTGTGCGAAAATTTGGCGAGGTGGCCCGTCCTGGATCAAACAGCCGTTTTCATCGATAACCAAGACGCGGTTGATGAGAGACATCAGTGGATCCAGCCGATGCTCGATCAGCACGAGTGTCAAATCAGGATCGCTCTGCGCCAGGTTGGTTATCAAATCAAAGGCCTCGGCCACGCCTGCCGGATCCAGATTGGCCGTGGCTTCATCGAGGACGAGCAGATCCGGCTTCATAGATAGGGTAGCAGCCAGGACCAGCCGCTGTTTCATGCCACCCGATAAACGGTCCAGGCGCGTGTGGCGTTGAGCAGCTAAGTTCACTTTGGCCAGGCCCACCTGGATACGCCGCTCAATTTCTAGTCGAGGCAGGCATAGATTTTCTAGGCCAAAGGCCATTTCATCCTCCACAGTCAACGTACAGAATTGACTCTCTGGGTCTTGAAAGACGATTCCAATCCGGCGCGCCAGTTCAGTAGGCTCAATTTGCGTGCTCTCTCGACCGAAGAGACGTAACGAGCCACTCAGTTCAGCCTCAATGGTGTGGGGGATAAGGCCATTCAGGCAAAGACTCAAGCTGCTCTTCCCGCTACCGCTTGGCCCAAGCAGCAGAACACGCTCACCCCGTTCCAAAGTGAATGAGATGTTTTGCAGTGTGGGTGCGTTTGCATATGGATAGCGCAGCGAGAGCTTGTCGGCCCTAATGATCTCTGTCATGCAGTTTCAGCGATGCGCTTGGCTCTATCGATAGCCAACCCCTGCAACACGCCGGTTCGGTACAGGCGATTGGCTACAACTTTGCCCAACCAACCGCCCAGAATGAGACCACTCAGCACCCGCAGGACAAACATGGTGATCAGCAGCACCACGTTGAGTTCCCAGTAGCTGAATCGGAACCAGTTATAGATGAAGCTAAAGATGGCCGCCGACGCCCCGGACGCCAGTAGTACCGGCAGGCTGTAGTTGCGCCAGCCGGTGAGGGCGAAAGGCACTTCCGCGCCCAAGCCTTGGATGACACCCGTCAGCAACAAAATCACGCCCGAGGGGTTGCCGGTCATGACTTCGGCAATGCCAGCAATAACTTCTGCAATGAAGGCAGCACCCGGTTTGCGGATGATGTAGGCGGCAATGATCGAGGCAATGAACCAGAAGCCGAATAGCACTTCCATCGCTAAAGGTCCGGTTAGGGCCTGGATGAAAAGCCACAGTTGAACCCAGGCCAGGTATAACATTCCAAAGACAACGCCGATGGCAGCGACAACGACAATTTCGCGCTGGCTCCACTGTGACGCACCTGATTTCACAGGGGTATTAGGAGTATTAGGAGTGGTAGTGGGCTTGGTGCTCTGCATAGTGATGTTCCTCTTTTCTACTTGTTTATGAACCTGTTGCCATTTTACAAATTGGTACCATTACACCTGTGTTGGACTCGCTTTTGAGATGGTAACGGTGACGACGACATGACCGGCGTCGTTGGCTGTACGCTCGAAGCTAGCCCGTAGAGCAGCAAAGACGTGATGCACATCTCCCTCTAGCCGTGTGCAAAAATTCTTGCTGCGACCAAAAACACCGGTAGCCTTGGTTGCTTCAATTTCTCGATAAATAACCTCCATGTACGACGAGATGCCTAACGGGTAGAGCGCAAACTGGGCAGCCACATATATGCCAACTGGTTCGCTCTCGGTTACGTCTACCTCCTGTTGCGCGGCTGTTTTGTCCGGCTGCACTGGGTGACAAATGGGATCATCTGGTTCGCCGGGGCAACCTCGAGAGAATGTAGCTGAAAGCACCAGGTGACCAGGTGTGGCAGCCGCTTTCACAAAACAAGTCTCCAGTGCTTCAAATAACGGTTCCGGCGCGCCGATCAGAAGCGTGCTTAGATCGTCTGTCTCTACCCGCAGATCTTTCCGTTCATGCAGTTCTCCGATTGCCCCCAAAATCACCTCCACGAACTGATCGGTCATTGGATAGAGCGAAAACTGGCAACCAATCATCATTGCTAACCTCCTCGTGGTGAACTTAAACAAACTTAAACAAAAACGAGTCGCTACCCTGAAGAGGATAGCGACTCGCAGATACGTCCATAAAGTGCATGAGTAGCATGTATAGACACTCCCTACGCTGGCATTATCCAGATCAGGTTCTAAGGGTCAAGGCATTAACGGAGCCTCCTCTCAGCTGGACTCATCCAGCTCCCCAAACTATGTGGTTGTTTACAACGAGTTCATGATACTTGCTTCGGCCAAGTTTGGCAATATCTCAAGTCTGTTTTGCAGAGAGAGCAAATAGCAGCCATCCATGTGTAGGGGGATAAGGTGTTTGCTAGCGCTAAAGCAGTGTCATACCTCCGCCCTAGCCAGGCTTTGGTAGAGATTGACCATCTCAATCGCCGCCAGTGCGGCTTCTACACCCTTATTGCCCATCTTTGTCCCAGCACGTTCAATCGCCTGCTCAATCGTTTCGGTGGTGAGCACGCCAAAAGTGACTGGCACTTCGCTCTGCATACCTACTTGGGCAATGCCCTTGGTGGCTTCGCTGGCTCCACGGGCGCGGGTGACTGTGGTGCAGACAGAAGCCCAGGCGATCAACCTGGGCTTCTGCTTTACCGAGCTGTTGGTGGATCATTTGTACGTTGATTCTCATAAATATCGACTGCTTGCTTTCCGGCGTTTGAAGCATCTGTGTGAGACCACTCAAGCTTATTCTGTCGCAATGACTCAGTGTCCTGCTTCATTGCAACAAATCCGATTGCACCTCCAGGGACAGAGCTTGTTCTAATCGCCCAGCCTTTATACACTATTGATATGGACATAAATTTCCTTTATATTTTTGTACTGTATGGCATAAGATGTCGAGATACGTCAGCGATATCCTTGCTATCAATTAGGGTATATCCAGAGCTTGAAATAAAGAGTAGGCTAATTTGCTTTCTCAATCTGTCTACTTAGAATCATTTTATGCAATTCATAAAAGAGATTATCACTTCCCACTGCCCCACTACCCACTAACGTCCTATCTGCCAATCAGCAAAAAGGCTGCAACAAAACTTGCAATCCACTGTAGCGCAGTCGTCCCCCACGATGCCTGTTATAAAAGTTGCAGGATTTTAGGGCCAAAAAGCGCTGTTTTTGGGGAATAGCTACTGATAAAAGGGGCTTAACGGCACCTACGGTTGCACATGGATTTTAATGTCAGCCCTAGCTAGACGTATAGAAGCAGGCACTATGTTTAACGCCCCTCTTACGCTGTTTCATTAATTCTATCCTGATGCTGATCCTCCCCAACTCAGCATTGCCGAGTCCTCTTTATGACTATCACTATTTATGTGCTGCAACCCAGAAATGTAGATCAGGAGATATAGGAGAGCGCTAAAAAGTCGGGGGCATCAGGGTTGCGGGCGGATCACCTGGTCTAATACCGTCACAGGCCGAAACTGAGGATACCAGTTCCGGAACGCGCCTTCCCAATCTTCATTAAGCACTGCGGTCCGTACCTGCAAAAGCAGGTGCGCTCCCTCTGGCGTCCACTGCATCTGCTGTTTCTTGACCATGCGCTTACTGATCACCTGATTGATCGTCGACTCGGCGAAACTGGTACTGATCCGTTCGCCGTTGCGATACCGCTCCCCGTAGTTGACGATATATCCAGCGTTATTGCTCAAATACGTATGCAGTTCCCGCACATATTTGAGCATCCGTGCCGCCTCTTCGCTGCCCACTTGCAGATTGGGCTCACCTTCCTCATCGTAGTCCCAGCCAGCCAAATCTTCCTCAAGCCAGCGCAACTGCTTCAGCGCCTTGACCATGTTCCCATGCCACAGATAGTGTTTCACACTTTCCAGCCGCCGCTCCAAACTCTCTTCCTCCGGGTCATGTGCCACGCGAGCAGCCCAATGCTGCTCCAAACCCCGTGCACACTGCTGCAGCACGGTTATCCTCATGGTGCAGTGGAACCAATCCAGGATCTGCTCCGCCGACGGGTGCAATAAAGTTGGGAGCTGGCGAACCGTGTCTCCGCCATCGGAGAAAAAGGTCACTCGCTGATTGGCCTGCAAGCCCTGTGCTTGCAGCAACTCGAACAATCGGCGCCTCGGCTTCTTGTCGACACTACGCACCAGCGCAAAGCATTTGCTCGTTGCTGCTGCTCCTTCAGGGTCGTCGCGGCGGAAGGAGAGGATGCTCTTGCCGGCGATGACCTCGAACAGGTTGCCCGACTGTTTGCCATTCTTGCCCCGTCGAGCGCGGACAATGCCGCCATCCAATCCTACTGAGAGAGGACCGTCCGGGATCGGTAGCCGGCTCAATTCCTCCGGAGAGCCTTCTATATATATGTCATGTTCGTCGCCCAGCATTTGCTCCTTACGCCGTGCCATCCGCAAGGTATGATTACGCACCGTGATCGCGCTATGCTTCTGGTCGATCGGCAACACCTCATGGAGTAACTCCGTCGTCAGGCCATAGGCAGCCAGCGAAGCCCACTTCGTCTCCAAGTAGAGCAACTCGGGACTGGTTCGTTCGTGCAGCAATGCCGCGAGGGGGCGCAGGGTCTTGGTGGTGTACGGCTGGCAGTTGCACTGCCGCCAGCGTGGATTGCTCACTTCAACCAGACCGAACAGCGTGCGGAAGGGCGCTGGCTCGGATTGCTTTAGCCGACGCTTCTTACCACAGTGCGGGCAGCCCCGTTGTTGGTCGAGATAACCGTCTACCTGCTGTTCGACCACCGCTTGCTGCAGCACCTGCAGCAACTGCTTGCTCTCCGCCAGGGTCAAACCGATGGTCTCCAGCTCGGCCTCATTACGTGTCAGGGTGATTAATTCCTGCCGTTGTTCCGTTCCATCATCGGCAACGGCTACTAATTCGATGCGGAATTGCATTTCGGCTCCTTTATCAGCTTGTGTAGGGCCGCGTTCACTGTGCGACGCTTGAAGGCGACTGGAGCATTCGCTTCGCGCTCCCGCATCCGCTCCAAAGCGTCCACGAACTCCTCATCCTCATAGGTAGGCCGCGGTCCGCCATGATAGAAATCGAGTAGTCGCTGCGCCACCAGCAACACATCCTCGCGCACTTGCTCCATCACTCGCCAGGAATAACGCGCTTCGAGCAGTCGCTGGTACCCTGGAGGACCACCGATATCCTCCGGCGGACAGTCTCCATCGCCAGCAATGCAAACCGGGTAGGTCTTGTAATGATCAAGCGGCAGTACCTGTTCGAGGCGGATGTCATGCTGCCAGAAGTCCCCCATGTCGTACTCATACTCGAAGCGTTCACCTGGCCGCAGCTTGAAACCGGAGAGCTTGACCTGGAAGGGATTGTCGGCGAAGAACATGCCGCCCTCTCGGTAAATGCCGTACTCCTTGCCATAGATGCGGAAACGATGCAGATGCAAGTCTTCCCAGCCCATGGCGATCTGGATAATGGCGTGCAGCTGACCAATGGAAGTGTCGCTGGTCACCAGGAGGCGACGCCAGATCATGGGGCTACAATCGCGCAGTACTACCTTGAGCTGGTACACCTGGAGGCCGACTTGTGGCTGCTCGCTGCTCATGTTTGGCTCTCGCACTGTTTGCAATTGGTACCGAGGCTGGGTAGGGCTAGAACGCGGGGACGGCGGTGCGCAAACAAACGACCGTTTTTGTGGTACAGCCACCGAGGCGAGAACTTGTCGTGCCTAAGTACCTAGCTGTGCCCTGCAGCATACCACAAAACTGGTATATGATAACTGCGTACCAGTCACGGCGTCTGAAGTTGAGTTTCGTTGTATGCGCCACTGAGTTGCGCCGGGGAAGGACTGTTTCTATGCGTATCGGCTACGCCAGAGTGTCGACGAGTGACCAGAGACTGAACCTGCAGAAGGATGCCCTGCAAGCCGCAGGGTGCGGGCAGTTGTTTACCGACGTGGTGAGCGGGGTCAGGACGGAACGACCCGGCCTCAACACCGCACTCCAAACCTGTCGGCCCGGCGATATCCTTGTGGTGTGGAAACTGGATCGCCTGGGCCGGTCATTGCCGGACTTGGTACGGACCATCGGGAACTTAGCAGACCGAGGTATTGGCTTCCAGAGCCTGCAGGAGCAGATTGATACTACGACAGCCGGTGGAAAGCTAATCTTTCACATCTTCGCCTCGCTGGCCGAGTTTGAGCGCGACCTCATCCGCGAGCGAACAAGAGCAGGATTGGTAGCAGCGAGAGCCAGAGGCAGAGTGGGCGGTCGACCGAAGGGCCTCGACCAGAAGAAGCAGAAAGCCGCGCTTGCGCTCAAGAAGAACGGGGCGTACAGCGTTCGCGAGATATGTGAGATCGTCGGCATCTCCCGTAACACATACTACAAGTACACGCGGGAGGGTACGGCGTCCTCATCAGCGAAGCCGAATGAGACACGACCAGAAGGGTAGCGTTCAGCCGCCCAGCCTGGCTGTGGCTAGACTATATGGCCTTGTGCCCCCGACTTTTTAGCGCTCTCCTATATGGGTGACTACCCAACGGCCAGTGCCTTCTTGGAGGAAGGCTTGGCCTTAACACGCGAACTCGATCACAAACGGGAAATTGTCGGTATGCTCCGATATCTAGCCGATGTCGCCCTCAGCCAAGGTGATGATCCGCGCGCGCTTATTCTTAGCGAGGAGGGGCTGACCCTGGAGCGTAACCATTTAGGTAGCAAGGAAAACCTTGCTTCACTGCAACGTATCCTGGGCCTGGTGCGGCTGCACCAAGGTGAGCATACCCAGGCTGGCGAACTTTTACGCGAGAGCCTTGCGCTCGCCCATAAAACAGGGAACAAGAGAATAATTGCCGAGAGCCTGGAGGCGCTGGTAGAGGCTTCTGTCCAGCAAGGACAGCCCCGCCGGGCAGCCTATCTAGGCAGTGCAGCCGACGCGTTACGCACAGCCGTGCAAGCTCCCTTGCCGCTGGTCAAACGTCCTCCCTATGACCGTGCGCTTGCCGCGGCCCGCACCCAACTAGGTGAAGCCGCCTTCAGCCTCGCGTGGCGGGAGGGGCGCACGCTGCCACTAGAACAGGTCATTGCTGAGGCGCTGGACCCTACACCCACCCCCGAGTCCACCCCGAGGGTCCCCCTGCCTGCCTATCCCGCCGATCTGACGGAGCGCGAGGTCGAGGTGCTCCGCTTGGTGGCGGCTGGCTTGACCACTGCCCAAGTGGCTGCTCAGCTCGTGCTCAGTCCACGCACAGTCAGTAGTCATCTGGAGTCGATTTACAGCAAGATAGGCGTTCATTCGCGCGGTGCCGCCACGCGGTTTGCCATTCAACACGCTTTTGTTTGAATCCTCACGCGAATAATCCAGTATACTTGTATTCGGGCCTCTAACGATGCCCGAACGCCTCGTTCACCTACTGGCAAGGCGCAGTTTCTCCATCCACTTAACCTCCATTTCTCCTCTAGGCTGATCCTTGTGTGAGCCAGGTATTTTTGCTGGCTCCCCCTCGGTACATGTCGTGGCCCCATTTTCTACAAATCCGTAATGCCATTCCGTATTTCATCCGATGTGCGCCCGGTGCTCATCTACTACAATGCAGCCAAGCGAAAGCAGAAACGTAGAGTGAGTAGTACGAATGTAGTTACAAGCGTTGCAAGACACAAATTTCTGTTCTAATTCTAAAAGGAGCAAAGAGATGATCGGCAAGGTTCGATATGGATTCTGGGTAGCATGTATGGCCATTGTGCTGTTGTTAAGCATCTCCGGTGGGGATAGCGCTTACGCCCAAAGTGTTCGTAGTCGGGCCACATATAGCAACAGTTCAGATCTATCCAAGTCCATCTATGAGGATGTTGTCATTGTGCCACAAGCCCGTCGCGCACCGTAAAGAGACACCGTCGAGCGATTAATGTTCTACGGGTGCATTCTAGAATTAGAGGCTTTTATTTCCTACTACCTCCGATACCTAAAACTTGGGATGCACCCATGTTGGGGGTTTTTGCATATCCCCCCGAAAAGGTGCACTAAGGGGATGAAGTGTTCTGTGCAGAGAGGAAAGAGTTGCTTTCATTGAGGTAGCGATAGATCGTTGCTTTTGAGACCCTGTAGTCTTTCATAAGGGTTTTGATGAGTGTCCCTTGCTTACGTTGGTTTTGAAGTTCGGTGATTTGCGGTGCGGTTAATTTCTTTCGCTGACCGAATTGTACGCCCCGCGCTTTGGCTTTTACGATCCCATCCATCTGCCGTTCGGCACGGATCTCCGTTTCAAATTGAGCAATCGCCCCGAGCATATTAAACAGCAGACGGCCAGTCGCATCGCTCGTGTCGATGTTCTGGTCAAGCACCTGCAGGTTGACCTGTTTGCGCTTCAACTCCTCCGCGATCTGGCATAGATGGAGCGTCGAACGCGCCAATCGGTCGAGACGGGTTACCACGAGCGTATCCCCTTCCCGCACATATTCGAGGCAAGCTTCGAGCCGGTGACGTTTGCCTGCAGCTCCGCTTTTCTTCTCCTGATAAATTTTATTGCAGTGTTGCAGCTTGTCGAGTTGGACGTCGAGGCTTTGCCCGACCGAACTGACGCGTGCATAGCCGATCAGAGCCATCTTCCCCTTCCCCGTGTCTCATGACGCTTAAGACCCTTTGAGAAATCGATCATGAGACATAAAATGCGACACGTCAAGTGGCATGTCTCAAAAGGTATACTTTCTGAGACAAATTGGGTTGAAGAAGAGGCAGAGGTCTGGAAGGGGGAGATCATGAACAGTCAGGTGGTGGAGATAACGCAGAAACGTCTGCGCATCCTGGGTGATGACGAAATCGAAGCCATTTACGGCAGACCCCGCTTCACGCCAGAAGAGCGCTTGCAGTATTTCGCCCTCTCACAGTCAGAAAAAGACTTGCTCCAGGAGTTCCGTTCCGTCCATTCACAGGCCTATTTCATCCTGCAGCTTGGTTACTTCAAAGCCAAGCAGTTGTTTTTCACCTTCGAACTCAGGGAGATCGAAGAGGAAGTCCAGTTTATCTTGGCGCGTTACTTTCCGTATGCTCTGATTGAGGAGTTGAGCGCAGTGAATAAGCGAACCAACCTCAGACAGCGGCGCTTGATCCTTGAACTCTGCCACTATCGGCCTTGCGGTACCCAGGAACGGCAGCAACTAGATGCCAAGGCCCGGCAGGCGGCCAGGGTCTCCAGCAAGCCGATCTATGTCTTCCGCGAACTCTTGCAGTACCTAGCCGAGCAATGTATCGTCGCACCTGGCTACAGTCTCCTGCAAGACACCGTCGGCCAAGCACTGACGCATGAGCAGAAGCGGTTGATAACGATTGTCCAGACGCATCTCACCAATGCTGACAGCGAGGCATTAAAGCGTCTGCTGGACGATGCTCAGGGGCTGTATGAAATCACACTGCTCAAGCGCGAGCCCAAAGATTTCAGCCTTGGCGAGATCAAACGCGAGATCGGCCGCGGCGCGCAGATCCGCCCTTTGTATCACCTTGCTCAACAGGTGTTGCCCCAATTGGACATCTCCAATGAAAGTATCAAGTACTATGCGTCGCTGGTGACCTATTACTCCGTCTTCCGGCTGAAGCAACTAGACGAGCGGATTGTTGAAATCTACCTGCTCTGTTTTGTCTACCACCGCTATCAGCGGCTGCACGACAACCTGATCGACAGCCTGATTCACAACGTCAGACGGTTCGCTGATGAGGCCAAGGGCGCCGCCAAGGAACAGGTGTATGCCTACCACATCGAGAGCAATCAGAACCTGCAAAAGGCCGGCCAGGTGCTGAAACTCTTTACCGATGACGGGATCGGGGGAAATACCCCTTTTCAGACCGTCCAGACCCACGCGTTTGCGATTCTAGATCGCCAGAAGCTGGTGCGCATTGCCGACCAGATCGCCACCAACGCCAGATTCGACGAAACTGCCTTCCAATGGGAGCATATTGACACTCTGGCCCACCAGTTTAAGCGCCATTTGCGCCCCATCCTGCTGGCGGTGGATTTTGCCGCCTCCCGCGCCCGAGGGGCTCCCGACGACCCTCTGCTGGAAGCCGTGCAGTTTCTGCAGTCTGCGCTGCGCCAAGAAAGACCCCTAGCACAATCTGCTCCCGCCGCCTTTCCGACCCGATTCATCCCGACCAATCTCAAACGCTACCTCTATACCCAAGATGCGCCAGGAGCGGGAGCCCTCAGGCCGCGGAAACGTCTACTGCCAGACCGTTACGAGTTCCTGGTCTATCGTCTGCTGCGCCAGGGACTGGAAGCAGGCGACATCTTCTGCCGGGACAGCGTGCACTTCCGCAGTTTTGAGGAAGATCTTGTCGATGACCGGCAGTGGCAAAGGAAGGAAGAACTGATTGCCGCCACCGGTCTCACCATCCTCAATCAGCCCATTCATGAGCATCTGGCCTCGCTCGAACAGAGGCTGGAAGAGCGCCTGGCAGCCGTCAATCAACGCATTGTCTCTGGCGAAAACGAACACTTTCAGATCAAGCGGCGCGGCCAGCAGGTACACTGGACCCTCCAGTATCCGCGTAGCAGCGAACCGGTGAATCATCCCTTTTATGAGGCGCTGAGACAGGTGGATATTGGCAGTGTGCTGCACTTCGTCAATCAGCAGTGCGGGTTCATGGAGGCTTTCGAGCATATCCTGGGGCGCTATGCCAAACAGACTGTGGACGACATCGCCATCACGGCTTGCCTGACTGCCTGGGGTACCAATCTGGGCTTGGGACGCATGGGTGAGATTTCCGACATTGGCTACCGTACGCTGGTCACGACATCGGACAACTTCATCCGCTTGGAAACGCTCAAGGAGGCCAACGACCGGGTCAGCAACCGCATCGCCGAGCTTCCGATCTTTCGCTACTATGCCATCGGCGAGATCATCCATTCCAGCAGCGACGGCCAAAAATTCGAAACCCGCCTCCCCACTTTCAATGCCCGCCATTCGCCCAAATACTTCGGTCTGAAGAAGGGCATCGTCTCCTACACACTGGTGGCCAACCATATTCCTATCAATGCCCGCATCATCGGCGCCGACGAGCATGAGAGCCATTATGTGTTTGATTTGCTCTTCAACAATACCACTGACATCCAGCCGGAAGTGCACTCCACCGATACCCACGGCACCAACGAGGTCAATTTCGCCCTCCTCCACCTCTTCGGCTATCAGTTTGCACCCCGCTATCAGGATATCCAGGCGAAGGTCAGGGCATCCCTCTATGGTTTCAAACATCCCAGCCAATACGCCGATCTGCTACTCAAGCCTATCCGCAAGATCAATAGCGGCCTGATCGTGGAAGAATGGGAGAACATCCAGCGCATCCTGGTCTCCCTAGCCCTCAAAACGACCACCCAGAGCATCATCGTGGGCAAACTCAGTGCCTACGAACGCAAAAACAAGACCCGGCGCGCCCTGTGGGAATATGACAACATTATCCGCAGCCTCTATCTGTTGGAGTACATCGATTCGCCACCTTTGCGCCGCAACGTACAGCGGGCACTAAACCGCGGCGAGAATTACCACCAGTTGCGCCGGGCGGTCTCCTACGCCAACTTCGGCAAGCTGCGCTTCAAGAGCGAACACGAACAGCACCTGTGGAGCGAATCGGGAGCCCCTTGGGCGCGCCTGCTCACCAACTGTATTCTCTACTACAACGCCACCATCCTCTCGAACCTAGTGGCGTACAAAGAAAAAAGTGGCGACTCACTAGGCGTCGCCTTGCTCAAGCAGCTCTCGCCGCTGGCTTGGCAGCATATCAATTTCTACGGGCGTTATGAATTCGCCAAGGGACCACAACTCGTCAATGTGGATGCTATCGTTCGGGAGTTAGCGCAGATCCTGATCACTCGCGCTGATTAATTTGACAATGTCACATTACATAACATGTGATTTCGGCGAAATATTGGCCCGCAAGTCGATGTATCGGACACCTACATCAGACGTTGGCCGACCGGTATGAGTTGTAGGTAATTCAGATCGTGCGCTGGCTAGACATAATGTGTCGTGCAGCACAGTTTGCTAGTCCATCATAGCGGTTTTCGTCTAGAACAAATGTCCAATCTGACATTGTCAAATTAACGACCTAAATGCACCTTTTCGGGGGGATATGCAAAAACCCCCAATTTATTTGGGCTTTATTGCGTCAATTATAATGCGCCCTATAACCACCCTATTGACGCGTTAAATAGGGTGCGTTATAGTAGAGTAGTATGCTACAGGTAATAGTCCTAGAAAAGGAAGAAGGCGAGAATGTCAAAGGTAATAGGCAACAAGAAATTCAGGCACGAAAATCGCCCTACTCCTAAATCAGGACAGTACGTCGCGCCTGCTCAGCACAAGAACAAAATTGTAACTATGCGTCAAGATAGTGGGCGGACTACAGTGGATGATGCAACATGGGACAAAGCGATGCTGGAAGTAATGGAGGAGTATGACGAGGCATGGACCCAGCTCGCCGACAGGTAATCCGGTATCCCTCTGAAAAGCAGATCGTGCGCATCAATAAAATACAACTTGAATTAAAGGGTGGCCTTCCTTTTGCGCCACCCTTTAATTATAGAAAAGATGGTCCACCCCTTAGTTTGATCCTGGATACGATCAGTGAACCAATCTATGGGGTGGAGTTTTATCTTAGTGTTTACAACAAGGCTGCGGCCTTAGCGTGGAAGATTATTGCAGGTCATGTATTTAACGATGCAAACAAGCGAACTGGAATGCACGCCGGGATAGTGCTGATGAAGATTAATCAGCAACAAATACATGCCTCTACAGCCGAAATTACAGACATTGCAGTTGCTGTGGGCAGTGATCAATGTACAACTGAAGAACTTGGAGTCTGGTTCTATCGACATGCCATCTAGGTATTGAAGCCGTGTGCGCTAATAGTCCAGCCAAAACCATCCAGGCCGACCCTTACAGGGCTTACCTTCATCTACCTAGCAGCCTGCCCCACCACGAACGGTTGCGCTCTGTGGAAGGCGTGGTGGGCTCTGGTGGCACTTCAGGCGTGCGTTGGTGCTGTGTGTCGGTCAATATCATTGTGAGCTTCCTGCGCTCGTCTGCCTCAGCGTCAAGGCGCGTACGTAGGTCTGCGATCACATCATCTTTGTCAGCAAGACGTTGCTGAAATTGTCTGAGTTCTGCCTGTAGACTCTCTACAGACGGCTCTGATCTAGTCTGTGGACTATCGACGATTGGCGTCTGGATATTGGCACTGGTAGTCTGTGGGCTAGAGGTGACGGGTGCATACACTCTGAAGAGTTCCACAGGCTCTATACGCCACTCACCATTTTGATTCTTCTCGGCTGAAATCTTGCCGCTACGAATAGCTTTCAGGATTCCATCTCGGCTCAAGCCAACCGCCGTTGCTGCCTCGCTTGCAGACAGACTCATTATGCACCTCTCTATGGGCTATCTAATACTTGTCTATAGACAGTCTGAAGTAATACTATATACGACAGTGGAGCCGGTGATTGGATACTTTCTACAATTGTAGAAATGACAATAATATCAACTACAATTGTAGAAATGATAATAATATCAACATTTCCACTTTGCACCTAGCGCGCCCGCGTGAGTGGCACAGGCACTATGCCCACCAATGTAAACGGCCCACCAGCATGGTGCCGATGAGCCGTTATAGTAGCAAAACACGGGATTCAGCCCTGCACCCATCCCTGGAGTTGTGTGCGTTCCCCCGTTAGGGCTGAATCCCGTATCTAAAATATAGACCATTACACAACGCAGTACATGACGACTGCACATTGATTCCTGTACATAACAGACGCCCCAGCCGTGATGGCTGGTGAGCTATCAACTACCCCTATAGCTTGGCTAAATGGCTTTCAATCTTCTCCAGGATCGGCACAACAGCCAACTCCAGCCGCTCACGGCTATCATAGTCACCTGTGATTAGCTCATATTCGTTTATCTCAACAAGTACTTTAAGGTAGTGTTGGCGCAAGTATCTCAAAGTCGCAAAGCGTTGTTCAAAGGTGATTTCATCAGGCGTGCTCATACGTTCCCAATCTAAGCTAGCGGCGTGCGCTGTGGTGCGGGGCAACAAAAATACGGAATCCAGCCAACACCCATACTTTACAGCATGGATGCTCCCCCGATCAAGGCTGAGTCCCGTAAAGATAGTATAAGCTGGAAATTCAAAGTTGGACATGACACTTTTCTGTCGCATCCAACACAAACGCCCAAACCGTAATGGTTGGGGTGTCGTTAATACTGAGTATCAGCTAAAGCTTTGTATTCTGGATTCTGTATAATTGCTCGGTGATCCAAGGCAACAACTGATCCTCGAAGTGAATGCGAGCTTTGACCTTCGCTTCTACTGAATCTAGCTTATCGACCAATTCTACTAGATAAACCATTAAGGTAGAGTCCCATTGCACTCTGACAAGGTAGCCATGTTGCCACAACTGCGCCAGTGCTTGCAATAAATTCATAAATTTAGCTTTCTAGCAGATTGTCGGAGAGAAGCGCCAGTGGGTTGTCTGCTGGATAGATGATAGAGTAAATGTATGACAAAGAAACGGCAATTCAGACAGGCGGATTATGCGGCAACCGAAAAGATGCAGATTACGCTGGGGGAAGCGTTGCCGGAGGAGCATCTGGCTCGATTCATAGTGAGCGTGGTGAGACTGCTGGACTTGAGTGAGTTGTACGGTCGGTACAGCGAACGGGGTGGGTCGCCCTATGCACCGGAAGTGATGCTGGCTTTGCTGCTGTATGGCTATGCAACCGGCACCTTCAGTGCGCGCAAGAT
>MWWI01000115.1_pt1 | contig 17660 bp, 16 predicted proteins | sample 1047321 | NCBI WGS metagenome assembly MWWI01 (sample SAMN06349966, study PRJNA376086) | soil metagenome | isolation source: FI-1 sample Antarctic (ecotone) soil | place: Antarctica | reverse complement strand
CCCAGGAGCTCGGGTAGTTCCAAGGCAAGCCACGCCCCACGGATGCAGACCGCTGGGGCGGTCCTTTCCTTTGGGCCCGCAGCAAGCTGCCCAGCCTCCCAGGCACGGGCCCGGTAGCCTAGGCAGCGGGAGAGCAGACCGGGGGTAGATTTTTCCAAGGGCTTGCCGCGGCCCGGGAATGCAGACCGGCGAGCGGTCTTTTTCCTTGGGCGCGCAGCAAGCCCTTGGAAAAATAGCAAGGAGAACGGGACTAGCGTCCCGTTCTCCTTGCCCTACGGGGTGGAAAGCCCTTAACGGGCTTTCAGAGCGCCTATTACATAGGCGCGGACGGTGTTGCCTTTTACAAATCTATTATATATATTTGTCCAAGGTGCTGATATACAGCACCAGTTATTATATAAAATGCTATGAAGTCAGTCGGATTGACGGATGTCGCCCACGGGAAACTGAAGAAATACTGCGAACGGCAGGATCTGGGGATGGGGGAGTTCATCACGGCGGCGCTGGTGTACTTCGAGAAGCACGGCATCAACCCGGCGACGCACGAGAGCCCGGCGGCGGAGATGAACCGCCTGATCAAGCGGCTCGACCAGGTGATCGCCTTCATCCGCAAGCAGGAGAGCGACCTGCTGCGGCCGATGGTGGAGGCGGTGAGCATCAGCGAGGCCCGCATCGACAAGAGCCTGCAGCAGGTGGCCACGGTGGAACAGCTGTCGTACCTGGCGGGTAATTTCGAAAACGTGATCAAGTCCCTGAACCGGGTTCTGACCGCTTACCAGGAGGAAGGAAGGACAACCCGGTCCCATACGGAGAAGCTGCTACAGGAGAATAACCGCAAGCAGCTGGCGGCCCTGACGGAGATCAGCCGCTTCCTCGACGAGAAGAACAAAGGGGGGCTGATAGGCAACCTGACCAACATTTTCAAATAAGGGAGACCATGAACGTCAAGATACACGGGGGCGGGGGCACCACCTACGCCAACAGCGGCACAAGCGCGGCGTTGGTGAACTACCTGCAGCACGAGGACCTAGGGCGCCTGAAGCAGGGGGAGGCCCTGGAGCCCTTCTTCAACCAGGAGAAGGACCACATCCGGGGCCCGGAGGTAATCTACCGGCTGGACCACAACCGGGCGCAGCTGGGGAAGGCGGACGCCAAGTTCTACTCAATCACGGTGAGCCCCTCGGAGCAGGAGCTGCGGCACTTGGGGCAGACGAAGGCCGAGCAGGCGCAGGCGCTGAAGGACTATATCCGGCAGGCGCTGATACCGGCCTACGCGGCCAACTTCAACAAGGGGCTGGGGGCGGGGGATATCCTCTACTACGCCAAGGTGCACCACGAGCGCAACCGGGAGACGGGCAGGGAGGACATGCACGCGCACCTCATCGTGTCGCGGAAGGACATCAAGAACAAGCTGAAGCTGAGTCCGGCCACCAACCACCGGGGGACGCAAAAGGGGGCCGTCAGGGGCGGCTTCGACCGGGAGGCGTTCGTGCGGTCCTGCGAGGAGGGGTTCGACCGGCAGACGGGCTACAAACGGGCCCCGCAGGAGAGCTTCGCGTATTGCCACGCGGTCAAGAACGGCAGCGTGGAAGCCATCCGGGAGCAGGCCCGGATGCGGGTGGAGCAGGAGAGCCAGCGCCGGCAGGAGATCCAGCAGGTGGAGAAGGCCCAGCAGCAGCAGGCTCCGGAGCGGGAGCAACAGCGCCGGGGTATCAGGCGGTAGGGAGGAAAGGTGGCAGGTACAAGTATTTATGCCCTGCGGACCCTAACCGATACACCCCATGGGCAGGAGTTATTCCCGGGGGCGGGGATCCCGGGAGAGTACCAGAAAGGCCCCGAAAAAAAGGGCCGCCCAGAGCGCTGTGGAGGGGGTTCGCTGCATAACTGATGTTATGTTAAACAGACAGGGTTTCTGCGATGGGTTATATTTCGGGGGGGAATGGGGGAGAGAAAAGAGGGATGGCGGGCGCCCGGCCGGGGGAGGTTATATATTATCGTAAAAATATAGTATATTCGTTCGATGGTGCCTATACGCCAACCGGGGGCGATGATAGAGCCGCCGTAAAGGTGCAGGCACTTGACAAGCCTTTTTTTCTTCAACAGTTATTATCTTTTCCCCATGCAACCATCCCTTCCCAATGCGGGTCAACAGATTGGGGGGAATAGCCAAAAGCGCCTTCGAACTTATGGCCGGTAAGCTTTAAAACAATTTGAAATTTGAAAATAACTTAAAGATGACACTTATGAAAACTTATCCGAAAATGGTGCTTATGTTGGTCACGCTATCCCTGACCGCCTTCAGTTGCGACCGCTCCGAGGAGATCTTCAACCAAGCGGGCGGAGCGCGGCACGTGCAGCAGTGGGGCGACCTAGAGGCGGTGCTGCAGGTAACCGACCTGCAGGGCAAGCCCCAAAGCTCTTTCCGGGAGGGCGAGAACTTTTTGATGAGCTTCACAGTGAAAAACAGGGGGAAGCAGGATGCACGGATAGAGTCATGGGCCTTCCCAGCAGGCAATGATTTTTTTGCAGTTTATAAATCAACACACGAGGGTGACGGCAAATCGAGGATTGGAAAGCCTTTTAGAATAGGAGCGAATAGCTATGATTATGCTCCTCAAATCGTACCAGCAACTAAGGAAATACATTACGCTGCCCCTTGGTTGTCTGAAAAAGGGAAAATATATCGTCTGCCCATTTACAACAATACAGAAAACAGCTTCACTCAGAGATACTACGAAGCTGTTGAGACTTCCCCTTTAGGTAAAGGACAGTACTACTCCGGCTTCACCCTGGAGCATGAGGGCAAGGAGCTAGCTTTTGAAATTTCATTTACTGTGATTTGAAAATTGTTAAACCCATATTCTATTCTATGAAAAAGCTCTACAGAACTTTACTTTTGCTTGTGTGTATGCACATGTTCGTCCAGAAAGGGAATGCCCAAATCAGTGCCCAGATTGTGGGCGGTCGGGATGCGGATATTTCAGAAGTTCCCTGGCAGGTGCTTCTGGAGATTAACGGTCAAGACCAATGTGGCGGCTCCATCATCGCCCCTGGTTGGATTTTGACCGCAGCCCATTGCTTAGACGATAGGAACATAAACGACCTAAGAGTAATAGCAGGAATAACAAATCGTAATCAGAAAAACACCGGACAAATAAGGACAGTAGTGCAGATTATTCGACATCCCGGTTACAACAGAAACAATCCTAACTCAAGGTTTGACAATGATGTTGCCTTACTCCGTTTAAACAATCCCCTTTCTCTCAACAATAATGTTCAAACCATTGATTTCGCTACCCAAGCTGACGCTAATGCTGGTTTTATGGATCCAGGTGTAGTGGCTACTGTTTCAGGCTGGGGAGAATTAGTTTTTCAAGGTAACAGGCCTAATATTCTACAGTTAGTCAACGTTCCAATTGTAGCTAACTCAACCGCTCAGGCACAATGGATTGCCCCTTTTAATGTAACAAACAACATGATAGCTGCAGGAGAATTAAATCAGGGAGGTAGGGGATCCTGTCGTGGTGATAGTGGAGGGCCCTTGGTGGTGAGAGCGGCAAATAATAGGACCATTTTAGCAGGAGTAGTAAGCTATGGAAGACCTTGCGCCACGGCTGGTGCAGTTGATCTTTACACGAGAGTTTCGCGCTATTGCAACTGGATAACACAACAGATCGCATCTGTCACCGGCCCTGCCGTTGTCTGCACCTCCGGTGGCACCTTCATCCTCCAGAACCCTCTCCACGTCACCTCCGTCACCTCCGTCACTTGGACGGCCAGCGCCAACCTCACCCCCTCCTCAGGCAACGGCGCCACGGCCACGGTGAGCGCCATTTCTGGATCAATAAGCAGTAGCGGTTGGGTGGACTTCACCATAGCCGGGGCCTGCGGGAACGTCACTGTCAGAAAAACAATCTGGGTGGGCCCTCCAGGGTATCCTACCTTTAGTTGGCAAGGCAATATTGCAGAATATGAAGTCTGCCCGAGCCACACTGTCTACATATCTGCCAATGCACTTGGCGCGACAAACGGCTATCATTGGCAAGTCATAAGTGGCACTTTGCTGCAAGACAACGGTGATCACATAGTCGTTAGATCGCCCGCAGGTGTAGGCCAGCTTTTACAGGTGCAGGTTACCCCTCTGAATGGTTGCCCCAACGGGGCGACCTACACCTTTACCCGCCAAGTGGCCGACATGGTTGATGGCCAATATTGCTATGACGAGGGTTTCGCTGTTACCGCCAGTCCCAACCCCGCCGCCAACCAGCTCACCGTGCAGTTTTCCTCAACCCAGGAGCAGCAAGTACAGGTGAAGCTGTACAATACCTTCAGCAGGGTGGTTGCCGAAGGGGATACCAAGGGAAAGTCCATAACCCTCAATACGCGGCAACTCCCGGAGGGGAGCTATTTCCTGCATGTCATCCACAGAGGCGGCGTCACCCGCAGGCAGATCATGATCAAGCGGTAATGCTCGCGCTGCTTCCCGGCCGGGTGGCTCACTAGCTGTTATTATTCTTGCTGGCATTCCCACCGTGAAGGATTTTGGCAGCAGAGCCCAAAGGCCGATATTCCTTACCTTGTACTACGGCTTTTTATTCGACAGTGCGGCGGTGCTCTAGAAGCCCGGTCCCAGCGCGCGCTGGAACCGGGCTTCTTCCGTTGGTCACCTTTCTTAACTAATTCGCTGGAGACCAATAAGTCCGATTATGTTAAGCGGGGGCGGATCGGGATGGGTTATATTTAGGGGGAATAAGGGGGGGCAGGCGGCCGTTCCGGATCACTACCTCATGCCGCCTACAGCGTCCTCTCATTGATGAACACCTCCAGCGGCAGGCCCAAATGCCGGTGGAGGTTGTGGATCTGCTGCAGGGTGAAGTAGCGCTTGCGGCTGAGAATCTCAGACACCCTTGACTTGGGGCCGATAAACCGCTCCAGGTCTTTGTTCTTCCACCCGTTTTCCTCCATCAGGTACTTGATGGCGTCGATCGGGTCGGGGTAGGGTATGGCATGGTGGGCCTGCTCATAGGCGTGCACCAGCGTGCTTATCACGTCCAGCTCATCATCCGGCCCCGAATAGGGCTCCGGATTCATGCCCAGCAGTTCATCTATGCGCCTGAGCGCATTCTGGTAATCCTGCTCTGTCCTCACGGGGGTTACGGTCACTGTGCTCATCGGTGGGGGATTTATGGTCAAGCTATCTTCCTGCTGCCGGGATACCTTCCTTCATACGGTGTGGGCATCAACCTTGTCATACTCGGCGTGGGTGCCGATCCACCCGATATGAACCCTAAGCACGCCTCAGGTTGCACTCGATCTCCTCCCAAGGACGGGCCGTGGTCCGGCCTTCCAGAAAGTCGCGCTTGGTCTGCAGCAGCCCCTCTGCCTCCTGCTCGGAAAAACGGAAGTCCTCCGGATCCCGCGCGCGTCGGTAATCGTACTGCAGGCTGTCCAAAAAGGCGAGCAGCACTTTCTCCTCCTGCTCGCTGCGGAAGTTGAAGGTGAGTGTTGTCATGATTCCAAGATGCTATTTTTCTTCCCTTTTGTAAATTTGTCTCTACCATGGCCACCAGCGCCTTTTCCTTTCTGCCAGGGCCGATCGTCCCGGCTTTGAACCTCTCAGCCTTTAATAGTTTGCAATATGCAAACTTTATCCGTAGATTTATGTTACCCTATCGGCGAGAGATGAAAAATATCATAGCAATAAAAACTATCCGGGAGTACTATGAGAAACGGCCAGATTCAAAGAGGAGCCTGCTGAAATGGATAGATGTCGCCAAAGGGGCGAATTGGGGGAAGCCATCGGACGTGGTAGGTGACTTCAACGATGCTGACCCGGTCAAAAACAGCAGGGTGGTCTTCAACATCTCCGGAAACAGGCACCGGCTGATAGTGGCCATAAATTATCATTTCCAGGTGGTGCGGGTATGCTTCATCGGCACCCATGCCGAATACGACAAAGTGGATGCCGCCACCGTGAACCTGTACTAGCCGCAACAAAACCGTAAACAAAGACCGTATGGTAACCGTCGAAGCAATAAAGAACGAGGAGCAGTATACCCGGGCCATGAAAAGGGTTCAGGATATCTTCCTGGCCGAGCCCAACACGCCGGAGGCCGAAGAGCTGGAGATACTGATCACCCTGATCGGGAAATACGAGAGCGAACACTACCCCGTTGAGCTGCCGGACCCCATCGAAGCGATAAAAGAACGGATGGAGGATCTCTCCTTGAAGGACAAAGACCTGGTGCCGGCAATAGGCAACAAGACCTCCGTGAGCCAGATCCTGAACAGGAAGAGAGCATTGACCATCGAGATGATCAGGGCGCTTTCCGATAAACTCGGCTTGTCCGTCGAGCTCTTGATCCAGCCCTATGAGTTGGACGGAAAACAGACCCATCAGCCGGCATAGGGACTAGGACTCTGTCGAATCTCAAAGCTCAGCCAGCAGGCCTTGGACAGGGTAGGTCGTTAGTTTGCCTTCCTGAAAGAGCCGGCTATCACTCAGGGCATTTCTGTAACGTTGGGTAAGCTCTGCCTCCTGTAGTTTCCTTCGGAGTACCTCCCGCTCCTGATTGAGCTTATTCCATTCCTTAAAAGGAACAAGAACGCTGATTGTCTCGCCTTTATCGTTGGTAAGATATTGAATACCCATGATGCAAAGTTATCTTTTTCTTCCCTTTTGTAAATTCACTGTTACCAGCAGATCCCTTAAGCTGTCGGTTGCCAAAATACCCGGATGTTGTCCGTGTTTATCTTTTTGCGGGCCTGAGCCAAATCATAGTTCTCCTGTACCCGAAGCCAGAATTCAGGTGTGGTATTAGCGAAGGCTGCCGCCAACCGAATTGCCATAACCGGAGTGACACTCTGCTTACCGTTTATGATAGCCGATAACGTCTTCCGAGTAGTTCCCAGGCCAGCCGCCACCTCTCCTATGGGTAGCTTTTCGCCCGTTTCTTCCCGGAGCCCTTCAATAGTCTCCCTGATTAATTCCCCTGGGTGGGATGGATCAAGCATCGGCATAAGTTTTCCTTCTGTTAAAATCATGCTTTAAAGAATCAAATGCCCATGGTCGTACGAAAATAGCCTCCCGGGTTACTGATTTCTTTCCGGCGCAACGCAATATCATAGAGGCATTTATTTGCCTTTTTCCGAAGATCGGTGCTTTCTAATATCTGCTTGATCAGCTTCGTGTCCAAGATGGCTATATCCCGCATCCGGTTTGTGAGCTGCACTGCTTCCTTATCACCATCCTCCAACTCAAAAGGGATTACTGTCTGAAATTGGCCAACGTTCTTAATAATGAAATTAAGTTTGTGTATGCTCCTCCCCTTCTTTTCGGTGGTGTAGCTTACCCGAAGGTCAGAAAGCTCGTTAATCTGCTTTACAGCTGGTTCTAGGACGTAGTCTTTGAACTGCCCCCATTGCCTGTACTGTTCCGGAGCCTTTCCGTGAGGGTCTTTCAGGTTAAGGCGGTATTTCAGCTGCTCCACCTCATACCCCAAAAAGCCTATGTCTTTCCACCTGGAGAACTGCACGTACATCCATTTGGCATATTTGGAGGTCATGGAGAGCACGCAGAACAACTGGAAGCTAGTGAAGTTATTCTTTAGATCGACCAGGTACGGCTTCAATTCATCGGCAATAGAGAGTTGAATCTTACCCTGGCCCCGCAAGTACTTGGCACTTGACATCATGGCAACCTGCAACAGGCCATCCTCTTCCTCTATCTCAAACACTTTGCCTATCATCCCCGCAGTCGCCTCCCTGAGTTGCTGATAATTCCATTGCCGGCCCGTCAGCTGCTCGATCTCCTTTACGCTAATGTTATACCTCGTTTCCTTGTCGTCGCCCGGCTTGAGCCGGGAAAGCAGCATAAAATAGATATCCAGCTGTACAGCAGATAACTCATGGCGGGCATTAGTGATCACATTGTGATGCCTTACATTCAGCCTAGTGTCTTGGGTTTCCGTGTTTTCCATATCAGTGGCAATGTAAATAAAAAAACAGATAGAAAAAACAGACTAGATACTATGGTCTGTTTTTTAGCTTATGAAATCTGTTTAATAGACTTATGAAATCTGTTTTTTAGCTTATGAAATCTGTTTTTTAGCTTATGAAATCTGTTTTTTAGCTTATGAAATCTGTTTTTTAAATGACGTAACTTAATGACAGACAGTTAGTTATGGAGCTTACAAATAATACAAATAATACAAATATTCACAATATTGTGATGTCTCCAGCAATTACAAAAGGCTTTTAAGGCGAAAAAAAACCCAAAAGAACAAGTCAAGAAAACAAGGGAACGACCCTCTGGCACTAGTGAGGGACGGGGCGGCGCAAAAAACAGATTTCATAAGCCATTCCACAGAGATCCGTTTTAACCAGTAGCCTTAAGACCGACATCTTTCCTACTGTATTGCCCACCTGATTCAATTATGTATTTATGTAAATCTTTAATTACATATTAATAGATTTATGTAAATGTTGGATTAAACAATTCTAGTAAATTTGGGCATGTCAAAAATCATCACTGTTGCCCACCAGAAGGGAGGTGTAGGAAAAAGTACCCTTGCATTGAACCTGGCTACCTGTTTCCAAGAGGAATTATCCGTCGCCTTGGTGGACATTGACCTACAAGGCAGCGTCACGGATCTAAAGGATGATTTCCCGAAACTAGCCATCATCACGGAAGACCAGCTCGGGGAGATCCAGAAAATGCCGTACGATCTGATAGTGGTGGACACCCCCCCGTATCTGTCGAGCCGTTTGCCTGAACTGTTCCTTATTTCTGATTATGTCCTAGTACCTACCAAAGCCGGGTTCTTTGATGTCATGGCGATCCGCTCCACCCTGCAGCTGATAGAAGAGGCTAGGAAGACGCACAAGGCCTTGAAATCTGGTATCGTATTGAACATGGTGAAACATAGATCCGGGGTGACAAGCGAAGTCCAGGAACTTCTGAAAAGCCTAAACATACCTTTACTGGCCACCATCATCCATGACAGGGTGAGCTTCACGCGGTCACCCCTGACCGGAGGGGTACTAGGGGGTGAAGACTCAAAGGCAAAAGAGGAAATAACCTCCCTAGCGGAAGAAATTGTAGGGGCTATCAGCTAAAATGTGGTTAAATGTATTAGGTTATCATACATAAATACATAAATTTGTAATTGTTGAAATACATAATTCTATATGGAAAGCAGTTATAAAGAACGAATGGGCGGATTAGCGAACAGATTAAAATCCGAACAGCCTAAAACACCTATCCAAGAAGTAAAGCCAGTAGCTGTAAAAGAGATAGCCAAAGTAGAGATAGCCCAGCTCAACGTTTGGATACCGAAAGACTTGGTAAAACGTATGAAGTCCTACGGTATCGAGAAGGAGCTGTCCTTGAAAGAAATCACCACGCTGGCCCTTGAAGCCTACCTGAAGGAAACTGTTCCCTTAAGCTGATTGTATTAGAGTAAGTAAGTATACCCGACTATGAACGTTCAATTTTTAGCCAACGATAGAGGAAAAGTAACAGCGGTTCAGGTACCCTTGAAGGACTGGAAGGAACTCGAACGCAAAGCCCAAGCCTACGATATGGCCGAAAGCATCCGGAAAGGGTTGGAGGAGGTAGAGCTGATCGAAAAAGGTGCCATCCAACCGAAATCCTTCGAAGATCTCCTGAATGAGCTTTAGGGTCATACCAACTCCCAATTTCGAGCGGGAGCTTAAAAAAATAGCCAAAAAGTACCCTTCCCTAAAGGCCGACCTTTTGCAATTGCAAAAAAGCCTGCTCGAAAACCCCACCCAGGGAAATGAGGTCTTCAAGAATTGCTACAAAGTACGGTTCGCCATCAGCAGTAAAGGCCGGGGGAAAAGCGGAGGGGGTCGATTGATCACCTACGTCAAAATTCAGCAAGAAAGTATCTACCTACTATCCGTCTACGACAAGTCCGAGAAGGAAACCATCCCGGATGAAATGATTCGCTATTTACTGCGCGACATCCCCTAGATCCCTACAGCGCCAAAAGTAAACAGAAGGGAAAAGATGTATTAGACAATCACTTGTCTAACGGCTGACCGGCGGAAAGCAGGCCTTATCCATGTATGGCCACCCTGCAAAATTCCAGGAGCCAAGCATCACCCATCCCCTTTATTTCCGTTCGGCATCCCGAAAAACATTCCCCTACGAAATTACTCCCTATGGCCAAGCTGCCCGGGAGCCCGCAGCAACCCCGCGCTTACAAAAGGGAAGAAAGACCCCAGCCACCACTACCCGAGTTCCCAGGCACCGGCCCAGGAGCTCGGGTAGTTCCAAGGCAAGCCACGCCCCACGGATGCAGACCGCTGGGGCGGTCCTTTCCTTTGGGCCCGCAGCAAGCTGCCCAGCCTCCCAGGCACGGGCCCGGTAGCCTAGGCAGCGGGAGAGCAGACCGGGGGTAGATTTTTCCAAGGGCTTGCCGCGGCCCGGGAATGCAGACCGGCGAGCGGTCTTTTTCCTTGGGCGCGCAGCAAGCCCTTGGAAAAATAGCAAGGAGAACGGGACTAGCGTCCCGTTCTCCTTGCCCTACGGGGTGGAAAGCCCTTAACGGGCTTTCAGAGCGCCTATTACATAGGCGCGGACGGTGTTGCCTTTTACAAATCTATTATATATATTTGTCCAAGGTGCTGATATACAGCACCAGTTATTATATAAAATGCTATGAAGTCAGTCGGATTGACGGATGTCGCCCACGGGAAACTGAAGAAATACTGCGAACGGCAGGATCTGGGGATGGGGGAGTTCATCACGGCGGCGCTGGTGTACTTCGAGAAGCACGGCATCAACCCGGCGACGCACGAGAGCCCGGCGGCGGAGATGAACCGCCTGATCAAGCGGCTCGACCAGGTGATCGCCTTCATCCGCAAGCAGGAGAGCGACCTGCTGCGGCCGATGGTGGAGGCGGTGAGCATCAGCGAGGCCCGCATCGACAAGAGCCTGCAGCAGGTGGCCACGGTGGAACAGCTGTCGTACCTGGCGGGTAATTTCGAAAACGTGATCAAGTCCCTGAACCGGGTTCTGACCGCTTACCAGGAGGAAGGAAGGACAACCCGGTCCCATACGGAGAAGCTGCTACAGGAGAATAACCGCAAGCAGCTGGCGGCCCTGACGGAGATCAGCCGCTTCCTCGACGAGAAGAACAAAGGGGGGCTGATAGGCAACCTGACCAACATTTTCAAATAAGGGAGACCATGAACGTCAAGATACACGGGGGCGGGGGCACCACCTACGCCAACAGCGGCACAAGCGCGGCGTTGGTGAACTACCTGCAGCACGAGGACCTAGGGCGCCTGAAGCAGGGGGAGGCCCTGGAGCCCTTCTTCAACCAGGAGAAGGACCACATCCGGGGCCCGGAGGTAATCTACCGGCTGGACCACAACCGGGCGCAGCTGGGGAAGGCGGACGCCAAGTTCTACTCAATCACGGTGAGCCCCTCGGAGCAGGAGCTGCGGCACTTGGGGCAGACGAAGGCCGAGCAGGCGCAGGCGCTGAAGGACTATATCCGGCAGGCGCTGATACCGGCCTACGCGGCCAACTTCAACAAGGGGCTGGGGGCGGGGGATATCCTCTACTACGCCAAGGTGCACCACGAGCGCAACCGGGAGACGGGCAGGGAGGACATGCACGCGCACCTCATCGTGTCGCGGAAGGACATCAAGAACAAGCTGAAGCTGAGTCCGGCCACCAACCACCGGGGGACGCAAAAGGGGGCCGTCAGGGGCGGCTTCGACCGGGAGGCGTTCGTGCGGTCCTGCGAGGAGGGGTTCGACCGGCAGACGGGCTACAAACGGGCCCCGCAGGAGAGCTTCGCGTATTGCCACGCGGTCAAGAACGGCAGCGTGGAAGCCATCCGGGAGCAGGCCCGGATGCGGGTGGAGCAGGAGAGCCAGCGCCGGCAGGAGATCCAGCAGGTGGAGAAGGCCCAGCAGCAGCAGGCTCCGGAGCGGGAGCAACAGCGCCGGGGTATCAGGCGGTAGGGAGGAAAGGTGGCAGGTACAAGTATTTATGCCCTGCGGACCCTAACCGATACACCCCATGGGCAGGAGTTATTCCCGGGGGCGGGGATCCCGGGAGAGTACCAGAAAGGCCCCGAAAAAAAGGGCCGCCCAGAGCGCTGTGGAGGGGGTTCGCTGCATAACTGATGTTATGTTAAACAGACAGGGTTTCTGCGATGGGTTATATTTCGGGGGGGAATGGGGGAGAGAAAAGAGGGATGGCGGGCGCCCGGCCGGGGGAGGTTATATATTATCGTAAAAATATAGTATATTCGTTCGATGGTGCCTATACGCCAACCGGGGGCGATGATAGAGCCGCCGTAAAGGTGCAGGCACTTGACAAGCCTTTTTTTCTTCAACAGTTATTATCTTTTCCCCATGCAACCATCCCTTCCCAATGCGGGTCAACAGATTGGGGGGAATAGCCAAAAGCGCCTTCGAACTTATGGCCGGTAAGCTTTAAAACAATTTGAAATTTGAAAATAACTTAAAGATGACACTTATGAAAACTTATCCGAAAATGGTGCTTATGTTGGTCACGCTATCCCTGACCGCCTTCAGTTGCGACCGCTCCGAGGAGATCTTCAACCAAGCGGGCGGAGCGCGGCACGTGCAGCAGTGGGGCGACCTAGAGGCGGTGCTGCAGGTAACCGACCTGCAGGGCAAGCCCCAAAGCTCTTTCCGGGAGGGCGAGAACTTTTTGATGAGCTTCACAGTGAAAAACAGGGGGAAGCAGGATGCACGGATAGAGTCATGGGCCTTCCCAGCAGGCAATGATTTTTTTGCAGTTTATAAATCAACACACGAGGGTGACGGCAAATCGAGGATTGGAAAGCCTTTTAGAATAGGAGCGAATAGCTATGATTATGCTCCTCAAATCGTACCAGCAACTAAGGAAATACATTACGCTGCCCCTTGGTTGTCTGAAAAAGGGAAAATATATCGTCTGCCCATTTACAACAATACAGAAAACAGCTTCACTCAGAGATACTACGAAGCTGTTGAGACTTCCCCTTTAGGTAAAGGACAGTACTACTCCGGCTTCACCCTGGAGCATGAGGGCAAGGAGCTAGCTTTTGAAATTTCATTTACTGTGATTTGAAAATTGTTAAACCCATATTCTATTCTATGAAAAAGCTCTACAGAACTTTACTTTTGCTTGTGTGTATGCACATGTTCGTCCAGAAAGGGAATGCCCAAATCAGTGCCCAGATTGTGGGCGGTCGGGATGCGGATATTTCAGAAGTTCCCTGGCAGGTGCTTCTGGAGATTAACGGTCAAGACCAATGTGGCGGCTCCATCATCGCCCCTGGTTGGATTTTGACCGCAGCCCATTGCTTAGACGATAGGAACATAAACGACCTAAGAGTAATAGCAGGAATAACAAATCGTAATCAGAAAAACACCGGACAAATAAGGACAGTAGTGCAGATTATTCGACATCCCGGTTACAACAGAAACAATCCTAACTCAAGGTTTGACAATGATGTTGCCTTACTCCGTTTAAACAATCCCCTTTCTCTCAACAATAATGTTCAAACCATTGATTTCGCTACCCAAGCTGACGCTAATGCTGGTTTTATGGATCCAGGTGTAGTGGCTACTGTTTCAGGCTGGGGAGAATTAGTTTTTCAAGGTAACAGGCCTAATATTCTACAGTTAGTCAACGTTCCAATTGTAGCTAACTCAACCGCTCAGGCACAATGGATTGCCCCTTTTAATGTAACAAACAACATGATAGCTGCAGGAGAATTAAATCAGGGAGGTAGGGGATCCTGTCGTGGTGATAGTGGAGGGCCCTTGGTGGTGAGAGCGGCAAATAATAGGACCATTTTAGCAGGAGTAGTAAGCTATGGAAGACCTTGCGCCACGGCTGGTGCAGTTGATCTTTACACGAGAGTTTCGCGCTATTGCAACTGGATAACACAACAGATCGCATCTGTCACCGGCCCTGCCGTTGTCTGCACCTCCGGTGGCACCTTCATCCTCCAGAACCCTCTCCACGTCACCTCCGTCACCTCCGTCACTTGGACGGCCAGCGCCAACCTCACCCCCTCCTCAGGCAACGGCGCCACGGCCACGGTGAGCGCCATTTCTGGATCAATAAGCAGTAGCGGTTGGGTGGACTTCACCATAGCCGGGGCCTGCGGGAACGTCACTGTCAGAAAAACAATCTGGGTGGGCCCTCCAGGGTATCCTACCTTTAGTTGGCAAGGCAATATTGCAGAATATGAAGTCTGCCCGAGCCACACTGTCTACATATCTGCCAATGCACTTGGCGCGACAAACGGCTATCATTGGCAAGTCATAAGTGGCACTTTGCTGCAAGACAACGGTGATCACATAGTCGTTAGATCGCCCGCAGGTGTAGGCCAGCTTTTACAGGTGCAGGTTACCCCTCTGAATGGTTGCCCCAACGGGGCGACCTACACCTTTACCCGCCAAGTGGCCGACATGGTTGATGGCCAATATTGCTATGACGAGGGTTTCGCTGTTACCGCCAGTCCCAACCCCGCCGCCAACCAGCTCACCGTGCAGTTTTCCTCAACCCAGGAGCAGCAAGTACAGGTGAAGCTGTACAATACCTTCAGCAGGGTGGTTGCCGAAGGGGATACCAAGGGAAAGTCCATAACCCTCAATACGCGGCAACTCCCGGAGGGGAGCTATTTCCTGCATGTCATCCACAGAGGCGGCGTCACCCGCAGGCAGATCATGATCAAGCGGTAATGCTCGCGCTGCTTCCCGGCCGGGTGGCTCACTAGCTGTTATTATTCTTGCTGGCATTCCCACCGTGAAGGATTTTGGCAGCAGAGCCCAAAGGCCGATATTCCTTACCTTGTACTACGGCTTTTTATTCGACAGTGCGGCGGTGCTCTAGAAGCCCGGTCCCAGCGCGCGCTGGAACCGGGCTTCTTCCGTTGGTCACCTTTCTTAACTAGAGTCTGTCTATAAATTAAGGTTTTAGCAGCTGGTAAATCTAAGATTTCCCTTGGTTGTTGTCTTTTCCCCTTGGCTAAGTGATTTTTTTCACCCCTTGTCCCTGTTTTGGGCCTATCGTGTCTGCTTTTGTACCTTTTTCTTCTTTTTTGGGCACACTTCTCCCGCCAATCCTTATGGAGCGGCTTGTTTTTTACTTGGTCTGCTGGGCGCTCACCACCAGGCCCGTCATCACCCGGATGTTGTAGGCTATCACGCCCCAGAGCACCTTTGCCTGGTAATGCTCCCAGCCCTTCCAGTTGCAGCGGAACAGGTTGAAGCGCCGCTTCAGGTTGGAGATGGTCGCCTCAATACCGCTGCGCCACTTCTTGAGCCTGGTCTCCATGCTCTTGCTACTGGCCACGTTCTGGAGGCTGCCCACTATCTTGTTGAAGACCACGTTCACCACCCCCTTCCCTGTGGCGTGCTCCTGGTTGGCCTTGCTGGCGTAGCCCCCGTCGGTGGCCACGTTTTTGGGGGTGCGGCCGTACTTGTCTATGATATGGTTCAGGCAGGGCTGGAAAAGGGTGGTGTCGGCAGGGTTGCCCCGCTCTATCTGGCAGCCCAGGATGAGCAGGCTCCGGCCCTGGGAGAGGTTGACCTTGTGGCCGAACTGCACCTCTCTGCTGCCTTTGACGATGATGTCGGTGTGCAGCTCGTAGATGGAGAAGAGCTTCTCCTGGTTTGCCACCTTCTCGCCCTTCACTTCCCTGCGCTCGGCCATGGAATGGACCTGCTCCATGAGCGGCAGCAGCTTTGCCAGTGCCATTGCCAGCGCCGGGGACTCTATGGCGCTATAGTCTTTTTTTTTGGCGAACCGGTCCACCTGCTTTATGCTCTTGGTCAGGCAGGTAAGCTGCTTTTTGAACAGGGCCACCCGCTTGTCGGGCTTGGTGTTGTTGATTTTGAAGTAGGTGGACTTGGCGCCGGCCGTGTAGTCCCTGACCGGGATGCCCTCCTTCTGGGCCAGCTGGCCCAGCAGCCGGTGGGCCTCCCTGATGCAGTCCCACACCAGGGAGTTGTTGGTGGGGAAGTGGATGTTGGTCTCCACCACGGTGCTGTCGGTGCGCAGCGACTCCAGGTCCTCCAGCCCCTGCTGGATGGCTATCTTGTTGAGGGCCAGCAGGAACTCCTGCAGCGACCCTGCCCGTACCTTGGAGATGTACTTCTGCCAGACCTGGAAGCTGTAGGGCCTGCGCTCGTCGAGCCTGATGAAGGTGGCGCAGATGCGGGAGTCGGTCTGGGCGTACGCCAACTCCCGGTAGCTCCAGGCCTTGAACTCCTTGAGAATAGCGGCCCTGACCACCTGCTCCACGCTAGGGGTGTCCTGGCGGCCGAACTCGCTGGACTTACAGCCCTGGGTGATGTCTGCCGACATGCTGGCGTAGAGGGCGGGGTAGGTCTCCAGCAGGGTGTCTATCAAACCCATCTCGGGGTTTTTAGCCCAGTCGGAACGCTCAAACTTGAGGGAGAGGGTGTTGAATAGCTTCATGCGACAAGGATAGTGGGTGATACCCTAAAATAAGAAAAAAATACTATATCACCTATAAGAAGCTTATTTTTAATACGTTGACATTTATAGACAGACTCTAACTAATTCGCTGGAGACCAATAAGTCCGATTATGTTAAGCGGGGGCGGATCGGGATGGGTTATATTTAGGGGGAATAAGGGGGGGCAGGCGGCCGTTCCGGATCACTACCTCATGCCGCCTACAGCGTCCTCTCATTGATGAACACCTCCAGCGGCAGGCCCAAATGCCGGTGGAGGTTGTGGATCTGCTGCAGGGTGAAGTAGCGCTTGCGGCTGAGAATCTCAGACACCCTTGACTTGGGGCCGATAAACCGCTCCAGGTCTTTGTTCTTCCACCCGTTTTCCTCCATCAGGTACTTGATGGCGTCGATCGGGTCGGGGTAGGGTATGGCATGGTGGGCCTGCTCATAGGCGTGCACCAGCGTGCTTATCACGTCCAGCTCATCATCCGGCCCCGAATAGGGCTCCGGATTCATGCCCAGCAGTTCATCTATGCGCCTGAGCGCATTCTGGTAATCCTGCTCTGTCCTCACGGGGGTTACGGTCACTGTGCTCATCGGTGGGGGATTTATGGTCAAGCTATCTTCCTGCTGCCGGGATACCTTCCTTCATACGGTGTGGGCATCAACCTTGTCATACTCGGCGTGGGTGCCGATCCACCCGATATGAACCCTAAGCACGCCTCAGGTTGCACTCGATCTCCTCCCAAGGACGGGCCGTGGTCCGGCCTTCCAGAAAGTCGCGCTTGGTCTGCAGCAGCCCCTCTGCCTCCTGCTCGGAAAAACGGAAGTCCTCCGGATCCCGCGCGCGTCGGTAATCGTACTGCAGGCTGTCCAAAAAGGCGAGCAGCACTTTCTCCTCCTGCTCGCTGCGGAAGTTGAAGGTGAGTGTTGTCATGATTCCAAGATGCTATTTTTCTTCCCTTTTGTAAATTTGTCTCTACCATGGCCACCAGCGCCTTTTCCTTTCTGCCAGGGCCGATCGTCCCGGCTTTGAACCTCTCAGCCTTTAATAGTTTGCAATATGCAAACTTTATCCGTAGATTTATGTTACCCTATCGGCGAGAGATGAAAAATATCATAGCAATAAAAACTATCCGGGAGTACTATGAGAAACGGCCAGATTCAAAGA
>MWWI01000114.1_pt1 | contig 17761 bp, 25 predicted proteins | sample 1047321 | NCBI WGS metagenome assembly MWWI01 (sample SAMN06349966, study PRJNA376086) | soil metagenome | isolation source: FI-1 sample Antarctic (ecotone) soil | place: Antarctica | reverse complement strand
CGCCGACGATACCCGCGACGCCGAGATGGTGCTAGATACCATCTCGGGTGTACTTGGTAGGTCGAAGCCCGAGCGCTTCGACTTCTGGCGGGAGCTTGGGTTGGAGCGGTGGTGTGAGACGTACATGGAAGAGCTTGCGATCCCCGAGGCCAGGGCCCTAACAAAGCGTCACCAACTGTTTGATAAGGCCGATACCGAGCCGGGTCCCGAGCCCCCGCCCGGTAGTCCCATGGCAACGCGGGGGGGCGCGTCGTGAAGGCCGCCGCCCGCGCATTGGCCGACAACCCAAGCTGGTCGAGGATGCCGCTATCGTGGTTCAGAGTTGCGTGCTGGGCGTACAGATACGTCGAGGATACGCCTTCTCGGGACGACATCGCGAAAGCGCTCACAGCCTCTAGATACGCCCCACGAACCCCCGACAGAAAGGAACCACAATGAGCGAACAACGCATATCTGATATCCAAGCGAAGCATAGCGAGGCGGCGGCCAGCATCCTAAACGGGCTGTACCGCCGCTACGATGAGATAGCTGAAGAAAAGCTTGACGAAAGCGAGCCCCACTTTGGCCGTCTGGATGACGCGCAGCGGGCAGCCGCCCTCCGCGATCACCGCCTGGATCTTGCCACCAAAGCGCGCCGGGAAGCAAAGTACGAGTACACGGAATCGGTGCGTGAGTACCGCGAGAAGTTGGAGGCAAGAAAGGCCGAAGCTGAAGCCGAGCTTTATGGTCATGGCGACCCCGCCTCCGCTGACGTGCTGGCAAGAGCCGCGCTTGCGTCTGATGAGGAACTGCGGAACCTTGCCAACGTGGCCAGCAAGACCAACAACGCCTCACTAAAGCGGGCGGCCCTAGTCGTGGGCGCCGAGCGCGGTCTAGGCGACGTGCTGGTAGAGACGTTCGGGGACCAGGAAAGAGAGCTATACGCGGAAATCCAGGCCGCGCCGCCAGCCGAAGTGCTGGCGCGTGTAACGCACGAGACGGCCATCGACACCGTTGTGCCTAAGGTGAGCGAACGCCAGATGGCTCCGCACGCCAACGGGACGACGTGATGAGCAAGAAGGTAACGTTTATAACGGCGTCTCTCGGTCGCCGGCACGAGACTACAGGCATAGCCGTCACGGAACGGACACAGGTGCCTGTCTCAGAGGCCTACACCTACATACCCCACCCGCCGCCTAAGAGTCCCTTCCGCTTTCGGGTGCGCGAGCCGAGTGCTGTAGAACTTGCCCAGACGCGCCAGGATACCCGCCTTGAGTACCACATCCGGTATCTCCAAAGGCACGGACCACCTTCGCGCGTAGCCAAGGTTGGTGCCATCCTTGGCCGGATCCTCGCCGGTACCCGGGGGGATGCTATCGTGCTGGCGGACGTTACCGCCGTGGGGATGCCAGCCTTCGTCAAGATACGCCAGGCAACCGCCGACGCCGTCGGCTGGCGGCGTCCCTTCTCTGCAGCTGCCGTCAACATCTCCGGCATGGCCGGTGGGGTCTCCCGTTCGGCGGACGGTGCGCACATCGTCCCCCGCAGAGACCTAATCTCCGAAGCACAGACGGCCTTCGACCTTGAGAAGCTGCGCGTTGCAGATGAGCTGCCACTGGCTACGACGCTCAAAGACGAGCTACTCTCATTCAAGGAAACAAAGGCGACGCGCAACCCGGACTCCCTCGAAGGGTGGCGAGAGGGTGCTGCCGACGACCTCGTGTTGAGCGTAGCGCTAGCCGTGTGGGCATCTGAGCGCTTCCTGTCCTCGCCTGATTACGTGGTGCTACCCAAGGCCGAGTCCTTCAGTAGTGGACACGCTTAAGGTATGCCACGCACCTGTACCGTTTGCTCCCACCCCAAGCGCGGTGAGATAGATGCCGCGTTGGTTCGTGGTGTTTCTTCTTACGAGCTGGAAACGAACTATAGCGAGCTAACCCGTTCGTCGATCGAGCGGCACGCGACCAATGGGCACATACCCGCCAAGCTACTCAAGGCACAAGAGAGAGAAGATGTCCGCCAGGCGCTCGACGTCGTGCAGCAGCTAAAGGCTGTCAACAGCGCGAGTTGGGGCGTCTTGCAGCAGGCAAGGCAGGCGGGCGAGCCCAACCTGGTTTTGCGCGCGGTCGATCGCGTGCAGAAACAGCTTGAGCTTCAGGCAAAACTGCTGGGTGATCTTGACGAGCGGCCGGTGATAAACATCCTCAACAACCCTCAGTTCGTACAAGTGCAGGCCGCTGTAGTACAAGCCCTAGAACACCACCCAGAAGCCCGCGAGAGCGTCGTGCGTGCGCTTGATGGGGTAGAGGGTGAGTAGCCCGGCACAGGCCCTTAGAAGGGCGCTGAGCCCCGTGGCCTTTGCAGAGCACCTCGACCTGGGGTTGGACGATTGGCAGCGTGAATTTCTTACCTCGGATAGCTTGCGCGTGTTGCTCAATTGCTCGCGCCAGTCAGGAAAGTCGACGATGGCCGCCGTGGCCGCCTTGCACACGGCGCTCTACCATCCTGGTGCTCTCGTGCTCTGCCTAGCGCCTTCAGAGAGACAGTCAAAAGAGCTTTTCGCCAAGGTCTCAGACCTCTACAAGCGCGCTGGAGGAGTGCCAGCACTGGCATCGGATAGGAAGCTAGGTATGCGCCTGCCGAACGGCAGCCGGATAGAGGCGCTACCAGGCACAGAGAAGACCATCCGGGGCTTCTCTGGTGCGGCTCTGTTGCTACTAGATGAGGCTTCTCGTATAGACGATGCGCTTTACCACGCGGTGCGTCCTATGTTGGCTGTGTCCGGCGGACGGCTCGTCATGCTCTCCAGTCCCTACGGTAGACGGGGTGTCTTCTACGAGGAGTGGGAGAACGGCGCACAGTGGCAGCGCTACGAGGTGCCAGCTAGTGAGTGTCCGCGTATTACGCCGGAGTTCCTTGCACAAGAGCGCGCCGCGCTCCCGGGGTGGGTCTATCGCCAGGAATACGAGTGCAGCTTCGAGTCTACCGATGAGCAGGCATTCGACCACGACCTCATACAGAGTGCATTCTCCTCAGACGTAAAGCCGCTCGTGTTTGGCGGCCTTGAGGACGCATCATAAGCTCTTCGCTCGGCACGGTCGTTGGCCTGGATTTCGGCAAGCACCGGGACTACTCAGCCTTATCGGTTGTAGCGGCCGTACGCGCTTCTAGCGCTGCGGGATACCCGGTGACGCTCATGCAGGTACGCCACCTAGAGCGCTACCCACTTGGCACGAACTACGCGGCCGTTGCCGACAGGGTGGCCGCCATCATGTCGCGCCTAGAGTCAGCTACGCTACTTGCCGATGCCACAGGCGTCGGCACTGCTGCAGTGGATATGCTTCGCGAGCGGAACGTACCATACGTCGGTATCTCTATACACGGCGGTACCGCCATCCGCCGCACGAACGACGGCTACAACGTCCCTAAGGCGCAGCTTGTCGCGGCGCTTGCTACTGCCTTGGAAGGGGGTGCGCTGAAGGTAGCCAAAGACATTCCCCTGGCCGGGGTGCTAGCCGGGGAGCTTGGCACCTTCAAGCGCAAGCAAAGCAGGCGCGGGCACGTACGCTTCGAGCATGGCTCGGCCACTGAGCACGACGACCTACTCATGTCGTTGTGCCTGGCCTGCTGGGGCGTCTCTGTTGGTTTCGCTGGGTACGATGCCACTAGAGAAAGCGCTGCAATTTAGGTAAAATGGAGGGTGAGCGGCCACGCGGCGGCTGGGCCTTTCCTTTCCCGGTTGCAACCCGGTCTTTGTCCCGGCCTTTGTGGGCAAAAGGCTAGGCAATCCTTTTCCCAACGTGTGGCCGCTTCGTTGCACTAGGGAATATGCCCCTAAGGCCTTTCGGCCCCGTCCCTAATGGTAGTATCCCCCGTGTGGGAGAGGGACGCACAGGCGAACCACAGGCGAACCACGAGCGCCTAACCGTCGCCCAGGCGGCCGCTCGACTCCGCATAACCGAGGGCGCGGTCCGCAGCCGCATAAAGCGAGGCACACTGCCCACCGTAAAAGAGGGCGGGACCGTGCTCGTACTGTTGGGCGGTGGTACGTCGCAGGCGAACCAACCGCCCAACACCGGCGTACCAGGCGGCCAAGCCGAGCTTGTCGAGGCCCTGCAGGACCAGATACGCTACCTCCGGGAGCAGCTGGACGCCGAGAGCGAGGCGCGGACAGAGGAACGCCGTAGGCACGATACCGTCGTGGCACAGCTCACCTCGAGGATTCCGGCCATAGAAGCCCCACAAGAGGCGCGAGAAACGCCTCAGACGGTCGAGGATGCCTCAGGGGGTGCACCGCCCCACCCCGGTACCGAAGGCGCTCAGGAGGGCGTACAGCGGCCCTGGTGGCGTAGGCTACTCGGGGGGTAGCGCAGCCCTCAGTCTGTTTGGTGTCCGCGTACACAGCGTGCTGAAGTGCTGACAAGTGGAGGGTATCCACAATCGCGCAAGATTATGCACGTAACCGCCCGCTACATGTATTGTAGGCATTATATAGTGGGCGGGTATGGGCCTATCGGGGTGGTCCGTAGCGGGTTATGCGGGATGCTGCATCTGGACTTCCGAGAATGCCTATTCTCCGACGTTGGGTGAATAAGCCCGCCGCGTTGTCACCGGGCTAGTAATCTGTGGGCAGATATCGTTCTTGCGGTTAAGGGGAAGTATGGAGGAAAGGTTCGAGCGCTACCATCCGGACATGGAGGCGTTGAGAGGAGCGATGTTGGGCAGCTCGGCCGGGCAGCGCGTCATGAAACTACGGGAGGCGCACCGAGAAAAGGTGGCCCGCAACGAGGTTCGAGTCAGTCCGCTTTGGGCACAGTCTTGTCGGGCTTACAACGTCCATATCGAACTGGATCCCCGCACCAAGGAGTCGCTCGAGAAAGCGCAGCAGGTTCTGAAACGTGCAGAGCCAACCCTGCTGATGTGTCCTCGGCAGGCCCTCCACGTGAGCATCGCCTGGCTGCTCGCCGTTCATGCGAGCTATCCGGTTCCCAAAGATTCCCTCTGGGAGCGCCACGCAGAGGAGTGGACAACGGAGCTCAATCGTATCGCGGCCCAGAGTAAGGGTTTTCGGATCACCTTCGAACACGTCGTGGCCACCGACTCCGCCGTGATCGCTCTCGCCGAGCCGACCGAACCGGTGAACCGCATCCGCACAATGATCCGCGAGCGCCTTCGGTTGCCATCCGAGACTCGCAACGAGGCTGACCTGGTGCACACCACCCTGTTCCGCTACCACGGTCCGCTCTCCGATCCGGAGAAGTTCCTCGCCATGCTCGAGGACACGAGCGCCGAGGCCGCGGCCGAGGTCGATGAGCTGGTCGTCTCGAAGGAGCTGGTGTATCCGTCGCTGAAAGCGGAAGTGCTCGCGCGCCTTCCGCTCGCTTACCGGTAAGCCCACCACAATGCTGGAGGGGAACTTCCGAGAATTCCATTTCCACGTACTTCGGTGAATAGCGCATCGGGCCGGCCCGATAGGGCATGCGCGCCGGCGGATCGATCTCTGCAGCGCCTTCAAGGACTCAACAACAGTCGCACGTGCGACTGGATGCATCCCCACATCCCGCGAATCGATCTCTGCAGCCTCCGAACGTTCGGAGATTGTCGCTGCGCCAAACGCGTTGCAGCGCCCAACCTCGAGGAACTGCCGCTGCAATCTCGTCATCGGCCGACGACGAGGTCCCTTGTGGTCGACGGCGCGTCGACCATCAGGTGTTTCTGCGTCGTCGGCCGATGACGACGAAATCAGTAGTGCATCCCCACACCCCACGAATCGGTCACTGCAACATGCGTGAAGCCGAGGTTGTTACGGCGCCGTAACAACTCAAAGCGTTGTTGCACCCACATCTCCCGGAGATCGGTCACTGCAACCGACGATTTGCAGCACCTTTTCAGACACCGGCGGCTCTGTTCCCGAAAGACTAGCCGCTTGCTACGTATTGCTACAGAGATTTCTTCGCAAACCCACGGGGGTTAGAGGCGGGAAGGGGGGTTTGCGAAAGGGTCGGGACCCCGTATAGCCCCGGCCCAGACGGGCCAGGAGCGCCGGAAGAGGGGCAGGGCCTCCGGCGGGCATTACGTTTCTTATGTACGGCGTTAGCACTCTTGTGGCTGTGGTGTACATAAGAAACACCCTGCGGCATAGGGGCGGGGGAGGGCGAAGGCCGCGCCGGATGTGGGTGGACGCGGCCAGGGGCATTATAAAGGCCGGGACCCCGTAGGACCCCGGCCCGGTAGTAAGAGTGGTAGCTTGCAGCTAGCTCAGCAGGTCTTTTGCGGCGCCCTTCTTCTTCTTGAGAGTGCCCTTATTCTGGTCGGCGCGGCCCTCGGCCTTCTTATCCTTGTTGCCGGTTATGGACCCTCCGGCCTCCTTCATACGGCCCTTGGCCTTGTCCATTGCCCCCTCGTTCTTGTCTTTCCTGCTGCTTGGCACGATTACTTCCCTTCTTTAGTGAACTTTCTTTAAGTTTGCCCCTATCTGCGGCTCGCCAACCTCGCGTTGCGCAGACAAAGGGCCGGATTTGGCGGTACGCGAGAACGTATCGCACATGGGGAAACTTGCAGCGCTCCAACATTTTGAGTTTTCACGGGGCGGTCTCGCGGTCGATGCGCTCCACCTCCTCGCGAGGGATGTGGACCGCGCCGGCGAACTTGTCAGCCTTGAGCACCCCGCGTTCCACCATATCCTGGACCGTCGTACGAGTGAGGCCGAGATACTCGGCAGCTTCCGTTACGGTGATTTTCTTGCGGTTTTTGTCTTCCACCCTAATAACCTCCTCACCCAGCAAAGACGGGGGCCGGGACACCCCAGCGAAGCTAGGATACCCCGGCCCGGGCGGCAACGGTGCTACAGCGCGGCCCCAGCAAGCTCCCCAAAGGTGTAGGCCATCGACAGCTTCCTGCAGTCCCGTACGTCCCGCTCGCTGGCCGGGTTGTGCGGGTCCATGTCCAACGCGAGGGCCACGTCCAGGCACAGGTCCTGGTGCTCGTGATTGCGGACCCCGCTGAAGTGGTCTTCGAGCGCCTTGTGCTGGTCGTCCCTAAGCGGCCTTAGGTTCGTCGGGTTCCCGACGCCCCGCTCCAGGCATATGTCCATTACCGCCGCGCCGAAGCGTGTGGGCTCCAGCGGAGCTACAGTCTGTTCCGTCATGCTATCTCCTTTCCTTTCGTTTGGTGGGGGCGAGTACAGTGAGTTCCAGGAGCCTCGCCCCCGTTTGGCAACAACCTTATCCCATATACACCTCCCTTCCTTCTACGATGTTCACGTTGTCGCGGCCCAAAAAACCGCCGCCGCTACCACGGCCCAGGCGAGCACGAACGCGACCGCCAGAACCGCTACGCGACGTCGCCCGCTCATCGTCCCCCCAGCGACAGCAACGCGCCCCAAACGTCTTCTAGTGGGCCCCAAAGCATCACTAGCGCGATGGCGAGATATGCCACCGCCACGACGCCGGCGGCCGCGACGAGCAGCCTGTCGCCGGCGCCGAGGCCGGCCCACCATCCCTGCTCGCGCGGTGGGTCCGTACGCAGCTCGCGCGCGGTGGTGATGATCGTCAACCCGTCCTCACAGGTGACTACGAGCACGCGGGGGGGGGCGCCCTCGACCACATAGAACGATGTTTCGCGCCCGTTCTCGGAGAACATCGGTCCGGTCGTCCAGTGCTGCTCGAGGGCCGCTACGATCTCTTCCCGGCTAAAGCGCTTGCGAACGGTTGGTGTGGTGACAACTCCCTCAGTCATTCGCGCACCGCCTGCACGACAGTGCCTCAACAACCTCTTCGCCATCTTCGCTGGTGTATCCGAGGTAGACGTACCCGTTCTGGCACGCGTGCGGGTGGTCTTGTGTGTCCGCGCGACGGCGTGCCTTCGCGTAGAAGACACCGACAGCCAGCAGATGCTTGCACGTTTCGTCTCGGTAGGTGAAGTCTGGGCACTGGCAGGTTTCTTCTGCATAATCCACCTGGTAGGTACCCCGGCCTGTGCAGCTAGGAACCCGAAATACATCAGCAGATACTTCGCGTATCTCGTCGCCCCGCTCGCGGTAGAGGGCAAGTGCCCTATCCTCTCGTGTCGTTGTGGTGCGCGACTCTTGCGTTAGACTTGCGTTGATCAAGAGAACCTACCTCCTCTTGGTCCGGGGCTCTGAGTGTCTGACCACTTGAGAGCCCATTTCCTTTGCCTATATGAGTATCGTAACACCGATGCACCTGTGATACAATGGTTTTGCGGTACATTTTCAAAGAATTTACAGCGGCAATTTAGGAGAAAGGTAGTCAAAATGATCACCAGGTTAATGAATATAGACGGAAAGAAGCTACGTAGATTGCGCACCCAGCGGCTCTTGCTAATCGGCGACCTTGCCGAGAAGAGCGGGGTTCACCGAAACCTGATTAGCGATTACGAGCTAGACAAGAGTGGGGCACACCCCGATACCATCCGCAAACTGGCAGCCGCGTTAGGTGTGGAGCCCACCGAACTGCTGGAGGACTAGCCGTGGAGCTTGCGACTGAGTACACGGTGTACCGCCTATACGACTTCGATAGCAACCTACTCTACGTAGGATGCACAAAAAACCTTATGAGCCGCTTGGGACAGCACGCCAACAAAGAGTGGTGGTCCGAGGTGGCGCGTATAGAGAAAAACCTCTTCGATGACCCTGTTGAGGCCGCAGACACCGAGGGACGCTACTACTTCGCGGAGTACTCGCGCCACAACGGTAGGAAGCACATGCGCTACCGTGCTCCGCAGAAGACACGGCCTCGGTCAGGGCAAAAGGCTGCTTCGTCGGGAGTGAGGCCGCCAAGGCCTCGCACCCCCCAGGAGGAAGAGTACTGGACACTGAAGGAAGTGGCAAAGCGCTTGAAGGTAAACCGGCGCACGGTGGACCGGTGGATTGAGGAGGAGAGTCTCCTCGCCTACAGGGTAGCGTAATACTTGCCTGAGGTATTATCAGTTTCTTATGTACTCTCTCACGTCTGGGCGGGGTCGTACATTAAGATAAGAGAAGCCGCATCGCCCCGTCCCGATTGGCCCCGGAACGCCGAAGCGCGCGTCATCTCGCTCTTCGGGTATTATGCGATAGTTGCGGGGTGTTGGTGTGGGAGAGGGCTTAGGGGATTGGGGTGGGGCAGAGCGAAGGCCGCGTCGTGGGAGGAGGGCAGGAACGACTAAACCCGGCTAGACCTATAGGCTAGACCTATATTATGTACGCACGCGTCTGGCCGCCATACTGTACTTTAGAGAACGCGCTTCAGGCGGGTGCGGTTTCTTCTTCTGAAAGGCCTTCACAATATTCGTTCAATCCTATCTTCAGTATCAATACGGCCAACGCAATGATGATCGGCGCAACGATAACATTAACCGAAAGGACAACAAGCAGCAGACCCACAAGAGCGGTAACGTTTGGTACCGATATAAAATCGTCGATAAGGTCGCGATTCTTAGCATCGCACACCCGATCTCGAATAGACCTACGTCGAGAGGCGTTATCTCCTGCTGCGACGAGCATCTCATGAGACGTAGCCTGAATAGCCAGCAGCGGCGGGTCGACTTCGGCCTGTCCCACCACAGCCCGAAGGTAATCTTCAGACTTATCTACAAAGTAGGGGAGATTCTCGTCTACTGCTGCCTGAACAGCTTGTTCCGATATCTGTTGCTTCTGAAGCTCGCTCCACACTTCTGCCATACTACTTGTCACGCTTACGACCTCCGCTCCTTTTATCGATGTACCGGTTTGATGCCTAGATAGCTTAGATACCAAGGCAACAAATGTCCAGTTTTGCCGCCACTGCTCACCCTAATCTCGCGTCTTCCACGAAAAAGCCCCTAAAAATCGGGGGCCGATCACCTAAAGTTGGAGCCACAGCGGCCAGGTCCTGCTTGCTCCGGCCCTCTCTTCGCGCAGGCTCCGCACCTGCTCGCCGTCCATCGCCAAGTACACCATTCGTTCTCCTCCACTGTTCGTTGTGGTCGGCTCGAAATCTCTCCACGTGGAGAGCTTGTCGGTGCCCTGGTGGCGCCCTCGCTCGGCTCGTGGTCATTAGAACCGGCCGTTAGCGGGCTACGTCGACGTTACACCGGCGGCAGAGGTAAAGAGCGTACTCCTCCCCCTCCTCGCCCGGCGCCGGGTCAACCGCAATCTGGCCTATCGTTACCCAGCCATCGTTGCAGGCGTGCGGGCTATCTTCGCGATAACCCTGTGCGCAGGTAAACGGATCTCCATTTGGCGGTATGCTCCTGGTGTCCATTGGGCTCCTTTCCCTTTGGGCCGGGCTCCGGGGTGCTCTAACACCGCCGGAGCCATTTCCCTTGTCAGCCTGAAGCTAGACGCTCATCCAATCGGGCTTGTATCCCTTGATGGATTCCATGAACCCGAGCATTTCCTGCTTCTTGGCTTCATACTCCTCTGCGGTACGCGGCTTCACGCATACCGGGCAAGGAACCTCTACCCACCCAATCTCGTTCGTCTCGTCAACTACCGTCCTACCCTTGCAGCAGTAGCACCGCTCCGTTTGTTCTGTGGTCTGCATTTCCTTCCTCCTCTGTAGCCATTTCCTTTGCCAACAACCACATTGTACTTGGCTTTGATTGGATTGTAAAGGTTTTGATTGGACTATTTAGGTAAACACGGTAAAATAACCCCACAGCAAGCAAACGAAAGGTTTGGGATGATAACCGACATGACAGCGCACCAAAAAGCCGGGCGCAGGGTACTTCTGGCCAGGGTGGAGGCCGGGCTCTCTCAGAGGGCGCTCGCCGATAAGAGCGGTATAGACCAGTCCACGATCGTTCGGGTCGAGCGAGGCGAGACCAACATTCGGCCAATGACTCTGGCAAAGTTAGCCAAGGCCCTAGGTATACCGACCGAAGAGCTGCTGGGCTAGCCGCGCAGCCCCGTCCCTATAGGGGTGGGTGTCAGCTATAAAGACTGTCAATACCACCGGGTATTATGCGCGTAGTGTGCTGAAGTGCTGACTAGCTGAACTGGCGCATCGGGACGGGGCAATGCCGGGTCCCGGGCGTCGGCCACTGCAACTTCTTATGTACAGCTGGAAGGGGAGCCTAACTCTGTACATAAGAAACATTCTCGAGCATCGAGCCATGATGGATCGGGACGGGGCTATGCGGCAATAGTGCGCGCGCTCGCACTTTTCCCGGCGCCGTAACAACCTTATTCTGGATGGTCCATCCCGCCCTGATCCCGGCCTGGATTTCTGGGATCCGGCAGCGACGGAGACAAAGGCGTGGTGCGGCAATTTTCACAGCGACCGGCCCACGCCAGGAAGTACGGATGCACGCAACCGATCCGCGCGGCACGCTCGAGGGGCGTCTCGGTGCGCGCGTTATCCTGATTGGCCATGCTCGATACGGCTCCGGTTACTTAGGACGGCAGCTACAAGCTCGTGTGCACGCTCGTTTCCGGGATTCCCGTCATGGCCGCGGACCTACCGGTAAGAAACGCTATGCTGCTCGGATGCCTTCTCTAGCTGCTGCCACAAGTCTTGGTTCTTTTTCCTTCTCCAGTTACCAGTGGCGCAGTTGACGAGGTACTGCGAGTCGGAGACTATCTCAATACGCGTCGGGCCGCGCCAGGCGACTTTCTCCAACGCAAGTATCGCCGCCAGGATCTCTGCGCGTTGGTTTGTCGACTCTCGCTCGCCGCCGATAAAATCTCGTGATGCATCTGGCGCAATGACGACGGCAGCGAAGACGCCTAGGCCTGGATTCGGCTCGCAGCCACCGGCGACGTAGGCAACAGCCTCTTTCACCGCTAGTTTCCTTCCTCTCCCTCGAGGACTTTACGCACCTCGTCGGCTACCTCGTCGCCGCGCGCCCCGTCGCCGAGGACCTCGGTCGCCACGCTGGTGCACAGCGACCGCGCAAACCTGTCTGGATCCTTCCAATAGCCCCTGATCGTGGGCAGTAGCCAGTCGGGGGCATCCGCCAAGAACTCGGCGACGGTGGGGCCGCCCAGGGTGGTTTGTCCGGGATCTACGCTAGCGGACTTAGCGGACTTCCCCTTAATAGGCAGGGCCGCTAAGTCCGCTAGCTGTACCTGCTCCATTTGGCCCCGGATCTCGCCGGTGGCCTCGACCCTTCCCGCCTTCTTGAGGGTGTTAATCTTGTTCTTAACCGTGCTGCGGGCAAGTCCGGTGGCCTCGGCGATCTCGTCCGGGTAGGCAGGGCCGTCTTCGAGTGCGGCCACAACCCTATCCTCCGCGTTCAGGGTGGCTTCCTGGGCCCGGTCCGAAGGCGTAAGGTCCCGCAGCGAGGCAACGATCATCTCGTCTGAGAATGATAGGGACACATCGAACGGCTCTACTAGCAAACTGAAACTTGACTTCTTGTGCCTGAGACGCACGTTCAGGACGCCCTGCTCTGCGCTACGATCTCCGGCCTCGACCTGGATCAGGCTGCGACTAAGGTGTTCTTTGTAGGCCGAGCCAAACGCACCCTTACTCTGATAGCCCTCTCCACCCTGCTGACGTGCCTGGTGGTCGACCAGAAGCGGCGTAACACCCGCGGCCTTAAACGGCGCAATGTAGCAATTGTGAAACTCGATCACGTCTTTTGCCGCGGCCATATCGCCCACCATGGCCGGACCTAGGGAATCAAGTACCGCCATGACGGCGCCATTCTCTTCACACGCGGATAAGCCGAACTCGATAGCCTCGTGTGTCCTGAAGCCAAGCGCAGAGACGTAGAGGAAATCTTCGGGCACTTCCATCTTCATGCCTTCAGCAAGCTGCGCCACACGGCGGTGCTGCTCGTCGGCGTCTAGTTCGAAGTCGATGTAGAGCACAGGACCGTGTACCGCGATATCGCGCCCGAGGAACTTCTCTCTACCGCCGGCCACGCTTAGCCCGAGCATCACAGCCAAGAGGCTTTTGGCCGTGCCGCCCCAGCCGTATAGCGTCGTGGGATGGTGGCGCGGTATGAGGTCGGGAACGATGAACTCACGGGCGGCTGGTGCGCCCCGTTTGGCGAAGCGTACTAGGCTTAGTGCGGGGCTAGGCGCACCGTTGCCGCTAGCGGACTTAGTGGACTCCCCTATATAGGGCGGGTCCGCTAAGTCCGCCGCGCTTTTGCCTATCGGACGGCTCCTCTCCCGGCCACCCTGGTAGGTCTCTCCGGGTTCGGCGAGGGCCTTATGAATAGTACGCTCGCGGTAGTCCGCACGACGACGCCACTTCTCCCGCTGGCCTAGTGCTGAAGCCGAGAAGAGGCTCTCAAGCTGTCCAGGATCCTGCGTGTAGAACGCCAGCATGTCGAGCAGGCTGAGGTCCGCGGCCGAGTCGTCCCCGCCGTGGTAGCGAAGAACGTCGCCGTGGTCGAAGAGGTCTTCGAACTTCGCGGCGTTCTTCGCGCTGCGGCACAGCCTGACGATCTCCTCGTCGGTCAGGGTCGGCGAAGGAGATCCGTTGCTCACCTTCGCATGTCCGTTCGTCTTGGCCTTCTCGGCGTCGGCGGCCTGCATCCTGCCCATGAGCCAGTCCACGCCCGCCTGGCCGTCGCCGATCACAGGGCGCGCCCCGTGATCGTGAAGTAGCGGCCGCGAGAATACACCTCAACGGGTCCGCGGCGCATGCCACCACCGCGTACGCTGGCGCGGATGATTATGTGGATGCCTGTAGCCGAAGGTGAGGCTTCGACGTAGCCATCGCCCACGTGGTCCACGATCTCTTGTGCCCACGGTGCAATGTCGCCTCTCTCTGGGTTGCGGCACTTATCGAGATCAATGCCGCAGTACGGATCGTCGTCTGAGAACACGAAGCCGATGCCGTCGTAAGGGGGCTCTGCGGCCTCGTAAGCGGCGCGGGCGTCCTCGAAGGTGGTCCACGTCGCCGGGTCAGTAGAAGACGCCCGACGCAGCGTGCCTGCCATGTAGGGAACCTTTGTCGGCCAGGCGATGCCGTCCTTGTCGACGCGCGGGTCGATGCGCCAGCACACCCACTGGTCGAGCTCGCGCAGTTCTTCGGGGATGTTCTCGGCGATTATCGCCGGTGTGGTTTCGGTGATCATTGCTGTATACTTCCTTTCAGGTGAGTGAGAGGGTCCCGACGTCGGGACCCTCTCCGTTTACTGGCTAGAAGGGGGGCTCGTTCCTGTTGGGATCGGTCATATCGTCCCAATCCTGCTCAAGCTTCTCCACGATGGCCCCCAGCTCACTCACAGCTTGCTCTTTTGCCGTGCCTTCGTGCACGCGGACGCGCACCGTCTCGCCGTAAGAGGTCCCTTCGAGGCTGTCCTCTATCCTGTTGTAAACCTTGTCCTCGTAGACACTAAGTTCGAGGTACCGGACAGGCGTAATGGCGTAGTGGTCTATCTTCCACTGCGCATTGCGTCGGGACGGCCATCCGTTCTGCCAGGACCAGGGAGCCAGCTGCTGCGCGAGCTTTTCATCGCGCAAGAAGAACTCGTCGGAGAACCAATCCACGGCGGCTACCACGCCACGAGGCGTGCCGTGGGCCAACACATCATCCAGCATGTTAAACCTGGAGTCCTTGTCAGCGTCTGGTATTGTGCGAAGCCACAGGTGCCAGACATCGGCCAGATCTTCGAGGGCCTCTTCATAGCTTATGAGCGTCCCGCCACGGCCGGTGTGGCGCTCGATGAACTCCTCCGTGCTCTTGGAACGGTCCTTGAGAGCGGTCAGGCTTCCCTCCCCGTACTTTTCGATGGTCTCGGACCACCTGGCCGGCTCGCTTGACAGTGTTCGGAGCTCGTCTATGGTGCACCGGTCGGGGAAGGTGCCGGCCGCTTCGATCAGGAAGTTCCTGATCCTCAATACATCTATGTTCGTCTGTGCCGCAAGCCCGCGCATGGCGTCCTCGAAGCGGGCCAAGAGCTGCGCTTCTTGCTCTTCCCGAGCCACGTACAGCGGCCTGCTTTGTTCTTGTTGCTCGATTTCCTGCATCAGGTATTTACCTCCTTATTAGGTGAAGTGAGAGAGGCGCCTGATCAGGCGCCTCTCTACTTGTTTGCCTAGAACGGGATGTCTTCCCAATCCGGGTCGTCGACCTGTTTCTTCGCTCCCGGTTCGTTGGCAGAGCTGCCGTTGGCCGGCGCAGTCCTGTGATAGGCCTCCGGCTCTTCCTCCAGCACGCCGGGCATCACGCGGGCGAGTAGCTTTTCCTTCTTCCCGTCGATGCGTGTGTAGTCGTTATTGTCCCTGCGGGTGGTGGCGACGAAGCGCCCGCCAACCATCCCGTCGGCAAGAGCGTCGAAAGTCTGGCACTCCTCAAGAAACTTCTTGATCTCGCGCCTGTCTTCGTTCTTGATCGCCTTGGCGATGCGTAGCAGTGCGCCACCAAGCCTGGGCGTCTCGGGATCGTCGATTGTCTCGAACTCGTAGCCCTTCTTCTTCAGGACCTCGGCGATTGCTTCATCGTCGAAGCCGTCTGCCCTGAGGTCGCGTACCTTTGAACGGCGCGGCTGGGACAGGCTAAAGGTAGAGAGAATGGTCTCTCCGGCATGCACTGAAGGCTTAAGTACATCCAGCGTCAGCTCGACGGCCGGGCCGAAGCGGCCCTCCTCGTCGTAGGTGGCGTTGTCGATCTCGACAACTACTTGGGTTCCTTCGTCTATGTCCGCGAAGGACTTCGTTGTGGCGATACCCATTATGGGCGTCTCCTTTCGTTGGTGCGCGTGTGGTCTTCAGACCTGGTGCGCGTTTGAAAGATGCGCGTCTTGCGTCCTAGAACCGGACGCTCTGGTAATATGGTGGTTAGTGGCTATCACCTCCGCTTGGTGTGTCGGTGGTTGTCAGTTCTTCTTTCTGAGTCTTCGGAGTTCGTACCTCCGAAGCTCACGGCCCTGATATTAACACACACGTGTGTTTTTTGTCGCGTGCGAGTTGCCAATGTGGTATGGTATAGGCGAAGACGATAGTCGGCTACGGGAGGTATCGGCAATCACGATGGATATAGGGAAGAGGATCAGGGAGGCCCGCGAAGAGTACGGGATGAGCGGTGTCGTGTTGGCGCGTAGGGCCGGGGTAACGCCGGCGCACCTAAATATGATTGAGCACGGCAGCCGGACGCCGTCGCTGGGACTATTGGAGAAGATCGCGAAAGAGCTGCGCACGGAGCCGGCCGAGTTTCTGCGGGAGCCCGCGCTCCCTTTAGCTAACGCCTCGGAGACGGGGCGTGGCCTAGGCCGTAACCAGGACGAACTCGCGGCCCTGCTCCGTCGCGGTGGCGCTCCTACCCAGTATCTTGCCGAGCCCGGGCTGGTAGATACGCTTAAGGGGCTGGATGATGCGGCGTTCTACGCCATCATCCACGACCTGGACACAGAGCTCGAGGTCCTCGCTCCCGAGATTCGACGTCTCCGCCTGGCGGCGGCACCCGGCAGCGACTCTTACATAAAAGTCATGCGGCTGTGGGATAAGACGGGAAACCTCTTCCTGGCCCTGAAGATGCTGGTCCGGGCTCGCCAAGGTGTTGAGCCGCAGAGCGAGCAGCTTAAGGAGCTTAAAGAAGTCGCGGATATATCCCGAGAGATGCGCGAACTGGCGAGCGAACTGGTAGGTGTGGGGGCTTGACTACAAAATGCCATCTAACGATGGGACGGGGGTCCGGTATCGGCAACGACCGGATGGGTTCTTCATGCCTATCCTTCTCCCGTTGCTATCAGGGCGGGGACGTGTATACAGCGAACGGCAGCGGTCCTTCACGGACTCCGACCGTCTCCCCCGCCTCTCTTTCTCCACAGTCTCACCGAATGCACTAGAGACATGATAGCCAGGCCAGTGAAGGGAGCAAAGCTACGTGGACATACCTATCGGGACGGGGCTGAGCCGGGACATCCGCCGTGGTGAGAGGGCTGAAGCGGAGTTGGATGCTTTCATCGCAAGAAGACACGCTACTCGTGTGAAGAGTGAAGGTGAGCGGGACGAAGAAGCAGCTTTCAGGGAATCCGAGAGACGCGCGCGAGTCGTCATGGACGCGCACCTGCGCCAGAAGTGGGCGCGCTACCACACCGAGCAGGCCGCCCGGCACAGGCACACCTTGGGCGCTCTAGTCGACTACCACGAGCGGCGGGCCGAGCACTTCGAGGCGGCGTCGTGATTGACCGCTGGGTATTCCACAACACCACGCCCGGGCGCGTTCGGGTCTTCTTACACCCGGGCCGGGTCTCTCCACCACAGTGGGTCCGCGAGCTTGCGCAGGGAGAATCTATGGGCTTTGTCGCCCCTCCCAACGCCTGGCTGTGTGTCATGCGCGAAGACGGCAGCCGTGAAGAGGGCTCCGTCGGGAGCATGAGCACGAGGTTCATCTCCGAGGTTGCGGCGGTTCTAGGCGTGGAAGACGACGTTCTTCTCAAGCGGTGGCGTACATGCCGAGACGAACACGATAGGCCCGCTGATAGCGCGGTAGACCATCTCGGCACCGAACTCGGTGGGGATCCGCTAGAGGGGGGGCTGTCTGCGTCCTTCACGATGAACGATAGGGGCGGTCTGCACGCCCGCCCAGCCGTCTTGCTTCAACAGGCGTTGGAAGGTCTGCCCTTCCGCTACGTCATGGCCGAGCACGCCTCCCGCCGTGCTCTACTCTACGGGGCGGCCCCACCCGAGGGCCCCAAGCCTTTGGCGTTCTGGCTGCTTTTGCTACGTCTCGGGGCCAGGCACGGGGGCGTGGTGCGGTTCACGATCCGCGCCGACGATACCCGCGACGCCGAGATGGTGCTAGATACCATCTCGGGTGTACTTGGTAGGTCGAAGCCCGAGCGCTTCGACTTCTGGCGGGAGCTTGGGTTGGAGCGGTGGTGTGAGACGTACATG
>MWWI01000113.1_pt1 | contig 17843 bp, 18 predicted proteins | sample 1047321 | NCBI WGS metagenome assembly MWWI01 (sample SAMN06349966, study PRJNA376086) | soil metagenome | isolation source: FI-1 sample Antarctic (ecotone) soil | place: Antarctica | reverse complement strand
TACAGCCCAAGCGATGCAAGGGGCTAGCTACTGCTATAGGCATAACCCCGATATATCAGACGATGATAAGAAGCAAGCCAGCGTAGCAGGGGGTAAAAAACGCCAAGTAATGACTAACGCCGACCCGGTGAGCCTACGCAATATAGAGAGCATAGTAAGCCTGATAGAGAGCAACACCAACGCCGTTAGAAGTGGTGAGATAGACCCCAAAGTAAGTAACGCCGTTGTACAAAATATAAACGCCCTGCTAAAGGTATACGAGCTAGCCATAGTAGATACTAGGGTACGCAAATTAGAGCAAGAAGCAGGTATAGACAGCCCCGCCGAGCTTATCAGTATGGGGGCTAACTAAGTTATGAACGATAAACCGAAACGCCTAGAGCTAACCGCCGACGAACTAAAGGCGGTAGAGCGAGCTAAAGCCGAACACGCCAAGCTAAAGGCTAGGGGCGACTATGAGCAGTACAAAATATATTCAAGCCCCGCCGACGGTGTAAAAGACCTACTAAAAGGTATGGCTACGACCAAGTACTACGATATTAGTAGTTTTTATAAACCCGAACTAGTAACCCAAGCCCTAAAAAACCTAGAAGTACCAGACAAGATACAGTACCCGATAGCAGGGGGCGGGGTAGGCGAAGTAAACACCAAAGAGCTAAAGCAAAAGCTAACCAACCACATAGATAAACTTGTAGGCTTTTATAGCAACTTTGAGGGCGGTAAGCTATCAGAGAAAACCAGCAAGCTACTAGATAAAAAGACCGTAGAAAGCTTGAGCAGTTACTTTGAGCTAAAGACTGTAGCCCCTAAAGATAAAGACGGCAAAAGCGTGACTATAACGGGTTACGCTATGACTGATATAACAGCCCTGAAAACCGCTATAGCCGAAGCGAAGCCCAAGAGCTATAAAACTTATGAGATTGTTAGCGACCCTGCGGGTAGTGTAGGGCTAGGTGATATGTTTGCTTTTATGAGGCAGTTAGTAAAACTAGCCCACGACTGCGGTATAGACGACGGCAATAATATGGTTATGGGTATAGGTGAAATAGCGGTAACACAAACCCACCTAGAACTAATGGCGATAATAAACAAAACCCTAGCCAACGTAAGAACTAAACGGGCTAGCACCCGCTACGCAAACATAAGGGGCGACGAAGTAGGGATACCAAGAGACGTTATAGAAGCAGGTGACGAGGGTATGACCCAAGTAAAAGAAAACCCCAGCCTATTAGGTAGTCTAGATACTGTTTATCGTACTGAACAAGAGCGAGCCGAGACAGGGGGGCTAGCACTACAAACCGACCTATTTAAGGGCTTGCTAAACGGGAGTACTGATACTGATATAGCCCCTTGGGCTAGTGTAGAGCAAGCTATTAGAGCATTAAACATAGCAGGTACTACAGCACTAGTAACTTGTATGAGATACCTGCACGACAACCCTAATGGGGGCGACATAACTATAGACGACCTGATGCTACACGACCATAAAAGGCGAGAGCAAAAAAACAAGTGGGGTAGTATAGCCAAGACTGATAAAAAGGCGTTTGCCGATAGCCTAAAGTTGTTACTAGCCTTAAACTGGGCTATCAAAACTAGACGTAATGACCGAACCAGCACTATAAAGTACTACCGTTTGATAAACGGCGAGATAGACATAGATAACGAGACTGGCGAAATACTAATGGTACGGGGGCTACGCTTTGATAACGACTTTTACGACATACAGCACAAGCTACTACACGTTATAGCCCCTAAAGGCATAGACTATCTGATTAGCCCAGAAGCCAAAAAAGTAGCCCTAAAGGTACAGAGCCGTTTTGTAAAAGAACAGGGGCGAACAGTAAAGGGCGAGCCGATAACTGTTACTAGGGAGTGGTTAGCTAAAGGCAGTTACGGACTAAACAAACGAACGAACGAGATTATAACCAAGCTATTAGATGATATGGTCACCCACAACCTAATAGCCAAGTGGCACACCAAAAACGGCAAACAAGCACTAAGTGGCTACGATAAAGATACCTACACGATACTGCTTTACCCGACCACCGACACCCAAGGGGGCTACATTACAAAAGAGGCACGACTAGCCGAAGCTAAAGCCGAGCGACAGGCTAAAAAAGACCGTGTCACCAACCTAAAAAAGGTTATAAGAAGCTATAACAACGATGACGAACTAGCCCAAGAGCTAGGCGTAAGCGTAGAACAGCTAAACCTCTGGGCTAGCGAAGCAGAGACAATACCAGAGAGTAAAGCCGATAAGGTTAAGGGGTTAGTGTAAAAAATGTATGAGTACAAGTACAGGGGTAGGGGTAAAAAAGTGTACAGCTACTGGCAAAAGTTAGGCTACCGAAAATCGGTGACCCTTTACCCCTTAGCCAATATAAAAAGGCTTAAAAACCTAGTTACTTTACCGAAAATCGGTGACCCTTTTAGCCTGTTTACCGAAAATCGGTGACCCTTTACCGAAAATCGGTGACCCTTTTACAGGGGTACGGTTTTGCAACTTATATAACCTTATATAACTATGGCGGGGCTTTTTTAAGCACCCCGCCCAAAGACCTGATATACCTTTATATAGCCTAAAGGCTAATAAAAGTAATAAACAAGCTAGTACCTGTAAATAGGTTTATAGGCACTAGACAACTAAAAAGGCTAACAAAACCTAACAAAACAGAACACTATGATAGATACTGAACCACTAAAGGCATTAGACATAAAAGACGTTTACCAAGCGTTAGGCTTTGAATTGCGAGGCGGTAACAGTAACGCCCGATGTTTTGGTACAGCCCACGCTAAAGGCGACCGTAACCCGAGTATGGGCTTTGATACCAAGAGCAACCGCTTTAAGTGTTTTGCTTGCGGTATAAGTGGCGACACTATAGAGCTAGTACAGCAAGCACACGGCATAGACTTTAGAGAGGCTACAGAGTGGCTAGCAGACCACTTTAACGTACCTGTAGAGCGTGTAAGGGCTAAAGATGACAAAAGATACATAGACCGACCAAACAGCCCCGTAAAACGCCCTACGACAGCCCAGCTTGAACCTATACGCAACACCGACTGTACATACCAGCTACCCGAACATATAGACGTTTACAGAGCCTTTTTCAAGTACACCGCCGACCCGAGCGACCAACTACGGGCTTTTTGGCTTGAGCGAGGCTTGAGCGACGACCTACTAATAAAAGCTAACTGGCGTAGTATCACTAAAGAGACTTGGCAAAAGTTAGCTAAAGACTTTAGCAGTAAACAACTAAAAGAGGCGGGGCTACTGACCGAACGGGCGAACGGTTTAACACCTCTATTTTACAAACATACCGTAGCAGTGCCGTTTTTTGATAGCGACCAACTTATATACCTACGGGCAAGAAGCCTAGACCCGACAGTAAAAGCCAAGTACCTAGCACCAAGAGGCATAAGCCCACCTATATATAACTACCAAGCCCTAGCCGAGTACGACGGCACTAGACCGCTATACATAACCGAGAGCGAGACAGACGCATTAGCCCTAGCCGAGCAGGGCGAGACAGCCCTAGCGTTAGTAGGGGGGCAAAAGCACCCCGACAGTCTAGTAGTACGAGAGCTAGTACACGTTATAACTGACTGTTTTACTACTGACCTGACGATACATATAGCGACCGATAGAGACGATACGGGCGGGGTATTTTTTGAGAGTATAGCCAAGAGCTTTTACCTAGCAGGTATACCAAGTAACAAACTAATAAAGTATCAGTGCGACCACGCCGAACATAAAGACGTAGCCGACTGTTTACAGGCTAAACGAACGGGCAAACAGCCGAACGGTTTAACAGATAATAAAGAGGGATAAAATGAGTAAAACATACCAACCAGACGAACAGACTAAAAAGGCTAAAGCCGAGAGCCTAAACCCGATAGCTAGCGACCTTGCCGACTATAAAGAGGGGCTAGGCGACGGCACAGCCGAGTACAGGGGGCTTGTAACGGGCTTTAGTGAAGTAGACAATCTGATTAGTGGGCTAGACCGCTTTATATTGCTGGCAGGGCGAAGCGGGGCGGGTAAGACTACACTAGCCAGCCAGTTAGCACTAGGAGTAGCCAAGCATACGCCCGTACTGTTTTACAGTCTTGAAATGGGTAAAAGCGAGATACTAACAATGCTACTACAGGTACTTGCTAAGGGGCTTTACCGTAACGACATAGAGCTACGGGGTAACGACCCTAAGCTAGCGAGTGATACAAAGACCAAGTTAGATACCGCCTTTACTGACTTACAGGCATTAGCCAAAAATATATACATCAGAGACGCTAGTACAGGCATACCAAGAATAGCCAACCCTAAAGACGCTAACAGTATCTATAACACCGTAGAGAGCCTAAAAAAGAAGCATAACGCCGAGCGGGTACTAGTGGTAGTAGATAGCGTACAAGACATAGTGCCACTGACTAATAACCAGATACAAGCCGAAGTACAAACCGTACAAGAACTAACCGAGGTACAGCAAAAGACAGGGGCGACCATACTAGTAGTAGCCCAAAAGAATAAGGGCAGTATAAACAGCGTAGACAGCTACGGCGATGTTATGGGCAGTATGAGCTTTATACATAAGCCCAACACGGTTATAGAGATAGTTACCGCTAAAGAGCTACTAGCCAAGACTAAAGACAACCCCGCCCAAGCAAAAGAGATAGAGGCAGACATAGAAGCCGACACTAAAGACGGTTACGCTAAACCAATGTACCTAAATATCATAAAAGGTAGGTACACGGGTACGAGTGCGATACCCTTACAGTACTACGGGGCATACGGCTACTATGAGGGCGGTAAGACAAGCAGGTTTAGCAATGTATACGACGCATTTAAGGTATAATATAAAGAGTGAAACCGAACGCCCAAAAAGGTTAATAAAAGTTAATGAATATAAACCAACGCCTGTACCAATTAGAGAGCCACCTAAAGCCCAGCACAGACAACCGAGAGCCGTTACTTGTAAAGTTTATAGACAGCAACCCAGATACAGGCGAGGTTATAGACACAGGGGGCATACTGTACGTTTACGATAATGTACCAGCCACCGAGTACAGGCTAGACGGCAAACAGCTAGAAGCCTACGAAGCTACGGGCGATTGTATGAGTGTAGGTATTGATAATGTTTATGACCGAAGCCCGAACTTTAGAGTAGATAATAACAGTAAAACCGAACGGGCGGGGGCTTTATGAACTTGCACCAACGGTTATACCGCTTAGAGCAATACCAGCCCGAAGTATCAGAGCAAGGGCTTTTTAGTGATAACGCCCAACTACTCGTAAGTGTAGTAAACAATACGGGCAAAGAGCTTTACGGCATACTAGAGACTTTTAACAAACCCTATGGCAGTACCAGCCAACGGCTAACACTTGAGCAACTAACAACCCTAAAGGCAACAGTATGATAAACAACCGACTAACCAACGCCAGCACTACAGAGCATACAGGCAAGCCAGTTAGACCGCTTGATATGAGCAGTCAAAACAGTTTAGATGAGGTCGTAGCAATGCTCCGACGGTTAGCCGACTTACAGCTTGAGTACGCCAAGATATGCGAACAAAAAGCACAGGAATTGTACCTCAACAAGCTCCGCTAGCTGTTCTTGGGTTAGCCCTTTTTGCTTACGAGCAACAGACAAACGCTTGCCGAAATTGCTTATAAACTCTTGCTCTCCTACCATACAGACAGTTTGTAGCAGAGTAAAAGTTGTATCTACCGACAGCCTGTCGCATAATGCAAGCACATAACAATAACAATATAAGGGATTAGATGTAATGAGCGATCAAAAATCTAGCTTTTTCAAGAGACACAAGATACTAACTGTAATCAGCGTTATTATCTTACTGTTAATTATCGGTGGAGCGGTTGGTGGTGGCAATAAAACAAATACAAGCACCGGTAGTAACAGCGATAGCAGTAAGCCCGAACCTGCTAAGACCGAAAATAAAGCGGCTACAGCCAAACTAAATGAGGTTGCCCGAGACGGCAAGTTCGAGTTTACCGTTGCAAGTGTTGAGTGTGGTAAACCCTCTGTTGGCACTAACGAGTATCTAACTCAACAAGCACAGGGGCAGTTTTGCCTCGTAAATGTAAACGTTAAGAATATAGGTAGTGAGGCACAAACCTTTGATAGCTCAAGCCAGTACCTCTATGACGCCGCTGATTCTAAGTTCTCCGCCGACGGTACAGCCTCTCTATATGCAAACCCGCAAGGGAGCACGTTCTTGAACCAAATCAACCCTGGTAACAGCGTGAATGGTATCTTAGTCTTTGACGTACCTAAAGACAAAACTCCTGTTACGGCGGAGCTACACAATAGCCCGTTCAGCGGAGGCGTAAAAGTAACCTTGCAGTAAAACCCTGCTAAAACAATTAGAGGGGCTTTATAAGCCTCTCTTTTTTATATACTAGACGTATGTGCGACTGCTTTAGGGATACCCATAATCATAAGCGACCAGCTCCTAAGCAGGAGTTTGTTGAGCTAGAGTATATACCCCTACCCGATAAGATACCGACGGCTCTTCAATACCGAGCTAAACTAGAGCGTAACCGAAAAGCCAAGACTGGGGGTTGCAGCCTATAGTTAATAACGTGTTTACAAAACCCAAAAGACAAACAGAAGCCCCCTCGGGCTATCGGCTAAAGACTACCCTACAAAGCAAAACCACCCCGTCTAGTGGAGTGGTGAGCCGACATATGTACAGGATTGATGTACATATTTATTATATACTGATACACAATAATACTAAAGGCTAACCGAACGACCGACCGCCCGAACGGTTAGACTTGACACGACTATAAGTAAGACTATATACTGTACTTCGTAAGTATGATATAAAGGTATATAGCAGTTATGACGAACGAACTAACGACAACTACTAAGTACGAGCTACAACTAACCACCATAGAGGCGGTAAAAGCGTTTGACCTATTACCAGTAAACGACACCACTAGAGCCGACTATAAAGCCCGTATAGGCTTATATGTAGACTTTATTAACCAGCACGGGCTAAACCGTAATACCCTACTTGACTACCGCCGATACTTAGACAGCCGAACAGATTACAGCGTATCAACTAAAAACAAGTACTTTACCAGTGCTAAACGCTATACGGGCATACTTCACACGGCGGGGCTATTGCCAGTAGACATTACCAAGGACATAAGCGGTAAAGACCTAAAGGGCTTTAAGCAAGACAAGAAGCACAAAAAAGACGGGCTAAGTAACGACGAAATAGCTAGCCTAACTAATTACCTACAGAGCCTAGAGCCAACCGCTAACAGTAAACGCCTAAAGGCTATGCTAGCTTTATTTATGTATCAGGGCTTGCGACAGATAGAAGTAACCCGCCTAGATGTAACCGACATAGACCTAAAGAACAGCAAGGCATTTATTAAAGGTAAAGGGCGAGACGATAAAGAACCGATAGCACTACACCCCTACACCGCCACCGCCCTAAATGACTACCTGCTAGCCACTAATAAGAAAAGCGGGGCGTTATTCACTAGCAACAGTAACAACTCACTAAACGAACGGTTACAGACCCGAGCAGTACGCAAAATTATCAAGCAAGTGCTAGACAACCTAGCCATTAAGAACAGCGTACACGGCTTTAGGCACTACTTCACTACGACAATGGTAAAACACTATAAGGGCGACCTGTTAGCCGTAGCCCATTACACCCGCCACAAGAACCTAGAAATGCTACAAGTTTACAATGACGCTATTAACGCCGAGGCAGACCTACCCCGCTATTACCGAGCCTTTGAGGGGGTAAAGGTATGAGTAAGATTGCAATGGACAAGGGTTTAGTAACGGATATACTTGCCTGGATTATAGCAATAGCAATACCGCTGACTATAATCGCCGTATCGTACTTTGTTAGTGATACCGACAAACCAAGCAACCCAGCCCCTACCAGCAACTACCGAGACAGCGAATACCAAGACGCTATGGATAGTAAATACTACGACCCTAACAGTGAGGGGGGTCCTATATGCAACAGCCCGATATGCAACTAATAGGCACAACCGAACGACCGAACGGTTTAACAGGTAACGATAATATCCTAGTACCGATAAGTATAATTACAGGTACTAGAACTAAAAGGGGCAATATATGAACCTAAACAACCGCCTAGAGCTTATAGCTAAGCACCTACCCAAAAAACAGAAGCCTAACCCGTTTAGTGATATGACCGACGAACAGCTAAGAGCGATAGCCACGCCTGAACTGCTAGAAGCTATAAAGCAAGACCCGACCCAGCAGAGTTTTTACAATGAGCTAATGCACACTATAAAAGTAATAGACCAGAGAGAGGTATAAAGGTTATGAGCGATATAAATAATAAGAGAGGCGACAAAATGGCACAAGACAATAAACCTAGCGACAAACAAGCGACAAAATATACTACAGGAAAAACAGACTCCGCCAATATGGTCAGTACGCCTATGGGGCAAACTGAAAAAGTAATAGCGGGTATTGCGATAGTAATTGTTGCTATTATTGCCTTTTTTATTGTTAAGTCTATCTCTGGTGCGGGCGATATATTTAACCAACCAGCAGACAACAAAACTAATACCACCAGCGAACAGCAAGCCGTAGACCAGAAGCCAGAGGCAAAACTTGCTAAAGAAGTAGAAGCTAAGTTTTTAGAGTTTTGGGGCTTTAAGAGTACATCAGAGTTTTTAACAGCCGAAGATATGCCAGATAGTGCAAAAATATACGGCTTTATAAACGGCTTTGAAGATATTAACTCTAGTACTGTTCGTGTTTTTGTACAGACAGATGTAACTAAAGACGAAGCAAAAGACATAGGCAAGCACATTATGGGGGCGGTAGGTTTAGACCTTGAAAACCTAGACTTTATTGTCGTACGTGGTACTGACGGGCTTGATGTAAATGTATCTCGTAATGACATACCAGCGTTAAGAAGATAAGAGACAAAAAAGTATGACTACTAAACTATCACAAACACAAGTAGCCACCGAGTTAGGCGTAAGACCGAGTACGATAAAGTACTACACCCAACTAGCTCTACTACCCTACGAGCAAAACGGCGTAGGCGGGCATAGACGTTATGAGCTTGAGCCTGTAAAAGAACGTATAGCCCTGATACACAAGCTAAAGGCTAAGGGCTTGAATATGAACGATATTATCAGGCAGCTAGCTAAAGAGGGTAAGCTATACGGCGACCCCGACCTATACGCCCTAAACCTGAACCAGAGGGCTAGTTAATGGCGACTACAATAACAGTAACTCTACGCAAGGGCGGTAGTGGTAAGACAACAACGGCGGTAAACCTAGCCAGCAGTCTAGCCAAGCACGGCAAAAAGGTACTACTAATAGACCTAGACCCACAAGCTAACGCCACCGTATCACTAGGCATAGACCCTAACGACCCGCATATAGCCGACGTACTACAAGGCACGAAACAGATACACCACGTTATAAATGACCCCGCTAAGGGCTTTGACGTTATACCGAGCAACCGAGTACTAGCCCAGATAGATGCAACGCTAGCGACCGACCCAGCTAAATACGCCAATATCGTAAAGAATGTTATAGAACCCTTACAGGCTAAATATGACTACATACTAATAGATACCCCGCCTAGCGAGAGTATGCTAACCGTAGCCAGCTTAGTAGCCAGCGACTACGCCCTAGTGCCAACCCAAGCCCACTACTTAGCGATGCACGGACTAGAGCAAGCCATAGACTTAATAAACCGAGTGCGAGACAGCTATAACCCTACCCTACAGATACTAGGCATAGTGCCGACAATGGTACAGACAGGTACGAACGTAGCCGAGATGTTTATAGAACAGATGCAAGCCGACTACCCTAACCTGCTACTACCCTACCCTATACCGCATAGCATTAAACTGACCGAGAGCCAGCTAGCTAGTGAGCCGATAACCGACTACGAACCCCAGCACCCCGCTAGCCTAGCCTATATGCAATTAGCTAAACACATAATAGAGAGGTAAAAACTATGGCACTAAATAAAGACAAACTAAAAGCCCGTATGCAAGCTAACAGCCCTAAGGCACATACAACCGTACCCCTAACTGACCTAATGGCTAAACCAGTAGTAGAACCGAACGGGCGAACGGGCGAACGGGCGAACGGTATAGATAATCTAGTACGCCCCACTACCCCCCTAAAAGGCGTAAAGAAGCAGAAGCGAGCAAAAGACGGCGTAAAGAATACGAGCCGTTATAGCTTTGAGATTACAGACGAACTAAAGACCAAGCTAGAGCGAGCCGTATTACAGCACCAGCTAGATACAGGTAAAAAGGTTAGCACTAGTGCCGTTATACGAACCGCTATAGATAAGTACCTAAAGACAGGCAAGTTATGATAACACCCCGACCGAACGGGCGAACGGTTAGACTGATATAGAAGGTTTATTTTATGGCATATTGTATAGCACAAACTAAAGCAAAAACCGACTGTACAGCCCAAGCGATGCAAGGGGCTAGCTACTGCTATAGGCATAACCCCGATATATCAGACGATGATAAGAAGCAAGCCAGCGTAGCAGGGGGTAAAAAACGCCAAGTAATGACTAACGCCGACCCTGTGAGCCTACGCAATATAGAGAGCATAGTAAGCCTGATAGAGAGCAACACCAACGCCGTTAGAAGTGGCGAGATAGACCCCAAGGTAAGTAACGCCGTAGTACAGAATATAAACGCCCTGCTAAAGGTGTACGAGCTAGCTATAGTAGATACTAGAGTACGCAAGCTAGAGCAACAGGCGGGTATAGACAGCCCCGCCGAGCTTATTACTATGGGGGCTAACTAAGTTATGACCGATAAGCCAAAACGCATAAAGGTACTAAAGCCTACACCCGACGAACTAAAGCCGATAGAGCGAGCTAAAGCTAATCACGCCGAACAACAAAGTAGGGGTATATTCTTTAACGTAAAAGACGGCATAGACAAAACCTTAAAGAGCCTAACCAAGACCGACGACTACGAGATAAGTACCTTTTATAAACCTGAACTTGTAGCACAAGCCCTAGACAAGCTAAAGCTAGCCGATAAGGTAAGTACACAAACAAAAGACGGTAAAACCTTTTATGTAGACCAAAAAGCGGTAAAGCTAAAGCTAACTGATAACATCGGTAAACTACAGGCTTTTTATGACAAGCACCAGCAAGACTACATAACCGAGAGTACCCGCTATTTTACCTTGCGAACCGCTAAGGGTAAACGTAGCTACCTAAAAGAGATAGACGAACTAGCCAAGTACTTTACCGAAGTAGACCAAACTATAAAAGATAAAGACGGCAAAAACCTTACACTAAAGGGCTACACCGTTAGCGACCCGAACGCCCTAAGCAGTGCTATAAAACAGCTAAAACTACCTACATATACAAGCTATGAGATAGTACCCGAGCCAAGCGGTAGTACTGATATAGCCACCTTTACAAACTCTATGAGGCAGGTAGTAGAGCTTGCCGACGAGTGCGATATACCACCAGAGGGCGGGGCGGTTATGCAAGTAGGCGACACCCCAGTACACCAAGTACACCTACAACTACACCGCATAATAAATGATGTACTAGCAGGGGTAAAAGACCTTGCTAAAGCCCAGCCGATTAGTAGAACACCTGACCAGATAGATATGTTTAGCAACATAGCTATGGGCGTAGATACCGCCGAGATAACGGGGCGACACCAATTCTTTAGCCCGATGTTTAGGGGCTTTATGAACTTAGGCGAGCAGGGGCTTTATGAGGCGATACAGCGAGCCAATAAAGGCAGTAAGCAGATAACTATACCGTATGAAACTAAGGGCAGTAACAGCGTGTACCGTACTAAGATGCAAACAGAGGTACAGCTAAGCGGGCATAACAAACAACTAGTAACGACCCAAGCCGAAGCCGACCGCTTTGTAGCACGGCTTATAAAGGCACAGGGCATTTTATACCTATGGGCGATGCACACTAATTCAATGACCATATACAACACTAAAATAACCGATATGCTAAGGCTAGTAGGTTATGAGGGGCGTATAAAGCAAGAGCATTATACCGATGTTACAGAAGGCATAGCGGGGCTATTCTCTATAACCCTTGCCAAGACTGACGACCATTATACCGACCCTAAAACAGGTAAAAAGATATATGTAGGCAAAAACGAGATGTACGGCGAAGTGATACGACCAATAGGCGACCTACAGGCTATATGGCACACCGATAAAGACAGCAAACCCGTATATATAAAAAAGGTAGTACGCCTACGCATAGCCGACGGTATGCTAAACCCGAACCAGCGACGGGCTACGCTTATTAGCAAGGCATTGTTACGGCTAAATACCCTACAAGAACGACAGTATTTACAGCTAGGTAGTTTTATATCTGACCACTTTAGCCAGTATCAAGACAGCACCATAGAGGGCAAGCCGATAAAGCTAACTGTACAGACTTTACTAGAGTGGCGGGGGCTTGCTACAGCAGATAACTACAGGCGAGTAGACCAGACTAAAACATACCTAAGACAAGCCCTAGACAAGCTAGTAGCCATAGGGCATATAGCAAAGTGGCGGGTAGACGGGGCAGACTATGACCAGCTAGGGCTAAGCCCAGACGACCGCCAAAAAACAGTACTGATATACCCAACCGAGCATATAAAAGAAGCCCTAAAAGGTAAGATAGCCGACCAAGACGAACCGCTAAAAAAGATACTAAAAAAGCAGGTAAAAGAGCGGGGCGTAAGTAAAGTAGCCCAGCAGTACGACACTAGTGCAGAGGCTATACAAAAGGTAGTAAACAATCGTGATACTGTAGACAGCTTGCCAAGCAAGGCATATAACAACCTGAAAGCCCAAGCCTATGACAGTGGCAAAAAGTAAAAGTGTACGAGTACAAGTACAGAGGCAAACAGGTTAGCGTAAAAGTGTACGACTGTAAGTACAAAAGTGTACGACCACAAGTACTAAAGTGTACGGGTACAAGTACTAAAGTGTACGAGTACAAGTACAAAAAACAGAGGTAAAAAAGTCTCTTAACTTAATAACTAAATAACTAAATACAGCCCTATGGCTATTTTTAGTAATAGCCTAAGGGCAATAAACTAATACATATAGCCGAGAGGCTAGAGCTAGTACCTGTAAATAGGTTTATCGGTACTAGAGAGGTAAAAACCTAACAAAACCTAACACTATGATAGATACTGAACCACTAAAGGCATTAGACATAAAAGACGTTTACCAAGCGTTAGGCTTTGAATTGCGAGGCGGTAACAGTAACGCCCGATGTTTTGGTACAGCCCACGCTAAAGGCGACCGTAACCCGAGTATGGGCTTTGATACCAAGAGCAACCGCTTTAAGTGTTTTGCTTGCGGTATAAGTGGCGACACTATAGAGCTAGTACAGCAAGCACACGGCATAGACTTTAGAGAGGCTACAGAGTGGCTAGCAGACCACTTTAACGTACCTGTAGAGCGTGTAAGGGCTAAAGATGACAAAAGATACATAGACCGACCAAACAGCCCCGTAAAACGCCCTACGACAGCCCAGCTTGAACCTATACGCAACACCGACTGTACATACCAGCTACCCGAACATATAGACGTTTACAGAGCCTTTTTCAAGTACACCGCCGACCCGAGCGACCAACTACGGGCTTTTTGGCTTGAGCGAGGCTTGAGCGACGACCTACTAATAAAAGCTAACTGGCGTAGTATCACTAAAGAGACTTGGCAAAAGTTAGCTAAAGACTTTAGCAGTAAACAACTAAAAGAGGCGGGGCTACTGACCGAACGGGCGAACGGTTTAACACCTCTATTTTACAAACATACCGTAGCAGTGCCGTTTTTTGATAGCGACCAACTTATATACCTACGGGCAAGAAGCCTAGACCCGACAGTAAAAGCCAAGTACCTAGCACCAAGAGGCATAAGCCCACCTATATATAACTACCAAGCCCTAGCCGAGTACGACGGCACTAGACCGCTATACATAACCGAGAGCGAGACAGACGCATTAGCCCTAGCCGAGCAGGGCGAGACAGCCCTAGCGTTAGTAGGGGGGCAAAAGCACCCCGACAGTCTAGTAGTACGAGAGCTAGTACACGTTATAACTGACTGTTTTACTACTGACCTGACGATACATATAGCGACCGATAGAGACGATACGGGCGGGGTATTTTTTGAGAGTATAGCCAAGAGCTTTTACCTAGCAGGTATACCAAGTAACAAACTAATAAAGTATCAGTGCGACCACGCCGAACATAAAGACGTAGCCGACTGTTTACAGGCTAAACGAACGGGCAAACAGCCGAACGGTTTAACAGATAATAAAGAGGGATAAAATGAGTAAAACATACCAACCAGACGAACAGACTAAAAAGGCTAAAGCCGAGAGCCTAAACCCGATAGCTAGCGACCTTGCCGACTATAAAGAGGGGCTAGGCGACGGCACAGCCGAGTACAGGGGGCTTGTAACGGGCTTTAGTGAAGTAGACAATCTGATTAGTGGGCTAGACCGCTTTATATTGCTGGCAGGGCGAAGCGGGGCGGGTAAGACTACACTAGCCAGCCAGTTAGCACTAGGAGTAGCCAAGCATACGCCCGTACTGTTTTACAGTCTTGAAATGGGTAAAAGCGAGATACTAACAATGCTACTACAGGTACTTGCTAAGGGGCTTTACCGTAACGACATAGAGCTACGGGGTAACGACCCTAAGCTAGCGAGTGATACAAAGACCAAGTTAGATACCGCCTTTACTGACTTACAGGCATTAGCCAAAAATATATACATCAGAGACGCTAGTACAGGCATACCAAGAATAGCCAACCCTAAAGACGCTAACAGTATCTATAACACCGTAGAGAGCCTAAAAAAGAAGCATAACGCCGAGCGGGTACTAGTGGTAGTAGATAGCGTACAAGACATAGTGCCACTGACTAATAACCAGATACAAGCCGAAGTACAAACCGTACAAGAACTAACCGAGGTACAGCAAAAGACAGGGGCGACCATACTAGTAGTAGCCCAAAAGAATAAGGGCAGTATAAACAGCGTAGACAGCTACGGCGATGTTATGGGCAGTATGAGCTTTATACATAAGCCCAACACGGTTATAGAGATAGTTACCGCTAAAGAGCTACTAGCCAAGACTAAAGACAACCCCGCCCAAGCAAAAGAGATAGAGGCAGACATAGAAGCCGACACTAAAGACGGTTACGCTAAACCAATGTACCTAAATATCATAAAAGGTAGGTACACGGGTACGAGTGCGATACCCTTACAGTACTACGGGGCATACGGCTACTATGAGGGCGGTAAGACAAGCAGGTTTAGCAATGTATACGACGCATTTAAGGTATAATATAAAGAGTGAAACCGAACGCCCAAAAAGGTTAATAAAAGTTAATGAATATAAACCAACGCCTGTACCAATTAGAGAGCCACCTAAAGCCCAGCACAGACAACCGAGAGCCGTTACTTGTAAAGTTTATAGACAGCAACCCAGATACAGGCGAGGTTATAGACACAGGGGGCATACTGTACGTTTACGATAATGTACCAGCCACCGAGTACAGGCTAGACGGCAAACAGCTAGAAGCCTACGAAGCTACGGGCGATTGTATGAGTGTAGGTATTGATAATGTTTATGACCGAAGCCCGAACTTTAGAGTAGATAATAACAGTAAAACCGAACGGGCGGGGGCTTTATGAACTTGCACCAACGGTTATACCGCTTAGAGCAATACCAGCCCGAAGTATCAGAGCAAGGGCTTTTTAGTGATAACGCCCAACTACTCGTAAGTGTAGTAAACAATACGGGCAAAGAGCTTTACGGCATACTAGAGACTTTTAACAAACCCTATGGCAGTACCAGCCAACGGCTAACACTTGAGCAACTAACAACCCTAAAGGCAACAGTATGATAAACAACCGACTAACCAACGCCAGCACTACAGAGCATACAGGCAAGCCAGTTAGACCGCTTGATATGAGCAGTCAAAACAGTTTAGATGAGGTCGTAGCAATGCTCCGACGGTTAGCCGACTTACAGCTTGAGTACGCCAAGATATGCGAACAAAAAGCACAGGAATTGTACCTCAACAAGCTCCGCTAGCTGTTCTTGGGTTAGCCCTTTTTGCTTACGAGCAACAGACAAACGCTTGCCGAAATTGCTTATAAACTCTTGCTCTCCTACCATACAGACAGTTTGTAGCAGAGTAAAAGTTGTATCTACCGACAGCCTGTCGCATAATGCAAGCACATAACAATAACAATATAAGGGATTAGATGTAATGAGCGATCAAAAATCTAGCTTTTTCAAGAGACACAAGATACTAACTGTAATCAGCGTTATTATCTTACTGTTAATTATCGGTGGAGCGGTTGGTGGTGGCAATAAAACAAATACAAGCACCGGTAGTAACAGCGATAGCAGTAAGCCCGAACCTGCTAAGACCGAAAATAAAGCGGCTACAGCCAAACTAAATGAGGTTGCCCGAGACGGCAAGTTCGAGTTTACCGTTGCAAGTGTTGAGTGTGGTAAACCCTCTGTTGGCACTAACGAGTATCTAACTCAACAAGCACAGGGGCAGTTTTGCCTCGTAAATGTAAACGTTAAGAATATAGGTAGTGAGGCACAAACCTTTGATAGCTCAAGCCAGTACCTCTATGACGCCGCTGATTCTAAGTTCTCCGCCGACGGTACAGCCTCTCTATATGCAAACCCGCAAGGGAGCACGTTCTTGAACCAAATCAACCCTGGTAACAGCGTGAATGGTATCTTAGTCTTTGACGTACCTAAAGACAAAACTCCTGTTACGGCGGAGCTACACAATAGCCCGTTCAGCGGAGGCGTAAAAGTAACCTTGCAGTAAAACCCTGCTAAAACAATTAGAGGGGCTTTATAAGCCTCTCTTTTTTATATACTAGACGTATGTGCGACTGCTTTAGGGATACCCATAATCATAAGCGACCAGCTCCTAAGCAGGAGTTTGTTGAGCTAGAGTATATACCCCTACCCGATAAGATACCGACGGCTCTTCAATACCGAGCTAAACTAGAGCGTAACCGAAAAGCCAAGACTGGGGGTTGCAGCCTATAGTTAATAACGTGTTTACAAAACCCAAAAGACAAACAGAAGCCCCCTCGGGCTATCGGCTAAAGACTACCCTACAAAGCAAAACCACCCCGTCTAGTGGAGTGGTGAGCCGACATATGTACAGGATTGATGTACATATTTATTATATACTGATACACAATAATACTAAAGGCTAACCGAACGACCGACCGCCCGAACGGTTAGACTTGACACGACTATAAGTAAGACTATATACTGTACTTCGTAAGTATGATATAAAGGTATATAGCAGTTATGACGAACGAACTAACGACAACTACTAAGTACGAGCTACAACTAACCACCATAGAGGCGGTAAAAGCGTTTGACCTATTACCAGTAAACGACACCACTAGAGCCGACTATAAAGCCCGTATAGGCTTATATGTAGACTTTATTAACCAGCACGGGCTAAACCGTAATACCCTACTTGACTACCGCCGATACTTAGACAGCCGAACAGATTACAGCGTATCAACTAAAAACAAGTACTTTACCAGTGCTAAACGCTATACGGGCATACTTCACACGGCGGGGCTATTGCCAGTAGACATTACCAAGGACATAAGCGGTAAAGACCTAAAGGGCTTTAAGCAAGACAAGAAGCACAAAAAAGACGGGCTAAGTAACGACGAAATAGCTAGCCTAACTAATTACCTACAGAGCCTAGAGCCAACCGCTAACAGTAAACGCCTAAAGGCTATGCTAGCTTTATTTATGTATCAGGGCTTGCGAC
>MWWI01000112.1_pt1 | contig 17844 bp, 21 predicted proteins | sample 1047321 | NCBI WGS metagenome assembly MWWI01 (sample SAMN06349966, study PRJNA376086) | soil metagenome | isolation source: FI-1 sample Antarctic (ecotone) soil | place: Antarctica | reverse complement strand
TCCTTAAGGCGTCCTCTACGGTTTCGCCGCCCTTGACCCGCTCACGCGCTTTGGAGAAGTGTGTGAGGATAGTGTGGCTATATATCCGCCCTCCTCGCCGGTCGTGTGGGATGCCGCCACCTATGCTCTCGTAGATGCCTGCATATCGGCGCAAAAGGCTCGGGGCAAAACCGAACGCCTCGGCTGCCTCAGTGGGGGTGTAGGTGCGTTCTACGTTGTCCATGTAGGGTTAGCAACCGCTTAGCGGGTTGGGCGCTGAGGTGCCTTAGCGAGCGCCTACCGCTAAGGTCATAGCGTGCTGCAAGTCTTAAATACCTTAGCACGTGCTAAGGCTGACCACTTAAACCCGCCATTCTAAACCGGTACTTCCCCTTCGAGCCCGCCGGATGTTCGGATAAGTGTTCATCATCGTAATAAACATTAACGCCATAAGCCTCAGTTGAAACAAATATCCAAGTAATAGTATGGCACCATGTCCAAACTGGGAATTGTCACGAGAAGGGCGCTATACGCGTTGCTTCACGTTGTGGGTGCTTACGGCTCGATGGTATTTAGCTTTTGGCTGGTGAAACAGACAGAAATACCAACTATCCCCGTTGTAGTGGTGATGTTTGTGTCCCTACCCATATCCCTTTTGGGAATACTTAACCTCTATTTCGGTAGCTACGAAGATATACCGGGAGTGACTTGGGTCATTCTAATCATGATGCTGTCAGCAGGTTTGATGTTCGGTATAGGCATGTTGCTTGTTTGAACTGGTGTTATGACAAGATTCTCGTGCAAAAATGCACACTCTTATCCCGCCACCCCCAACCGGTACATCCCCCCTCGAGCCGGTTGGATACTCGTATAAACATTATTATCTGGGTGGGTGATTGTACTAAAAATGTACTGATTTGGGGGTGCTTAGTGGGCAGCATAAGCACAGAAAACTACTGATACCCCCAAGAGCATTTGACGAAACCGACAAAAGAAAATGCACAGCAACTTCGTTGCTTCTAGGCTTTGTTATAATTTCTTCGTAATGAACCAACTTGATGCCCGATTTAGAACTTTTTTGAAAAGAGTGTGGTATCTGAAGCGAGCACTATCTGTACTGGGGATAGCAGGTCTGCTAACCTCCGTTTATTACTTTAATGATATTAGAGTTGCGTCCCAAGCTAACAAAATAGCTCGATTAAGCTCAAGCCCTGAAGTGGTGGCAATAGCGAGCAACGTTTACTACGGGGTCGGAATAAACAAAGAGTTTCTACAACAAATATTTGCTCGTCGCATCGTCATACGCTTAGCGAATGTGGGACAGGTACCAACATCTCTAACTAAGATAGGGTTTGAAGGTTACGTGAAAGCTTCTTGGGGTTATCAACTGCGGAGGCAGAACATTGATTTCTCTTATGGTGAATCGGTTTGGGAACCCTTTCACGGCCACGCTGCTTTTGTATGGCCTGAGTCCCCCCCTGCTCTTCTTAGTGTGATCGGGACGAGCCTTGAGAGCCCACCGTGGGATGTTGAGGAAGGGTCGAAAGAGCGAGTTAGAACATACTTCAATAGCGATCTTGCGCGAGCGAATATTTTAAGCGGGGATGAGCTTGACAAGGGTAGCGATGAGCAAAGCGATCCGCTATCTCGAGACTATTCAATCCCCGGCGCGGGCCTACCTATCGTCATTCCGGCCAATGTCACTACTGACATCACAATAGACATACTCGTACGCGGCAGAGGAGTAGTGCGAGACACTCTATCATCCGGCACCCGCCAATTTTCTGGTGTGGATAGGGCACTGATAGGCTCACTGACTTTAGATTTTCCGGGATCGGATTCCGTCCAACTGCAAATCAATGAAGTAAAAGATCGAGGCTCGTTGGATTTCCATTATGCGATCTTGAACGATGAACCGCTGCTTGCTGTAGGGGAGTTTGGCCTTGTTGAAGAGAGTACGACAATCTCATACAGGAAGATTCCGCAAAGATAAATCTATTTAGGCACCTAGAGCCCCAGAGCGCTTACCTAGTTCATCTCTTCCGGCGGCGTCCGGGGGTTCGCCGGGGCCTCGAGGCGGTTGGGGCCAAACAACTCTTTTTGGAGCCTCAGTTCGTAGGCGTCCAAAAACTCGACGTTGGGGGCGAGCTCGTGGATCAGGTTGCGGTTCAGCTGCGCCAACCGCAAAAACGCTTCAACGGCCTTCGTCTGGGCAAGGCGCGAAGCCGTTTCCGCTCTCGCCTTCACGGCTATCACATAACGAAAATTGCTCTCGAGTAACTTAGCCGTCCACGACGAGATTTCGGCTATGAGCTTATGACCTTGGGCGAGCTGCCCCCCGAGCTGCCGCGCCTGTGCGACCGTCAGCTCACCCGTACCGGTGGGCGCGCCATCTTTGACGATGACGGCGGCCTCGAGCGTCCCTTCAACCGCCTCTAGGGCGGTCTCGAGCGTTTCGGCCTTCGTACTAAAACGCTCGGCTTGCTCGAGCAAAAACCATAAAATGGCCCGCAGCGTCGTCATCTCGCCGTCGGTGTCGTCGAGGTCGGTCTCGAGCGCCGCAACCTCTTCGCGCAGCGCCTGTAAAGAAGTCGTGCTTGTTTTGGAGTAGAGCCCGTGGGTGACGGGTCGCCCTGGGTTTTTACGCTCCCCTGCTGCCTCTCGTTTAGCCGTCCCTGCCCCGTGAGAGCTGCACACGCCGTAACCGCGCCTGGCAGGTTTTTTGCACTGCTCACCGCTGCCCTTCGAGCGCGCATGGCAGCGGGGTGTCACCCCACCGTTGACGCCCGGCATGGTCGGCTCGAGGTCGTCCTCCGTTTTGCGGCTCACCGTAGCGCGCGCCTCTCTGCGCTTTTTACCCGCGCTTCATGAGCTAGCTCGAGCTGCTCAATCAGGCGTTGTGCCTCGCGAAGTTGGCCGGATTGCACCATTGACGAGAGCTGTCCCATCCTCACGGGGCTGTCGACGACTCCATCTGCGCGCGCTAAAAGCTGTTGGGCAGTAGCGGCGGCCTGCGGTTTTTGGGGCCGCTGCCCTTGCCGCCCCTGCTGGGCCTTGGCGACGGTCCGGTTAGGGGCCGCTGCCGGGGTTTGCTGTGCGCTCTCCTCTAGGACGGCCACGCGCCGCAGCACTGCACTCAAAACCTCTTTTGTCTGGGTCAGCTCATCCGTTAAGCGCCCCACCACATCGCCGTTTACGCCGTTCTGCACGGCCTCGAGCGCGTCGTCCTCGTCTGCGCGTTCCTGCTGGGCCTCGGCGCGCTCAACCATCTCGACTGCCTTCGCCACCTGACCTAGCGAGAGATAGCCCTGCACCGCTCCCACGCTTACGGGGTCGTTGAACACCCGTTCAGCACGGCGTAGAAGCCCGTCTGGGGTATGCGCTCGCCGAGTCGCCTGCTGGGCTTTTGCTAAAGTCTGCTCGCCCTCGCGTACGGCGGTTTGGGCGGGCGTGGGTGCGGTGGTGCCCTCATAGACGCTATCTAGCCGGTCGTCAAGACGCCGAACTTTTGCCTCGAGGGCATTTACCCGCCGGGTCAGCTCGTCCGGGCGGGGTAGGCCGGTTGCCGGGTTGTTGCCCCGCTCTAGTGCTTGTATGCGGGCTAAAGCTTCTTTGAGTTGATCCGGACGTTCAAATGCGGGGTGGCGTGTGCCCTCGGCGGCAGCTTTTGCAACGTACGAACCCAGGGTCAGGCGTTGGACAAACTGCTCGAGGCGCTCGAGGCGAGATAGTTCATGTGCTGTCATACCGCTACCGTAGGGTGCCCCGTGGGGGCAAAACCGTGCTTTGCCTGCCGCCTGCACTACCCCCACGCCCGTGCATACGCTGCTAGGTATGACTGATGACACCCTTCGCACAGCGCAATTGATCCCCCTCTGGGGCGTAAAAGAGCGCAGCGTGCGCTATATATTGAGTGAACTCGAAAACTTTGGGGCTGTTTTGGAGATCGACTATTACGGCGCGCGTAAGGTCCCGGCACCTCTCGCCCACGCCGTTGCCGCCGCGCGCAAAGAAGGGCGCGGCCTCGAAACTCTTGTAAACGACTCCGAGTTGCGCCGCTTTTTTAGGCGTGGACCCGATACCCTCGCCGAGTTGATCGAGCTGCGGGCGGAGGCTGCTATCCAACGTGAGATGCTGGGCGCTTTGTGGGGGTCTTTGCAAAAAGGCATCTCTCGCCCAACCCCCAACATCAGCTGGGGGCATCTTGCCCTCCCCGACCCGCGCGGCGCACTGTGAGTGACCCGGCCCTAGCTGCACGGGTGGCTGCGCTCGAGGCCGAATTGGCTACCCTGCGCGCGCCTCGCCCCAGCGCCTGGGATTTTGGGCCGACGCCTTCCGAACCGCGTACCGCGCTGCGGATAAACACGTTGGTGGGGTCTAACGGTCTACCCCACGATCCCCGTGAGCTGCGCCGTCTTGTCGAGGCCGTCGCGCTGTGCAAGGGCGTGTCCTCACCCCGGCTCGAGATAGCAAAGTCGTGGGAAAGCGTTATACGTGTGCTGTACGGTAATTTAACAGTTAAAAGGCTCCCGTGGCGCGAGGCGCTGCAAGAAGCCGGGCTCACCCCTCCCGACGACCTAACGGCGCACACGCTCGAGCTTCGGCGCGAGCTGCACGGGCTTTGGGACCGGCTGCCGCCCCTCGTGGCGTGGGCCAAAAAGCACTGCGCGTCATCGCACGTCTACAAAAACCTGATCGACCTCTACCGGCGTCTGCTCGAGTAGCAGCGCGCCACGTTATCCGCTGGCGGGCCCCCTCCGGGTTGACCTTTGATCTCAGAAAGCTCGAGCCCGCCCGAGCGCAGCCCCCGGCTTATCACCGGGGGTCTTTTAACGTCCGACAAGGGCAATTATCACCGTGTCTGCATATCCAACCGCCCTGAGTTGTACAGGTTATACCTCCCAGGTCGAGCTGTAACCACGTCCCTCTAGCAGTGTGCACAGCTCTGTCATGACCCGTAGCGTCTTCTGGGCGCGCTCCAGCACCCCGGCGTCGAGCGTCTCGCCCTCCCAGTGGCGGTTATGCGCGTAGAGGTGGTACGGGTTGACCACGCACTTGAAGTCGAGCATCAGCGCGGTCGCCAGCTCCCGGAACGCGGTATAGCTGTGCGGCAAGCCGCCGCTGTTGACGAACGTCACTACCTTGTCAAACAACGCGCCCGTGCGCGAGCCGTCAGGTGGGGTCGAGCCGACGTACTCGATGTACTTCTTGAGTTCGGAGCTGCACCCCCAGTTGTAGACCGGGCTGCACAACACCAGGCCGGTGCTTTGTTCGGTCAGGGCGTGAAGCTCGAGGTAGGCCTCCGAGCGGTAAATGGCGTCGTTGTCGAAGTTGGGAACGTCGAACCCAGCCAGGTCGGCGAGCCGCACTTCTACCCCGCGCTTGAGCAGGATGTCATGGCAGAGACGGGCAAGCTTGCGGCTGCGGCTATCGGGGTCGAGGCCGGAGCTGACGACGAGGATGTTCATCTACTTGATGTTTCTACCGCAACAGCTTCTAAAGCGCGGATGTCGAACGCTCTTCATCGACCTGAGGCTAATTCGAGTTCAAACAAATCGTGTTGCAATGCGCCCATATACAGCATGTCTCGCCATTTTCCGGCACGGAAGTAGAACTCACGAGCGCGACCTTCAACCACGAAACCCACCTTTTCATAGGCTCGGATGGCACGTGCGTTATCGCCGTTGACCGTGAGTTGAACGCGGTGCAGATTGAGTTCGTTAAATGCGTAGCTTACCAACAGGCGTAGTGCCTCGGTCCCGTACCCTTGATTCCAGAAGCTTTTTCCTACGATGATAGCGGTAGTTCCACACTGATTTTTCGACGTGTACCCCCAGAGATTACATTCGCCAATGAGCATGTTGTCCTCGAGCAGTTCGATGGAGAAGGCTATGCCGCTGTCAGAGTCTTTGCTCCAGGTGCGGAACATCTCTTCATCGGTTTGTGGCTGCCTAAGCTTGATAGGGCCGGTTGTCTGATGCGTCATGACCTCAGGGTCCGACCACCACTCGCAGAACGTCTTGAAGTCACTTTCGCTTACCGCTCGCAGACGAACTCGTTTTCCTTGAAACATCTTGCCCTCCCGCACGGCTAAATGAAAAATTGCTGCTGTTTGCTAGTATACTAGCAAACAGGAGGGGTTTATCGAAGAAACTATGAGCCGAGAGAAAAAGCAGTTCAACATCTACTTGCCCACCAGCTTCATTAGGGAAGTCAAGCGGGCTGCGATAGATGCTCATGACCACGGCATGTCCCTCTCAGACTTCGTCGAGGAAGCGCTCCGAGTCTATTTACAGCTTGCTGCGACGCCCGAGGGGCGCGAAACTATCAAGCGCACCCACAAGGAGCTAAAGTGACGCCCATGATCTTGGTCTACGTCTCGGATGTTGAGCAGTCGCTTCCCTTCTACCAAGCTCTCGGGTTCAAGCTGCGTACCCTTCACCGCCGTGGTGGGTGGGCTGAACTGCTCTTCGGTAACGCCGTGCTTGCGCTGCACGCCACCAGCAACCTGCCACCCGCAAATTACGGGCGGGTGCAGCTCTGTTTTGAAGCACATGAACCACTGGAGAAACTTGAAGCTCGCTTACATGAGGTAGGCATCGACGCACCCGCAGGTATTGTTGACGAAAATTATGGGCGTACTTTACAAGTCCTTGACCCGGACGGGTACCTTATTCAAGTGAACGAACACGACCGAACGCTCTACAGCGCAGGAGGTTGCTAATTCACCTTGTCGTCGATTCGGTAAGGGTAACTGCATCACGCTGCGCCCATGCCGGAGGCTCAGATGCCAACCTGGGCGCAGTGTGATAGAGAAAACCGTTGTTTAGAGAAGCGAGATGGCGACCTTCGGCGCGCCCGGGGTGGCCGAGCGGTGGGTGCATCCCGAACCCTTCGGACGGTGGCTCGAGCAGCTTGCTACGCTGAGCGGCCTGTAACCGCCTTTACCAACCGCTTGTCTGACCTATGCCTATCAAGCCTCTGACACAATGAGACCTATGACTTCAGTCCCCCAGTTCGCAGGCACCGTACGCCCCTACGAGGCTGGCCACGCCGCAAAAGTCGAGGCGTTCCTCGAAGCGGTGTGGCTTACCGACACATGGGAGGCGCACCTGCCCAGCGCCGCGCGACACGCTTTCGTGGCTGAACAGCAAGGGCAAGTGTGCGGGCTTGCGTGCGCACACGAGCGCACCATCCACCCCTACACCCTCACGCTCGACCTCTCGGTGCCACCGTCAAGATGGTCGGACGGGAGCGCCGACGCCCTCTTCGCCGAACTCGCGGCGACCCTCCCCGACCAACTCTGGCGCACCCAGCTGCTCGAGCCGCACGCCGCAGGTGGCTTTTTGCAGCACCACGGCTTCTTCGAGGTGCGGCGTACCTGGACCCCTACGTTGGACGTCGCCGACCTCCCCCATGCCCAACTAGCTGACGCCCACGCCCAGGCTCTGCGGCTCGGCTTCGACCTCGACCCTCTGGGGCGCGGTGTGGACGACGACGTGCTGATGGACGCCCTCGTCGAGGCGCACCTCGAACACTACACGGCGACCCACAGCGTCAACCCTGCCGCGCCGCGCCCACTGTCCTCGTGGCGCGGCCTCTTTCTCGGTGACGACTTGGACCCCGCCGCGGCCTTTCTTGCCCGCCGGGATGGCGCTATCGCCGCGTTCACGAGCTTGCGAGCTGATGGTGCAGGCGCATGGGAAGTCGCCTGGTTCGGCACGCTTGCTCCGTACCGGGCGTACGCCCACACCCTCAACCTCGCGCTTAAGCATCACGAGGAAGGTTTCGCTCGGCGGCGAGGGATAGCGCGGCTCGGGTTCGAGGTCGATTCGACCGACCCAGAGGCTGTCGCGGTGCTCGGCACCCTGGCCGAAGCGAAGGGCGAAGCGCTGGTGACCTACCAGACGGGCATCCCTCGGTAATGATGTTTGTCGGCTGCCAAGGAGCGGCAACGACCTCCGCTCTGCATAGGGCAGCGCGATAAGAGCGATTATCACTCGGTAAAAGACTTCCATAGTTCTATTTCCAACGGTTAGAGAAGGGGGTAGATTCAATCTACCCCCTGGTACGTACAAGGGTATATATAGTAGATATAGCCCCACGTTGGTACGCTTAACCAAAACCTGCATGGTTTTTTGGCTCCCGCAGCGCGCTCCCAAACAGGCGTAACCCGTCTGCGGCCCGTTGTGCTGCCGCAGGCTCGAGCCCCGTCACCACACCCAAAGCCCCCTCTGGGGTGCCTGCGTGGCCACCAAAGAGCGTGTCAGGCGCATAATCTTGACGAATCGCGCATACGGCGGTAAGATAAAAGAGTCAAGCGCCCTAGATGGCGCGATTTTTTTTTGCCTGCTCAATCTCTACTCTGCGTCGAAATCGAGCGGCTGCACCATAGCTGCCGCCGGTCTTGGTTGTGATGGTGCACGCCTTGCGGCTTCTGGGACGACGGGTAGCTCCGCTGCTATAAAGAGTGGCGCGTTCAAGATCTGCTCGAGCAATTCGGCTTGAGCAGGGTAGCTTTCGACGGTCGCCTCGAGTATCCAGAGCAGCAGCAACAGCTCGTGGGTAAGTTCGGCTGTCCATGCCTGCGGTTCAATATCGTCGAGCGGTGAGGATCGGCGGCCAGAACGGGGGCGCTTTCGGTAGTTTAGCCACGAGCTGACTACTCTCAAGCCCGAAACTTCAAACTCGTATACCGCTTGGGATACAGGCGCGAACTCACCGGAGCCTACGAACAGAGTCTCCGACAGAGCGTCGTACGAGAACCGCGTTGGATAATTTTCCGGGTCTTCGGGCACCGGCACCTGAGATCGAGCCCGTCCGCGCGGTATCCGTCCACTCACCTGACCCTCGGGCACTAGGCGCTCGCCGAAGGTGTGCAACCACAGCAAGCGGGCACCTACTGCGCGGGCCTGCTCGAACAGCTCTGGGTCTTTCGTAAAAGGAAGGTGCAGGTTTCTTTCCCCCAGCTCGGCGTTAAAACGCTCCGTAAAGGCTGGGTGCGCCAGAATGCCGTAGACATAGGCCACCACGTCCTCGGGTGTTATGACGCGTGTATAGGAGGTACCTAGAAGCTCGAGCAGGCCGGGTATGAGGTTGGGTTCGCAGGCAGCAGCGTCTCGGTAAAGGGGGATAGCATCCTTACTACCGTAAGACCCTCGGAAGTGGTGCAAGTCCGGTAGGTAAGGGGTCGCGGTTAAAGCTGGTCCGTCATCAAGCGCTGCGGAGGTCAGCAAGCTTGTCAAAAACAGCTGCTTGTTGCTCAAGCTGCGCCAAAAGGGCGAGGGGCGATCTAAGAGGCGCACGTCGGCAAAAATGTGCTGGCGGTCGAACGAACGATATCCGTAGCGAAAAATTGAGGGAGCGGGGCTTTGTTCCGTAATGTCTAGGATTGAAGCGGCTGAGGGGGTTCCGGGCAGTGGAGCACCGGCTTCTTGATGGTGCTTTCGCCCAGATGGACGATCAACAAAAAGGTTACCGCGCTCCGCTCTTGCCGACCGGTTTAACACCTCCCAACGCAGCATCAGCACGTCCTCCAGTGGCGCGAAAGGCCAAGTGCGACCGACTTTCACACCCGACTGCTGCCACGGCATCAGATCAGTGAGCCGGGGCCAGCTGTAAAAGTCACCGGTACCTTCCGGTTTGAAGGGTGCTTGCCAACCGTCAGGGCAGGTTGTCCACGTAAGATCCTCGAAGCTGCGGATGCCCTCGAGAACCTCTAACTTCTCCTCACGGGTGCCCTCTACACGGGTGTAGCGAACAACTGCGGGCGTATCGCTCGGTGATCGGCGACTGCGACGTAAGGTGATGGCGATAGCGACGGGCGTCTGAATGGCAAAAACGTTTTCGTCGCGACGGGTTCCGCGCCCCTCACCGCCCAAGTCGATAATCCATACCTCGTCGCACAGCTGCCGTGTACGCTCACGCAGCCCGACAAACGCGTCGCCGTCGAGGTAGGAGGAGGCGGTGATAAACGACACGATCCCCGGGCCCCGGCTAGCGTCGTGTTCGTACACCTTCCACAGCGCCCAGCGCCAAAAGTAGACGTACAGGTTATAGAGGTTGTGCAGGTGTACGCCGTAACCCGCTTGCCGAGCGGTTTCTAAAAAGTCCTCAAAGATGGGTGCTGCTCCGGTGCGGTCATCGCCAAAACGGACCCAGCCGCCGGTCATCGCACGGTTTTCGGCGGTCGCTGCCGCGTGGCGGCCGTAGGGCGGATTGCCAATGCAGACTAGGACAGCTTCACGCTCTTTGACCCGAAGCGCGCGCCGCTGCTCTTGAGCGATAGGCTCCATAAAGAGCGGCATGGCGGGCGGCTGGGCGTACGGCGAGTCCAAGGTGTTGGTGAGGTAGATCGGCGGGCCGTCGCCGGGCAAGCGCCCACCGTGCCCACTGATCGCTTGTGAAAAACGGAGCTGCGCCACTGCGTACGGGCCGGTCATCAGCTCGAAACCATGCAAGTTCTGGCCCAGGACGGTCGCGCGCCCACGCGCTGCACCCGGCCCCTCCTCGTCGATCACCCGCTGCATGGCGTGTTCGACAACCCCAAGCAGATAGGTGCCGGTGCCGACTGCCGGGTCGAGCACCACCACATCGCCGCCCTCGGCAAACCCTAAAGGCCGGTCGAGTTGGTTAGTTAGCAGGTCATCTACCAACCGCACCTGCGCGTGCACCACCTGAGTTGGCGTGTAGTACGCCCCCGCTTCACGGCGCAGGTTGGGGTCGTAGGCAGCCAGGAAGTCCTCGTAGAAATAGAGCCAGGGGTCGGAAGCACCACTGAAGGCAGCCGGGTCCATGCGGGTAATCACGCGCTGGATGAGGCGTAGCGCCGGACGAATCTCCGAGAGGACTGTCTCGTCAGTCATTACCTGCAAAGCACGCGCTAACATCGTATTTTCGTTTACAAGGCGATCAATAGCGTCCCTAATGTCGGCCACGTCGGCGCCATCGGCTCGAGCTAGAAGTAGCGCATAAGTTACGGTCTGGGCATAGGCGTCAGCGAAGCGTGCGTTGTCGGCGTTGGGAAAGAGCAGGTCGCGCCAATCCTGAGCTAAGCGTGCGAGGGGTGACGTTACGGTGCCTACAGCTTCGGCCACCTGATCACGGAGAGTCCGGCAGAGGGGCGCAAGCAGCTCGGCCAGCTCGCGGGTATTCCGAGGCGGCGTGACCTCCCAGGCCAGAAACGACCTAAGCAGCTCGAGGAGTTCGCGCGCATCATCCTCTGAAACTGCGTCTGCGCCGGTGCGGGTAATGTCACCTCGAAAGCGCACGAGTCGCCCCGCACGCTCGCCGTTCTGGTAGAGTGCCCACTCGTTACCATCGGTATAAAAAAGGTTCGGTAGGCGCTTAAAACGGTCCCACTGCTGACGGTTGCGTCCTGTAAGCCGTGCTGTATCCGCGCCAAGACCGGGGGCTTTGAGTTCGACGAACCCGAGAAGCAGTCCGTCACGGCTTACGGCGTAGTCGGGGATGCCGAGCCGGTCTTGGGCGCGCACCTCAGCCTGCAAGGTGACGCGAGCACCGAGTGCGTCCGCGAGAGTCTCGAGAAGTACGTTGACGGGCGCACTGAGTTGGGCTTCGGGTTCGCCTCGAGCGGGACCCGTGACGCGTGAGTGCAGGGCGGCAGCAAAAGTGCGGAGGGCAGAGTAGGCTGCATCAACCGGTAACTGGGTCATGTCCGGGCATTGTACCAAGGCCATCAAAGGCGTTCTTTTGTACCTCCTTAGCAGTCGGGGTAGAGCATACGAACCTCGACCATCAGACGAGCTCGCTGAGGGGTACCGCACCCGGCGGGAGCTCGTCTAGGGCCGCGACCTCGGGTTCACCCGGCAGCAAAAAGTGCGGGGCAATCACGAGGATGACCGTCTGGTACGGGCTAAGCCCGGCATCAAGCGCCCCTTTGGCTCGGTTTATAAGGTGCTCGTCGGTAGCGCTCGGGTCGGCTGCCGTTTGCCAGGCGTTCAGGAGCTGCTCGAGTTCACGGGTGGGGTCCGTCGGGGTCATGCTCGTACTGTAGGGACGAGTGCGGGCAGAAAAGGGGTCGGTTCAGGGAAGAGATGGGCTACTACATTAGTTGACGGTCTGCCACGCTCGACGCGCCTCCCACAGCCTCACTAGCGCCTCGTCGCGGTCGCCGATGAGATAGGCGGCAGCCCAAGCTAGCGCGTAGCGGTTTAAGTCGGGAACATGGCCGCTAGGTAGCTTTGTGACACCCGTGGGTAGCAGATCATCAGCGGCGGCGCGTACAAGTGGCGCGAGCTGCAAAGGTAAGCGGGGTAACGTGTTTTCCCCGCTTACCTTTGCAGCGACTAAAACTTTTTCCTCTGGGGTTTCGCCGGAAAGTAGGTTGGCAGAACTGACAGAACCCCCCTTTGTTGAGGTTTTGTCAGTTCTGTCAAGCGGTTTTTGGGGGGTAAGCGAAACTTTTTTTTCTGAGTAACCCCCCTCTTCTGGGGTTTTGTCAGTTTTGTCAAGCGGTTTTTGGGGGGTAAGCAGATATTTTTTTACGTCGATAGGTTGGAACTCCGCCATTATGCACCCCGCAAATCGGGGTGCAGGCGCAGCGTCTCACTAGGGCGTCCGCCCTTCGGACCGGGCTCGACGACATCAAGCCTGACCCAACCGCAACGCTCGAGCGTTGCTATGGCGTCACCAACCTGCTCGGGGGTCTTGAGTGCGGCCCACTGGCGGCGGTAGACGTCCCGCAAGGGCGTCGCATCATCGATTTCGCCCGCCTTGATTTTTTCGGCCAGCGCGTGCGCCGCGAGTGCGGTGGTGTTGAGTTCGGGCGCGTAGACCTTTTTCGCGTGTTCCTCGAGGTACGCACACCACTGTAGTGCTAGCTCGGCTGCACCCAGCGCAACGCCCCCGGCAGCTTTGCTGTCCACGACGTCGATGAGGTGAAAAATTAGGGCCAGCGATGCGAACAAGCTAGGGTACTTTGCCAAGTGTGCCTGGTACGCCGGGGTACGCTCGCATTCGGGGGTGCGGATGCGATGCATCAGTTCGTCCCGCCACGCGTCAAAGAGCACTTGGGCGTCATCGGCGAAGTGAAGCGCCGGGATTTCGCTGTCTTGGGTGTCTAGCCCGAGTGTTGTTGTGTCCAGGTCGTCTAGCCCCCGGTAGATCTCAAACGCGCGGTTTTTGGCGGCAGTATCGGCGTAACGGTCAATGTTGACCCACGCAGGAGGGTGATCCGGCCAAACGAGCAACTGAAACCTTTGCAGGAATCCATCAGCCTGATCCTCGCCCTCCAACGCGCCGTAGATGTAACTCAAAAGTTTTCCCGGTTGGATGCCACCCAAGACGCTGAGCGTTAAGGCTGGCACGAACAAGCTCCCGCGCCCGATCCGGTCAATACTGTGGCTGCCGGTGCCGTTCCACGCTTCGAGATAGAAGGGGCGCTCGTTCTCCCGACCCGGTTTGTCGAGGGTTTTCAGAAATCCGACGAGTTCATCGCGGACCATGACCAACCCCCGGGGGTTTTCGCGCAGCAGCTCGCCCAGCTTTTCGATGGTCGCGTCGTTTGTGAGGTAACGTTTTTCGGCGCTCCCCTGCTCTTTGTCGTGCAGCTCTCTCATCAGCCGCACGAGTTCATCGCGGATGCTTGTGGGGCTCCCCTTTTTGCCGCCCGCGGTCCTTTTGAGATTGGCAATCTCGAGCTTCAAAACCTCTTTTTCAGCCTCTCTTTCGGCCTCGGCCTCCTCAAACGCCTCGCGCGCTTCAACCGCTAAGCGTCGCAGCGGTAATGTACCCTCGTCTATCGCCATAGTTTTAAGGACGCTGGGCGGACCAACAACCGCACCCCACAAGTTTCCGACGACTTTCCATCCCGCGTCAAACTTTTTGGGGTGTATGGCAACGCTACGCCCGATCAGCGCACCCGCCGAAACCAGCGCTGGGACAGCGATAAACTCCCGGTGTACGCACGCGCGCTCGGCTGCGTCGTCCACCCATGCCCGGAGAGGCGTCGGCACTAACGCCGAGGGCAAGGTCGGCACCGACGGCGCGGTGGCGGGCAACTCGAGCATCGGTCCCCAGGGTACTGAGCCCGGTTTCTCCTCCGGCGCTACCAAATTATTTTTTTCTACGGTTTCCCCCAAAAACCGCTTGACAAAACTGACAAAACCCTCAGCGGCGCTCGGCGTCCACCGCTCGGCTTTGGCAATCTCGGCGTCAAGGTCGGCGGCGGTCTTCCCTCCCTCTATCCAATCGGACACATCGCCTTTGGGCTCTAGTCCGGGCAGTGATACGATTCGTAGGCTCAAGACTTTGCCCTCGAGTGACAGGGCGGCGGCGCGCATGTGGTCGCAGCCGGTTTGGTCGTTGTCCGGGTGCAGCACTACGTTCGCACCCTCGAGGTCTTCGCTGTAACGGCTGTGCCATTTTCCCGCGCCCATCGGGTTACAGGTGCCGACCTTGCCGAGCACCTCGAGGGTGCCAACGTCCTTTTCGCCCTCAACGACGTGGACATCCACGCCTTCTACACGTGCGGCCCGGACGTTGGGCAGGTTGAACAGGACGGGCTCGATCCCTTTAAGGGTCCACTCCCACCCCCCGCCCTGAGTGGGTTGCCGCTGGGCAAATCCCTTGGGTGAAAAACGGATGGCTTGAAACAGCAGCTTGCCGTCAGCGTCTGTGTAGTCGTATGTCGCCGTGATCATGCGCTTCGGCGGCGATGGATCTGAGGTAACGCCCGAACGGAACTTGATCTCAGCCGCCGCGTCGCCCTTGGTCATGCCGTGCTCGTAGACCAAAAAGTCGTAGGCGTTACCGGCCCTGTCCGCTCCGTGGTCCCGGTACAGCCAGACATCGCCGGATTGGTACACGCTCACGCTGGGTGTACTCTCACCGCGCCAAGCGGCTTTGTAAGTACCTTTTTCGCCCGGACGGGCCCCACTCGCGGGGTACAACTCGGCGATTAGTGCGGGCAGATCAAGGGCGTTTACCGCGTCGGTCAGGGTGTCGGCTTTCACGCTGCGCCGCCGGTTCGGGTCCACCCGGAGGGGTGCATACCCACTACACCGGGCGATACACTGAGCTTGTCGTCGTTTTGGTCGCACCCAAGGTGGGGGGCGACCATTTTATTTGCCCCTCGCTATGACCGGCGTGAGGACGCGCTCGAGTTCGGCGCGGGTGATTGAGTAGGAGCCGTTTTTCCCGCCCGGTTGGAACGCCGTGATCCGCCCGGCTCGAATGCCTCGCCACAATTGCGGATAGCTGATTTTTCCCTGCGCCTCACGCACCGCCTGCGTGAGGGTGAGCAGCACATCTCTGCTGCCGCCCTGCTGTGCATCGTTCACCGTTTGCCTCCTCGGCAACGGCTACGGTCCACCCCAGCAGAGATGTGCTACGATCACGGTGTTTTGGAGGAACCGCGATACATCTCTGATGGCTGTAGAACCATAACCCGTTTGCGTACGCCCCCAGAGAACCCCCCGTTAGCGCGGGGGTTTTCGCGTTGTTTTTTGCCTCGCCGTTGTCCACTGAGGTGGGACACGGAAACTTAACTAGAGCTTACCTCGCGCTGCGGGGGGAACTCGCGGCGTTCACGGTCTTCCTCCTCTTAGCACCACCCTAAATAGCCCGGATCAAAAAAACAAGTGACGCTCCCCTTAATACTCGGCTTCCGCCGTCCGATAACAAGGGTTATCGCACGCCTTCGCTGCCATAGACCGCCGCCCCCATGAGTTTGAAGTGCCGCGCATCGAACGTAAGCACCCGGACCCCTTCGCGCTGCGCCATCGCCGCGATAGTGCCGTCTGTCATCGTGAGGCGCTGATCGGGATAGCGCCGCAACGTCGCGCGCGCCGCTTCTACATCCTCACGGGTAGGCAGCTCGTACGCAAACATCCCCAAAACCTCCTCTAAAAGACTGTGCGCCCGCGCGGTTTCGGCGGGCTTGCGGGTGACGAGTAGCCGATGCATCTCGAGCAGCGCTGGGTAGGGCACGACGGGCTCGAGCCGGTCGACGCCGAGTTGCCGAAAAGCTGCCTTAGCCCTCTCGTGCGCCTGGTCGCGCGGGTCGAGAAAACTGTACAGCGGTGTCGTATCCACAAGCACACGTCGGCTAACGCTCACCTCGAACGCTCTCCTCGTGCTCGGCGTTGATCGCCTCGTCTATATAGTGGTCATGCCGCAAGCTTATATCGCCGGGGCTGTCGGGGTCGTCTAGCGCCCCTGCTAGACGCATCCAAGCGGGCTCTGGGGTTGCGGGGGCAAGCTCGAGGATGTCGCTCAGGCTCACTTTCTCGCGGGTCATCTCGGCGAGCGCTGGGACAAGGGTCTCGAGCGTTTTGAAGTTTACGCCGACCGGCGGCTCTTTTGCCACAAGGTTGTAAACAGCGTTCTTGCTCACCTGTCCCTTGATGTGCTCCGCTAGAGCGTTTGGGGTGATGTGGTGAGCTTGTAAAAAGCTCCGAAGCTTCCATTCTACACGCACTCTCTACCTCCTTTTAGGTTCTTAAGAACTTGTGAACTTGTCTTCACAGGTTCACCTAAAAACAGGATAGCATAAGCTTGACAGATTTACAAGTAGATGGTAACATGGGGGTACTAGAGGGCTTAACGCCGTAGGAAGCGGCCCCCTAGAAACCCGTTGGAGGATTCACCGTGAACAATATCATCCCCGCCACCCTTATTGACTACCTCGAGCGCCTCGGGCTCGCCGACCTACTCAACGACTACGTTGACCGCAGCCGCGTTCATGCGGTCGTGAACGTCTCGAGCCTCGAGATAGCCGTTCAGCGCTGGGGCTACCGGATCGAGCGTGAGGATGCCAACGTCTACGGTCGCCTCCGCCTCGTCCCCGCCCCGACGACCCCCGCCCCGGTCATGCGCCTCGTCACCCGGTCGGACCACGCCGCCGTCTACGGCTCCCGCCGCGCGGCCTAACCCCCACGCTTCCACCTGCGCCCCCAGTTCGGGGGCGCACTTCTTAGAACCACGAAAGGTCGCTACTATGATCGAATCCACCCGCACACCCACCGCTGAGCAAGTAGAAGCGTTCGCACCTGCCCTTTTTGCCCTCTGTGACCGCGTAGCGGATGTGTCGCTCGAGACCGGAAACGACTTAGACCTCGAGTGCTTCGACGCCGTTTGCGCGGTGATGCAAGGCCACCCGCTCGAAGTTGTGCTGGGCTATATCGACGTCCGGCACCCCTCGGCGGACGAGGCGCGGGAGCTTCTCTCTGCGCTTTGGGCGGGGCGGCAAGGCAGTTTGTCGGCGTAGACCACTGGCAACCTCAAGGACCACGCACCCCCGGACAAACTAAATTGACAGCAGGTGTTCTTTGCACCCGGCTGCGGCACACTGGGGGCACGGGTAGCCCCTATCGAACGCAAAACAAGCACCCGCACTATGACCAAGTGCGGGTGCTGTTCTTTGGGACCCCAAAGGAAAGCCGCCCTCGGGGTGAGAGCGGTTTTCCCACAGGGTGAGCCCTGCTAGAGGTCGATATAGCCCGAAGGGGCCGTCCTTATATATAGCCACCGCCGTGGGGGTAAGTTATCCCCGTCTCAACTGCCGCTCGAGCCATAAGGCGGCGCGTACTAGGGGGCCGTGCTGGGGCTCCTCTACGGGTGCCTGCGGTGGGGCTTCAAGCTGCCGTTGCAGCGCGTCGACCTTGGCTTCTAGGCGCTCTATAGCGGCATCAAAGCGCCCGGCTAGTAGCCTTAGCGCCTCATTAGCGTTGAGCGAGGTTTGCGTGTCCACAACGGTATTAGTAGGCGCTAAGTCGATGGTCCTTAAGGCGTCCTCTACGGTTTCGCCGCCCTTGACCCGCTCACGCGCTTTGGAGAAGTGTGTGAGGATAGTGTGGCTATATATCCGCCCTCCTCGCCGGTCGTGTGGGATGCCGCCACCTA